>Ga0207665_10000394_pt1 | contig 29974 bp, 26 predicted proteins | sample LARL112metaG_FD_184351 | JGI IMG/M metagenome (GOLD analysis project Ga0207665, IMG submission 184351) | Corn, switchgrass and miscanthus rhizosphere microbial communities from Kellogg Biological Station, Michigan, USA - LAR L11-2 metaG... | ecosystem: Host-associated > Plants > Roots >... | reverse complement strand
CGAGATCGGATCACCCACGACCGCATAGACTCGGGTTGCGGTATCCACCTGGTCGATGCGATAAGTGCTGCGCAGTTCCTGAGCGGTTACCTGTCCGGGCGCGGTCTTGTCCTCTGAGTTCAGAGCACCAAATGTAAACGCGCTCCCTGAGCGCACACCCAGCACCCGGCTTAGGATCCCTTGCTCGCCCATGCAAATGCCAACTAGCGGGTGCTGGTCACGGTGCCTCTCGAGAAAACTTATCAGCGAGACATTGTCGTACAGGTTCGTCGCCGTGCCTGCGATCTTGTAAAAATCAGCAGGATAGGCGGACATTTTTTTAAGCGTTTCTTCCAGCTTTGAAGTACCGCGGAAGTCGTGGAAGGAGACCACCAGCGCCGCTTTGGCGCGCAGCTTCTCAAGTTGCGCTGATTTCATCCGGCTGGCGGTCTGCAGTTCCACGTCGATAAGTTGGCATCCGGCTTCGGCTGCCTTACGCAAGATGTCCAGCTCCGAGGCGATCGAGCCCCGAAACTTGCCGCCATTCGCCACTCGTCGGCAGGTGGCGATCACGCTTACATGGGGATGAGATTCGGTGAATTGCCTGATCTTTGAAAGCGCAAGGGCGGGGCGCTGGAGGTAATCTAACCTTAACTCAACAAAAGGGTTATCGCGCGTCACGGCCTCAGCTTTGTCAACCAGTTCGCCCGCTTCCGCGCCGATGATCGGCACACAGACTCGTGGCAGGTGCAAATGTGAAAGCCTGGAAATGAAGTGATTATCCACCGGCATTGGAAGGCGCGATATTACAGTGACATAGCGGCAGATGCAACTATTTCGGGGCAATAAACTTTTTAGCAGGGGTAACCTGACACCTGCGTAACCTTGACCCTGGCCCTCCTACTTGTTACCTTCCAGCTTGGAACATTCTTTGTTTTAAGCAACTTAGCTCGTGCCCGGCGTCGACTGCCGGAGGAGGAACCATGAAGAAAGCAGTCTTATTGTTAGTTTTGTTGCCCGCCGTTGCGCTGGCGCAGCAGGGCCCCGCTTCTGATCCGGCAGGCACGGTTCCGACTTCGGTGACTTTCCCGACAGAACGAGTGCAGACGCCTACCGCTGCTGATTTGTATTGTGCTGGCTTTGTCAGCAAGAAGATCGACTCTCGCAGCAAGTATGTCGCCGGCGGCTGGGACTCGCCATTTACTGCCAGGTACGCTACCAACGATCCGATCTACCTTCACGGGAAAGGTTATGAAGCTGGCCAGGAATATACGGTAGTGCGCGAACTTGTCGACCCGAATCAGTTCGAATTTTACAAGGGCCAAATTGCCGCGGTGAAAGCTGCCGGTCAGGCTTATGCAGAACTCGGGCGCGTCCAAATTGTCGATACTCGTAACAACAAGATGGCTATTGCTCGGATTGAGTTCAGCTGCGACAACGTGCTGCCCGGCGACTATCTCATTCCCTTTGTCGAGAAACCAGTGGCGGCCTTCCATCTCCCAATGAGGTTCGACCGGTTTGCACCGCCAAATGGACAGCTTAGCGGCCGCATCATCATGGCGAAAGACTTCGATACTGAATTGGGGACCGGCGGCAAGGTGTATCTGAATATCGGCGCCAACCAGGGCCTCAAAGTCGGCGATTTTTTACGGGCGGAACGCAGCTTTAATCATGTCGCCCAGGATCCGGTTGACTCCCTGTCCTTCCGCGCCTCGACAGTCGAGCCCACTCAGGCCCACGAAACAACTATGAATCCAACTTTTATGGCTGGTGGCAAGGGCCCGATTGTTCACATAGCCGACATGGGACAGAAGGGTGTCGGAGAAATCGTGATCATCGGAACCACACCAACCACCGCCACCGGAATGATCGTCTTTGCGCTTGAGCCGGTCTACGTTGGCGATCGCGTCGAACTGGACCAGCAATAATCTTCAGCCGAAAACTGGGAAGGGAACCCTTCCCAGTTTTCCCACTTTCCACACATCTGAATATTGCAGGACTGGACTAGCCTTCAGCTTCCGCGTCTCCAAACACTTCTGCGGTGAACGCCTCAATGGTTGCGCCGGTCCTCCAGGCGTCCAAGGCTAATCCAGCTTTGCGGCAGGTCTGCTCGAGAAACGTCGCGCGGTCCCACCCGTGTTCAACCGGCACTTGCGGCAATAGCAGACCTCTTTTGTCACCCTGGCTGATGAGCAGCCCATGGCGGCCAACTTCAATCTGCTCAGGTGAAATTGGCTTAAGAGGCGAAAGAATGCTAATGGAGATAGTCAAATCATGTGCTTCAGCAACGGTGAGCGGGACGAATCGCGGATCGTCGAAAGCAGCAGCCCTGGCAGTTTCGATTATCGTTCGAAACAGCTGCAGTGACGCCGTAGGGTAGCCCACACATCCACGCAGCTTTCCATGGTGGTACAGGGTAGTAAACGCGCCGCGGGGCTCGCACAAATGCGGCGCAGGCGTGAACAGCGGGATCTCGCGCGCCTCTAAGCGGGCGAGGATGGCCTCGTGCGCAACCTCAAGCAACAATTTTCGCTCTTCGGGAGTGTAATCTGCCTGTGGATATGTGCCGGTCTGGCATGGCGAAGTTTCAGATGGCGGCGACATCGCGCTTCTTGCGCCGGCTAAGGATGAAGGCGCGCCGGCGGCGTTTCACGACATGTCGATCGATCTTCTTCCAGAACGCAAAAAAATAATCTCCGGCCGAAAACAGCGACAGAGCCACCATGAACCAGATCGCGGAATATGCAATCCAATGCACCGGAAAAATGTAAGGTCCAACCGGCCATTGCTGCCAGCGATGGTCAATAATCACGGCGACCACGGAAACGATCTGAACAAACATCTTGAACTTGCCGAGGTCGCTCGCCTCTATAGTGAATCCCTCGGATGCTGCAATCGATCGCAATCCGCTGACCAGGAATTCTCTTCCAATGATGATCACCGCGATCCAGGCCGGGACCAGGCGGGGGTTGAACTGTACTAAGGTCACGAAAGCCGCGGCTATCAACAGCTTGTCTGCCAGAGGATCGAGCAGCATGCCCATGGTTGTAATCTGGCCGCGCTTTCGCGCAATGTAGCCGTCGATTCCGTCGGTGATAGACGCCGCGATGAAAAGCGCCGAAGCCAGCAATTCCTTCTCGCCGTTTGCGCTCGAGAACCGGCTGCTCATCAGCACCCACATAAGCACTGGAATGCTGCAAATTCTGGTCAGCGTAATGTAGTTCGGAAGATTCACTTAATGAACGACCGGATGGGGCCTTAACAACTTCAATTATCCCTCGCGAGATATGCGAAAGCAATCAACCGGAGATGCTCACTTGGCCCTATCAGCCAGCGGTCACGAAATGGGACAACGCCGGTTCTGGACCGCTTCAGCCATTTACCCTGCGCAGTGGCCAAATCAGCACCTGCAGCTGCTTGCAGAAATGCAACAGGGGAGCAGTTTCCGGCAACCTGATTCCTGACGCGCTGGCCATCGTATTCTCCGCTATAAGGGCTTCGGCATCCTGCAAGGGCCACTGTTCATGATGGATCTCGGCGCGAAATATGGATCCATGTGCCACCGTGTACAAGCAGTATCGCTCGGTCAGCCAGTGCTCCAAAGTCCCCGCTGCCCTGAGCTCAACTGGCTTGACGGGCCGGTATTCTGCCCGCAGGCGAGCGTTTCCGCCGACTCGCTCTGACCGATAATGAAACCACGTCTCTCGCTCCCGCACTTCCATGCCGGCGAAATAGTAGGGCAAATGAAATGTTGCCCGCGCTGCCCAAACCGCTAGCCGGCTGGCTGCGTCCAGGCTAAAGAAATAGACACCGGGCTTCCCGCCTACGCTTACATAGGTACGCACGTTCAGCTCAGGGAAAGCCGACACTCCAGGAATCGGTGGAACAAACCTTGGCCGCACGCTCGTCATATGAAACGGAGTAACCGCGACCCAGCATTTGCCGTCGAACTTCTCCAACTGGAGCACTTCAGGCACCACCGGCCGCAGCGCTTCCGGCGCTACTGGCCAGTGCGCAAACAGCAGATCGTTCCAGGTTTGCTCCATGATCCAAGGCGTTGCCGGAACCGGCCACGGACGATGTCCTAAATGTTTGAGTGCTGGATGCACAGGTTCTGCCTTAGGAAATGGAAGTGAATTTCACTGAAAATGACAGGAGTCGGGATAGGCCTCGAATTCCTGCGGTACATCACCCGCGCGACACAGTGCTGTCGAGACTGCCTGGTGGCAAACACCCACCACATGCTACGCCGTGTCGACGGACGCCTCATCCACTAGCAGAATCGGGATATCGTCCCGCACCGGATAGACTCTCCGGCACTCGCCGCACTTCAAGCTGGAGCCGTCTTCTTTCTGTACCAACGGCTTCTTGCATGCAGGACAAACTAATATTTCGAGAAGGTCAGGAGAAATCATGCAGGCCATTTTACGCCAAGGCGGTTTCGCCGACGACCGAGAGCCGCCGGCCGACGACGAGCTCCTTGACTTTTTCCCCAGACCCGCGTATTCAGGATGAGCAATTCGCTTTTGGTGCTTTTGTAAAAGCTCAAAAGGGAAGCCGGTGAGAATCCGGCACGGCCCCGCCACTGTGATCGTGGAGGGCTGGCCACAATGCCACTGACCGCGTGGGCGTCGCTTCAGACGAAGCGAAGGCGTAACGGTCGGGAAGGCGGCCAGTCCGATGAAACGAGAGTCAGGAGACCTGCCAGAAGTGGGATGAGTGCGCCTTCGCGGGAGGGCGAACACGGCAATCCAGCTCAGGAATCTCTGCTTTCGGCTTCTGCATTTCTCCTGAACGTTTGTCTGTTCTTCTTCCGGCGCTGAAAGCTCCTTGTCCCAAAAAATCATCCCCCGTCGCGGGACAGGAGGAGTAATGCGCAAATCGTTCGGGAGGGCACGGCCTGGGCCGTGCCATGAGTCTCTTACCCATGAAGTACAGTGCGGCTGCAAGCCGCGCTTTTTCAAATCAACAACCTTTGCTCATCGGGTGGTTGCCAAAACCATATTCAGGCTGTTCCCCGCAGTTCTGTTCATCAGCGTGCTTGTCTGCGCACAGTCAGCGGAGCCGATTCACGGAGTCGTCATCGACCCCGATCACGCTGCCGTTCCAGAAGCGACTGTCCGTCTTGTTGCAGGCGATGGAAGGGAGACCGCACACACACTCACCGATCAGCAAGGCCGATTTTCGTTTCAGCGCGAGTGCGTGAACTGCTCGCTCGAAATCCAGCTCATTGGATTTCAGACCAAGCACGTTCCGGCGACCGCCGAATCGCGACTTATCCAGTTGCAACTTGCGCCGGTGCAGGAAAATATCGTCGTCACCCCCAACCGCACTGAAACTCCTGCCAGCCTGGTCGGCAGCACGACCAGCGTTATCACCAAAGATGAGATCGACGCTCGCCAGGAGCCGATGGTCGGCGATCTTCTGCAAACCGTTCCCGGCGTGATCATAAATCGCAGCGGTGGCTACGGTGCGATCACGTCGCTATTCACGCGCGGCGGCGAAAGCGATTACACAAAAGTTCTGCTGGATGGAATCCCGCTGAACGAACCGGGCGGCAGGTTCGACTTCGGCAGCTTGGCGGCTACCAATCTCGACCATATCGAAATCGTGCGAGGGCCTCAGTCGGCGCTCTTCGGTTCCGATGCGATGACCGGGGTGGTACAGATATTCAGCCATCACGGCAATTCCGAAGATGGCCGCCCGCAAGTCACGTTGACCGCCGACGGCGGAAACTTCGAAACGTTGAACGCCGGGGCCGACGTTAGCGGAGCGGCGGGCCGCTTCGACTACAACGCCTTCTGGTCGCGCTTCAGCACCAACAATCAGGGTGTCAATGCAGACTTCGCGGATTCGACTGCGGGCACGAATCTCGGCTGGAATTTCGGCAAGACCAAATTGCGTTGGATTCTGCGCGATGATTTGTCATTCGGTGGCACGCCCGGGCAAGTCGCGTTTCACCCTGCCATAGACGACGCATACCTTCATCGTGGCGATGGCTACACCGGTTTCAGCATTGAGAACCAGACGACTGAGCGTTGGCATCAGCGCCTGACTTATACCTTTGGCCGCTCGCGCCAGCGTTCTCGTGATCTCGGCCTGGATCCGCCGTACACGCCGACGTTCGATGGCTCGGTCGCCCCGTTTGCCTTTTCGGATTTCCCCAATCAGTTCATCAGCGACACTCGACGTCACCAACTCGATTACCAAAGCGACGTAATCCTTGGGTCTGGCAACCGGGATTGGGGCCAGCACATTTTTACCCTGGCGCTATCAGCGAATAAAGAAATCGGGGCCTTCACGGACACTTTTTTCGGCACGACAACGGCGACCCACGGGGGTGTGCACGACTTCAGTGGAGTCTTCCAACACCAGGCGATCATCGGGCGCCTCTCGATGAGCAATGGTTTTCGAGTGGAGGACCACAGCACGTTTGGACTTACTGTCAATCCACGCAGTTCGGTGGCCTATCTTTTGCGACAAGGCGCGGGAAGTCTTGGCGCGACCAAACTAAAATTTAATTTCGGACTCGGATTCAAAGAGCCTTTGATTGCTGATTTGTTCAGCCCCGACCCGACTGCGTTGGGGAATCCGAACCTCCGCCCTGAGCGCAACCGCAGTTTCGATTTCGGAGTGGAACAACGTTTGCTGAGCGACCGCGCGAAGATAGAAATCAATTGGTTCGACAACCGCTTCCGGGATTTAGTCGAATTCGAAACCACCAACTTCCAAACATTCGCGGGAACTTTTCTCAACATAAATGCGGCAAAAGCCAATGGCGCAGAAGTGATCATTGAAACCGCCCCCCTGGCCGGTCTTAAGCTGTCTACCTCTTACACATACCTGAACACGCTGATCACACGAAGTCTGACGCCCACCGATCCAATTTTTGGAGTCGGCAAAGGCTTGCTCCGCCGTCCGCGACACTCCGGCAGTGTGGGCGCAATGTGGAACTGGCACAAGCTGACCGCGAGTGGTTCTCTGACTTACGTTGGTCGCCGCGTGGATAGCGACTTCGAGGCACTGCAGCCGCCCCTGACCAGTGATTCGCCTTATACACGCTTGGACCTGGCGTGGACCTATCGCGTAACCAAGAGATTTTCGTACATAGGAATGATCACCAACGCTCTCGACCGCCGCTATATGGAAGCACTTGGCTTTCCTGCGTTGCCTATCGCGTTTCGGACGGGAGGGAGATTCACGTTTTGAACCGCCTCAGGTTGGTAGAAACAATCTGTCATTCCGGGCGAAGAAGGTTGTCCGGAGTAGCGGACGACCTTCACAGTCGAGGGACCCGCTGTTTGTTATCGAGCTTGGATCTTGCCGGTGGGGCGAGAAAGCAGGTCTCTCCACCCCGCGATCATCCGATAGCGGATGATCTGGCTTCGCTCGAAATGACAGGAAAATGAGATCGAAAAGCTGCCGTTAGATATTGGGAAATTGAAAGGAGAAACACCTTGCCTTACCTGATCATCGTTGTAGCAACGCTCGCCCGCTTCATCCCTCATGCCTGGAACTTCTCGCCGGTCTACGGTGCGTTACTGTTCGGCGGGGCCAATATGAAGAAGCGCGACTCAATCTTGTTCCCCGCGGTGACCCTTGGCGCCAGCGACATCGTGCTGACAAAATTCATCTATCATTTCAACTTCGGTTGGGAGGAATTGTTCCAGATGGCGGCCTTCGCCTCGGTTGCCATGATGGGATGGATCCTGCAAAAGCGATTCTCTGCAGGCCGACTCGCGTTTGCATGCTTGGCCGCGCCCACGTCCTTCTACTTGATCAGCGACTTCGGGGTGTGGCTCGGATTTAATAGCTATCCGCACACATGGGCCGGCCTGGTCGCATGCTACGTGGCTGCAATCCCGTACCAAGGGCGCATCACCGCCAGCACGGTCCTGTTCTCAGTTATTCTTTTTGGCGCACAACGGATTCACGCCGCTCGTGTGGAGAAGCGCAAGCAGGTGCAAGCGATCGCCAAATGAAGAGCGCGACTATGCGAAACAGGGGTGCGAAATGAAAATTTGTTCGTTTCTACCGTCTTCGACCGAGATCCTGTTTGCTCTCGGCCTGGGAGACTCCGTTTGCGGCGTGACCTTCGAGTGCGACTATCCCGAAGAAGCGCGGGCTAAGCCAGTCGTGGTTTATAGCAAGCTGCCGCCGGGTTTACCCGAGAAAGAGATCGATCGCCAGGTCAACGATTTTTCCGCCCAGGGGGTAAGCCTCTACCGGCTTGACGCAGAGAGGCTCCGCGCCATCCAGCCCGACGTCATCGTTACGCAGGATCTCTGCCATGTTTGCGCGGCATCGCCAAACGATCTGGGCGCGGTCCTCTCGAGTTTCGTTCATCCGCCGAAAGTGATAGCGCTCACGCCGCACACCGTCGATGAAGTTTGGAACGACCTTCAAATCGTCGGTGATGCGTGCGAACGCGGCGACCAAGCTCGCCAACTCATCTCCAGCCTTAAGCAGAAAGTTCTCGGCGTGAAGTGCAGCTTGCCCAAGCCTCCCCGCGTTCTCTGTCTCGAATGGCTTGACCCGCCCTTCGTCGGCGGACATTGGGTTCCAGAGATGGTATCGCTCGCCGGCGGTATCGACGTTCTTGGCAAAGCCGGCTACCCGGGCGTTCCCGTCACTTGGGAGGCAATCGTCGCTTCAGATCCCGACATCATTCTCGCCATGCCTTGCGGATATCATCGGCACGAAGTCGAGAAAGAACTGGCGATTGTTCCCTTTCCTGCTCCCTGGTATTCACTCCGTGCAGTTCGCAACAACGCGGTTTTCGCAATGGACTCCAGCAGCAACTTCTCCCGCCCGGGGCCAAGGATTGCCGACGGCATTGTGGAACTGGCTGAACTGTTCGCGCGCTTCAGCCGGGGAGTCGCGCGGAAAGCCGTAGGCAGGGTAAGACCAATCGTGGCTCGGGCCCAAGTTCGTGATCGCTGAACACCAGCTGGGGGCAATCGGGAAGGAAGGGAATCAACTGCTCAGACGCAAAGAGCTCAGAACCCGAGTGCAAAAATCCCCACGTTCTCAACTCTATCTCAACACTGCTTCTGACTCTCGGCTACCCAGCCGCGAGGTTCGCCTTGACGCCGGCTTCGGGCTGCCGCCATTGCCGTTCGACGAATGCACCGGCATCGGCGCTGCCGAATTCACACCTGAGTATGATTTGCGGGCCTTGACCAGCTTCTCCAGGTCCGCACTATCCAGAAGCTGCTGCTGGCCCAGAACGTGCGTCACCAGCGCGATCTGCGCGAAGTGCTCCACGGTTTCCATTTTCATGTAGGCCGAATGCAAGTTGCTTCCGTAGGTGACCACGCCATGGTTGGCCATCAGGATTGCATCGTATTGCGGCACCAGCGGCTCCAGAGTCCTGGCCAGTTCTGGCGTGCCCGGAGTTCCATAAGGAGCAAGCGGAATCTGTCCCAGGCCGATCACTACCTCACAAACCAGGGGTTGATCAAGCGCCAGGCCGGCGGCTGCAAACCCCGTCGCCGTTCGCGGGTGAGCATGCACAATTCCGCGCACGTCCGGCCGCATGCTGTAAATAAGCAGGTGCATGCCAATCTCGCTGGTCACTTCGCGGCGGCCCTTCAACTTACGGCCGTCCATGTTCACGATGATCAGGTCCGAAGTGCGCATTGCGCCCTTGGACATTCCGGTTGGCGTCACTAGAACGCGCTTTTCATCCAGGCGGACGGATAAATTCCCATCGCAGGCAGCTATAAAACCGCGCTCATGCAAAGCCTGGCCAATACTTACAATTTCGCGGCGGATTTTCGATTCAGTTGCCATGCATCCCCATGCAGTCCGCGTATGGTACCGCACTGTACTGGCCGAAACAATCGGTTTTTCTGTCTATATGTGTAAACCGAGGCCCCTGATTTCTATAATCATACTGTGCTGGTTTCCGATTTTGATTACCACCTTCCGGAGGCGTTGATTGCCCAGGAACCGCTCGCCACGCGGGAAATGTCGCGTATGCTGCGGCTTTCCCGGACAGACGGCCATCTCGAGGACCGCTGTTTTGCTGATTTTCCCGAGCTGCTCAATTCCGGCGATCTGGTGATATTCAACAACACGCGCGTATTTCCCGCAAGGCTCTTTGGCCACCGGAGTGGCTCCAAGGCGCAGCCTCTCAGCTCGCAGAACCCTGCCTCCCGCGACTTCCTGAAGGGGCGGGTCGAGGTACTTCTCACCAGGCAGCTTTCCCAGCTGCCGAATGAATGGCAATGCCTGGTGCGCCCGGGACGGAAAATCGGTATCGGGGAAAGGTTGTTTTTCGGCGACCACAACGAACTCCTGGCCGAAGTTATTGGCCGCGACACTTTTGGCGAGCGCAGAATCCGCTTCGACCCGGTGGCGGACTTTTTCGGTGCCGTGGAGCAGCTTGGCCACGTTCCTCTGCCGCCTTACATCTCGCGAGAGGACCGTCCGAGCGATCGCGGCCGTTATCAGACAGTTTACGCCCGCGAGCGCGGATCCGTGGCCGCCCCCACCGCCGGACTCCACTTCACCCCGGAAGTTCTTGCACGACTACAGCAGCGAGGAATTGAAACCGCCGAGATCACGCTGCACGTCGGCTTGGGGACCTTTCAACCAGTGCGTGAGGAGAAAGTTGAAGATCACAAGTTGCATCGCGAGTCTTACAATATTTCCGCCGAAGCGGCCACAAAGATCAACCAGGCAGTGAAAGACGCGCGACGGGTTGTGGCAATCGGGACCACCACTGTCCGCACGCTCGAACACTCCGGTCGAAGCTCCGGATGCGTTCTGCCCGGTAGCGGCGAAGCCGACCTGTTCATCTATCCGGGATTCCAGTTCCGAGTAGTCCGCGCCCTGCTTACAAATTTCCATTTGCCCAAGTCCACGTTGCTGATGCTGGTCTGCGCCTTCGCCGGAACCGAGAACGTGCTGGCGGCATACCGTCACGCGGTCGAACAGCGTTACAGATTTTATTCTTACGGGGATTGCATGTTCATCGAGTGAGCATTTTCATCCGAACGTGTACGGCGCCAAAAAATATCTCGGCTGCGAGCGTCCACCAACGAAATGCTCCCGGAGCTATACTGGCCTGTAACGAGGTGATTCATGGCCACTCAGGTGCTTCCGAGGCAGCTTTCGGTCAAGGACTTTGTCTCTGAACTCCGCAAATTTCCGCCCTCCGCCTTTAATCACACCGCCGAACTTCTGACGTTCTTGCAGCACAATTCAGTCTCGCCAGACACGCTCGCGAGCTATCTCAAGTGGGACCACCAGCATTACACGCGCAATTTGATCGATAAGACCCCACTCTACGAGCTGATCGCAATTTGCTGGGAAGTCGGGCAAATCAGTTCAGTGCACAATCATCGCGACCAGAATTGCTGGATGGCAGTCCCCATCGGCCGCCTCATGGTCGAAAATTTCCATCTTGTCTCGCAGGACGTCGATCACGGACAATGCCAACTCACGCCCACCGACACTGTCGAAATGAATCCGGCTCATCCCTGCGCCGTAGATCCCGCTGATCCCGTTCACCGCGTCGTCAATCCTAAACAGTTTGGCGAACGCGCCGTCAGCCTGCATATTTACTCGCGGCCATTTGATAGTTGCGTGGTTTATTCCCCAGAGCAGGGGACTTGCGGCGTCATCAAGCTACACTACACCACCATGTTCGGCAAACCGGCGTAGTCGACAGGCGGCCTGTTCGTGCGAATAGACAGCTGACCCGCGTGATTAGGCGCTCGGCTTCGTCGAAATCGTCGCTCCCCACTTTTCTGGACTCACGTGTTCACACGCATCGCAAGGTCCCTCTCTCGCCCGCAAGCGTGCGAGCTCGGGATGACAATCATGCAAACAAGATTCTCCAATCCTGGAGCAGTCGTGTAGCATGAGCAATCTGTGACTCCACACCTCGGCGTAAACGTTCTCTATCTCTCGCGCGCTGATGTTTGCGCCGCAGGCCTGACCATGGCGGAAATTGTTTCCGCGTTGGAGGCCATGTTCCGCGAGAAGGCGGACGGGCGAGTCGAGATGCCGGCAAAGATCGGCATTCACACCATGCCCGATTCTTTTCTCCATGCCATGCCCGCGGCGATTCGCGCGGGGCAAGCTGCGGGGATGAAGTGGGTCGGCGGATATTCCGCGAACAGCAAGCGTGACTTGCCGTACATTACCGGCCTGCTGATTCTGAACCATTACGAAACCGGAGTACCCATTGCGCTGATGGATTGCACGTGGATCACCGCCCAGCGCACCGGAGCGGCCACAGCGCTGTCGGCGAAGTATCTTGCGCGTCCGGATTCAGAAAGTCTCGGAATCCTCGGCTGCGGAGTGCAGGGACAAAGTAACCTGGAGGCTCTACGGCTTTTGTTTCCGCTGAAGAAAGTTCTTGCCTATGACACGAACTCCAGGCAAGCAGCGAACTATGCTCGCGAGATGCAATCGCAGTTCGGGATCAAAGTCGAACCGGTACTCGATCCGAAGGATGCCGTGATTGAGAGCGACATGGTTGTGACTGCCGGCCCGATCTTGCGCACGCCGCACGCTACTATCAAGGCCGGCTGGCTTGGTGAAGGAGCATTCGCGTCGCTAGTAGACTTCGATTCTTACTGGGATCCTGCGGCTCTGGCGCAAGTAGATAAATTCTGCACCGACGATGTCCCGCAGATGAATTATTACCGCGAGCTCGGCTACTTCCAGCACACTCTGCCGGTTCACGCGGACTTGGCGGAACTGGTTACTGGCCGCAAGCCGGGACGACAGAACGCGGATGAACGCACCATGGCTTGCAATTTAGGTTTAGCGCTTGAGGATATTGCGGTCGCGCCATTGATCTATCAACGCGCGCTAGAGGCGGGTATTGGAACCTGGCTTGCGCTGTGATGCCACCGTGAAGCTGGCCCCTAACTGGCCACTGCACGAACCAGCCGTGCGTGAATCCCGTTCGGATCCACTTCCGCTGCTGTGCGAAAATTTTCCTGCGCTTTTTCCCGCAACTTCAGATACTCATATGCCTTGCCAGCTTGGTAATGGATCTGTGCCAGGACTGGCTTAGTCTTGGTCCCGCAGAGTTGGAACGCTTCGGCCAGCAGCGACTCCACTTCAGTAGCTGCGCCGGGGTTCGCGGCAACCGTTGTGCTGGCAGCGACCGCCCACGCCAGCGTCGCCAAGTCCTCGCCGAGCCGCGTGTCGAGAGCTTCCTTTTTCATCCCTGAAGCGGCGCGATCGATTTCGGCCGCCTGACGGGCGTGCTCGAGTGCTTCGGGAAACTCCCGTCCCTGGCGCAACCAGACTTCGGCGATGCCACGATGGCTGGAGCCTCTGTCTGGCCACGCGCGTCCAGCATTCTCGTAGAACGCCATAGCCTCGGGATAGCGCTTCTGGTCCATCAGCACGTTAGCGAGGGTGTTGTAGACCAGAGCACGACGATTGGGCTCGTCTTCAAGCGGTAATCCCTCGCGCAGGCTGGCCTCTGCTTCTTGCAGACGTCCAAGATGGTGCAGCATAGTGCCGCGAAAGAAGCAGTATTCGGCGGTCTTCGAAAACGGATCTTTCAGGCCTTCGGCTTTTTGCAGTCCGGCCTCATAGTTACCTTCGCGGTATGCAGCCATGACTGCGTTGATCCCAGCGATTGTTCGCATGCCGCGAGAAATGGCACGGTGGCCCTTGTGGCTCCAGACGTAGAGAGCGATTCGGATGGCGATCGCTATGAAGACGAGAATAAGGACGGTGCGCATTTATGTGTTCCCCCCGATTTTGAGCAAGAAATTGTAACGCGGCCAACGCGTATGAATGTCAAAAAGTATCCACGTTCGTGGCGATGTGCTCCCTCAATGTGCATACAGCTAGTTGCGATCCCGATTACGTTCCTGGTGATCCCACCTGTCGTAAGGTCCCTCTCTCGCCCGCTTTCAGCGTGCGTGTTCGGGATGACTTGGTGTGAGAGTGGGTATAATCCGAAGTTCAGAAAATCAATCGTTGCAATTTATCGAGATACATCATGCCCATTGGGACCGCTTTTCATGAACGCACTTTTCCGCTGTGCGAGAGCCTCAACTATCGCGAGTGGTCGGGATACTACACGGTCAGCGCATATGAGACGCACCATGAGCACGAGTACAACGCCATCCGCAATGCGGCTGCGCTGATCGATATCACGCCGCTGTACAAGTATTTGATCACGGGAAGCCATGCGACCAAGCTGGTGAACCGCATCATTACGCGCGACATCAACAAGGTGGCCAAAGGCCAGGTGATTTATTGCTGCTGGTGCGACGAGCAAGGCAAAGTGATGGACGACGGCACCATCACGCGGCTCGACGAGAACCGCTATCGCTGGACCGCCGCCGAGCCTAGCCTGCGCTGGTTTCATCAGAACGGCCTGAACATGGATGTCGAGATTGAAGATATCTCTGAGCGCACGGCGGCGCTGGCGTTGCAGGGGCCGACATCGGCGCGACTATTGAAGACAATCGCTGAAGCCGACATCACGAAGCTGAAATATTTCCGAATGACCAGCGGCAAAATCGCGGGCATACCGGTGGACATCTCGCGCACCGGTTATACCGGCGATCTGGGCTACGAAATATGGGTGGACTGGGAAAATGCGGTCAAGGTGTGGGATGCGGTTGCAGCAGCCGGCCGTCAGTTCGATTTACATCCGACGGGAATGCTGGCGCTCGATGTTGCGCGGATTGAGGCTGGATTGCTTTTGCTGGATGTCGATTACACCAGCTCGCGGCGGGCGCTGATTCCTTCGCAAAAGTTCTCGCCCTACGAGCTGGGATTCGCGAAGATGGTGCATCTGGAAAAAGGAAATTTCGTCGGCCGCACGGCGCTGGAGAAAGCTCATAAGGATGGAGTCGCACGGCAATTGGTCGGGCTTGAGCTGGATTGGAACGAGATTGAAGCTTTGTACGACAAGTTGGGCCTCACCCCCGCGGCCCCGAGCCAGGCATCTCGCGTGCATGTGCCGGTGTACTCTGGCAGTCGGCAGGTCGGAAAGGCGACATCGACCACTTGGTCTCCGGTGCTCAAAAAATTAATTGCACTGGCCAGCGTGGAGACCTCTCATTCGCAGCCCGGAGTAAAGTTACAGATGGAGATCACGGTTGAAGCGGTGCGGCAAAGAGCGGCGGCAACAGTAGTGAAGATTCCCTTCTTCAATCCGGCGAGGAAGACCGCGGTTCCGGTTTAGTGATGTCATCCCGAACCTGGACTCCGAAGGAGGGCAGGAGAGGGACCTTACGACGCGTCTCGATTAGCACGGACGCGGTTGGGATGGCGATGCATAGTTTGCCTTGCTCATCACGTTCTCTTGCAACTGCAAGCAGTCATCAGTGTCCCGATTACGTCCGTGGTGGTCCACACGCATCGTAAGGTCCCTCACCCGCCCGCCTTTCAGCGAGGTGGCAATTCGCCGAGCGCTTTCAGAGTTTGTCCCCCGAGTGCTTCAATTCTCTTGCGCAGCGAATCGAGGGTTGCGCCATGACGGGAGAGAAACTCGGCGGAGGCAAACTCCTTTTCGGTCATAAGTCCAAGTAACAGATGTGCAGTGCCAATATGCTGGTGGTTTAAACGCTCCGCTTCCTCGGCGCCGTATTTGAGAACGCGCTTTAGGTGCTCGCTCAGTGGCAAATCGACATTGGTGGGTATCGTTTTTGTGCCGGGCTTTATACGCGAGTCGACGTCCTGGCGCGCCGTTTCAAGGTCCACCTTCAACAGAAGTTGCCGGATGATTTCCTTATCATCGCGCAGAATACCGAGGAGGAGATGTTCTGGCTCGATGAAAGGCGAGCCGAACTGACTGGCCTCATAGCGGGCAAAGAAAATGACCCGACGTGCCTTTTCTGTGTAGCGCTCAAACATGGAGGGACTGCAAGACCGCGGAGAGATTATCCCATGCCCAATTCTTCTGCAGCCTCGAGCACCGTGCCGCAGCGGCGGCAGATTACTGCGCCGCAGTCTCCGCAAGCGAGAGGGTCTGAGACTTCAGCAGCGCACTTCGCACAATAGAGCGGCTCGGGGTGAGAAGATGGATCAGCGGCCATATAAGCAATGAAATTAGCACAATTTCGAAAGTCGGGCGGTGCAGAAGATCACGCAAAAGAGGCACCGCTGGCTTAAGGCGGAAATCGAAGATTGCGGAACGTCCGATCAGATCTCTAGTTTCCCGATCAATTCTTTGACTTTGAGCATGAGCTCCGATGGCGTGAATGGCTTCTGCAGAAATGCGGCATCGCGGAGCAGGTCTTCTAGCTCGTCGTCCGAGTATCCCGACATATAGAGAACGCGGATCTGCGGCCAGCGCGCCCGCGCGAGGTGTGCCAATTCCTGGCCGCTAAGGCCGGGCATGAGGATATCGGTTAGCAGGAGATCTATTTCGCCAGAATAGCCGTTGACCAGAGATACGAGTTGCTGCGCCCCGGCAGCGGTAAGGACGTTATATCCTGCCTGGCTCAGAATGGTCTGGCCCAGCTCGCGTAATAATGTTTCGTCTTCCGCTAAAAGAATGGTCCCGGGGCCGCGCTGGGCAGTTGTCGACATGAGTCGCCCAAAGTCCTGACTTGAGGGATGCAGACCGAATGCAGACGAATCCGAAGCAGCGCGTGGGCGTAGTCTAGCATTGCACCGGGGATTGTGCATCAGGAATTGTGCATCAATTTTTGAGTGGAAGTAGGCGTGGAGGCTCCCCAGAAGTCATTTCACCATCCGATTGTATTTCCCTAACACTTGGCGAAGCTTATCGTGGGGGAGCGCGGGGACGAAATGATTGTCGATCCCCTTCATGTCCTCGGCGGCGATCATGGCGTTAACGACGGCTTCTTCAGTCGCCTGCACGGTTGCGAGAAAAACCGGATCGAGTTGGCCGTTAGGGAGCATGGTAATTTGCCGCAGGTCCTTTTGTTCGATTGCGCGCGGATTCGCGGTAGAGAAGGCGATGAATAAATCTCCCGAGCCATCTCCAGAATAACTTCCGGTGCGCCCCAGTCCCAATGCCACCCGGCGCGCCACCCGCTTAAGTTGTGTTGGAATCAACGGCGCGTCTGTGGCCACCACTACGATGATCGAGCCAGTGTCGTCATCCCAAATCTTAGACCCAGGGATTTCGCGTCCGACGGGAATTCCGGCAATGCGCAACTGCTCGCGGGCTCCGGCATTACATTGGACCAAGACACCGATGGTGTAGCCCCCCTCCTTTGGACTGAGTACGCGCGAGGAAGTGCCAATGCCGCCTTTGAATTCGTTGCAGATCATTCCCGTTCCGCCGCCGACATTGCCTTCGACCACCGGCCCCGGCGTTGCTGAATCGAGCGCGTGGATTGCGTCTTCGGTCCTGACATGGAAGCCGTTGATGTCGTTTAAGTATCCGTCCCAAGTTTCGGCCACGACCGGCAGCGACCACCAGTATCCCTCCATATCAGGATCGCCGCGCTTCACCTTCCAGCGGATCACAGCGTCGCGCACCACGCCGACACTGTGGGTATTGGTAATCATGACCGGGCCGTCCAGAAAACCGGAATCCTCCACCCAATTTGTGCCAGTCATCTCGCCATTTCCGTTCAGGCTGAAATAGCCGGCAAAAACGGCGTCTGTCGAGCTCTTGCCACGGGGCAAGATTGCAGTCACCCCGGTGCGAACCGGCCCGACACCGACCTTGAGCGGACCGTCGCCGGAAATCAGGGTTGTGTGACCAACCTCGACGCCTTTAACGTCCGTAATGGCGTTGAGCGGGCCGGGAGTGCCGTCAAAGGGAACCCCCAAATCGCGAGCTCTCGGCTTCGACTGGCACAGTGTGAGCGTGCAGCTGAAAACGATTGCGGCGCACCACATCCCGGAACTAGGTTTGCGCATCCAACTCCTCCTGACGAACGCAGCAGTATAGTCGAGGGGGGCTATCACATGAGACGAGAGCGGAGGCAAGAAATGGAAGATTGGAAGCGGGCAGTTCTCGCCGGATCGGCCGGATTGAGTGTGATTTTCTTGCTGAAAGGAAATCGCACCGGAGGCGTCATTTTTGGCGGAGTAGCGCTGGCAACGTTGGCATCGGAGTATCCGGAGAAGTTTGCAGAGATTCGTAGAAAAATGCCCGACTATGTCGAACGCGGCACGACGTTTCTCGAGGTGGTTTCCCGCGTAGGCGAGCGGCTGGCCGACTTGGGTGAGCGGCGCAGCTCCGCCTGGTACGAAGCCTTGCTGAACGGATAGACCAGGCTGAGCATAGCCGCATTTCTAAGAGGTTTCTGTGCCCCGGCGCAGCCTTCCGCAGATTTGCGATAATGAATGCATGAGCGACAAAATCAGCAAGCCTGAGTCAGAGTGGGAAAAGGAGCTCTCGCCAGAGCAGTTTTACGTCACGCGTAAAGCCGGAACCGAACCGGCATTCACCGGGAAGTATTACAAGACGAAGGACCCGGGAACATACACCTGCGCCTGCTGCGGACAGCCACTGTTCAACTCAGACACTAAGTACGAATCCGGAAGCGGCTGGCCTAGTTTCTATCAACCAGCCGACCAGAGTGCGGTCGAGGAAATCTCCGACGTTTCCCATGGGATGCGACGGACTGAAGTGCGCTGTTCGCGCTGTGATGCGCATCTGGGGCACGTGTTCCCCGATGGTCCGAAACCAACGGGCTTACGTTATTGCATGAATTCAGCGGCTTTGGAGTTGAAGCCGGAAGAGAAGAAGTGAGAGAAGCAGATTACTGGTGGCTAAAGCCGGCTCGGAGCGACAAGAGTATGAAAAAATAGGCACGACTAAAGTCGTGCCCTTCCTCTAATTCCTTTTTTCCACTAGTTGCTTTTTCCCGCTACCGCAGCAAATGACTTGGGCGTTTCCTTTTCGCGCTTGTCCTGCTTCACTTCACTGGGGGTCAACTGAACGCTGCCACGCAGCAAGGCGCCATCTTCCACGCTGATGCGCTGGCTAACGATATCGCCGGTAAGCGAGCCTTCGCTGCGGATATCCACGCGATCGCTGCATTCGATGTTGCCAGTCACTTTGCCCATAATCACAACTTCACGGGCAGCAATGTTGGCGGCGACGACGCCGTTGCGGCCCACGGTCACGCGATGGTCCTTGAACGTCAGCGTGCCTTCAATGCGGCCATCAATGTAGAGCGACTCGCTGCCGGAAATTTCGCCTTTGATCACGAGCGTGCGGCCAATGCTGGCTTGTTCGATTGGCGAAGTCACGGTCTTCACCGGTGTGGCCGGGTTTAGGGTTGAGGGTGTGAATTGCGTTTTCACGGCATTGTCATTCGAATGCAGCATCGGGAGTCATCCTTTTGATTTGTATGTCCGCGCTGTGCGGCTAAAGCGAATCGGTAATAGTGACTATGCCACGGGATCAGCAAAGGGCGGGAGGTTACGAAAGGCTTAGGACGCGCGGTAGAGTCGTATCCTCGATGGCGCTCGGAGTCAGACCTCCAACTCTTGTCCGATCTGCTCCCACTCGGCAATTCGCTCTTGAAGTTCTGCTCGATGCTGTTCGAGTTCCCGCGTGAGGCGAGCGGTTTCCTCGGCGCTGACGAAGGTTTGAAGAGATGCCTCGCACCCAGCAATCGCCGATTCCAGTCCCGAAATTTCTTCTTCTAATTCCTGCGCGCGATCTTGCATTTGCTTGCGTTTGATGGGATTCAAGCGTTTCTCATGCTTCTCTTCGCTAGAATCTGGGCGGGCCTGGAGGGCCGCCCCTACATGGCCGTTGCTGGACTCGGACTTCTGCGCTTTTGAGGAAACCTGCTGCTGCAACTTCTCCGCGCCGCCTTGCTTGCGCCAAATGAAGTCCTCGTAATTTCCCGGATAGACCTCAACGCGCCCATCGCCGATCTCGAACACTCGCGTGGCCAGTTTATCGATGAAATAACGATCGTGAGAGACGAAGACCACCGTTCCTGTGTACGAGCTCAAGGCCTCCAGCAGCACATCCTTGGCGCGCATATCGAGGTGGTTTGTCGGCTCATCGAGTAAAAGAAAATTGGCCGGATGCAGCAGCATGCGCAGCAATGCATAACGATTGCGCTCACCTCCAGAGAGCACGCCAATGCGTTTGAAAACGTCGTCTCCGGAGAAGAGAAAGCAACCGAGCAGCTTGCGCAGATCGGTTTCGCGCGAGGAGGGTGAAACCCGGCCCAGGTCGTCGAGAATGCGCGCGTCCTGGTCAAGTTCTTTGTACTGATCTTGCGCGAAATAATCGCCTTGCACGTTGTGGCCCGCGCGATACTCCCCACAGGTAAGCGGCTCGATTCCGGCCAGCAGCTTGATCAATGTGGATTTGCCGGCGCCGTTCACCCCGACCAGGGCAATGCGGTCTCCGCGCTCGACGATGAAATTCACATCGCGAAAAACTTCTTTCGGACCGTAGGACTTCGCGACCCCGACAAACTCCGAGACGTTCCTGCCGCTCGGCTTCGGCTGGGGAAAAGAAAAGTGAATAGTCTTCTCTTCTTCCGGCAGTTCGATGCGCTCGATTTTTTCCAGCTCCTTGATCCGGCTCTGCACCTGCTTCGCCTTGGTGGCCTGATAGCGGAAGCGATTGATGAATACTTCCAGCTGTTCAATGCGCTCGCGTTGATTACGATATGCGGCCTCGAGCTGCTCCTGCCGCTGGGTCTTTTGCGCTAAGAATTTTTCATAATTGCCGGTGTACGCCCATATTTTCTTGTTCCAGATTTCGACGATGCGGTTGACGGTCACGTCAAGAAAGTAGCGGTCGTGTGAAATCAGAACCACGGCATAGGGGTAGTTCGACAGATATTCTTCCAGCCAGTTACGGGATTCAAGATCGAGATGGTTGGTGGGTTCGTCAAGCAGCAGAAGATTGGGTTTTTGCAGCAGCAGTTTCGCAAGGGCAATGCGCATCTGCCATCCGCCGGAAAATTCCTCCGTCTGGCGATGCCAGTCTTCGGGGCGAAAGCCCAGGCCGGCGAGCACGGCGCCAACTTGCGCCTCGATTGCGTATCCATCGTGAGTACGAAATTCGTGCTCGATCTGGTGATAGCGGTCGGCTATCTGTTCATACTCGGCTGAGGTGTGGTCCACCTCCGCCATGCGGGATGTGAGGTGCTCGAGTTCACGCTCAATATCCTGCAAACGCGCAAAAACTGCCATGCATGCGGCGAAGACGGTTTGGCCTGAAAGCGTAAGGCCATCTTGTGGCAGGTATCCGGCGCTGATTCCCTTGGCTACGCTTGTGCTGCCGTAATCCAGAGTTTCAAGCCCGGCTAAAATCCTGAGCAGCGTAGTTTTTCCAGTGCCATTGGCGCCGACTAATCCGACGCGGTCGCGAGGAGTGATCAGCAGGTCGGCAGCTTCGAAAAGAAGTTTGTGGCCGTAACGTTTTCCGGCTGCGTTCAGCTGAATCATAAGAACAGTCGTTGGTCGTTGGTCGTTCGTCGTTGGTCAAGCTTGCATTCTTTGCAGAGCTGCAGATGACGAACAACTATTTATCTTCTCATGGAGTTCAGGCGAAAGAGGCAGGCTGCGGCAAAGCTCAGACGCTCTGGGCTTCGAGCGATCTCATGCAGTGGAGGACGGTTTCGATCACGTTTTCATCTCCCACGGAAGTATTCAGCATTACGTGGTATAGGGAGCGGGTGGGCCAATCTGCGCCGAAGTAGTGCTTGACGAATAAAATCCGCTCACGGTCAACCGTGTCGACCAATTCTTCGGCTTCCTGCAGGCGCACGCCCTTATCCTGAATTCGGCGTAGTTTCTCGGCACGGGGAGCGTATAAGAACACATGAAATGTATCGCACCGCTCGCGCAGGAAGTAAGGCGCGCCGCGGCCGACAATCACAGCATTACCGCCATCTGCAATCTGATTCATCACCTGCTCGCCCACGCTCACCATGCGATCAGGATCGAACGTCTGGTTTTCGAGGTGCATGCTGCGCTCGTAACTGCCGCGCCAGAAGACTTTTACCAGCCGCTGAAAGGTACTGTCGACGCGCTCCTCACAACAAGAAACGGCCTCGGGATCCACGTCAGCCACGCGCGCGATCTCGGCGGTGAGATCCTTGTCCCAAAGTTTCCATCCCAGGAGGGAAGCCAGTTCGCGGGCAATTTCTGCCGCACCGCTTCCATACTCCCGCTCGATAGTGATAACGCGATACATATCTGATTAGGCGCTCCCCGAACCGGGCCAAACTCTACCTTATCCAGACTTTTGGTTCAACCGACATTCCCGGCCTCAGCACGTGTTCTCGAGTCTCACCTGCATCGAAGGTGATCTTCACCGGAATGCGCTGGACCACCTTGACGTAGTTTCCGGTCGCATTCTCCGGCGGAAGCAAACTGGTAATCGAACCGCTGGCTCCGGCAATGCTCTGGAAACGGCCTTTGTAATCTTGCCCGGTCGTGTCAACGTGAATAGTGACCGGCTGTCCGACGCGCATACTCCGCAACTGAGTTTCCTTAAAGTTGGCTGTGACCCAAATGTCGTCGAGGTTGATGATGCGCATCAGTTCCTGCCCAGGCTGCACGTTTTGTCCAACCTCGACAGTGCGGTTGGTGACCACGCCATTAACCGGGGCCATGATGGTGGTGTACTGCAGGTTCAGTTGCGCCTGGTCAAGCGCAGCCTTTTTTGCCTCGACTGTAGCTTCGGCGGATTGCGCACGCGAGCGAATGGCCGCGACCTGCTGGGGGCCGGTACGTGCAGACCGTACATTGGCCTCCGCCTGCGCAACCCGGCCCTGCTGAGCTTTGATTTGTTGCTGGGCAGCGGCCGCATTTGCCCGCGCCGCATCCACCCCGGCGGCTCCGGCCTGGGCAGCTGCATATGCCTGGTCGTATTGTTGCTGCGAAATTTCCTGCTTGGAGACCAGTTGCTTGTATCTCGCCAGATCGTTCTGCGCCTTGACGTTGTTCGCGTCTGCCTGCGCCAGTTGAGCATTGGCGGCGTCGTATTGCTGCCTTGCCGCCATCAGGGACGCCTGTGCGCCGATCAGTTCCGCGTCCGCCGATGACAACTGGCTGGTAGTGCTGGTGGATGTGATTGGAATATTGACGCCGGCCGCCCGAGCGTCAGCAACCGCAGTATCGTAGTCGGCCTTTGCCCGCGCCACCGCTACCTGGTAATCGCGAGGATCGATTTGTGCCAGCGGCTGCCCGGCGTGCACGTATTGATTGTCATCGACCAGCAGCTTGTCGACATGGCCGCTGACGCGCGCGCTTACGGTATTCAGGTGGCCGTCGATCTGTGCGTCGTCGGTGGACTCGTAACTGTTGAAGTAGCGCCATAAGAAAAATCCTGCCACCAGCAAGACCACTACGCCGACGATCATAAACATGCGCAAGCGCGGGTTGCGTTCGCGGAACCGCTTCCATTTGAGATCGCGTTCAGATAATGGCGTGGGCTTGCGCTCCTGGCCTTGCGCTTGTGGCGGGCGTTCCTGAGTCTGGATTTCCTGGGCCATATTACTTGCTCTCTAAGTATTGTTTCACGCCTTGCTCGGCAAAGCCGATGGCGCGAGCCAGCGACACCTTGGCTAAATTGTGAGCATACAAACTACTGATGTAACTGTCATTGGCGGCGGCTACGGTTTCCTGCGCCTGCACGACTTCGAGATTGTCGGCCACTCCAGCCGTAAAGCGATCCCGGGCCTGGTCCAGGGTCTGGTTGGCTAGATCGAGAGACTGCCTGGCAACTGCAACTTGCTCGGAGGCGGCGTTCAAATCCAGCAACGCCGTGCGGACGTCATAATCAATCTGCGCTCGCAAATTCTCAAGTTGTTCCCGGTTCTGGCGCAGTGTGGCCTCCGCCTCAAGGGCGTCGGCATGAGCTTTTCCGCCGGCGAAGATCGGAATGTCAAGCGTTGCTCCAACCTGAAAGACTCCATGCGAATTGCCCACGTTTACTCCGGCAGCACCGTAGTTGCCGGCGAAATCCAGACTGGGAAGGTGCTCGGCGGTGGCGGCGCGGCGGAATTGCTCAGATCCCCTCACTTGCTGCACCACCGCAAGGTAGTCGGAACGAGATGTATACGCACGCTGCAAAGCCTGCTCAAGCCCCATGGGCGCAAGCGGAGCATAGGGAGCTTTATCGGTGAGGTTGAATTCCTGCCCGGGAGGGAGTCCGATAGTTCGCGCCAAAAGGAGCTTCTGTTTGGCATAGTCATTACGGACGACAATGAGCTGCTGCTGCCGGGCTTGAAATTCTACATTTGCGCGCAGCGCATCGATGGCGGGGACAACGCCCGCAGTCTGCTGATCGTGTGCTTTGTTGTAAAGCGCCTGGGCAGTCTCAACCTGCGCCTGTGCGGCGTCCACCCGGGCTGCAGCAGCAATGGCGAGCAGATACTCATTGCCGGTGGCAAGCACCACCAACTCGCGAGCGTTCTGGTAGTTGTATCGCGCAGCCGATTCATTCGCGCTGGCGCCACGCTCGCGCTGAATGGCATGCCAGTCAAATAGTGGGGCGGTGGCATAGAAGCGAGCGTCGAAGGTGCCAATCGGACCCACAACTCTCGGAACGCCAGGAAAGTTAAATCGAAAGCCCAGCGCTGCCAGATCAATTTGCGTAGCGCTCTGGGTCGCCGCACCACTGACATTCGGCAGCAGATGGCTGAGTTCCTCCCATTTTTGTCCGCGTGCGGTCAGCAGATTGTCGCTACCGAGCAGCAAGCCAAGATTGTTCCGCAATGCGCGATCAATCGCGTCTTTGAAGGACAACGGCAACACTTCCGTTGTCGCTTTGCCTTCCGGTACGCTTGAAAGAAATAGGCTCTGACCGTTGGACGCAGGCGACAGCGTGCCTGAGTTCGACGGCGTACTTGGTGACGAGCTCTGGTCTGACCGGCCGGAATATCGCGCGGCAGACGCAGTTCCAGGCAAGGGCGGCGTTTGGCACCATGCAAATTGACTCAGCAAAAGCGCGGAGAAAATTGCGCCTTTCAAGCTGGTAAGGGCGGTGTGGCGCACGCAGGCTGCGCACTCGCGTGCTCCTGACGCTGGGCACCAGTCCTGTCGCGATTTAGCGACTGCTCCAACATTTATCGTGCTCACGTCTTCCATGCTGAGTGGGCGAAGCAGCTTGCTTGGATTCGCAAAGAAGCAATATAGATGCAAATCCGGCCCCTCAGGGCTTTATTTCTCAACAGTATGGGGAGATTTATTGTTGCCGGAACGGAGAATCCAGGCGCGAGATGTTGACCGCGTCCAGATTTTGACGGCCCCAAATCCTTGCCTGATGCGCATCTGCGAACAGAATATCGACAACCGGCCTGGTTTCAGACTGAGCCGTACGGTCGACGAAGCGCGCCACGTATTTCTTATGGCTTCGGGTTTGTAATACCAGAGTATCGTTCAGGTGCGCTTGCAGCCTTCGCTCAGCCAAGGGCGAGAGCGCTACATTCAATACTTTGCCGGCCGGCAGAGTGTGCCTGGGCACGGCATAAGCTTGGCGGGCCGGAGTGTTGTTAGAGAAAGTCGGATATGGCCCGAAGTCTTCGGTCAGAGCGTACGCAGTCACCTGAACGCGAGTTTTGTGTTGTTCGATAAAAGTTAACTTCTCCTGGGCGTCTGCAAGCTGCAGCTTCGTATCGCTCAATTCTCCTTGCGTACGTTGAAGCTGAGATGAAAGATCGTGGACCTCGCTTCGGTTGGTGGCTTTCGCAAATCCCCACACAGTAACCGTTACCGTGAGGACCAAAGTAAGCAGAAGAACTATTGTGAAATGCTGTTTTTCCATTAGCCTCCCTCCGGCTCTGATGCCGGTTGTAAGTGCTAGCCAGCTGCCATACCCGGCATCCGGTTACGAGTAAGGCGAACGGCGGGCAGTTACAGGTGGAAGGCGAGGCTCCTCAATCACTTCGCGGGATGTGGCGGGTCAGTAATATTACTAGTAACCATGCCTGTTTTGCGATTATTTCGGTAAGTCACGCAGGAAGTAACGCTGCAGAACTTTGCGCAAGAATGCTCATTCGATCCGTATGCGAAGTAAACATGGGTGAGGTTACTCGCGAGGAGAGATGTTGCGATGCACGCGGTATGAGTCCGCTTGAAAATTGATCAGTGCTGGCCGTTTGTACGGGAGGAGGCGCTGTCGGCAACAATCACTTGCAAACCGCTGTCGCGGAGTTCCTGGACATATTTGGGATCGGTGCCAGAATCGGTGATCAGAATGTCGATGTCGGTGACTGGCCCGACGTAGGCGAAGCGCTGGCGTCCAAACTTTGTGTGATCAGCAAGTGCGATCCGAGTTTTCGCCGCCTTCGAGACCATCCTGGTTACTTGCGCTTCAGCATGGTGCACTGTCGAAACGCCATATTGAGGATCGATCGCGCTGACGCCAAGTATCGCCTTGTCCAGGCGTATTTCCGACAATGCCCGTTGCGCCCATTCGCCCGACAGATAAAAGGTGTCTTTGTGAAGATCGCCTCCGGTGCACATGACCGTCACTCCCGGGCTGCGCTGCAGCTCGCAAACAATGGGAGGGGAATTGGTCACCACCGTCAGGCGATTGCGGTTGCTTAATCTTCGCGCCAGCTCGAATACCGTGGTGCTGCTTTCCAGGAAAATGGTGTCGCCATCCAGAACAAATTGTTCGGCCACGCGAGCGATCTGCCGCTTCTCCTCGCTCTCACTTCTCAGCAACGCGTCGTAGGTTGGCTGGAAGTTGGTGCTGGACATACGCGACACCGCACCACCATGCGAGCGGGCCAGCACTCCCTCCTGTTCAAGAGCCGCCAAGTCACGGCGGATGGTCGCCGCTGTCACTTTCAGCCTGTCACAAAGGTCGGAGGCGGAGACGCTGCGTTGAGCTCCTAGAATCTCGCGGATTTGAAAACGGCGTTCCTCAGCAAGCATTTCGCAGAGCATTGTACTGCGAAATGGAAGCCTCAAATGAAAATAAACATGCAAGGTCGAGCAAAAGAGGTTGACAAACGCGCAAAAAGTGAAATAAATTCGCGCGAAGCCGAATTTTCGAAATCAGCCCTGGCACATGGAGCTCCCAATGGAATCTTTGGGTTTGCGGGTCATGCCTCGTCCGTTCCCTCGATCAGCCCGAAGCGTTGTGTACTTGTCATTTCTTGTGGTTGGGCTGTGTATCACTTCGTTTGCGCAGAAAGATACGGGCGCAATCGCCGGAACCGCGAGAGATTCGAGCGGCGCAGTGGTTGCCGGTGCGCAGGTCACAATTACTGACGTGGACCGCGGCACGAATTTCATAACCACGACCGGTCAGCAGGGCGAGTACGTCGCCAGCCCGCTCAAGATCGGGCGTTACAGCGTCACCGTGGAGAAGCAGGGATTCAAAAAGGCGGTGGCTGGGCCGATCACGGTTGACGTTCAGGCGCGACCGGAAATCAATATCACGCTGCAAGTCGGCAGCTTCAATGAGACGGTGACTGTAAACACACAAGGGCCTCAACTGGAGACGGAAACGTCAGAATTGGGCGACGTAGTTACCAGCAAGGTGGTCGAAACTCTTCCCCTTAACGGCAGGAACTATGCGCAACTGGCGCTTTTGGGGGTCGGTGTAGCGCCAGCCGAACCGGGTTCACGAGTTTCAGGAAGCTTTGGCTTCAGTTCTAATGGCGCGCGTTCGTTGCAAAACAACTTTCTGCTCGACGGCGTGGATAACAACGCCAATTTAGGCGACGTGCTGAACGAAAGCTCTTATGTGATTCAGCCCTCTGTGGATGCTATCGCAGAATTTAAAGTCCAGACCAATTCCTACAGCGCCGAGTTCGGCCGCGGCAATGGCGCAATTTTGAACGCAATTATTAAGTCAGGCACTAATAGCCTTCATGGCGACGTGCATGAGTTTCTGAGAAACGACAAACTCGACGGAAAGAATGCATTCGATGCCAGCCGGCAGCCTTATAAGCAAAATCAATTTGGTTTTACCCTCGGCGGACCGATCATCAAGAACCGCACGTTTTTCTTCGGGGACTACGAAGGACTGCGGATTCGCCAGGCAATCCCATTTCTCGGGATTATTCCCACGCCCGCGGAGATTGCCGGAGATTTTTCCGCGTTCCTGCCGCCTCTGACCCCACAGAATCGCCAAGTTGCATTCGACTCGGACGGCAACCCGGTGCCTGGCGTATTTGCGTTGGATTGCAACGGGAACTTCACTTACCCGGGAGAGATTTTCAACACCCGGTTGACAGGATTTTCTGCGAATCCCAACGGCCTTTGCGGTATGCCGATCGGCACCGATGCGTTGGGCAATCCAACTAACAAGTTCACTGGAAATGCAGGACTCAACACACCGATCGATCCCCTGGCGGCGCGTTTAGCCGCGTTCTTTCCGCAACCAAATGCAGACATTGCCGGAAACAATTTTCGAATCGATCCCGTAAGGCGCGAAAGCCGCAACAACTTCGATGTCCGTATTGACCACAGGATCAGCGACAAAGACGCGTCGTTTGGCAGGTTCAGCTACGAAGACCAACCTAGTTTTATTCCTGCTCCTTTTAACAATGTGCTCGACGGTGGCGGGTTCTTCGATGGAATCGAAGACAACGCATATCGCAGCCTGGCGTTGAGCGAAACCCACATGTTCAGCCCAACCCTGGTGAACGAATTCCGTTTTGGCTACAACCGCATCAACGCGCATCGTTTTCAGCTCAATTTCAACAAGGACATTTCGGGGCAGTTGCAGTTCCCGGGTGTCCCGTTCTCGCCGATTAACGGCGGTCTGCCAAACATAGGCTTCAGTGACGGCATTGTAGGCATTGGCAGTTCCGGCTTCCTGCCTTCTGTCGAAAAACAAAACAGCTTCGTCTTCACTGAAAACTTGACCTGGATACACGGCCGCCACTCCTGGAAATATGGGACGGAAGTGCGTCTGGAGCAGTTCACGATTCTTCAACCGGCTTCTTCGCGCGGAGATATGGGTTTCGGCGGCGATTTCACAGACAACCCTGCTGCACCTACCACTGGGAGTAGCGCATTCACTGGCGGAGCGTTTGCTACGTTCCTGCTGGGTATCCCGGATTTTGGCGACATCAGCAGCTTCCACAACATCGACTACCGCCGCCAGATCTATTCGGGATACGCCCAAGATGACTGGAAGGCGACCGACCGGCTAACGCTGAACCTGGGATTACGCTATGAACTGTTCAGCACAATCAAGGAACATAACAACCAGGAAGCCACCTTCAGTTTCGATTGTTTATGCATGATCGTTCCAAAGGGTCAAAATGCGCCGCTAACGACTACTCTCGCGGCGAGTCTTCCGGTCATGCGCAATGGCTCACGCGGGCTGATCAGTCCGGACTTGAATAATTTCGCGCCGCGTGTGGGGTTTGCTTATCAGGTTTCAAACAAACTGGTGATGCGCGGCGGTTATGGAATCTTTTATGGCGGTCAGGAGAACGGACCTTTTTCCAATCCCAGCCCGGGATTCAATCCTCCGTTTTACCTGCAGGAGACCTTCCAGCAGACAAATTGCTTCGACTCTTCGGCCAATCCCGCGACGGAAGATTGCTCGATTCCCGGTTTCAACGTTTTGGCGAATGGTTACCCGGCGACCTCGCTTTCCGATCCGAATAATCCAGCTTTTTATTCGCTCAGCCCTAAGCTGCGCACGCCATACAACCAACAGTGGCACTTCGGAGTGCAGTATCAACTACCGGCAGACACCGTGCTTGAGGTGTCGTATGCCGGGTCGCATGGGCTGAAACTTTATGGGTTCTACAATGGCAATCAGGCAGTTCCTACTCCGGATACCAACGCTCCGACCGCGCCTCGGCGGCCAGCGCACAAGGCTTTCCCTGGCGCCCCTGGCCCCTGTGATGCCGCGAACCCCGATAATTGCGATCCCATCTACGATGTGGGCATTGCAACTTTTCGTTCTGATGACTTTTCGAATTACAACGCGCTGCAGGTAAGCTTGAAAAAGCGTGCTGCGCACAGCTTGGAGTTCGAGGCGTCATATACGTACAGCCACTCTCTTGATGACGCATCGAGCGCCAGCTTGGGTTCGCAGAACCAGGGCGACTTCCGCCTGCAGACCGATCCGCGCCTCGAATATGGGAATGCTGATTTCGACGTG
>Ga0207665_10000393_pt1 | contig 29986 bp, 30 predicted proteins | sample LARL112metaG_FD_184351 | JGI IMG/M metagenome (GOLD analysis project Ga0207665, IMG submission 184351) | Corn, switchgrass and miscanthus rhizosphere microbial communities from Kellogg Biological Station, Michigan, USA - LAR L11-2 metaG... | ecosystem: Host-associated > Plants > Roots >... | reverse complement strand
TCGCAACGTGCGCATCGAGGAACGTTGGGCAAAGAGTGATTATCAAGCGCTACCGGGTCTTGCGGCCGAACTCATCGCCAAAGGCGTTGTCGCGATTGCGGCAACAGGCGATGTCGCTTCAGCGAAAGCCGCTCAAGGGGCGGGCAAAGTGCCGGTCGTTTTCACGATCGGATCTGATCCGGTTCGCTTCGGACTAGTGGCAAGTCTCAATCGGCCGGGCGGGCATGTGACTGGCGTAAGCCTGCTGACATCGATGATTGGCGCAAAGCGCATAGAGCTGTTGCGACAAGTTGCTCCCAAGGTCTCTCGCGTTGCCTTGGTGATGAATCCAAGCAATCCGACCGCGAGCGCTGAGCAGGCGGATGCAGAGGACGGCGCACGGAAGCTGGGTCTTGAAACCATCGCGCTGAAGGCCGGCAACGCACACGAGATCGACGTCGCGTTCGAAAAACTTCTCGAGGCCAAGGCCGACGCGTTTTTCATTGCGACAGATCCGATCCTTCTTGACCGCCGCGAACAGATCGTCGCCTTCGCCGAGCGGCACGCCTTGCCCGCCGTATATTTCGTGCGTCAGTTCGCAGTTGCCGGCGGACTGCTGAGTTACGGGCCAAGCATCAGCTGGATGTATCGTCAGGCCGGTCTGTACATTGGTCAGATTCTCAAAGGCGCGAACCCCGCGGACATGCCGGTGATGCAGCCGACGCAATTTGAATTTGTGCTCAATCTCAAGACCGCCAAAGCGCTGGGCCTCAGTGTCCTGCCGACCCTGCTCGCGACCGCCGACGAGGTCATCGAATAACGCAAACCGCTGATTTCACTTGGCTTGGATGGCGCCTAAGCTGTTTGTATTAAAGTCATTTTCCACCTTTTTTGACTGGTTTGCCTTCTCCCCCTTCCGGCATACCGAGATGTCCCGGTAGAGTGTTACTTGCGGGCTGGGGGTCTCTATGAGGCGGCGCGAGTTCATCACATTACTCGGCGGGACTGCGGCCACGTGGCCGCTTGCCGCGCGCGCGCAGCAAGCCCTTCGCGTCAGGCGGATCGGCGCCCTCATGAGCATCGCCGAAAACGATTCGCAATCGACCGTCTGGTCGTCGGCGTTCGAGCGCGGTCTGACGGATCATGGCTGGAAACCCGGCAACGATCTGAAGATCGAATACCGCTGGGCCAATGACGAAAATCTTTACCGACGATTTGCGCGAGAACTGCTTGCCGCCAATCCGGAGGTTGTTCTGGCTGTGAGCGGATCCAGTGCGAGCGCGCTGCAAGAGGTGACCAGCACTGTACCTGTCGTCTTCATGGCCACCAGCGATCCGGTCAATCGCAGACTGATCGCGACCATGGAAAAGCCGGGTGGCAATTTCACCGGCTTTATCGAGTTCGAACCGAGCATTGGTGCAAAGTGGCTGGAACTGCTCAGGAAGATCGCGCCAAATGTCACACGTGTCGCTGTGCTCCGCGATCCTACGCGATTTTCGTGGAGAAGCCTGGTGACTGCGATTGAGAAAGCGGCACCTTCACTCAGCGTGGATGTAACCGCGATAGATGCGCGTGACGCGATGCAGATGGAACGTGCCATCACCGAATTCGCAGGCAATGCGAATAGCGGTCTGATCGTCACGCCAAGCGCCTACTCAGCGATCTTTCGCGAGCGAATTATCGCCCTTGCGGCGAAACTCAAGCTGCCGGCCATATACTATAGTCCCTTTTTCGCGGCGGACGGCGGTCTGTGCGCTTACAGCCCCGACATGATTGATCAGTACCGTCGCGCGGCCGATTACGTTGATCGCATTCTCAAAGGCGAGAAGCCCGGCGACATGCCGGTGCAAGGGCCGAGCAAATTCGAGTTTGTCATCAATCTCAGGACGGCCCGGCTCATGGACCTTGCCGTTCCCGCCGGCGTGCTCGAGGTCGCCGACCGCGTCATCAAATAGACGCTGGATATCAACCATTCCCACCTAGACATCGGCGGCCTAACCCATGCTCGCGTCCTTTTGTCACTTGCGCGGCGCCTAATCTATATTGTGCCCTGTGCATCTTGTGGAGGCTGACATGAATTATCAGGAAACCAGGGACAGTGAGCAACTCCGGTTTCTGGACGAAGCGATCACTGAATTCCTCAAAGATCGTCCGCCACAAAGCCAGACCATCATTTTTTTCCCGGGCGGCCTGGCATCGAGCCTGCTGCGCGCAAAAACGCCTTACAACCCCAATATCTCTACGCCGCAAAGTTTTGACTACGACGGTCAAGAAGTCTGGTTGAGTGCGTGGACTTTCGGTCATCCCGAACTGAACGCGCTCAAGCTCAAAATGCACAAGGAGGCGGATGGGTTCTATCACGACGAAGAAAATCGAATAATCGTCGCCCACGGCTGCATCAAGTTTGCGGGTGTAACGCCTTACGATGATTTCGCGGATTGGTGCCAAGCCAACAAGATTGGTTTGCTTGTCTTCGGTTGGGATTGGCGGCGGCCTCTTGGCGATATTGCCGCGTTTTTCCTGAACAAATTTTTGCCTCGCCTCAACGAACGTTTGGGCAACAGCGGTCCGCTGACAAATTACACCCTCGTGGGCCACAGCTTCGGGGGAATGGTCGTCAATCTGATCTTGCGGACCGGCGGGCACCGGCTCGATGGAATGAACAGGGCGATAACGGTGGCGACGCCATTCTACGGTTACGGAGGACAGCTTCATCGATGGTTTGAGGGGGAGTCATTGCTCAACCATCTGGGTGAAAACAAAATTGACATTATCAAGACGCTTTCTTCGCTGCCCTCCAGCTATGCACTGAACTGGTTGGGGCAGGACACATTCAACACGGTCCGCACGCCGTTGGGGACCGGTGACTTTGCAATACAGGATTATCCAAGCAAGGAAGGCGCTGATCCATACAATCCGCCCGAACCGGATCGGAATGGACGGGTTCGTTACGCGACACGCCTGGGCTTTAGCCTGGATGAACTCAAGCTTGGGCGCGACGTTTGCAAGCAACTCGTGGCGGACTTGCCGGACGATCTGGCCAAAAAATTCTTCAACATCCGGGGCGTTCAGGCTGCGTTGGGTCGCACCCTCCAACAGACGATCTGCGGCACAAACTGGCAGCTCATCGATGCCAATTTCGATCCGAGGACCCAGGACTCACCGATCACGGACAAACTTGGTGCGGGCGACGAGGTTCTCCCGGCTTGGTCGACCCACCTAGCTACACTGCCCAGCGACAACCGCAAAACCGTGGCCGGCATTCTGCATCACTCATTCATACTGTCGTCTGGCGAGGTTCAGGATGCGCTCGGCGGCTTGCTGGGACTGGCTGCCCCCGCGCAAAGGGTGAATAAAGATTTGAACGACGAACTTTCAGGCAAGGTTGTCGCGTCGGAAGCCGATGCCGAGAAGTTCGTTCTGGCGCTCAATGACTTTTTCCAGAATCCGAAGAAAAGTTTCCCGCAGGTTGTCGGACGGTTAAAAGATGGCGCCGGAGAGTTTGTGGATGGGTTAGGGAAATTCCTGCAAGATCCCAAAATCCCGTCCGTAAAGCCGGACGAAATTCTCAACAACGTGCTCGGAGTGGTTGCGAGCGCTCGTGGATTCTCCGACGATGGCCTGCGCAGTATTGCTCGTCGCATCATGATGGAGCTGTGCCGGTAAGGTCAGAAGGAGTTGAACCGATAGTGTTGGTATCCGAAGCGGGAGCAGATATGCGGCGGCGCGCGTTCGTCACGTTTCTTGGCACTGCGGCCGTGTGGCCGCTTGTTGCGAGAGGGCAGCAGAGTGAGCGTGTACCGCGCATTGGCGTACTCCTTGGGTCATACACCGAGAGCGACAAAGCAGGGCAGGCGCGCATTGCCGTTTTCCTGAAATCGCTCGCGGACCTCGGCTGGAACCCCGCTCGCAATATCCGCATAGACTATCGGTGGGGGGCGGGCGACACCGAAGAAGCCAGGAAGCTCACGATGGAAACGGTGCAATCTTCGCCGGATGTCATCGTCGCCACGAGCGATCCAGTGCTGGCGCAACTTCACCGATTGACGAAGACCATTCCGATCGTATTCACCCAGATTTCGGAGCCGGTCGAAACCGGCCTTGTTGCCAGCCTTGCGCGTCCGGGCGGCAATATGACCGGTTTTCAGAATTTCGAGCCGGCGATAGGTGGCAAGTGGCTCGAGGTGCTCAAGGAGATTGCGCCCAATCTGAAGCGTGTCGGCGCGCTGTCCATGCCAGACGCAAAGCCCCATGCATCGTTTCTGGATGCGGCTCAGCAGGTCGCGCCATCTGTCGGAATTTCCGTCAGCGTCGTCGATATTCGGGATGACATTGAACGTGCGATCGTTTCGTACAACGACCAGCCGAATTCCGGTCTTATCGTTTTTCCTCACCCGAAAACGATTGCGAACCGGAAATTGATCAGTTCTCTGGCCGCGCGATATCAATTGCCGGCAATCTATCCGTATAGATATTTTTCAGCCGATGGAGGCCTGATCTCGTACGGTCCGGATCAGATCGATCAATGGCGTGGGGCTGCGAGTTACGTGAATCGTATCCTCAAGGGTGAGAAACCGGAGGTCCTCCCGGTACAGACGCCGACAAAATATGAGCTGGCGATCAATCTTAAGACGGCAAAAGCACTTGGCGTGACCGTGCCGCCGAACCTGATCGCGATGGCCGACGAAGTGGTCGAGTAGCAAGCCAGAACGTCCGCCGCACGGCTTCAGTCCATTGCCTGTGCAAGCTTGCTCCAGTCGCCGGCCTGGATACGAGCGACCAGCCTGTAACCGCCGTTGCCATCAGGCTTGAACACCGTAGCTTCGCCCTCACGCACCTCGAACCAGTCTTTGCCGAAAGCGTCGAGGATGTTGGGCTTGTGGGTGACCACGATGATATTGGTCCCGGGGGGAGGCGTTGTTCCGGCTATCTTTCGCAAGGCCGCTGCACGGCGATTGTTTTCGATCGGCGTGACCACGAGTCCTCCCTCGGTATAGTCGGCGGAGGCCGTTACGTCTCCAAATCCCATCAGCGTGCCGGTATCGACAGCGCGCTGGAAAAGACTGCTGTGAACCTGGCCGACAGGTATCCTGAGTTTGCGCAACGATTCCCCAATCGATTTTGCCAGCGTCCGGCCGTCGTCGTTGAGTTGGCGCTGCTTGGCAACGTTGCTCGGGTTGAGGGGATCGGTGTCGGCCTGGTCCTGATAGGTCGCGCCATGACGGAAGATGATCACGTATCCGCCGTCACGCAACGCATTGATCCATTCAGGCTGCGGCGCCGCGGTCTGGCTGCCGGCCGGCGTCGAAACAAGCGCCAAAACGCATAGCCATGCGATTCCAAAAATGCGCGTTATCATGTGACCTCGCTTCTCTCCGGGGCCCGGGTCACCGCTGCCCGTGAGCGTGCACGTGAGGGATCGCGGATAGCGAATTTTCCTGTGCCTTGATTGCAGGCCATTTCCAAAACAAAGATACAAATACCAACACGATGATGCCGATATCGAGGCAAATGGCGGCGATCCTTGTGACAGGGTCTTTCATTCGAACACCAGTACCCGCGCGCAGCCTTGCAGATAGCCTGTTGCTCTTCCGCGACCTTGAAGGCCGTCTGGATTTTTCGTTGAGGCGGGCTTGATTTTTTGCAGACGCGGGCCCGAGGCAAAGAAAAAGCCCGCCGGGCTTTCGCCGGGCGGGCAATTTCGCCAAGCTATACTGGTATCAGGCGGCTCCGGCTTTGCGCGCCGGAGTCTGAGAGAAGAACTGTCGGATTTCGTGCGCCGGACGCGCATGGCTGAACAGGTAACCCTGCATCTCGGTGCAGCCGATCGCCTGCAAAACGTCCATCTGCTGTTGTGTTTCCACCCCCTCCGCCGTTGACGTCATGTTGAGGCACTTGGCGAGGCCGGCGACCGCGTTGACGATTGCCAGGGGCTCCGCACCATTCGAGAGGTCCTGAATGAAGGAGCGATCGATCTTGATCTTGTCGAAGGGGAAGCTGCGCAGATAGCTGAGCGAGGAATAGCCGGTACCGAAGTCATCGAGCGCAATCTGAACGCCCATTTTGCGAAGCTCGTGCAGCGTCGCGAGCGTTGTGAATGTATTCTGGAGCAGCACGGTTTCGGTGATCTCGAGTTGCAGCTTGCGCGGCTTCATTCCGGATTCGTTCAGCGCCGCGTTGACCATGCTGACGAGATTGCGGCAGTTGAGCTGAGCAGGCGAAAGATTGACCGCAACCTTGATGTGCTCGGGCCAGTTCACGGCCTCATCACATGCCGCCTTGAGGACCCATTCGCCGAGTGGAACGATCAACCCCGTTTCCTCGGCAATCGGAATGAAGTCGGCTGGCGACACGAGCCCACGCGTCGGATGATTCCACCGCAGCAGCGCCTCAAATCCATTGACCTCGTTCGTCTCCAGGACGACGAGGGGCTGGTAATAGAGTTCGAACTGCTCGCTGGCGAGCGCCTTGCGCAGGTCCATCTCCAGCTCGCGGCGCACCTTCATGCGCGTATTCATCTCGGGCTCGAAGAAGCGGAAGGTGCCGCGCCCGTCGGCCTTCGCGTCGTAGAGGGCCATGTCTGCGTTTCGCAGAAGCTCGTCAGATTCGACGGCATCCATCGGTGCAACTGAAATTCCGATGCTGATATCGGTGACGATCTGATGCCCTTCGACCTGGTAAGGCTTGATGACCGAGTCGCGGATGCGCTTCGAGAGCGTCGCAGCGTCCGCTGCCTGCTCCATCTGCGTCATGATGATGGCGAACTCATCGCCGCCCATGCGCGCAACGATATCAAGTTCGCGCGTGCATCGACGCAATCGCTCGCCGACGAGCTTCAGCAGCTCATCGCCGATGTGATGGCCAAGGGCATCGTTAACGCTTTTGAACTGATCGAGATCGAGACAGAGAACCGCCAGGCATTCACCGCGCTTGACGCGTTTGATTTCGTGATTGAGCTGTTCCAGCAGCAGCATGCGGTTGGGCAGGTCGGTCAAGGCGTCATGCCGCGCCATGTGCGCAATGCGCTCTTCGGAACGCTGACGCTCGGTCACATCCTCGTGGGTCGCGAGCCAGCCGCCACCGGCGACGGGTTTGTTGACAACGGAAACCGCGCGGCCGTCCGGCAAATTGACGATGTTGTTGAAAGTCTTGCCCTCGGCGATGCCTTCGGCAAGCCGTGCAGTGTATTCGTCCGGATCGCCCGAGAAGCTGCCGCGCTCGATTCTGTGCCTGAGAAGATCGCGAAGAGAGCAGCCGGGCCTAACGATTTCCGAAGAGAGTGCGTACAATTCTATGTAACGTTTATTGCAGAATATTAGGCGTGTTTCTGAATCGAACATCAGGACGCCCTGGGACATATTGTTGAGAACGGTCTGCAACAATTGTTCGTCTTTCCGCGACATGTGCGGAAAATTCAAGATATCCGCGCGGCGTGCGTGCTGCTCCGGCTTATCCATGCGAGTCCCCCGAGGCAAAAGAGGTATCCTGATCGGAGGCCATCCTTACTGATGGTCCGTGTGGAACCCGTAAGAGAATTGGTGTCGGTTTTAATTAAAAAAGGAGCAGTTAACCGAGCCGGCCCGGTGGAAATGGCACGTCTGATATTGGAGACGGGCGGGGATCCAGTTCAGCAAAACGCTTTTTTGTGATGACGAGCACAGCGCGGATTGACGATGCGCATATGGTCCGACCAGAAAACGCAAAGGGCTCTGAATTCGATCGCCTTTGCAGCAGAAAAGGGAGATGTCAAATGCGTATGCTCCTTGTCACTGCTTGCCTGATAGCGCTGGTTATCTCGGCCTGGTCGAACTATTCGTCCGTCGCAGATGCCAAATTGCGCGGCGACTTCCCGGTCAATCCGACCAGCCAGATGAGCTCGACGCATCGCTAGTCAGTCGCGCGTCAGCAATTCGGCGTGTGGCATTCGACAAGACATAAACGGCCGGGCAAGCCCGGCCGTTTGCCTTTTTTGTTGCTTCGAACGCTCAGTAACAGACGCGTACCCATCGCCACACGCGGTGACCCCAACGGTTGATCACGGCCCGCCTGCGCATTACGCAGTCCCCGCCATAGGCGTAGGAGCCATAGTAGGGGCCGCCGTACGCGTAATATGGAGCGGCGCCCAGGCCGAGTCCGAGCGCGAACCCGGGCCCAACGCCCCAGCCCCAACCGCCGCCGCGCCAGCCACCGCCACGCCAGCCGCCGCCATGCCAGCCGCCGCCATGCCAACCGCCACCGTGCCAACCGCCACCGTGCCAACCGCCCCATCTGGCATCGGCGGCAGTGGGAAGTGCGAGAGTAGCTCCTGCGATTGTGGCCACGGCTGTAGCGGTGATCGCCATCCTTCTTAGTGCCGTGCGCATTGTTTCCTCCAATTTCCTCCAAAAAATCATCGCCCTAGTGGAATCAATGACTCTGCCCGATGGAGGTTCCGTGGAACTCCGTGGAACGGGGACCGATTTGTCGGAAGCGCGTTAGCCGGGGGCCACGAGTGTGAACTGGCTTACACAGCGGCGGCGTCGCTACGGCTAGTTTGTCCGCATGACGAATGCCGCAGGCGGATCGCGCACGTTATCGATTCTTCGGCGCGCGCGGCCTGCGGCACGCGGAGAACTGCTTGCCGCGCTCGTTCGTCGACTGATTTGTGAACGCATATCGTCGTTCGAATTGATTTTGCCGGGGACGTGAGACCCGACCGTTAATTCGCGATCGGGAGATTTCGATGCCAAAGAACATTGTGCTCTGCTGCGATGGAACTGCGAACGAGTTTGCGCAGGATCGGACCAATGTTGTCAAATTCTACTTCACGCTTGAGGCCGAGCCGACGCGCCAGGTGACGTACTACCATCCAGGGCTCGGGACGATGGAACCACCGGGCGTGCTGACAGGGATCTCACGTCTGCTCACGCGCCTTGCGGGCAGGGCCTTCGGCTACGGGCTCGAGGACGATATCCGCGACGCCTACATCTTTTTAATGAATAACTTTGAGGAAGGTGATCGGGTCTTCCTGTTCGGGTTCAGCCGCGGCGCCTACACCGCCCGCGCGGTTGCATCGCTGCTGCGCATGTACGGGCTCATTCCTCGCGGGAACGATGCGCTCGTGCCTTACGCCGTTCGATTGCTGATGGGGATTCATGCAATCGACAGCCGGGGCCGTCATCGCTGCGCCGAAGAGAAGCGCTATTTCAATCTCGCTGCCGACTTCAAAAACACCTTTGCGACGAGGGTTTGCAAGCCGTGGTTCGTCGGCGTGTGGGACACCATTAGCTCGATCGGCTGGTACGAAAATCCGCTGCAACTGCCTTTCACCGGCGATAATCCCGACATTGAAATCGGCCGTCATGCGATCGCAATCGACGAACGCCGCGCATTTTTCAGGACGAACCTCTGGATTCCGAAAAATCCGCCGCCATACAGCGGCCCGCGCGACCTCAAGCAAGTCTGGTTCCCGGGTGTCCACTGCGATGTCGGTGGCGGCTATCCGGAACCCGAGAGCGGCCTTTCAAAAATCGCGCTGCGCTGGATGCTCAAGGAAGCTATGAATGCAGGCCTTCTCGTCATTCCCGGACGCATGGACCTCGTGCTCGGTCGAACCGGCGCTTATGCCGTCCCCGATCCCCATGCGAAGATGCATGAGTCTCTGACCGGACTTTGGTGGCTGGCCGAAATTCTGTGGAAGCGTCACTACAATTGGGCCCGGCAAAAGTGGGAGCGGCGGCCCAACTTCGGCCGGCGACGCACCATCCCGCCAAACTCGCTGATCCACGAATCGGCCTACCAGCGTGGCGGCGACTACGCCAGACATCTGCCCCCCGATGCGATCCCAACCAGCTGAGCAAGGTTTCCGGCACTTCCCGCCGGTCGCGGGAAGTGTCATGCAATATGAGCCCTCTCACTCGATTACCGTGGCCTTGCGCGTTATTATTGGCCCGAAAATTGGCAGCTTTGGCCATTGGCAGCTTTCCTCGGGGGAAACATGCTAGCCGTAGATCCTGATTCCACGATAGGCCGCATCCTTAACTTCATTGGCCAAAACCTGAAGGTCGACAAACTTTTCATCGACATGGGTTTTGACCCCAATCATTTCACTTGGGATGCAGTCTTCCATCGTGCCGCTGAACTTGCCTGGGCGAACGTCAATCTCGCTAATATGCTGGCGCTGGTCGGCGCGGTTTTCTACGTGGCTACACTGATGATGCGCACGATCGTTCCGCTGCGTGTGATCGGTATCATCAGTATTGCGTTTTTCATCGCCTATGGAGTCGTTGCCGGCGCTGTATCGACTTTCCTGCTTTATCTATTGTCGCTGCCGATCAACGTCATTCGGCTGCGCCAGATGCTGTCGCTGGTGAAAAAGGCGCGCATGTCGGCGCAAGGCGATCTCTCCATGGATTGGTTGAGACCTTACATGACGCCGCGCAAATACAAGAAAGGCGACACGTTGTTTCGCAAGGGTGACGTCGCCAACGAAATGTTCTTGACTGTTACGGGAAAATTTCTCGTGAGTGAAATCGGGATCGAGGTCCCGCCTGGGCGTATCATGGGCGAGCTCGGGTTCGTCGCGCCGAAAAACAAACGCACGCAAACCGTCAAATGCATCGAGAGCGGAGACGTCTTGACTATCACATACGAGACGTTGCTCGAGCTTTATTTCCAAAATCCCGAATTCGGCTACTATTTATTGAGCCTGACCAGTGAACGCCTTCTGCAAAATGTTTCTCGTCTCGAAGGGCTCGTCGAAGAATACAAGACGAAATTGGACCAGCAGCAGATCCGGCAGGCGGGCGCGCCGATCCCTGCCCAGCACTAGCGCTTTGTCGGGTTGTTTCGGATCGTCTCGGTGACGCAGTCTCTGAGAAATGCCCGGCTCGCCGGAAACCGGATTTTTTTCGCCTTTGCCTCGGCCTTGCACGAGGTGATTGCGCTTTTGATGGCCGCATCGTCGGCGTCCGACAACTTTGGCGCCGCCGCGGCCATCGGCAAGAATCCCAATCCGCAGACCAAGAAGGCAGTCGCGCCGGCGCAGAGAACTCTGATTGGACCGAGCATGATGGGTTCACCTGCCATGTCGCGCTAATAATACAATGTGCAGCATGGTCGCATGACGTTGCAAGCGCGGGCGCGATGAGTCAGTCGTGTTTCAACAAGACCTGACTGCGCCGGAGTGGGGAAGGCATGCGCACAGGGTGTATTTGTCTGATCGCTGCGACAAATTGCCGTGCGCGGCCCACGAAAACCGCGAGGCTATCGAATCACAATTGCCCGCGGTGCAGTTCGCCATAGTCGCCCGCCTTCGCGGGACTGCATCGTTGCCGCGCGGAGAGGGCGGTGGAACACCTAGCGATCAGAACATCAGCCTGCAGGAATCGTGGAAAAGGGGCAGCCCGTAGAAAGCAGCCCTAAAACTGTGACGAAATCCCAGTAGACGGACCCTACAGTAGATGCGCATTCTAGGCGGGAACCAGAACCGCCCCGTCGGCCTTTACGGCGGGGGGTCTTCATCCTCAACACGAACTTGAAGGGGAATAAGCTCTTGCGACGCACACTTAGTCATTCATTTCCGCTTTTCCCTACCGTTTTTCTGGGCTTCTCGCTTCTGGCTCTGATTTCGGTATTCCTTATCAGTGTACCGCCGGCCGTTGCACAGTCTGCGGGCCCGTTCGCCGAATTCACCGGCAGTTGGTCGGGGGCGGGACAACTACGTCCGCAGAACGGCGCGGCCGAACGGATACGCTGCAACGCGACGTATCGCCCAGCCGGCAAACGCGACATCGAGTTGCAGCTGAGGTGCGCCAGCGACAGCTACAATTTTGATCTCGTCGGTCAATTCACGGCCGATGATCAGAACCAGGTCAGCGGCCGCTGGACCGAGCGCACCCGCAGCACCGGCGGCACCGCAAACGGAAACGCCCAAGGTGATCGGCTCCAGCTTCACATCGAAAGCGCCGGCTTCGCTGCTGAAGTCATCATGGTGACGCGCAATCGCAAGCAAAGCGTCGATATCGACTCGCACGGCGCGGGCCAGGTTGTGAGAGCGTCGATTACCTTGAACCGCAGTTGAGCGGTCTGATCGGTACCTAGTGCCAGCGCAGCTTGAGCGATGACACGCCCGCGATCACGTTGATCGCGGTCGACCCCTGAAGCGACAGCGGCTGCAAGGCTATCGTACGGTTCGATCCGCCGAGAAGCACATTCGCACCCGCACCGAGACCGAGACCGACATCGGCCGAGACGCCGACATACTCGCCGGCGAGCGCGCCAGCCGGCACGCCCGTGGTGGGTGCAAAGACCGCCCAGCCCAACACGCTCCCTGTACTGATGCCAAGGGCGACGCCGATCGTACTGAGGGCGCCGTCGTAAGATTGGGGAGGCACTTGCGGTATGGCGTTTGGCGCTTGCGTATACACACATTGCATCGGCTGATGGCCGACGATGATGAATCCAATGTTCGGATCAACCCGGCATGACAGCGTTCCGACTTGCGTCCATGACTGCGCTGTCGCCTGTTCGGCAAACATCACCCCCAAAGCGAATGTTGCGAGCAATAAATAATTACGAACCATAGTTGTCTTCCTCGTTCGGGCAATTTCAAATTGCACGGTTACGCGATCAATGGCGAAAACAGCGCGAAAATGATGGTTGTCACGACGTCTCTGCGCGACAGGCCAGCCCCCTCCCGGAAATGAGCGGGTCAAGACGGCGCACATTCCCAGTTAGATCAGCTTAGTTTAAAGGCGCTAGCTGCGGAAGGCTGTGCTGGCCAATGCAAATGGTGAAATGCCGCAGAGGTAAACGCTAAATTTACGTCGGTACCGGTCCCATCGGCGACTTAAGCATCGCAGCCCAGCGTTCCGGGCCAACCTTTTGTCGTGTCAGGCAAAGGCGCCTATGATAATGACGTCGCAAATTCGGGGGTGTGACGTTGATGTTCGGCAGACGTGGGATCGCCGGCTGCCGCTTGCGTAGCCTGCAAGGCGGTGTCTTGTTCGGAATTTGCACGGTCGTGGCCGCCGCTCTTGGGGGCTGCGCGACGCTTGAGCGCCTTCCGGCGGTGACCTACGCACAAGCCAAGCAAGTCGATATCTTGGATATTCCGGACGCTCGTTTCTACGTCAGCGAGTCGAAGCAAATCCTCGACATGGCCATCAAGGCGAACCAGCGCCGCAACATGACGCGCGGTGTTTCCGCGACACGAAATTTTCTCGCAATTTCCGGCGGAGGGGACGACGGCGCATTCGGTGCCGGGCTGCTTGTCGGATGGAGCGATCGCGGCGACAGGCCCGAATTCGATGTCGTGACTGGTGTCAGCACCGGGTCTCTTTCGGCGCCGTTCGTTTTTCTCGGTCGCCCCTATGATCCTCAGCTGAAGGCCGTATACACGGAGACCAGCGCAAGCGATGTCTTCGAAAGGAACGCGCTACTCGGGGCTCTCACCGGCGACGCCCTGACGAACAACGCACCGCTCCGGGCAATGATTTCGCGGTATCTCGACGACGAATTGATTCGCAGGATTGGTGAAGAATACGGCAAAGGACGGCTGTTGTTCATCTTGACGACCAACCTCGACCAGGCCCGTCCTGTCATTTGGAACATCGGCGCGATTGCAGCGAGCAACAATCCGAAGGCTCGCGACCTCATCATCGATGTTCTGCTCGCCTCAACTTCGATCCCTGTCGTTTTTCCGCCGGTCATGTTGGACGTTACGGTTGAGGGTCAGAGACACCAGGAGATGCATGTTGACGGCGGCACCATTGCGCAGGCTTTCCTGTATCCTCCATCGATATCGCTAAGAACCGGCGCAGCGCGCGCCGGGATCAATGAGAAAACTTTACGGACCGAAAGAAAGCGCGTTGCCTATGTGATCCGCAATGGACGCTTCACGCGGCCCGAAGAGAGCGTTCAGCTGCGAACGATCGCGATCGCGAAAGAAGCGCTGTCGACGATGACCGCATCGAGCGGCGTCAACGATACCTATCGCATGTTTCTTCTCGCCAGACGGGACGGCGTCAGCTTCAATCTCGCTTCGATCAGTGATGATTTTGACGTGCCGTACAAGGGTCCGTTCAATGAGGAATACATGCGGTCTCTGTACGATTACGGCTATCGCAAAGCCCGCGCGGGATATCCGTGGCAGAAAGCGCCGCCAGGCTATGTCAACTAGACTTATCGGTTGGAGAGCCGCGCTGGCCGGTGTTACGTTTGCGCGTTCGTGGTGAAAGGTAGGGAGGCTACGATGTTAGGTATTTCTCGCACGGTAAAATACGGCGCTGCCATTCTGGCTGCGGCGGTGATGCTTGTTACGTTTGCTTTGCCTTCATATGCGGATTCAGGAACGGTCCGTTTTCGCATAACGCGGGCTGGGTTCATCATCGGCGCCGGTGGTGGGACGGGCACGTTGGTATTTCACGGCAGGACCTATCCGCTGAGCGTTGGCGGATTGAGCGTCGGCACGATCGGTGCTGCCACCGCCGACGTCGTCGGCCGGGCAACGAACCTGCGGCGTGCGTCGGACATCGTCGGTACGTATACGGCCGTTGGAGCTGGTATTGCGGTTGCCGGCGGGGCCACCGCGGCACGCCTGCGGAACCAGAACGGCGTTCTCATGGAAGTGCGCGGACGCCAGGTCGGTCTTGAGGCCTCCCTCAATCTGAGCGGCATGAGCGTCTCGATGCGCTAGCGCATCGCGCTTGTTTGTCGGGCTAAAAAACCCCGGGCCTTGTGCCCGGGGTTTTCGTTTTCCGCAAAAAAAGAGGCCGCGCGTTCTTGGGGAACGGCGGCCTGAAGCTTACCTGCCGGCGCGGGGGAAGGGGGATTCAGGCCGGCAGTCCGATGCTTAACGTCGCTCTCGCGACAAAGTTCCGCCCCGCGATGTTGGGCACCTGCAAGCGGCCCAATCCATTCGAATTGGAAATCTCAATTCGGCAAGGGGGTTAGTGGTTTATCCACGCTCTTGGCAAATTCGCGCATTTGGTGACCTCCATCACAGTGCGTCAGCCGGGCATGGCCTAGGTTTAGATAGTCAAAAAACGGATTTGCCTTTGGAGTGGAGGCAAAAATGCAAAAAGTATCCTCAGTGTTCGCCTACGTGGTCAACGACGGCAGGGTGTGTGCGCTCAAGCCTTCGGAGTGGTCGATCCTGCTTACTGGTGTAGCGCTTTGTGGCGTCGTTACGATGGTAGTGTTGCTCGCGCGCATCTAGCCGCGCCCCGCCACGACCTTTCTAGCCATGCTGGAGCTATAGCGGTTGTCAGGGTCGCGCCGGCGTCTCGCCGCACATCGTTTGCACCCCCTTCTTGGTTCCGACGACGATAGGCCGCCGCCAACCACGCAAGTCGGGTTTCTCCCCTGCGCGCGAAGCAGGCGCAAACCGTTGCATCGGGATCCAACGCATTCCGTCATGCTCACGCACCACGCCGCCGCCGGACTGCACCAAAGCAATGCCTGCGGCCACGTCCCAGATATTCGGGGAGGAGAAGCGCGCGACCTCCAGGAGCCCGGCAGCCACCAGCGCACATTCGAGGGCAGCCGAGCCAGTCTTCCGTGTTTCCCAGCCTGCTTCGTCAGCGTGCGCGGCAACCGGAACACCGGCCAACCGACGGAGCACGTCGGCATTGACCTTCGGTGTCACATCGTTGCCTTCGAAACGCAATTTGCGACCAAGCGAAGCGTGGTAGACGCCGGCGCGCAACGCGTGACTCACCGAACACCAAACCGCTCCTGCAACGGGGACCCCTCGGTGCAACACGCCGATTGATGCCGCGAACATGGGAAAGCCATTGACGAAATTCGTGGTGCCATCGATCGGATCGACTGCCCACACACAATCCTGGCCGCGGCCGGGACGCTCCTCCATTTCCTCGCCGATGATGTCATGGCCTGGAAAGCCTTCCGCAAGTCGCGCGCGGATCAAGGTTTCGACACGACGGTCGATTTCGGAGACAGGGTCGCGCAGGCTGCTCAACGCACCCGCTGCCCCGGTTTTGTAACGAACGGTAAAAATGCCGCCATAGGTCGTGACGATCTCAGCGCCCGCGAGCGTGGCAAGCTCGACCGCCATGTGCTCGATATCGTCGAGATCCTCGAGAACATCTGCATCCGTCGTCAGCGATTGTGCTGCTTTATTTGTCATTCGCGCTCTTCCGCACGGCCGGATGCGGCGCCGGCACCAGAATTCGCAAGGGTTCGGGAGCGCAGGACAGAGTGACCTCCTGCCAATCCGACTTTGCCTTGACGAGTTTGTCATCGATGCGGCTCTCCACACCGCGCCAGCGGACAACGATCTCCTTTCCCTGGCGCACAATGACGGGCGGCGCGTTTTCGTGCGGCGATTTGAGCCAATCGATAACAGCTTCGCCGTTCTCTCGGTCGACACCCACTGCATCCAACAAGTTGTCGCTCGGATCAGCATCATGCGCGAGCGGCAAGGCCGGTCCGGTGAAGGGTATACTGAGAATTTCCACGCCGAGCAGATCGCTTTCCCAAGGCTGTCCGTCGATATTGATCTCGACGTCATGGGGCTCCGCCTCGGTCAGAATTTCCTTCAATGCCCGCCGTCCGCGGCGGATATCGTCGGCCCCGTCGGCTTTTTTCCCCTTGGCGCGCCGCTCGATGAGGGTTGCGATGAGGCCGACACCGAACGCTTCCGTGCACAAAATCTCTTCCTTAAGACCGTGCACGACGATCAGATTGAAAGGTCTGACGTGACCGGTACGCCATTGTTCGGCGAGCTCCGCCGGAGTGCCGGCGATGCCGAGCGAACGGGCGATATTGTTGGCGCTGCCAAGTGGCAGCACCCCGATTGGTACGGAATAGTCCTGCATATGCTTGAAAACATAGGCGACGGTGCCGTCGCCGCCGGCGGCGACGACCAGGCCTGACGCGTTCTTCAACGCGTCCTTGACCCCATCTTCCTTGGTCGAGACGTAATCGACCTTGAAGTCGGCAAGGTGCAAGGCATCGATGATGCTGTCCTTGTCATGGCTTTTCGTTCCGGCCGTCGGATTGTGCACGAGGAGCGCCCGCATGGGGCATTAACGGCAAGGCCCCCCGCTGGTTCCGGAATGGCAACTATTTATGAAAGAAGTTGGCCTTCGATGGACGAACGGGCCGCTATGAAGCGACGCGAAGCTGCGCGAGGTAGCGCTCGACTTCCTGCCTCAACAGATGGGATTGCTCAGCCAGTTCGGCGGACGCCGTGAGAACCGTAGAGGCAACCTGACCGGTTTTGACTGCACTGTTCGACACTTCGGTGACGTTCTCCGACACATCGCGAGTGCCCTTTGCCGCGGCGCCGGCATTGCGGGCGATTTCCTGGGTCACGGCATCCTGCTGGCGCATGCCAACAGCGACATCATTGGCGACATCGCTCAATTGCTCGATCGTTGCCGCGATTTTCTTGATCGCCTGAACCGATCGTGCGGTCGTTTGCTCGATCGATACGATGTGCCGGGTGATTTCCTCGGTGGCCTTGCCCGTCTGTGTGGCCAGACCTTTAACTTCCTGGGCCACCACAGCGAAACCACGTCCGGCTTCGCCGGCGCGCGCAGCCTCGATTGTTGCGTTGAGCGCAAGGAGATTGGTCTGCGCGGCGATGCTGCTGATGAGGTCGCTGACTTCGCCGATTTCGTCGACCGATGCCGACAGACTTTCGACGGCATCAGTAATCGCCTTTGCTTCGCCGGTCGCCTGGCTTGCGATCGTCGCCGAATTGGCCACGCGGGCCGCAATGTGTTCGATCGATTGCGCTATTTCCTCGGCAGCCGTCGCCACTATTCCGACATTCGTCGTTGCCTGCTCCGATGCGGCCGCAGTGGCCAGGGCCTGCTCCTGATTGCGCGTGGCACTGTTCGCCATATCGCGCGCGGAGCTATCCATGGCGGCCGCGGCGCGGTCGAGCGTTTTGGCGATATCGGAAACGGCTCGCTCGAATTCGTGGGTCGCGGTTTCGACGAGTTGTCGTCGTGATTCAAGCGTGCGCGTCTGCTCGCTTTCTTTGCGACGTGCGGTTGCCGCGTCCGCGGTCGCCTGGCGGAAAAATACAAGCGCACGACCCATGTCGGCGATCTCGTCGCCGCGGTTGTCCTGAATTTCGACATTCAAATCGCCGTCGGCGATGCGCCGCATGGCATCGCTGAGGAACCCAAGGCGCCTCGCGACATTTCGTCCGACATAAAGCCAGGCGACCAATGCCGCGCCGAGCACGGCGGCGATTGACAGCACGGTGAGTATCAACTGACCAGAACGGATTTGTCCGCTTGCGTAAGCCGATATCTCCTGCGCGATGCGACTCTGGTCTTCGACAAGCGTATCAACAGCGTCCTTGAGCCTGGTCGCCTCCGCTTGAGCGGCATTGAATGCGACTTGCGCCTCCTGCTGCTGGCTGAGCTCATAAGCGCGCGCTGCAAGGATGCCATCGTCCGCTCCAATCGAGCCCAGTTGTTTGTAGAGGGCCATCAATTTTTGTTTTTGTGCGCCGTCAGTGATCGCGTTCAAATCTTTCGTGATCTTGCGCTGCGCCGAATCGATCAGGTCGCGCAAGGGCTCAAGCCGTCTCGGATCGGTAACGAGCGAGGCTTCCGTAAGAAGCCCTGCGAGAAGGTTCGATTCCGACTCTGTCTCGAGAAGCCGTCGAAGATACTCGAGCCGCGTATCGAGTGCGGCGACGCCGTCCTGCTTGGCGCCCATCATGAGGTCGAAATTGGCGTCGTCGATAGCAGGCGCAAGGCCGATGAGAAGCGCCTCGTGCGCCGCACGGACCGAGGAAGCCAGATAGGAACGCTCATTCGACATGATAATCCTGTTCGAGATCGTCCCATCGAGTGCATGCAGACGTTCTGACAGGGCTTTGCGGCTCGCCTCGATGTCATCGCCTTTGGTGATGCCGAGCTTTTTCAGGCGGGCAATTCCGTTTTCGAGGTTCTTCTCCTGCTCGCCGATATTGTCCATTATTTCAGCGCGGATCGCGTCGGTGCTGGCCGCCATCAGGCGCGGGCCCGACGAGACCAGGCTGCTTGCCTGCTCAGCAAGGCGCAGGGACACCGCGGTCGTCGGCAGACTTCGCGACACTATTTCATTTGTCGTAAGGCCGATGACGGTGAATTCATAGAAAGCGACGGACGCGCCTATGATCGTCAATGACGCGGCAAAGCCGAAGGCCAGATAGAGCCGGCCTCTTATGGTGGAAATCCAGCCCGCGCTTGGCGCACTTTTTGGTGCGGTCTTGGGAATTTGCGCTCTGATTTGGGCGATCCGTCCCGTGAGCATTTTTGCTGTCCACTCGCTGTCAGCGTGCGACGGTTTTTACGAGCTTCGTGACTGGTCTGAATGAGCCATCGGCCTGAAGCACGGTGAAGTAGACCTGATTGGATCCCTGGTTCTGCGTGGCGCTGAAACCGAGTGTCATGCCACCAAGGTCGAACGGGTCGCTTTCAATGGCATTGAGAAATGCCTCTCTCGAAGGTTCGCCCGGAATTCGCTTTAACGCCTCGACGACAAGCCTTCCGACAATGTAGCCCTCGAAGGATACAAAGCCGGGTTTCGCGCCGGGGTTGATTGTCGACAGCGCGGCTTGATAGGCCATCACCAGCGGCAATGTCCGGTCCGCCGGGAAAGGAACAACCTGGCTGACAATCACGCCCGCGCCCTGGTTGCCGAGTTCCTGCGCAAGCGAGTCCGATCCGACGAATGAAATCGCGACGAATACGGGATCGAACTTGAGTTGCCGCGCGAGCTTGATGAATTCAGCGATCGGCTTGTACGGCCCGACTGTCACGACGGCCTGGGGTTGGCCTTTCATGATTTCGAGCATGGCCGATTTGATCGCGGTGGTATTGCGTTTGAACGTTCCTTCGGCGACCAGTGCCATGTCGCGCTTCGCCATCGCGCGCTTTACGCCGGCGAGGCCGGCAAGGCCGAACGCGTCATCCTGATAAAGGATCGCAATTCTGGTGATCCCCAGATCGTTGGTCAGATGCTCGATCCAGGCTTCTGTTTCCTGGAAATACGAGCTGCGGATATTGACGATGTAGCGGTTGAAAGGGTTGCGTAGAAACTCGGCGCCGGTAAACGGACCGATGAACGGCACCTTGGCCGCCGTTGCGATGGGTTGACCGGCCTTCGATGTTGGCGTTCCGACGGCCCCGACCAGAGCGAACACCCTTTCTTCCGTGATCGCCTTGTTGGTGGCGACAATGGTTTTCTCGGGTTCGTAACCGTCGTCGATTGATTTGAGTTCAAGCTTCCTGCCATTCACCCCGCCGGCGCGATTGGCGTCCTCGAAGGCGGCGAGAATGCCCTCGCGCATGCCCTGGCCGAGTGCCTGAGCCGGGCCGTTGAGAGCGGCAACCTGGCCGAAAATGATCTTATCGTTCGATACGCCGTCGGCGGCACGCAGCGGCGTGCTGCAAAAAGCGAGAAGGGCAGCTGCGAGGGTGCAGAGCCGTGTGTAATTGGCGCGCAAAGGAGAGACCCCACCAGCGAGGCGTGTAGGTAGGATCGTGCGCGAGCATGGTTTACGAACTGTTAAAACGGCGCGAAATGCGATGCCGGTAAGGCAGAAAATCGCGATAAATGGCGCGTAAAATTTCCTGCGGCGGTCGCTGGCCACCGACACAACAACGTTGCCGCACCCGTGACGCGAGCGTCAGGGCGGAACCTGGTCGGAGCGCGGCGGCGAGCAGGGCACTCGGCCCGTGCGCGCTGCCGAGAGGCCGCTACGCGGCCATCCTGTTCTTGATCAAGCCGACGATTGCCGTAAGGATCGCACCGGCAATTCCGCCACCGGCAAATTGGCCGACGAGGGCGCCAATGTCGACGGAACTGCCGGCTTGGGCGAGGGCCGGAATTACTGCCGACAAAATCTGTCCGCCAACTCCGCCGCCGATCGCGCCGGCGAGAGTGTTGCCGGCGGTTCCCAAGCTCAGATCTTTTGATGCCCCGCCCGCTACATTGCCACCGATCGCGCCAGCAACAATCTGAATAATGAGATTGATGAGAACGCCAGACATTGCAACCTCCTCACAAGAGTTCCGCGTGAAGTTCAGGTCTTGATGTCAGCCGGCAGTTTTCCACCATTGGCCGCAAGCTTTGTCATGACCTGCTTGTGCAACCAGACATTCATCGTTGCAGAGTCATTGGTGTCGCCGGTGTAGTGTAGTTCCTTCGCGAGCTGCTTGCGCGCTGTCAAGCTGCTGTCGAGATCGAGCGCCTTCATCAAGTCGACGATCGACGTACGCCACGCGAGCTTCTCGCCTTTCGCTGCCGCCGCCTTGTCGACGATCGCGGCAACATCCACTGTCTGCGCTGGCGCACTTGTTGGCGTCGCAGTTGGCGTCGGAGAACCGCTAGGCGCCAACGTAGGCGAAGCGTTTGCCGCCTGCGCGGAGCCGTGCCCGAAAATCTTGCTCATAATGCTTCCGAAAATGCTCATAACGGATCCTCCGGTCGGTTTGTAACTGATGTGCGCTTCTTTACTGCGATACCGTCTCGCTGAAGCAATCAGTATAACATCGTCACGATCTTTGGTTACGGATAAAATTACCGCGAGTGCGCAGCGCTACGATCACTCGCCATGCTATTGTCACCGCCACGTCATAGCGTCGGTAAGAAACGTCGCAAATTATTTCACGCGTTCAACGGGAGCCGAATATGGGTCTGATTGATGTCCTCAACGGCATGCAGAATGGACCGCGCGGACAGCGCGATCCAAGTGCAACGCCGAAAAGCGGCAGCGGAGGGATGTCACCAATCACGATGGCGATCCTCGGGCTGCTTGCATACAAGGCGATGAAAGGTCTGACCGGCAGTCAACCATCTGCAGCGCCGGCGAATACTCGCGTACCGCCCGGCGGAAAGACGATCGATGTCAACATGCCGGGCAGCAGTGCGCAGAGTAGTGGTACCGGTGGAATTGGCGATCTGATGCGAGGCGGACTCGGTGGTTTGCTCGCTGGTGGTGCGGCCGGTAGCGTGTTGAGTGGCGGTCTGAACGATCTGCTCAAGCAGTTTCAGCAGAACGGCCACGGCGAAGCCGTCGATTCATGGGTCGGCACTGGTCCGAACAAGACCATCGCGCCGAAGGAACTTGGTCAGGCTCTCGGCTCCGACCAGGTCAACGCTTTGTTGGCGCAGACCGGTATGTCGCAGCAAGAGTTGCTTGACGCGCTTAGCCACTACTTGCCGCAAGTTGTCGATCGTCTGACGCCGCAAGGTCGGTTGCCGACCGATCAGGAAGCGCAACGCATGCTTTGACGCGTGCGTGTCGTTTGTCCGGCCTGGATTCGGCCGACGGAAGCGTCCGCCGGCCGCTTATGCTGTTGCCGTTGCAGATAGGAGGGGCGCATGGGAATTATCTGGATCATTGTAATCGGCTTTGTGGCGGGGCTTATTGCACGCTGGATTTCACCGGGCCCGAACACGCCGGGAGGATTCATCCTGACCACCGTACTCGGCATTGCCGGCGCATTCTTAGCTACCTGGCTCGGCCAGGCGGTCGGCTGGTATCGCGCTGACCAGGGCGCGGGCTTTATCGGTGCTACCGTTGGCGCGATCCTCGTCCTGTTCATCTGGAACAGGCTCGTTGCTTCGCGTGTGATTTCCGATCCCGGGGTTGGGCCACGCGCTTAAGGCGCGTGAATCTCGTCTTCGGCGTCTATTATCGGCTAGAGTAAAGCCGCGTTTTTCGTTTTTTTGTTTTGGGAGTTTGTCATGACCATCTCAATGGCGTCCATCCGCAGCTTCACCTTCGCCATCTTGGCCGGATTGACGCTCGCCGGATGTGGCTACAACACCATTCCCACGCTTGAAGAGCAGGCCAAGGCAAAGTGGGGCGACGTGCAGAACAATTACCAGCGAAGGGCGGATCTCATTCCGAATCTGGTGTCGACTGTTCAGGGTTACGCCAAACAGGAGCGGGATGTTCTCACCTCGGTTATCGAGGCACGCGCGAAGGCCACACAGATCAAGGTCGATGCCTCGCAGCTGACCGACCCGGAAAAGGTCAAGCAGTTCCAGGATGCTCAGAACCAGTTGAGCGGTGCCCTTGGCCGACTCATCGCCGTGAGCGAGAACTATCCCGAGCTCAAATCCAACCAGAACTTCCTTGCTCTCCAGTCTCAGCTGGAAGGCACCGAAAATCGCATTGCGGTTGCGCGCCGCGACTACATCGAGGCCGTGCGTGCGTATAACACCGAGCTTCGCACATTCCCCGGAATCATATGGGCCAATACGTTCTTCCGCGGCAACAAACCGATGGCGGAATTCGCGGCGGGCGAAGGTGCGGACAAGCCGCCGCAAGTGAAATTCTGACGAGCCGTCGCGACACAAAGGCATCACTATGATTGCGGGCCGTATCCCTTCCGCCGTTGGTGGAAGAGGGGCGTGGCTGGCAGGCGCCGTTGGAGCGTTGCTGCTTGCGATTGGGGCGAGTTTTGCCCTGAATTTCCCCGCTCTGACAGGCCGGATCGTCGATCAGGCGAACATCATCCAGCCGACGACCCGCGAGGCAATCGAAAGCAAGCTTGCCGAGCTTGAAAGCAAGTCCGGCATCCAGCTGGTTGTTGCCACCGTCAATTCGTTGGAGGGTCAGGACATCGAGCCCTACGCCAACGAATTGTTCCGGAATTGGAAGCTCGGCGAGAAAGACAAAAACAATGGTGTGCTGTTGCTCGTCGCTCCGAACGAGCGGCGCGTTCGCATTGAAGTGGGTTACGGGCTTGAGAAAACCCTCACCGACGCGCTGTCGAAGGTCATCATCACCAACGCGATTACACCCCGTTTCAAGGCGGGTGATTTTGGCGGCGGAATTTCGCGCGGTGTCGACGACATCATCACCGTTCTGACCACCGATGCGCAGGAATGGGAGCAGCGCCCATCACTGCGGCTCGACAGGGACCAGCAGAACGATCCGACGAGTTGGATACTGTTCTTCGCTTTTATCGCCTTCATCGTATTGATGGTCGTATCACCGACGTTCCGCTGGCTGTTCATAAACGCGCTGGTCAGTGCCTCGGCCGGTTCAGGCCGATCCGGCGGCGGTTATTCGGGCGGCGGCTTCTCTGGCGGCGGGGGCTTTTCGGGAGGGGGCGGCTTTTCCGGCGGTGGTGGGTCTTCCGGTGGCGGTGGCGCTTCGGGGAGCTGGTGATGGAGATTTCGAAAGCGGACCAGCAGCGTATTACCAAAGCGATCCACGCCGCGGAGGCAAAGTCCTCTGGCGAGATCGTTTGCGTGCTCGCGCAAACCTCGACGCAGGCCGCAGCATCGCCGATTTTTATCGCTGCCGTCATTGCGCTCGTGCTGCCCTGGCTGCTCACCGCGTTTACCTCGATGACCGTTGTCCGCATTCTCTCGCTGCAGGTGATCGCGTTTCTGGTACTGGTGATGTTGCTATGTCTCCCGCGCGTGCGGGTCGCACTGATGCCGCGGAGGGCGCGCCGCGCCGCCGCCTTTCGGCTCGCCATGGAGCAGTTCGTCAGCCGCGGCCTCGCAAGCAACAAGACCCAGTCGGGGGTCCTTATTTTTGTTTCACTCGCGGAGCGCTACGCACGAATTATCGTCGGTACCGGTATTGCCGCACGCGTGCCGCAGGCTCGCTGGCAGGAAGCCGTGGACGCCTTGATTGCCCACACGCGAAATGGCCGTGTGGCCGAAGGCTTCATTGCCGCGATCGGTATGTGCGGGGAGGAGCTAGCGCGGCATTTTCCCCCGACCTCGCCGGACCGCAATGAGCTGCCGGACCGTATTTATCTGATCTGACAGTCAACCGCTCTCCGTTTTGCCTCGGCTCGATTTTTTGGGAACCGTGCAGGCTTCTCTGCATTATCGAACGTTATCCCACGAGAGGCATCGAAATGGTCAGAAGCGTAACCACAAAAGCGAAAAGCGCGATTACGGACGTAGCGCAGCGTGGCGTCGAAACCGTCCGATCGGTTGCCAGCGACGCCGGTGCGGCCGCAAAGGCCGCCGCGGACGTGATGCTTGAAACAGGCAGCGAGGCTCTGCAAGCCGGTCGGGCGAGAGTCAGACGGGTCACCCCGGCGGTGAAGCGGGCGATCGGCATTGCACCCCGGCGGAGAAAAAAGGTCGCGAAGAAGAAGTCGGCCAGGAAGAAAACGGCTGTCCGAAAGACGAAACGTCGGGCACGGCGATAAGACGCGAGATTCAGTTGACCGTGACCGGAAACGGGATCGGGGCAGTGGTGATAAATTGTTGCTCTGCAAGACGAGCAAACCGGCCGCCAGCGTTGACCAATTCGTCGAACGTGCCTTGTTCGATTATTCTTCCCATGTCGAAGACGAGAATGCGGGAAGCCTTGCGCACCGTCGAAAGACGATGCGCGATGACGAAGGTTGTGCGGCCTTTCATCACCTCATCGAGCGCGCGCATGACTTTTGTTTCGGTATCGGCATCAAGTGCGCTCGTGGCTTCATCGAGAATGAGAATTGGCGGATCTTTGAGGAGTGCGCGGGCAATTGACAAGCGCTGACGCTCGCCGCCCGAGAGCGAACGGCCACGCTCGCCGACGTTATCAGCAAAGCCCTCGAATTTGCGTTCAATGAAGTCGAGAGCCTGCGCACGTTCGACGGCATCACGCATTTCAGCTTCCGTCGCGTCCGCCTTTCCGACCTTCAGATTCTCGGAGATCGAACGGTTGAACAGCAACGCTTCCTGGAAAACCACGCCGATATTCCGCCTCAGGGCGGCGAGCTTGAATTTGCGGATGTCAGTGCCGTCAATTTCGATTTGACCCGATTGCGGATCGAAAGCGCGATGGAGCAGCGCAATCGCGGTCGTTTTTCCCGCGCCTGTTGCGCCAACGAGCGCGATCGTTTCGCCCGGCATGGCGGTGAAGTTAAGATCGTCCACGGCCATGCGCTTTCCGTCATAAGAAAACGAAACGTGCTTGAACTCGACGCGTCCTTGCAGTCGCCCGGGATCGATGGCTCCGCGCCGGTCGCGGATGGATGGTACGGTGTCCCAGACCTGGAAAAACTCGCGCAGACGTGGTGCTTCCGAAACCACTGAATTGGCGAAGCTCACGCTTCGCTCGAGTCGCGCGATAATCAATCCCGCAAAATTCATGAAGGTGACCATCTCGCCGACGGTAGCCTGGCCTTTGATGGTCAGGAGCGTCCCAACGATGATGATCGCGAGCACGGTCAGGGTCGTCGCGGTTCGTGTCAACACATTGGCGAGGGCCCACCAGGACAACACTGGCATTTGGGCTGACAACAAGCGCTCCACAACGAGACGCAGTTCAGCAACCTCGGCTTCCAGACGCGAAAAACTTTGCACGAGGGCGATGTTGCCGAGCGTGTCTGAGGCGCGTTCAGCCAAATCGGAATAGTGACGCTCGACCGAGCTCTGCAGCTTTTCGGTCTTGCGAACAATCACTGCCGTCAACAATGCAAAAACGACACAAAGGACAATCAGCAGCAAGGCGAGCCGCCAGTTTATGAAGAGGGAGATCGGCAGCAGCACGAGCAACGAAATAAGCGAGGAAAGGTTGTCACGGAAGAATCCGACCCACAGGCCCCACAGCGCCTCTGTGCCTTGCAACATCATCTTCATCAATCGGCCGGAGTGCGTGTTGCCGTGATAGGAGAGCGGCAGCTGCAGCACGTGCTCGAAATAGCCGGTCAGAACCACATGGCGGCGGCGATGGGCGAGCCGGTCGGAATAGAGCGCGATCAGTGTTCCGCAGGCGATTGTGAAAAGGCCGAAGCCAGCCCAGGCAGCAAGCAGCGTCGCCAGATGCGACCATTGGGGAACCTCGCCACCGGTCTGGGCTCCCGTCAGTGCATCAATAATTCGACCAAGCAATACCGGCTCGGCAAATTGCGCGGTAGCGAGCGCAACGTTGGCGATCGCCAGACCCCAGGCCAATGGAGCCTCGGGGCCGAGCAAAGCGAGAACGCGCCAATAGAGTCGAAAAATATTCATGCCCGTCGCAAGCTATCACAGTCGACCGTCGTTCGCGTGGTTCCCAACGCTCCGTCGCAATGCATACAGTCGGGTGACCAGCTAGAGTATGTCACTCATTATTATTGACCTGAAAATTGCGTTGCCACCAAGCGGAGATGCCACATGCCAGCTTCAAATCATGACAACGACCCATCGTGGGTGGGCTTCCTGAAGGCAACGATAGCAGGCGGGTTGCTTTTTCTTCTCCCTTTGATCCTGGTCGTGCTCCTCTTCAGCCACGCCATGCAGATTGCCGGAAAGGTGGCGCACCCGATTTCGGAATTCCTGACGCTCGGCAAAGTTGCCGGTCCGGCGGGAGAAGAAGGTCTTGCGGTGCTGATGCTGATCTTAATTTCAGTCGCGGCTGGGCTTCTCGCGCGCACCACGCCGGGGCGCAATCTCATGCGCTGGTCCGAGAATTCATTTCTCGGCGGTTTACCGCAATACCGACTGGTCAAGAGCGTGGCAGAGGGGCTCGCCCAGATCGAGAACGCCGAGGATCTCAAACCGGCCCTCGTCAATATCGAGGACGCATGGCAGATTGGCTACCTACTTGAGACATTGCAGAAGGGTTGGGTTGCGGTTTTTCTTCCGCAGGCCCCGACACCAATGTCGGGCAATGTGATGTACTTGCCCGCAGAACGGGTGCGTCTGTTGTCAATCACGATGGTGGAAGCCATGTCGATCGTGAAGCGCATGGGCATCGGATCCGCCAAGGCGCTCCATGGGGCAGATCTTGCGCTTCCCAGAATGACCTGATCTCCGAAGAAGGCCGTTGATCTCGATCAATTCCTCTGGCCTGATTGGCGATCTTGAAAAGACCGTCGGCGGAATGCAGACGTCAGGACTTCGTAAACGGGGGAAAATCATGTTTCGGTTTGTTACTGTGTGCTTGGCCTTTTTTTTCGCGAGCGCAGCTTCTGCACAAATTCAATTTCCGCCGGATAGCCGCCTCAAGGCCATCACGACCACCAAGACAATCAAGATCGCGTACAGGGCCGACGCCCGACCGTTCTCTTTCGTGAATGATAAAAATGAACCGGTAGGATTTACGATTGATCTCTGCAGACTCGTGGCGAATTCAATCGGACAGCAATTCGGTCTGGGTGATCTCAAAATCGATTGGGTGCCAACCACTGTTCAAACGCGATTTACGACTGTTGCCAGCGGCAAGGCCGATATGGAGTGTGGCTCAAGCACTGCAACGCTGGGACGAATGAAGGAGGTTGATTTTTCAAATATCGTGTTTGTCGAAACCACGGGCATTATCGTCGCCAAGACGTCCAACATCCGCACATTTGCCGACATGGCTGGAAAGAAAATCGCAGTTGCATCCGGCACGACTAATGAGCAGGCCATCATCAACCAAATCAAACAGCAAAAGATCGAAGTGACGCTGATTTCGGTAAAAGACGGAAGCGAAGCCGTTGCGCTCCTGGAAAGCGGCAAAGTTGATGGTTTCGCGAGCGACAAACTCCTGCTGGTCGGTGCTCACATAAAGAATCCGCAAGATTTGATGATGTTGCCGGATGATTTGTCAGTCGAGCCTTACGCGATCGTTCTGCCGCGCGGTGATTGGGCGCTCCGTCTCGCGGTCAATACTGGACTGGCCCAGATTTACCGGGATGGCCGGGTCGTGGCGGTGTTCAAGGCGTGGTTCGACCGGGTTGGGCTGCAGATGAGCCCAATCCTCAGGGTCGTATACGGCCTTGGTTCGCTATCAGATTGATTGCGGCTTCGGCGTCTTCGCGACCGGAAAACCTAGATTTTTACCCGCATTCGGGCCATCGGGCGGTCGCTCGTGCTCATGGGAAAGGTATTTACAATAATCTCGCAATCCCACGACGAAATGAGCGGCGGACAGGCGAAATTGTTCTGCAAGTGTGGGGGCGCCGCCTGAGCCCGATTCGCTTCAAAGTTGGCTGAGGAACGCACGGCTCGCGCAACGGCAAGTGTCGCAACCAAGGCCAATGCGGTAGCGATCACCGATATAAATTTCAATTTTCGCCATGTCACAATCTTGCACCCTTGTCTGGAGCAGACGGAATGTCTGCGGGGCGCGAGAACTAGGCGCAATCAATATGACGCGCTTGAAGAAGTACTTTCGCCAAGCATGAATTTTCATGGAGATAGTATGGAGCCCAACCAATTGCGGGTCGGTCTCAAGCTTTTCTCCAAAAATCGCCTCTATTGAATGTGTGGTAATGCATTGCGCCGCTGTTCCATGACGTTTTCGTGATCAACGTTCGTGACATCGTGACATCGACGCAAATTACGGGCATAGCATCGCCTCGAAAGCGGGGTGTCCGCGAAGGTCGCGACACCCTTATTCCGGCGAAATTTCAGGATGGAGAGCTAGCCGATCCCGCGTGGGGGCAATTCGGAATTGCTGGATAAGTCTGTTTCGATTCGTTCAAAAATTTATTCCTGCAACAAATTTGAGCTTTCCGTTCTGTGAGGGCCCTCACAGTCAAAGGCATTTCTTTTGCGCTAGAAGCGATCATGAAGAGTTTCTGAAGAAGTCGAGTGCGTCACATCGGTACGTCAGGGGGCGAGCCAATGCGATATTTTGGATTGCTGGAATCGGATGAAGCCGCCTCACAAGCGAGTAGCGCGGCATTCCGTTTCGCCAACTTTGAAATCGATGTCGCGCGCCACGAACTTCGTTGTGGCGACAAGATTATCCCGATCGAGCCGCAGGTCTTTGATTTGCTCGTTCATTTGATTCGCAATCGCAACCGAATCGTCAGCAGAGAAGAACTGATCGATGCGGTGTGGAAGGGGAGAGTCATCTCCGAAGCGACGCTCAGTTCGCGCGTCAGCGCGGTGCGTCGTGCCATCGGTGACAATGGCGATGATCAATTGTTCGTGCGCACACACCACAAGCGCGGCTTCCGCTTCGTGGGCCAGGTCGAGGATGCCGCGCCCTTCGAGATGGCGGCGGATCGGCGACCGGCTGCAACGAAATTTCCCGAGAGTTGGGCGCATAGCAATGCCGCCATGCCCGCTTTGGCTCTGCCCGACAAGCCGTCCATCGCCGTCCTGCCGT
>Ga0207665_10000391_pt1 | contig 30096 bp, 23 predicted proteins | sample LARL112metaG_FD_184351 | JGI IMG/M metagenome (GOLD analysis project Ga0207665, IMG submission 184351) | Corn, switchgrass and miscanthus rhizosphere microbial communities from Kellogg Biological Station, Michigan, USA - LAR L11-2 metaG... | ecosystem: Host-associated > Plants > Roots >... | reverse complement strand
AGATCGTTCGAGTCGGCGGACTCGAGCGAGTACTGGAACTGCGTGCGGCTGACGCGATCTTCCACGGTCAGGTCCTGGATCGGCTGCATGTAGAGCGTGATGCCTTCCACTTTCGCCAGTTCGGGCTGAAGGCGGCGAATGATTTCTGAAGCTGTGTCTTTGCGCTGGCTTCGAGACTTTAGATTGATTTGAATTCGGCCGCTATTGGGCGTCGTATTGATTCCGTCGATACCAATGAAAGAGGAGAGGCTTTCGACTGCTGGGTCTTTAAGAATCACCTGCGTCAAAGCCTGCTGCCGTTGAGCCAAGGCGGTGAAAGATACCGTCTGCGGTGCATCCGAGATACCGAGAATCACGCCCGTGTCCTGGACAGGAAAGAATCCTTTGGGAACGACGATGAACAGGAAGATCGTGAAGACCAGAGTGGCAAACGTGACGATAAGCGTTGCAGTCTGATGTTTCAGGACCCATTGCAGTGTCGAGCCATAGCCTTCGATGATCCGCTCATACGCGCGCTCAGATACTTCATAGAAACGCCCATGTTTTGAGGAGGCTTTGCTCTTGAGCAATTTCGCGCACATCATCGGCGTTAACGTGAGCGAAACGACGGCCGATACCAGGATGGTGACGGCCAAGGTGACGGCAAATTCGCGGAAAAGACGACCTACGACGTCACCCATAAAGAGAAGAGGAATCAGAACTGCAATCAGCGACACCGTCAAAGAGACGATGGTGAAACCAATCTGTCCCGCGCCCTTGAGTGCCGCATTGAGCGGCGTTTCACCCTCCTCCAAATAGCGATCAATGTTCTCGATCATGACGATGGCGTCGTCCACGACAAAGCCAGTGGAGATCGTCAGCGCCATGAGAGTGAGATTGTTCAGGCTGTAGCCGAGGAGATACATCACTCCGAAAGTGCCTACCAAGGAAAGCGGAACCGCAACGCTGGGAATGATGGTGGCCGACAAGTTCCGCAAGAAGAGGAAGATCACCATGACCACCAGGGCAATGGTGAGCAGCATTTCGAACTGAACGTCGTCGACCGAGGCACGGATCGTTTGCGTTCGGTCAGTCAAGATGGTGAGTTTTACAGACGACGGAAGGGATGACTGCAGACGCGGCAATAATTTCTTGATCCGGTCTGCGACGCTGATGATATTGGCGCCGGGCTGGCGTTGAATGTTGACGATGACCGCGGGAGTCAAATTCATCCACGCGGCTTGGCGGGCGTTTTCGGCGCCATCGATGACATTGGCTACGTCCGACAGGCGGACCGGCGCGCCGTTCTTGGTCGCGATGATGACGCTGCGATATTCGGCGCTGCTGAAGAGCTGATCGTTCGCGTTGATGGTGTAGGCTTGGCGCTGCCCGTCGAGCACGCCTTTCGCCTGGTCAACGTTCGCTTGTCCAAGGACGGTACGGAGGTCTTCCAGGCTTAGTCCATAAGAAGCTAGCGCCGTCGGGTTCGCTTGAATTCGCACTGCCGGCTTTTGACCACCGCTGATCGACACCAATCCCACGCCTGGAAGCTGAGAAATTTTTTGGGCGAGAGTGGTGTCGGCGAGATCTTCAACTTTAGTTAGGGGCAAAGTGTCGGACGTCAGGGCAAGAGTCAGGATCGGCGCGTCTGCAGGATTGACCTTGCTGTAGATGGGAGGATTGGGCAAATCCTTCGGCAGGTACGTCGTGCCTGCATTGATCGCGGCTTGCACCTGTTGTTCGGCAACGTCAATGTTCTGGTCGAGGTTGAACTGAAGAATGATTAACGAACTGCCGAATGAACTGGTCGAGGTCATCTGGCTCAGGCCAGGAACTTGACCGAATTGGCGCTCGAGCGGAGCCGTGACTGACGAAGCCATCACCTCGGGATCCGCGCCCGGGTAAAAAGTCACGACTTGGATGGTGGGATAGTCAACCTCGGGCAAAGCCGAGACGGGAAGCTGCATGTAGGCGACAATTCCCACAAGCAGGATGGCAATCATCAACAGCGTGGTTGCAACCGGGCGCAGGATGAATAAGCGGGAAGGACTCATTGCCCTGCGGTTCCTGAAGTTGACGCGTTGTTGCCCGTCGGAGAGGAGTTCGGGACATGAGGCTCAACGCGGCTGCCGCCTTGCAGTTTGTCCTGACCGTCGGTAACGACCTGTTCGCCCGGTGCGATGCCAGAAGCGATGACGCTTAGGTTCCCCTGAGTCAGCGAGACTTTCAGGTTACGCACTTCAACGGTCTTATCGGGCTTGACGACGTAGGCGAAGGTACTACCTTGCGGTCCGCGCTGAATGGCTGCGGCGGGAATGACGGTCGCTCCTTGTTTGGTTTCCAGCAGCAGGCGCGCATTCACGAACTGATTCGGAAACAGCGCGCTGTCTGAGTTGTCAAACATCGCCTTGAGCTTCCCGGTGCCTGTGGTCTGATCGATCTGGTTGTCAATCGTAAGAAGCTTGCCCGCAGCCAGCTTGGTTGTGTCGTCACGGCTGTAGGCGTCGACTTCAAGGGTGCCGCTCTTCATGTGCTTTGTGACGTTGGGCAATGCGTCTTCGGGCAAAGTGAAAACAACGGCGATGGGCTGCAGTTGAGTGACGACGAGCAGAGGGTTCGTGTCGGACGCATGCACCATGTTGCCGATATCGACGAGGCGGAGTCCGATCCGGCCGCTGACAGGCGCAGTCACGCGGGTATAGACAAGTTGCAGTTTGGCGTTGTCGATGGCAGCTTGATCCGCCTTGATGGTGCCGTCGAGCTGTCCGACCAGCGCTCTCTGTGCGTCATATTGCTGCTGCGAGATGACGCCTTCTTTGAACAGGCCCTGATAGCGCTGGTAATCGAGTTGCGCATTTTTCAACTGTGCCTGGTCGCGGGCCAGCGAGGCCTCGGCCTGCTCCAGCGCCACCTGGTAGGGACGAGGATCGATGACGAGCAACAGTTCGCCTTGTTTTACGAACTGACCTTCCTTAAATGCAATCTGAACGATCTGCCCATCCACACGACTCTTCAGGCTCACCGTGTTCGAGGCTTGCACGCTTCCCAACCCAGACAAGTAAACCGGAAAATCTCGCTGCTCCGCCGGAGCGACCGCAACTGGAATGGAGGGCGGAGTGACACTCGCTTGCGCAGATTTGCTGTTGGCGTTGCCGCAGGACGTAAAGGTCAGCGTCGCGACAATCGAGATGAGAACGAGGACACCGGAAGTGAGCGGATGATGGCGCAAAATTGATCTCATAATTTCTTTCTGATAATCAGGCCGGCAAGAATGGCGAGCCCCAAATTCGCTCCTGCACACACTACATCTTGCGGGGCACGGAAGACGGACGAACCGTGGCGCATGCGCGCTATCCCTGATCAATAAGACGCTTCTAGTTTAAAGTAGGGATCGAGAAATTGTGCAGCTTTACAAACTTTTACACGCTTGATTCTACAGGAGATACGCGAATTGACGCATTTGTCATCGTGACGGGCGGCCGACGCGAAAGCTGGTGTGTGCGCTTGGAAAACGGGCGGAGTACTCCCCTCGAGAGCGGTTGCCGAAAACAGCAGCAGAGAAGGCCGACCTCAAGCACTCGGCCTTCTGGACTCACGCATCGAAACTATAGGCTGGCGGGACTAGGCGGCGCGTCTTGCTCGAGTCGACTTTTGAGACGCTGCCATGCGGCCCTCTTTTCTTTTTGTGCGCACTGCCTTCATCGCGGACTGATGGCGAGCGGATGCGCTCCGGCGGCTGGAGGCACCACGTGCTTCTGCCGAAAGAGCTTTCTTCGATGCGGCGGAATGTCCTTCTTTCTTGAGTGCTGCCAAGGTCGCGGCAGAACGTTTTCGCGACGGCTTCGGGCTGTTCTTAGCACGTCGGCTCTCTCGAACAGCTTGCTGTCTGGTCTTCTCCGAGGTTGTCCCTTCTCGCGGCGCTTGAAGCTTGACACCCGCACGTCTGGCTTTGGAAAGTCCGATGGCGATGGCCTGCTTGGTCGATTTCACTCCGTGCTTTCCTTCGCGAACGTGGTGAATCTCTTCGCGGACAAATTCGCCCGCCTGCGTGCTCGGTGATTTCCCTTCACGAGCGTCTTCTTGAGCGCGTTCCAGCGTTTCTTTTTCCGGCATGGTCAGGCACTCCAAAATCAAAACTATTACTCGGTCCGCCGCGAACGAAATCAGGGACTAATCGTAGAGACCAAATGAATTGCTGGTACTCAAATGTCAGGAGGAAAAATGGCAGGGCTCCCACGCCAGATAGTCTGCTATTCGCAAAACCGTCTGACGTGAGAGCTGTAGGAGAGTCTGATTCAGATTCGTTTACGTTAAAGCCGCTTGGGGGGAAGTTGGACTCGGCGGTTTCGGAGCGCTTCCAGGATTTGTCGTCGACCCCGGCGCGGGCGGCATGCCGTTGCTTGGCGAATTTGGCGACGTCGGAGCTGTTGTTCCCGTACCTGGAGTCGGCTGTGTGCTCGGAGTTTTAGGCGTTGTGCTCGGGGTTGCTGTGCTCGGGTTCGGAGTCGCTGTCCCGGGATTGGGGGTTGCAGTTCCGGGCGTTGGGGTAGCAGTCCCCCCGTTTGGTGTCGCCGTTCCGGGGTTCGTAGAATTTCCAGTCGATCCCTGAGTTCCTGTCGAAGCTCCCTGATTTTGAACCGTGCCGTCCGCAGCCATGCAAGGCGTGGTGCTCCCTGGAGCCGTGGTGCCGGGCAACGTGCTCGGCGGCTTGCTGGGCGTGCCAGGAGTGTTCTGCGAATTAGATGGGTTCGGAGTCATGCCCGGAACAGATCCAGAGCCGTTGTTCACGGCTGAGCACGGCGGGAGACCGCTCGGACTCTGTGCCCCTGGTGTGCTCGTTGTGCCTGGAGCAGGAGTACTTTGAGTCGAGCTACCCGAAGGCGTGTCCGGAGTTCCGGACTGAGTCGAAGGCGAGGTCTGGGACGGAGCGCTTTGACCTGGAGTGTTTGGGGTCGAGGGCGTGCTGGAATTTGGCGTCGAACTTTGGGTCCCCGAACTTCCAGAAGGGCTCGAGCTCTGAGCTAGCGCTAATGCCGAGATGCCAACAGCGCAGCTCAAAAGCATTCCGGAAAACATCTTGTTGTTTCTCATGACAATCTCCATAACCGGTCGAAGTGCGAGAGTAAGTTGAGTAGTGCTTTCTGCAAATCCGGTATTGCCTCGATATGCGCCCCCGCCCAGTAAGTTTCGATGGTGGCATCCCCTCAATCAGCTTGGCAATGAGCTCTGTTCGGCTCGGTCCAGAAGTGCGATCAACTCGTCTGCGCTGGCGACATCGAGTGAAGGCATCCACGTGTGTTCAAGGCGATTCTGCACGGAACTAGTTGGATTGAATAGTTTCAATTTGACGTTGTGGTCGTGCGCCCAGCGCTGAAGAAACGCCAGCATGCCTAGGCCGCCGCCCTCGATGGTATCCACGTCCGATAGTTCAACAACAACAACCCTGGCGTTTCGCTGCGACAGAATTGCATCACGCAAGTGGTAAGCAGCGTCACTGTGGACAATCCTTCCTTCGCACTGCACGACAGCCACGTCACCGACTACCTCGATATGTATGTTGAACATGACGGCCTCCGAACATCACGGAAGTGAACAAGCATCATGATGGAAGTAAGCAAGCATCGTGCCGTCATTCAAAGGCTTCTGTTTTGTGCGATGTAGGAATCCGAGAAACGCAGGGAAGGAGGAAATTTGGCAGCGTTCACGAAAAAATAAGATAGGGAAACCGCTGTAGACGACGAAAGGGACCACGTCAGTGGCCCCTTCCAGATGCGTCGAACGCAGGTCAGACTCTTCCGCTCAGTGCGAGCACGAGAAGAATGAGCACGATCAGACCCAAGCCACCACTCGGGTAGTATCCCCAGCTCCTGCTGTAAGGCCACGTGGGGAGTGCCCCAATTAACAGAAGGACCAGGAGCACAACCAGAATCGTCGACATGAACAACCTCCTTGCGGCTTCGCGAGCGCCGTCGTAACCGACAAGCTATGCGAAAACCACGGCAGCGCGTCTCGGGTAGACGTCGTATATCGATGCAAAAAATCTCTTGCCCCGACAAAGCAATCCGAGAAAGAAGTCTTTGCCGGACTTATTTTTCACAAGCCGGATGCCCGCAGTCGCAGGCGATCTCTGTTTCCGCCGCTCCTACATCTTTCATCTTTGCAAAACTGACTGCAATACTTCTCCCCTGCAGGCGCCCTGCACAAGCAGGGCAGGTGGGCACACTTTTTGGATTCCACCGCCATCGCTTCCTCCTGACCCAAACAATTTGAAACCCAAGATTTTCAGATGCCGTTCATCGCAAGGGGTTTGTGAGACAAGTTGTCTCGTAACGCGCAGATCCAGGGGAGCGATACCTTAGGGAAGACTCCTGCAACCGTGTGAGGCCGTTACAGGGATTGCTGTATATGTCGTCCTGAGAGCGAAAGGTACCGTTGATCGCGACGACTATTTACACGAGGATGAGATGCATACTTTGATTTTGCTCGCCGTGCTTCACGGCTACGTATCGATTCCCCCCATACGAACATTTGAACCATTTCCAGATGTGAAGTGCCCGAAGGGATATTCCATCTGGTGGCCACAAGGCAAGGAGTTCGACAACGACCGGTTTGCTGAATGCATCAAACCAGTCAGGACGGAACGTTCGGGCGTCGCGAAATCGGGCGTAGTTAGCAACGTGAGCCTTCGGTCCAAAGTCACTCCGAAAAAGTAAAGCTCACATAAGACGCGCACGATAATTACAGTTTGGCACCTGAGATTTGGACCCGTTAACCACACAACTGCTGTGGCTTCTGATTCTGGCGATCCCGGTTGCCTGCATCGCATGGACCGTTACTCACGAGGAAGTATTCCGAGAACCGCGTGATTACTGTAAAGATCAGAGCCAAACGTCGCCTCGAGTCTGGCGACGGAAGTTTTTTTACCTTTTCACCTGCGAATACTGTTTCAGTCACTACGTTGCCGCGCTGTTCCTGCTGATCACCCACTTTCGACTTCTTTACGCCGACTGGCGCGGATATTTAGTGTCTCTGTAGTGTGGATATCGAACGTTTACATGGCAGGGTTTGCGCACGTGCACCTGGACATCCATCACGAGCGGCTCGAGATCAAATCGAAGGACATGGACATCAAGTCCAAAGCCGACGATTTACGCTCCGACGAAGCCGCTTGATGCGAAAAAAATCAGGGAGAGCAATCGCCCTCCCTGACCTAACGTTTATCGACTTTAGCCCTATAAGGAAAGAATCCTTCGGAAGAAGGAGCGGTAACGCTGGAACGCAACTCTGAGATCCTCGGTGGAGACGCTGTCGCCACGACTCCATTGCTGCTCAAGTTGCGAGCGTTCCCGCGCAAAGGCTTCTGCCAGTTGCTGCATGGTGGAAGCGACTAGCGAGTCGGCGTGTTGGACAGCACTCCGAGGTTCATCGACGAAGCCGGTTTGGATGTCGTTCCATTTTGACTGCAATTCCCGAAGCTGGTCCTCGGGAAACAACGGAGTAGCTTCGGCTGGTGCGGGAGCCTTCGCCTGTCTTTCTGAAATATCGGTGACAGAGCGCTCCGAGCGAACCGAGATCCTGCCCGGTGTGTTCTCAATCTCATCTCGATCTTCAGGCACCTGGTTTGGCTGCTCAGGTCGATTGGCAGAATGCGCCAAGTCGGCAGTGGTTAGTTCTTCCGTCTCATCGGTCCTTCTCAAGGGCAAAGTCATGCGCGTGCCTCCTTCCTTTCTACGTAGGGGTCGTGGAGCAACTCATCGAACAAAGAGCGATAGTGGACCATTGCTTTGCGCAAGGCTTCAGTGGTGGTTTGCCCGCGGGTTCGGCTTAAGGCAATTGAGTGGGCCGCTCGATAGTTCTCTACAACATGGGGGTGGTCTACCGAAATAATGTCGGCGCGATCCTCGAAATCTGCCATGGGATAACCACGCGCTTCCATCAACTGATTCACCAGGCTATCGGCCTTGGCGACCGATCCTCCTGGATCATCGACGAACTCCGCCTGCACGGCATTCCAGCGATCCGAAAATTCCAGGCGGCTTGCGGAAGAAAGAGGATGGATGTGCAAAGCGTCGCGTTTCTTTTCGCGAAAAGCGAGCACGCCCTCACCTCGTTTCACGTTTCCTTCCTTGCGAACCACGCGGTCATATTCGGGACCGAAACGCTCGCGCAATTCCTTGCTTCGGCGGTACCGAAAGAAAAGCCACGTCATGATGCCGGCCAAAAGCGCAAAGGCAATCGCAATGAATACAGCTTCGGTACGTTGGTCCATGGATTCCGTCCTTTCTGAGCGAAGTAGTTCGCGGGTCAGATTCGGACGGACACAGTGAGGGTTGCACTCAGATAGGCTGGACTCTCTCCACGCTTAACGCGTGGAGAGTCTTGGGGGGAGGATAGTCAGGCGTTCCCTATAGGGCTGTCCCCTACAGATGTTCGGAGGGGGGCGCTACAACCTGCACGATATTGTTGCGTACGGCGTACAGAACCAATTGGCTCACTGAATGAACGTCAAGCTTCCGCATCAGGTTGGACCGGTGAGTTTCTGCCGTCTTCACGCTCAGCCCCAGTGCGACCGCGACTTCTTTCGTGCTCTTGCCTTCGGCAAGAAGCTGGACGACCTCGCGCTCACGGGAAGTCAGCACGTCTTTCGAAACAGGCTGCTCTGGGCCGCCTTTAAGGTATGTTTCAAGGACAATCTCTGCAACCTTGGAAGTAAAGAAAGTCTTGCGACTGACGAGTGCTTCGATCGCGGAAATGAGGTCGCGGCCGGCATCCGATTTCAACAAATAACCCCTGGCACCTGCGGCAAGCACCTCGCGCACGATCTGCTCCGATTCGTGCATCGTGAGAATCAGCACCTTCACGTTGGGGTCCATGTGAACAATCTGTTTCGTCGCGTCCAAGCCGTTGAGTTGCGGCATTCCGATGTCGATGATCACGATATCGGGGCGCAGCTTCGCGGCTAGTTGAACAGCTTGCCGACCATCGCTCGCCTCTCCGCATACCTCAAGATTCTGGCAGCCTTGGACCATTACTCGAATGCCATGACGAACGACCTCGTGATCGTCTGCAATAAGAACTTTCGCGGCTCTCATAACCCTTCCCCCTCGCTCAGAAAGTATGACGGCTGTAAACCGAAGTGATTACGAACGTTTCCCCGCAAGACATTTTCGCTTCGCGCAACGCGTGCCATGGGTCCGGAGCCCGGCAAAAGTCTCAAGGCGTATTTGCACTTCGTGTCGGAATTCTCTGTCCTTCGGCGCAGTCTGGCATGCCACATGGAAGAAACAGCATGGTCTCGTTAATTCTGGCATGCAACAATAGGGTCTTCACTGTAGCTGGGGTAGCCCAGTTCCCCCACGTCCGTCGGGTCGTTTGTACACTAGAGCCAAAGCGGTAGTCCCTAGTTCACCGGATGTTTAAGAATGCGGGCTTCTTGTTGAATCGCTCAGGCTCGTCAGGTTGTTTTTCGAAACAGGCTAACCATGACATCCTTGCCAATGAGATTCGTGTGCATCCACGGTCACTTCTACCAGCCTCCGCGGGAAAATCCGTCCCTCGAGTACGTGGAATTGCAAGAATCAGCCTATCCGTACCATGATTGGAACGAGCGCATTACGGCGGAGTGCTACGCTCCCAATGCCGCCTCACGGATCATGGACGATCAAGGGCGCATTGCGAGTATCGTCAACAACTATTCCAAAATAAGCTTCAATTTCGGACCGACGCTCCTCTCGTGGTTAGAAGAGAAGACACCTGAAGTGTACCGCTCAATTCTGGAAGCCGATCGGGCGAGCCAAGAGAAGTTTACGGGACACGGATCGGCAATCGCGCAATGCTACAACCACATGATCATGCCGCTGGCCAACCGGCGGGACAAGCGGACGCAGATTGCCTGGGGCTTGCGCGATTTCGAGCATCGATTTGGACGCAAGCCGGAGGGAATGTGGCTGCCCGAGACCGCGGTTGATTTGGAAACCCTGGAACTGCTGGCGGAGTCCGGGATCAAATTCACGATCTTGGCGCCCCGGCAAGCGAGCCGTGTCCGCAAGTTAGGCTCGCGATCGTGGAAAGACATCCATGGCGAGCGGATCGATCCAACGCGAGCGTACCAGCTCAAGCTTCCGTCGCGACGATCTATCGCCGGGTATTTTTATGACGGCCCGATTTCGAAGGCGGTAGCTTTCGAGCATCTCCTCGACAACGGCCAGCATTTTGCAGAGCGTCTGGCAAGCGGGTTCTCGGACACAAGGGATTGGCCACAACTGGTCAATATCGCGACCGATGGGGAGAGTTACGGCCATCATCATCACTTCGGCGAGATGGCCCTGTCCTATGCTCTGGATCATTTGGAGACTGCAAATCTGGCCCGGCTTTCGAACTATGCTGAATTTCTGGGACAGCATCCCCCTACTCACGAAGTCGAGATCTTCGAAAACAGCTCCTGGAGTTGCGTGCACGGAGTTGAGCGATGGCGTGCAAATTGTGGCTGTAACTCCGGGGGGCATTCAGATTGGAACCAGGAGTGGAGACGCCCGCTGCGAGCGGCACTTGATTGGTTGCGAGATCGGGTAGCCGCCTTGTTCGACGACAAGGGTCGATTGCTTTTGAAGGATCCGTGGGCTGCAAGAGACGCCTACATGGACGTCGTGTTGAACCGCGACCGGGAAAATGTCGATCGCTACCTGGCAACACACCAAGCTCGCGAGCTTTCGGAGGAAGATAAAGTCACGGCACTGAAGTTACTCGAACTGCAGCGGCACTGCATGTTGATGTATACGAGCTGCGGATGGTTCTTCGATGAACTGTCGGGTATCGAGACAGTGCAGGTCATCCATTACGCGGGCCGTGCTCTACAACTCGCGATCGAGCTTTCTGGCGATGCCACGTTGGAAAATGAGTTCCTGGGTCGGCTGGCGGACGCAAAGAGCAACCTGCCTGAACACAGAGATGGCGCCCACATTTACGAGACCCTAGTTAAGCCCGCAGTGCTCGACATCCGCAGGCTCGCGGCCCACTACGCGATCCGTTCGGTATTCGAAGAATACGGCGACCAGGCGGACATCTATAGCTATAGGGCCGAGAGAACGCGCTACCGACGTGCCGATGCCGGCAAGATGAAACTCGTCACAGGGCGGGCCCGGTTCACTTCCCGCATCACATTGGAATCGGCAATCCTGGCCTTCGGAGTTCTCCATCTCGGAGACCATAACGTGAGCGGAGGAGTGCGGGAGAGTTGCAGCGACGAAGAATTCGGGGTGCTCAGCGAAAAGTTGCATTCCTCATTTGCTCGGGCCGACGCGCCCGAGGTGTTGAATCTTCTTCAGCGTAGCTTCGACACGAATATCTACTCGCTGAAATCGCTGTTCCGCGACGATCAACGCAAGATTCTCGATATTATTCTGGGCGCAGATCTCGCGGAAGCCGAGGCCAGTCTTATGCACCAATACGAACAAGAAGCTCCATTGATGCGTTTTCTGGCTGATCTGCATGTGGAACAACCAAAACTCTTTCGCACGCTCGCGGAATACTCTCTGAACAGACGCCTGCGGAATCTTCTGGGAAGCGAAAATGTTGCTAGCGAGCGCGTGGAAAGCCTGCTTCAAGAGGCGCGGGAGATGCAGGTCCCTCTGGATACGTCCACATTGGAATTCGTGATGCGTCGGCAGGCGGAGGAACGAGCCCGGGTTTTCTGGGCAAACCCCGGCGAACTTTCAGCCCTGCAACGTCTCGAGGAGTCAGTACAACTGGCTCGCAGTCTGCCGTTTCCTGTAAATCTATGGCAAGTTCAGAATCTTTGTGCCGAAAAGCTGGACGGTACTTTTAGCGCTATCCAGAAAGAGGCCGACCAAGGTGACCAGGACGCCAAAACCTGGATTCAGCACATGTCTTCACTGGCGAAGACCCTGGACCTGAAAGTAGCATGAAGCGGCTCGCTGAGCCTTCGATTTTGGTACGGTAAAACCGACCGCCAAGCAGTGCGTTTCCGACGTCTCTGCGAGCCGCTCACCCGAACTGGTAGCGCTCAGGCCGTTCTTGCCCCCAGTACAAAGTGCAAAATGAGGGAAATCACTGCGAACACCAGCAACAGATGGATCAGCCCTCCGGCTACGTGAAAAACGGTGAATCCGCCTATCCACGCCACCAGCAACACTACAAACAGCAAAGTCCAAATGCTCATAAGTTCCTCCGCCTTCTTGTTCGTTATAGAGACTTGGCTTTCAAACCTCCATACGCAGCATCGAGTAAAGAGAAAGGGGTGGAAGCTCTAGATGATTTCAAAGTAAATGTAGATTTTGAGAACTTGACTACGGACTTTGCCCGATGGCAGCGTTCGGTTTAACGCTCGACCATGTTAGCTGCAGACAACCAATCGTGAGGGCAGCATGTCCGTACGGTTCCGCTCAATGATCCCTTGTGGTTTGATCGCGCAGGACCAGCAGGTTTGTGGCGCGCCGGCGATTGCGCGTTGCTCCTCGTGCTTCGTTTCAATCTGTGGTGAACACGAGATTGTGTGCTCGATTTGCCTAGAAAGCACCTGCAGTGCATGTCCGCACGCTTGCTCGCCAAGGCCTTCTCAGCATGTTTCGCTAGCGGCCTGATTTCGGTTACAACACCGCGGCACCTTCGCAAACGCTTCGCCACCCGGCTCATGTTCTTTTTTGAATCAGTTTCTCGATGCTCCCGCTTACAGCATGAACCGGATGCAAGATCATGACCTCGCAGAATAGCTTCAATCCAGAAGTTGCGGGTGAAGAAGTCGCACCCTCTTCGTCGAAGGTGCTTAAATCCAGGGAGTTGTTCTTATGCGAATCGCGCAAGTGGCGCCATTGTATGAGTGTGTCCCGCCCAAACTGTACGGGGGGACGGAAAGGATCGTCTCTTATCTAACGGAGGAGTTGGTTCGACAAGGGCATGACGTGACGTTGTTTGCCAGCGGTGACTCCCTTACGAACGCGAACCTTATACCCATTAGTCCGCAGGCTTTGCGATTGGACACGAAATGCATCGACCAACTGGCGCATCACGTCAGAATGCTCGAGGCAGTCGTTGCGCATCAAAATGAGTTTGATTTGATTCACTTTCATATTGACTACCTTCACTTTCCCTTGACCAGAATTATGGGCTGGACAACTTTAACGACACTCCACGGCCGCTTGGACATTCCCGACCTTCTCCCTCTTTATCAGGAATTCAAGGAGATGCCGGTTTCGTCGATCTCGAACGCACAGCGCGAGCCATTGCCGTGGCTGAACTGGCAAGGAACCGCGTACCACGGACTTCCCAAGAATCAATACGAGTTCAGTTCCACATCAAAGGGGTACTTGGCTTTTCTTGGGCGAACATCCCCAGAGAAGGGTTTGGACGAGGCGATCGAGATCGCTAAAAAGGTTGGGATGCCATTAAAGATCGGCGCCAAGGTTGATAATGCCGATCTCGAGTACTTCGAGCAACACATAAAACCGCTCATCCAACAGGAAGATGTCGAGTTCCTGGGCGAGATTGGATTCCCCGAGAAGAATGAACTCCTGGGCGGAGCAGCAGCGTTGCTGTTCCCCATTCGATGGCCAGAGCCTTTCGGGATTGTGATGATCGAAGCAATGGCGTGCGGGACGCCCGTCATTGCCTATCCCCAGGGTTCAGTTCCTGAAGTGCTGGAAGACGGCGTCACCGGATTGCTCGCATCGGATGTGGATTCTGCCAGCAGGGCTGTGATGCAATTGCCGAGATTCGACCGCGCGCGCTGTCGGCGCTGTTTCGAAGAACGGTTCACGTCCAAGGTGATGTGCTCGCAGTATCTGCGCATGTACCAGTCCCTGGTACGGCAGGAGGGTGAGACCATTGCCGAGACGAGTGGGGTACCCATTGCTTGATGTAAGCGTAAAGACAGATTTTTATGTCACCACGGGATGGCCTCCGGTCGAGGAGCGCATTCGAGTCCTGAAGTATGGGCAGATGTTCGCCGTCTTCGACCGGTACGGAAACATCCGGGCTTCGGGTCTCGGTGAGCACGGAATCTACTACAAAGGGACGCGCTATCTCTCCCGTCTAACCTTGTCCTTAGGAGAAATCCCACCGCTTTTCCTCAGTTCAGGTGTACGCGCAGATAACGCACTGTTTTCTGCCGATCTGACAAACCTCGATATTTTTAACGAGGACCACGTGGTGTTGAAACGCGGCTCCGTTCATCTGGTCCGTTCCAGGTTGTTATGGGAAGGCGTCTGCTACGAACAACTGCGTCTAACAAACTACGGATCGACGGTGGTTCAGCTTCCCCTTCGGATCGAGTATGGAGCAGATTTCGCAGACGTATTCGAGGTTCGCGGGGTGAAGCGCGCACAGCGAGGCGAACGGTTGGCGGATGTCGTGGAACCCGATCGGGTACAGATGCGTTACCGCGGTTTGGACGATTTGATTCGGCGCACCGTTGTCTGCGTCTCTCCTGTTCCAAACGAGATTTCGGCCTCCCACGTGATGTTCGACAACGAACTGCAACCACGAGAGACCGTTAAGTTTCAATTCACCGTGCAATGCGAAGAAGCCAAGTTCAATACGGTTGAGACGTTTGACCGGGCGCTGGCGGCCGTGTCCCAAGACCTGACTGTTGCCCAGAAAGAAATTTGCGGGATTCGGACATCCAACCCGGAACTGGACAACTGGTTCGATCGCTCTTTCGCTGATGTTCACATGATGACAGTCGGCAATCCAGAGGTGGACTACCCTTATGCAGGCGTGCCCTGGTTCAGCACAGTTTTCGGGAGAGATGGAATCATTACGGCCTTGGAATGCTTGTGGTTTAACCCGCGTATTGCTCACGGAGTGCTGCAATACCTCGCGACCACTCAGGCGCAACATGTGGATTCGGAAGCCGAAGCGGAGCCGGGAAAGATCGTGCACGAGACTCGTCATGGAGAAATGGCGGCCCTGGGAGAGATCCCTTTTCGGCGTTACTACGGCAGCGTTGATTCAACACCTTTATTTGTCATGCTGGCGGGAGAGTTCTACCGTCGCACCGGAGATATTGACTTCATCCATGCACTATGGCCGCACATTGAATTGGCACTTTCATGGATCGACGTATACGGGGATCAAGACGGCGACGGATTCGTGGAATACCGTCGTCGATCGGAAAAGGGATTGGTGCAGCAAGGCTGGAAGGACTCAAACGACTCGGTCTTCCATGCAGACGGGACCTTGGCGGAAGCGCCCATTGCATTATGCGAGGTACAGGCCTACGTGTATGGCGCAAAGATGGCAGCTGCAGAACTGGCGGAGGCTTTCGGCGACCAGGGCCGAGCTGATCTGCTTCATGCTCAGGCATCCACTCTAAAGAAGAACTTTGAGGCGAAATTCTGGTGCGATCAGCTCGATGTCTACGTCCTCGCCCTTGACCGCAGTAAGCAGCCGTGCAGAGTTCGAACTTCAAACGCGGGACATTGCCTTTACACGCGAATCGCCGAAGCCAGCCATGCCGGTCGAGTGGCAGCAACGCTGTTGCGCGATGACTCCTTTTCCGGCTGGGGAGTACGCACCGTGAGTTCCAGCGAGAAGCGCTACAACCCGATCTCCTATCACAACGGATCAGTTTGGCCTCACGACACGGCGATCTTTGCGGCTGGCTTGGCTCAATACGGGATGACGCAGGAAGCAGCCGATCTCTTTGATGCGCTGTTTGAGGGGAGCGCCTACTTCGAGATGAACCGCCTTCCCGAGCTTCTATGCGGGTTGCACCGACGTTCGGGCGAGGGACCTACCTTGTATCCAGTAGCTTGTTCGCCTCAAGCGTGGTCGGCGGGCGCGGCTTTCATGCTGCTGAAGGCGACACTAGGATTGTCTATCGACTGCGGCAAGCAAGAAATCCGGTTCCACAAGCCAAGACTTCCAAAATCCGCTACCTGGCTTCGTATAGACGGTCTGGCAGTCGGCAATAGCAGAGCCGACCTGTTGCTTGCGCGTCATGGTAAGCGAATCGCTGTAGAGGTTCTCAACAACGTCGAAAACCTACAGGTGACTGTTCTCGAACAAGATCTGATTTGAAGTCTATCCTAAGCGTCTTTTCCAAGCTAAGGTCTGCTCCGGATTTACTTCTCCTGTTGAAACCTTGATCGTGTTTTAGGGGATAAAGACTTCGAACCGCTCTGAGATGCTTTCGGGAAGTCTGAACTCAATCAAAACAAAATAGGAGTGAACATGGCGCGGGAAACACTGCAAACGCTCTATCTAAATGAACTTCGCGATCTATATAGCGCGGAACAACAGCTCGTAAAGGCATTGCCCAAGATGGCGAAGAATGCAGAATCAGAGGATCTCAGTGAGGCTTTCACCAGCCATCTTGAAGAAACCAAGAATCACGTTGCCAGGCTGGAACAGATCTTCGCGAGCCTCGGTGAGAGTGCAAAGGGGAAAAAGTGCGTGGGAATGGAGGGCATCGTAGAAGAAGGCGGTGAGACGATCGATGAATACGAGGGCTCAGTTCTCGATGCGGCCCTGATTTCCGCCGCGCAAAGGGTTGAGCACTACGAGATGGCGGCCTACGGGGCGGTCTGCGCGTACGCACAATTGCTTGACCGTTCAGAAGATCTCGGGTTGCTGAAAGAGACGCTTGAAGAGGAAAAGAAAGCGGACGAAAAGCTTACCGAATTGTCAGATACAGTGAACCAAAGTGCGATGGAGGGAGCAGCACGCGAACCGCGTGCAATCGAACCGAGAACTACGAGTCGATCCAAAAAAACCAGGACTGCTGCCTAGGCCCAACACAGACTATGAGCTCTCGGCAGCAAGCCTCAGCTGCCGGGGGCTATCATTGTTTCGATCGCCATCATGAGCTCGCGCGAAACCTCAGACTTGGTGACATACGCATCCGCTCCCGCGCTGAGCGCAGCCTGTCTCATGAGGGAAGGCTCGTGTTGACTCAAAATTACCATCTTTGATTGCGGAGCCTCGGTCCTAATGAGCTGGGCTGCTTCCAAGCCGTTGAGCCGGGGCATGGTGATGTCCAGAACCACCACATCGGGATTGAGTTCCCGCACTCGCTCGACGGCATCCTGACCGTCCGTCGCTTCACCACAGACCTCCCACTCGGCGTGAGACTCGAGAAGAGAACGGAGGCCCCGACGGAAGATCTCGTGATCATCGGCAATCAGAATTCTAACCGGCATCGCCCTGCTAGCCCCAAATGCGTCGGATTGGCGGTGAGTACTCATGACAATAACAAACGAAATCGCGAACGAACAACATATACCGTTTACAAGTTACGCGGTAGCCAACTCCCTGTCGCGCGATTGTTCCGCCACTGGAATGATGACCTCTACAATCGTTCCTGGGTTTGCGTTCGACAATTTCAACGCCCCGCCAAACTCCTCGACGCGCTGACGCATTCCTCCGATACCCACTCCGACATTGCCGGGACGGAATTTCATGGTGTCTTCGTCAAGGCCTTTGCCGTTGTCCCGTATTTCCACTGCAACGTTCTCAGCATTGCGAACCAAGGTTACAGAACTGTGCGAGGCCTCGGAATGGCGGAAGACGTTGGTCAGGGCTTCCTGAATGATTCGGAAGATGGCGGTCTCAAAACGCGGCGTAAGACGGGGGAATGACGACGGACGGACATCAAGAGTCGTCTCAATGCCGCTACGCTTCGTCATTCCTTCCAGGTACCAACGCAGGGCAGAAACCAACCCGACTTCATCGAGCAAGGGAGGGTGCAGGAGATGCGACATCGTGCGAACCTGCTGTAGAGCGCGATCGATACTCTTGCTGGCTTCCAACGCGGACTGGTCTTTCGTTTCCCCACCATGCTGATGCAAGATGCCGTCTACTGTCATTTTGGCCGCCGCAAGATCCTGACCCAGGCTATCGTGAAGCTCACGTGCAATCCTGCGCCGCTCCTCATCTTGCATGCGCATAAGACGGCTGGAAAGCTGGCGCAACGCCTCGGTACGCTCTTCTACCAGCTTCTCCAGGGTCGCTGCATTCTCGCGAATGGACTGCTCGAGTAGTTTGCTGTCGTGAATATCCGAGCAAGTACCGTACCAGCGCACGATGCCACCATTGTGGTCGCGAATCGGGATCGCCCGGGCCCTGAACCAGCGGTGTTCGCCTGATCTCCCTCGAATACGGTATTCCGCTTCATAGTTTTCCCCGGACTTTGTGCACATCGCCCATCGCTCGATAGTCTGTTCTCGATCTTCTGGACAGATGAAGTCAACCCATCCATGTCCATTCGCAGCTTCGGAATTGGAGCCAGTGTATTCAAAGAACCGGTCACTGATGTAATCCCGAAATCCGTCACCCTGGCTACTGAAGATGATGTCTGGAGCGGTCTGCAGAATCGCGTCCAACTGTTCGTTCTTTCGATTCAACTGGCTGTTCAGCAATTCCAAAGCTTCGGCTTTGTGCTCCAGTTCCTGAGTGCGATCCGTCACCCGTTGCTCAAGTTCACGATTCAGTTGCCACAATTGCTGAGCTTTACGGTGCAACTCCGCGAACACGCTGACCTTCGCCCTCAGCAATTCGGGGATCACGGGAACGGATATGTAGTCGACAGCACCTCTTTCATAGCCTTTTAAGCGGTCAAGGTCCGTGAGATGGACGGCCGAAACAAAAATGATGGCCGTCCTGTGAAACCTTGGATGCTGGCGGATCATGCTGGCCAGTTCGAAGCCATCAATTTCCGGCATACTCACGTCCATGAGCACGACGGCCACGTCCATCTTCAGGAGATACTCGAGTGCCTCCCTTCCCGACGTAGCCTTCACCAGATTTTCATCAAGCTCACCGAGTATGGCTTCATAGCTCAGTAGCTTGGCGGGTTGATCATCCACCATAAGGATGTTCACCCTGTCTTTCGTGCTCATTGAACCTCCATCGAACGTCTGTGCAGCAGCATCGCGATCTTACCTGTGGAGCCACATCCGAAGCGCGGAGAGTAGCTGATCGGTATTCACGGGCTTCGCGAGATACTCGGACGCGCCGGCCTCGAGACATTTCTCACGATCGCCTTTCATAGCCTTGGCAGTCAGCGCAACGATCGGAAGCCGCCGGAAAGCCGCATTTTCGCGGATGACCTGCATCGTCTCGTAGCCATCCATTTCCGGCATCATAATGTCCATCAGAACAATCGCGATGTCCGGAGTCGACTCCAGGGTCCTGATCGCTTCGCGGCCGGTGCCGGCGCTCAACACTGTCATTCCGCGACGCTCGAGAACGCTGCTCAGTGCGAAGATATTGCGCACATCGTCGTCGACGATCAGAACTTTTCTTCCCACCAGAGCTTCATCGGACCGATGCAGGCGATCGAGCATCTTCTGCTTCTCGGCCGGCAGATTTCCGACAACCCGGTGCAGGAACAGAGCGGTTTCATCCAGCAAACGTTCCGGCGATTCGACGCCTTTGACCACGACGCTACGGGCCAGCGTGTGCAGCCTTGCGTCTTCCTCAGGAGACAGTTCTTTGCCCGTGAAGACGACTACCGGCAGCTCCGAGAGGGATGTGGTATCACGGATGCATTCAAGAATCTCGAAGCCTGACATATCGGGTAAGCGGAGATCGAGCACCATGCAATCGTACGTTTGCTGATGCAGAGCCTCGAGAGCATCCTTCCCTGTCGCCGCGACCGAAATATCGACGTCATCATGTCCCAGCAGCGTTTGAATCGTCAATTGCTCGGCATCATTGTCCTCAACCACCAACAAACGCTTGCGGCGTGGACTGGAATATTCCTTGATCTTCCCCAGCGCTTCCGTGATGCCTTCCGGCGTGGTGGGCTTCGTTATGAAAGAGAAAGCACCGCGCGCCAGTCCTTGTTGCCGATCTTCGTCGAGCGTGAGCATTTGCACGGGGATGTGGCGAGTGGTTGGATCTTGCTTCAAGTGATTCAACACAGTCCAACCAAGCATGTCGGGCAGGAACACATCGAGAGAAACGGCCGTGGGATGATACTCGCGGGCCAAGGCAAGAGCTTCCATACCATGATTTGCGGCCAGAACTTTGAAGCCTTTGTCATGTGCAAGATCGCAAAGCAGACGCGCATAGTGCGGATCGTCTTCGACGATCAACAACACCGCGTCGTCGTCCTGGACATCCGCTCTATCGTCGGCAATCGATTCAAGCGTCTGTTCATTGACGTTCACTGCAGACAACTGCAGAGGAGATCCCGACGCTGGAGCTCTTCGATCTTTCGCCGGAACACCCGAAGACGGGCCGGCGTAGGTCTGCGGCAAGTACAACGTGAACGTACTTCCCTGCCCGAGTATGCTGCGTAGCTGGATTTCTCCGCCCAACAAGCTGGCCAGCTCGCGGCTGATGGCCAACCCTAGTCCCGTTCCACCATACTTGCGGCTGGTGCCGGCATCGGCCTGCTGAAATGCCTCGAAGATGATTCTCTGCTTTTCGGTTGGGATACCGATTCCGGTATCGCTCACTTCGAAAGCCACCACGGAAGCGGCTTTCGCGAGCACCGGGTGATCCTCGCTCCAGCCTGTCTTGGCCAACGAGACAGAGAGTTGAACCCCACCGTGCTCGGTAAATTTGAAGGCATTCGACAAGAGGTTCTTGAGCACCTGTTGCAGTCGTTTCGAGTCAGTCACCAAACTGCGCCCGAGGTGATGGTCGCTGACGACCTCGAACGAGAGATGCCTGTTTTCGGCCTCATGGCGGAACGGACGGGCAACGGTATCGAGCATGCCCGCGAAGAAGACTTCGTCGGCCTCGACAGAAACTGTTCCAGATTCGATCTTTGAAAGATCGAGGATGTCGCTGATGAGGTTCAGTAGATCGGTGCCGGCACCATGGATTGTTCGAGAGAACTCCACTTGCTTGGGAGTGAGATTGCCGTCAGGGTTGTCCGCCAGTTGCTGGCCCAAGACCAGGATGCTGTTCAGGGGCGTGCGCAACTCGTGAGACATGTTCGCAAGAAATTCGGATTTGTATTTTGAGGTGAGCGCCAACTCCTTGGCTTTCTCTTCAAGGGCGCGACGCGCTTGTTCGATTTCGCGATTCTTTCGTTCAACTTCCACGTTCTGTTCAGCGAGTTGCTGCGCCTTAAGCGCAAGCTGCTCGTTGGTCTGCTGGAGTTCCTTTTGCTGTGTCTGAAGTTCTGCCGCCAGCTGTTGCGACTGCTTGAGCAATCCTTCCGTCTGCATCGTAGCTTCGATACTGTTGAGCACGATGCCGATGCTTGAAGTTAATTGTTCCAGGAACGCCAGATGGGAGGCGGTGAAGAAACTCAAAGACGCAAGTTCGATCACGGCTTTCACGTGGTTTTCGAAGAGAATTGGGAGTACGACTACGTTTCGAGGCACTGCTTCGAACAAGCTCGATCGGATCGGAACAGTTTGAGGAGGCAGATCAGAAATAACGATGCGACGTTTTTCCGTGGCACATTGTCCAACCAGCCCTTCGCCAGTTTTGAGGCGACGCAAATGGCCATCCTCACCATCTCCGGCAAAGGCCGCGAGAAGCAACATGCTCTCTTCGTTCTCCACTTGATAGATCATTCCCTGCTGAGCATTCACCAGTGGCACCAACTCGGACAGCAGTCTCCGACCGACGGTGGTCAGATCGCGTTGTCCCTGCAACATGCCGGTGAAGCGCGCAAGATTCGTTTTCAGCCAATCCTGCTCCGTGTTTCGATCGGTCGTGAGGCGAAGGTTGTCGATCATCGTGTTGATGTTGTCTTTCAGTTCGGCAACTTCGCCACGAGCTTCCACCTGAATCGAGCGAGTCAGATCGCCCTTCGTAACAGCAGTCGCAACCTCAGCGATCGCGCGCACCTGGTTGGTAAGGTTGTCTGCCAGCAGGTTCACGTTGCCTGTCAGATCTTTCCACGTGCCCGCTGCACCGGGAACGTTGGCTTGTCCTCCGAGACGGCCTTCTACACCCACTTCGCGCGCAACCGTCGTGACCTGATCTGCGAACGTGGCCAATGTTCCGGTCATGTTATTGATGGTTTCTGCGAGAGCCGCCACTTCGCCCTTCGCGTTTACGGTCAGTTTCTGCGTGAGTTCTCCATTCGCCACTGCGGTAACGACTTTCACGATGCCGCGCACCTGCTCGGTAAGGTTGGCGGCCATGACGTTGACGTTGTCTGTCAGATCTTTCCACGTACCCGCGACGCCTGGCACCTGCGCTTGTCCACCGAGTTTGCCCTCCGTACCCACTTCGCGTGCAACGCGCGTCACCTCGGCGGCGAAGGCGTTCAACTGATCGACCATCGTGTTGATGGTGTTCTTGAGCTCGAGAATTTCTCCCTTTACGTCGACCGTAATCTTGCGCGACAGATCACCACGCGCCACGGCGGTGGTGACCTCAGCGATGTTACGGACCTGCGCAGTCAGGTTTCTCGCCATGGCATTGACGGAATCAGTCAGATCTTTCCAGGTGCCTGCAACGCCCGGAACGTTTGCCTGTCCTCCCAGCCGACCTTCGGTACCGACTTCGCGAGCGACGCGCGTCACTTCGGCGGCGAAGGAACGCAACTGCTCAACCATTGTGTTGAGCGTTTCTTTCAGCTGCAGGATTTCTCCGCGCACGTCGACGGTGATTTTCTTCGAAAGATCACCAGTTGCAATGGCGGTTGCGACTTCGGCAATATTTCGAACCTGCCCAGTAAGGTTACTGGCCATGAAGTTGACGTTGTCCGTGAGATCTTTCCAGGTACCGGCCACTCCCGGGACTTCAGCCTGACCGCCCAGTTTCCCTTCCGTGCCAACTTCGCGCGCCACACGCGTGACTTCACCGGCGAATGCATTCAACTGATCCACCATCGTGTTGATGGTGTTCTTCAGTTCGAGAATTTCGCCCTTCACATCGACCGTGATTTTGCGTGACAAATCTCCGCGAGCCACGGCTGTCGTGACCTCGGCGATGTTACGCACTTGAGCCGTCAGGTTCCCGGCCATCGAGTTGACCGAGTCCGTGAGATCTTTCCACGTTCCCCCGACCCCGGGTACCTGGGCCTGGCCGCCAAGCTTTCCTTCCGTTCCGACCTCGCGGGCCACACGCGTGACTTCGCCGGCGAACGCGTTTAACTGGTCCACCATCGTGTTGATGGTGTTCTTAAGCTCGAGAATTTCGCCTTTGACGTCGACTGTAATTTTGCGGGACAAATCTCCGCGAGCCACGGCTGTCGTGACCTCGGCGATGTTACGGACTTGCGCCGTGAGGTTGCTGGCCATCGAGTTGACGGAATCAGTGAGGTCTTTCCACGTTCCGGCCACTCCGGGCACCTGCGCTTGTCCACCGAGACGTCCGTCGGTGCCAACTTCGCGGGCCACGCGCGTGACTTCCGAAGCGAACGAACGCAACTGATCGACCATCGTATTGATGGTGTCTTTCAGTTCGAGAATTTCGCCCTTCACGTCGACCGTGATCTTGCGGGACAAATCACCGCGAGCCACGGCTGTGGCAACCTCCGCAATGTTTCGCACTTGCCCAGTCAGGTTACTGGCCATGAGGTTCACGTTGTCAGTCAAATCCTTCCAGGTTCCTGCAACACCCGGAACTTGCGCCTGGCCGCCGAGTTTTCCTTCCGTGCCTACTTCGCGGGCGACACGCGTCACTTCACCGGCGAAGCCGTTGAGCTGGTCGACCATCGTGTTGATAGTGTTTTTAAGTTCGAGAATTTCGCCTTTCACGTCGACCGTAATTTTGCGCGACAAGTCGCCGCGAGCGACGGCCGTAGTGACTTCCGCGATGTTTCGCACCTGTCCGGTCAGGTTGCCGGCCATGGAATTCACGGAATCCGTCAGATCCTTCCAGGTCCCTGCGACGCCAGGCACGTTGGCTTGCCCACCGAGACGCCCTTCGGTTCCTACCTCTCGAGCAACGCGGGTCACTTCTCCCGCGAAACGATTGAGCTGGTCGACCATGGTGTTCAGCGTTTCTTTAAGCTGGAGAATTTCGCCGCGCACGTCGACAGTGATCTTTTTAGAGAGGTCGCCACTGGCAATTGCTGTTGCAACGTCAGCGATATTTCGAACCTGACCAGTCAGGTTGCTGGCCATCAAATTCACGTTATCTGTGAGATCTTTCCACGTTCCGGCGACGCCCGGTACTTGCGCTTGGCCTCCCAGTTTTCCTTCGGTACCCACTTCGCGAGCGACGCGCGTCACTTCCCCAGCGAACGCGTTAAGCTGGTCGACCATGGTGTTGATGGTGTTCTTCAGTTCAAGAATCTCACCTTTCACATCGACCGTGATCTTGCGGGAGAGGTCGCCGCGCGCCACGGCGGTAGTCACTTCTGCGATGTTTCGCACTTGCGCCGTTAGGTTGCCAGCCATCGCGTTGACCGAGTCGGTGAGATCTTTCCAGGTTCCGGCCACGCCCGGGACAACAGCTTGACCGCCAAGCTTGCCGTCAGTGCCGACTTCACGGGCAACGCGCGTCACTTCAGATGCAAACGAGCGCAGCTGATCCACCATGGTGTTGATGGCTTCCTTCAACTGCAAAATCTCGCCGCGAACATCGACTGTGATCTTGCGCGAAAGGTCGCCACTTGCCACCGCCGTGGCAACTTCGGCGATATTGCGGACCTGGCCAGTCAGGTTGTTCGCCATCAGGTTGACGGAATCGGTCAGATCTTTCCAGGTTCCGGCAACTCCGGGGACCTGGGCCTGTCCACCAAGCTTTCCGTCGGTGCCGACTTCCCTGGCAACGCGAGTCACCTCTGCGGTGAAAATCCCCAGCTGCTGAATCATCGTGTTGACGATGTTGGCAGAACGCAGGAACTCGCCCTCGAGCGGACGACCATCCACGTCCAAGCGTACCGTCTGGGTCAGGTTGCCCTGCGCGACTGCGGCAATTGCGCGCGTGACTTCTGCAGTGGGACGAAGTAGATCTTCCACAAGGGTATTGACCGAAACTTCAATTTCGCCCCAGGCACCTCGTGACTCATGGAAGCGGGTACGTTCCCGCGTCCTGCCCTCTTTTCCAACCGCCTTGCCGACACGTTTTAATTCCTGTGCCATTTGCTCATTCACAGCCACGATCTCGTTGAAAGTGTCGGCGATCTTCCCTTCCAGTCCTGTCCACGATCCGGGCAGACGTACCGAGAAATCGCCGTCCCGCATGGTCTGAAGGCAAGAGAGAATGACCGCAAGGCTTGGGCCATCACTTGCGGTTGACGCTCCGTTGTTGTTTTTTGGGTTGGGATTTGGACTGGGTTCAGCTTCTGCGGTTGCCGTGGCTAGGCTTTGGGTATTTCTCTTCATGTCCGCCTGCTCAATAGATCGAAACAGTTCTAGGGTGTCAAAATTGACGAATGTGCGAATTTCAGACGAGGGGAGTCAGGACTCCCCATAGCGTCAGAGAAGGGGTGAGCCTCGACAAACATCTAACACGTATAGAAGCGATGCGCTCTACAGTATTTGCTGTACAGAACCCTGCTTGGGGCAACGTTTTAACCAGACTAACTGCTTCGAGAAAAAAGGGTTGCGACCAGCTACTTAAAGGGTTTTTTGCTGGCGCTGGGTCGCTTCCCAGTGCACACAATTATTCGATGGAGTGAGCCCCGACGCTTGGTGGTTGGCTATCGATCCGATTTACAGCGAAGACTCGATTCTCCGTTTTGTTCCCCTGCTATAGCGTCACTGGAAATCGAATCAGAACTTATTGGAGGAGAGGCGAATGGCTGGGAAAAACACAGCGGTTTTCGGCATTTATCCTGCTTACGCCAGCGTCGAAAGCGCGGTCGACGCTCTTCGCGCAGCGGGGTTTCGCAGCACTGACATTTCTGTGTTGTTTCCTGAGAATGTCGGAACGAAAGACTTTGCCCACGAAAAGGGCACCAAAGCACCGGAAGGCGCTTCGGCAGGTGCGGGCACCGGAGCCGTAATAGGGGGAACGCTGGGATGGCTCGCGGGCATAGGGGCGCTCGCAATTCCTGGTATCGGTCCGTTTATCGCTGCTGGCCCAATCATGGCGGCTCTAGCGGGCGTGGGCGTCGGAGGGGCGGTAGGTGGAATCACCGGCGCTCTGATCGGTCTTGGGATTCCCGAATACGAAGCGAAAAGATACGAGGGACGAATTAAAAGCGGGGGCATCCTGCTGTCTGTTCATAGCGACAATTCCGACTGGACGAGAAAAGCCAAAGACGTGCTTGAGCGAACGGGTGCGCAAGATGTGGCGTCTGCGGGCGAAGCCGGCGCGGACTTCATGAAGACCGATAAGCCCATGCCACGGGCCAGCTAAGGTTTCACAGGGGAGCTTGCTGTCGGCTGCTATCGTGGAGGAACGGTTGCGAACTTCTTATGAGGTTCCGCCCTTCGAGCCGCTGTAGTAGCCGTTCCTTGTTTGCACGTGTAGTTTCCGGCGGCCGGGGTTGTATGCCTGAACCTCGATGCCGTGGAAAGTGTGCCCTTTGGCTGTGCTCGACGATTTATATCCGATCACGTATTGGCTACGGATCGCGGATGCAATTGATCGGGTAATCGAATCGACCTCTTGCACGTCAGTCGGGAAATATGCCGTACCGCCTGTTTTCTGGCTAAGTTCTTCCAACGCACGCATCGTCGACGTGGTGCGCGAACTGGTTGATATCGAACTCCAGGGCTTGGGAGACGCTGACGTCGTCGAGGTAGAAGTAGACGTCGTACGTGAAGTTGTGAACCGCAGGAATAATGGAGCGGTCGTTGTCCGGTAAGCCGCGCGATGAAAAGTCTCCGACCAGATGGTTATTCCATAGTCCGTCGGAGTAGACGGTTTATCTTCCGATATCCATGTGGGCCGCCTTTCCGGATAGCGAAGGAGAGGAAATCCCTTGCGTCATTGACCAGGGGTCTGCGGACCGCCGGGGCGGCAGGAATCGCAGATGTTGTAGAGAGGCGGGAGAAGTGCATACCCGGTCTAGCCGGACATCTGCTGAAGGTTGGAAAACTGGCCGGACTTCCCCGTAGGCCCGCCGCCCCCCACGTGGATTACGACGGGTGCGGTCGAAGAACCTCCGCAATTGTCCCACTCCTGCACAACTGAGTTGTACGTTCCTGCACTCAGGGTCAGGAGCGTGTTTAGTTTGTTCCCGTTGACTTTGTATGCAAGCACTCCTGGTGCCGTATAAATCCCCCATGGCTGCGACTCCCGCTCCGCATGATGAGGTCGCTGACGCAACGTATTGCACGGTGGAAGCGACGGTCGCAGTCTATGGGTGGGCCGCAGGCCCATAAGAACTCAAAACCCCCTTTCGTGGCGCGGACCACGGGTTTTTGGTGCAAATGAATGCATAATAGTGTTGGATGAAGAAAAAGACGACACTCAATATTGTGTTGGCTCTAATAGTACTGGCGGCATCGCTGTTGTTGGCGATAGGTGGCTCGTCCATTGAAGATAACTTTCACGTCAGAACTCCCGGCATAATCGCATCGAAAGTTCTGGTTCATCCAAAACCTTCTCCACACGAGTTCGAGGCAGTCGGTCAGGGCCTCAGGGTCCAGATGTTTGTGGATTGGTTCTTCTGGTTTGTCCTGATGTGCGTGCTTTATCGGGTGACGACCAAACTCAGTCACAGGTCGCAAAAGGCAGAATAGGCGGTGTTGCCGACATCAGACGTGCCCGTGTCCATTGGCGTAACATCGCGGATGAGCGCGTCGTTCTTCTCTTTGGCCGCGTTTTGCTGAGCCTGCGCTGACAGCACAGCGAGGACAGATTCCAAGTTTTTCTGGCCCATTAGGGGCTGGCTTCCCATGCTGACGAATGCCTGCTGCGATGTAAGGATTCTAGGTGGGTCGGGACGGGAAATCACCCGATAAAGAGGTGTAGCGGAAAATGTAGCAAGTGCCTGTCGATGTTCGTTGGTGCTGGTTGGTGGCGGATTCGCGCAAAACGTTGAATTCATTAGCCACCACCAACCGACACCGAACGTTGAAAATGGCGTTCAATGGTTCTAAAACCTTCGGAGGGCATGCCAGGCGCATTGGCAGTCGGGCAAGATCCAGAGGAGGGCGGGAGACGCGAGCCGTCGACCCATGAGGTGACTGGCCCGCGCCCGTAAAGGAAAGGTCTCTGGAAGGGTCAATAGAGGTTCACCACGCGCGATCTTAGACTCCGCAAAATTTCTCACCATCAGGAAAGTGCTGTAGCTTGCACGCTCTTCATTGGTATTTCTCTGTTGTGATTCTTTGACGTAAACCACTTACAGGAATGCGTCTACGCTAATACGGCGCGAGCCTGATACCTGCTCGTAGCGGTCAGGGAGTACCGTACATGCACGGAGACGTCAGAAGTGAGCATCGTCGGCAGCAAGTCCTTGAATCGACCACCGATCTGTGACTCCGAGACTTCGCTCGTCCAGCGGGCACTCACCGGCGAGGCGGATGCCTTCGCAACTCTCTTTCAATTACACCGCGGCCGTGTATACGCGGTCTGTCTTCGAATGACGAACAATCCCGCGGACGCGGACGACCTCACTCAGGAGGCCTTCATTCAGGCATTTCGAAAGCTTTCGACGTTTCGGGGCGAATCCGCTCTCTCCACCTGGCTTCACCGCGTGGCTGTGAATACCGCTCTCATGCACTTTCGGCGTCAGACCTCTCCGAAAGCAGCTCTTGAAAGCGCGCCGTTGGATCACGAAGCTGGCCGTCGGGAGGTCGGACGGCAGGACGATCGCCTGCATCATTCCTTAGATCGTATTGCTCTGATACGCGCTCTGGAAGCCCTACCGTCAGGGTATCGCACGATTTTTGAGCTGCATGAAATTGGAGGATACGGCCATCGCGAGATCGCCAAGCTCCTTCGCTGCTCGGTTGGAAACTCAAAATCACAATTGCACAAGGCTAAGCAAAGAATCCGCGAGTGTCTCGTTTCGCGGCGTCATTTTACGAGGCAGATGCGCAAGTCTTCGAAAAAGCAGTTTGCTGCTTCTGCAGTTCGCTATTCAAGAACCGTATCAAGTGTCGATTTGAGCTTGAACTTTATTTTGGGCCCTTCTCACGAAGGCTCGGCCAGGTCAAGCGCGTAAACGGGGGAGGGGAGTCCGTGGAATTGGTGGCCTTAGTCGTTACACAGGGTGCGACAGTCGTTACACAGGGTGCGACCTTGCGTGCAGTTGGAATGAGGAAACAAGCTCGTGGTGCTCGGCATGGCCCGTTGTAGGGAAACCCGTTGGAGGGAAAACGGTACTTGAGCGCTGGGTAGAACGCGTGCGCAGTCTGCAAGTGAACATGGTCTCAGTGGTGGATCGAGGTGTGCCGGTGCCGGAACAGGGTTCAGAAGATGGTTGATTGGGCAAAGGAGGGCATCGACCAGATTCTCGTAATTGTCATGGGTTCATACGCTGAAGTGGATCTCACAGATCTGGTTCAGTTCCACCACGATGGAGGTCACACTATTACTCGAGTTTTCGATCCGGAAGACCCTTTGGGTATCAGCCTCCTCGATCGTCGAGCAGTGCTACGGGAGCTTCCATCAGCGATGGGCGAGAAACCGCGTCCGTCACGCTACGACTTCATGGGGTATGTCACACGTTTGTCCTCGACCATCGCCTAGCGCAAATTGGTGCAAAATGCACTGGAAGGTCGCTGTGATATTCGCCCTTCGGGCTTCGCAACATCGGACAACGTGTTAGTTCCGATCAAATCTTTCCCGACTCCTTTGCGGCGGCCTGTGCCACGTGGGCCGTCCTTCGGCGCGGGGATCCCGGGCGGCTCCTGGGGAATAAAAGCTTCTCGCAAACGCAGCGGCTACGTCTCATTTCTCCTCCATGTCATCGCCATCTCGGCTGTCTTGACACTACCTTCACTCGACAAACATGTTCAACCAGCAAAGCCACCACTCGAGCACGTAATGCTGATCGCTCCCTCGAAAGACGTTTACGTGTTGCCTCCAGCACGCCAGGAAGCAGGTGGCGGGGGGGGCGGGGGTGATCGAAGCAAAATTCAAGCGCCTCAGGGACGATTGCCCAAGGTCAGCATGCAACAAATTACCCCGCCGGCCCTGGTGGTTCGGAACGAACATCCCAAGCTGGCGGTCGAGCCAACCGTTGTTGCCCCGCCAAAGGTCGCGATCGCATCGGCAACTGCGCCACATCTTGGCGATCCCGCGGCTCCCGCCATGCCCAGCCCTGCATTCTCAAATGGAACCGGCAGCGGTGGCGGCATCGGATCAGGCTCTGGGGGTGGCGTGGGAAAG
>Ga0207665_10000390_pt1 | contig 30107 bp, 27 predicted proteins | sample LARL112metaG_FD_184351 | JGI IMG/M metagenome (GOLD analysis project Ga0207665, IMG submission 184351) | Corn, switchgrass and miscanthus rhizosphere microbial communities from Kellogg Biological Station, Michigan, USA - LAR L11-2 metaG... | ecosystem: Host-associated > Plants > Roots >... | reverse complement strand
GAACGTACCGACTGCGTCTGTGACTATGCCGATCTAACTTTTAAGCCGCGGCCAAAGATTCGTGGCGTCCGGGAGCTCAATTTCGAGGGCTTCGTTTTTCATGCCCCTGATACTCATGGCGTCCTGCAGACCCAAGAATGGCAAGGTACGTTCCGCGCCGAATTCCACAATGGTGCCTATACCGATGACGACATCGTGGACGTGTTCACTCAGCGAATCGTTATGCCGTTCAACATCTACAAAAATGTTGTTATTCCTTCTGACCTCTATCACTGGACGAGACATCAACTGACGTATGGCACGGCACAGGATCGCCGCTGGGTCCTTCGCTTCTTTGAGCGGTTTGGCACCTACTACAACGGCCACCTGAACGAAGCCCGGATGCGGGCCTCTTATCGACCCAGCGAGAGGCTGTCCTTCGATTTCTCTCAGCAGTGGGATCGGTTTCGCTTGCCAGTCACTGGAGGAGATTTTTCGGTCGTCTTTGGCAGTTTCCAGACGAACTATGCTTTCTCGCGTTTCCTCACTCTATCGACGATTCTGCAGATGAACACGTCGAATACCCAAGCTGCAAGTGCCAACATTCGCCTCCGCTGGAACTATCGCCCTGACAGCGATTTGTTTGTCATCTACACTGTCGGCCAGCAATTCGCCAGCTTAGTGGCTGCAAATCCCGCCCAGTTCACTCAGAACCGTTTTGCCGTCAAATACACGTACTCCTGGCGACCCTAGATCCTGAATTCCGGTCTACCGTACTCGCCCCGCACCGGTCATCTCGCGCTGGCGTCCGATGCGCGGTTCGTGCGCCAGTGTCTACTCGAGCTACAGAATTGTCTTGCTTTCGCCCCGTGCGCGAATTGCAGATCAAAAATCAGTCAACAAATGCGAAGGTAAGGCAACCCGCACAGCGTTCAGGACGGCGGCGAGGTCGATAATTTCCTGCGTAATGGCTCCTCCGATTGGCGGCAAGTACCCGAGCGCGGCAGCGATCATTCCCAAGATACTCAATGCCATCCCGCCAATAGCGGATTGCAGAGCGATGCGGCGCATGCGCCGGGCGATATGAATCAGTTCGTCCACTCGACCCAGGGAGGTCTCCAGGATAACTGCATCGGCGGCCTCGGAAGTAATGTCGCTTTGCACTCCAAAGGCAACGCCAACAGTTGCTGCTTGCATCTCCGGGGCGTCGTTAAGGCCGTCCCCAAGGAATAAGGTGGGGGCTCCCTGCGGACGATGGCAACTTTGTCCTCCGGACTCTTGGACGAATGCAATTCCGCGATCCCCACTTGCTCGGCCAGGTGGCGCACTTCCTGATCGCGATCGCCGGAGACTATCAAGATGCGGTTGACCGCGTGGCGTGGGCTCAAATGCTTTACGAACGTGCGGCTCTCCTGACGGGGCATATCATGGAAACGAAAAGTCGCTGCATAGTTGCCGTCAATGAAGAGCAAGCACTCCAGGCCCGGTACGACCGGCGGCAAGGCAAGCTGCCGGTCGATTACCTTCTGACGTTTTGTGATCCAAACATTATGCTGGCCGACTCTTCCTCTTAAGCCCTCGCCAGGTCGCTTGCCGATTTCCCAAACGAGTTCCCCGGAGAGGTTCGCGCTTTGCGCTGCGTCAAGAATCGCCCGGGACAGGGGATGTTTTGAATAGTGTTCCAAGCTCGCGGCCATTCTAAGAATATCGTTCTTCGCAAATCCAGGAGCGCAGATGATGTCGGAGAGTGAGGGTTTGCCGCAGGTAAGCGTGCCAGTCTTATCGAAGATAAGAGTACGGCACCGGTCTATTTGCTCTAGCGCGGCCGGATTTTTGATGATGATGCCGCGTCGCGCAGACAGGGAGATGGCGCCAATTACCGCGACAGGAATTGCAATCAAGAGTGGGCAAGGCGTTGCTACGACCAGGACGGCCAGGAAGTGGTGAGATTCTCCTGTGGCCACCCAGGCGATTCCGGCGAGCAGAAGTGCGGCAGGCGTATACCAGGCGCCAAGTTGGTCTCCCAGCCGGCGTATGCGCGGGCGACGCTGTTCCGCGTCTTGCATCACTCGCATAATTCTGGCGTAGCGCGAATCTATTGCCAGTTTTTCAACACGAATGTGTAGGGTGTGTAGGGCAGCGTCGCCATTTATGGAGCCCGAAAGCACCTCCGAGCCTGGCGTTTTAGCGATCTCGAATGGTTCACCCGTGAGGTAGGCTTCATTCATTTTTCCGTGCCCCTCGACGACCACACCGTCGACGGGGCAAATTTCGTGCGGAAATACGGCGAGCGTATCCCCGACTGCTATGTCTCCCAAGCTTATATCCGACAAGTCGGCGCCACATTTGCGATGGGCGATTTGTGGCATCCGTTTGGCGAGCGCGTCCAGAACCGAGGAGGCCCGGCGGCTGGCGAATGACTCCAGGGCCGTTCCACCCGAGAGCATCAGAATCACGATCGCAGCGACAAGGTATTCGCCGAGAATTACCGAGGTGATGATTGAGATTCCGGCTAGATGATCCGGCCCAAATTCCCTGGCAAAGAGTTTTTGCGTCAAGGTCACAAGAAGAGGCACACCGCCAAAGACCAAGACTACGAAAAGAGGGATCTGCCACGCGATCTTGGACGAGTGCAGCAGGTAGCGAAGAACGAGATGGAGGAGAATGCCGGCAATCGTGACGAGCGCAATGTTGTTTGGCTCGCCGTGACTTCGACGAAATGTTCAATCGCATTCACGTCGTCTTGAGCGTTCCGGCCGCATGGAATGGGAGGTGTATGCCCATGCGATCGCTGCGTGTCCCGTGCTCTAGGCGATTCGTCCGATTGCAGCCGCCAGATGGCGAACTTCTTCTTCAAATTTTTTGTAGTCGTTGCTGCCGTAAGGAAGCGCTGTGCTCAGCCCAGAATGAAATTCGCGTGCCCTCGTTCGCCGCGCAACTTGCTCGATATTTGCGCTACTGATTCCTGCGCCCGGCACAATGACGACCCGTTCCCCCGCGGCTTCGATGAGTTTGGCGAGAACGGCGGATCCCTCCAGCGCGCTCTTTGCGCCGCCGGATGTCAGGATTCTTTTTGCGCCAGTTTCGATCACGTCTTCGAGCGCGTCGTGAAGATCGCCGGCTTCGTCAAACGCGCGGTGATACGTCACCGGCAATAGCTTGGCAAGTTCAACCAATTCCCGGGTGCGTGCCACGTCGACGCGACGGTCTTTAGTCAAAATGCCCAGTACAACGCCATCCATTCCGGATTCTTTGGCGTCGGCGATCGAACGCCGCATCTCGGAAATTTCAGCGCCTGAATAGAGGAAGTTTCCGCTGCGTGGCCGAATCATGGAAAAAACAGGAATGTGAACTTGCGACCGAACTCCGCGAAGCAACTCCGCACGCGGCGTTACTCCACCGACGGACAGATCCTCGCAGAGTTCGACGCGGTCCGCCCCGCCACGCTCCGCTGCCATAGCGGCTTCCAGAGTTTCAACGCTGATTTCGAGCAGGCATTTTGGGCTCACGACAAAGTTCTCGCCCCAGCAACGACGTGCGTCAGCGTACCGCGGGTCCAATTCCAGAACATTCCCAGCAGCGCGGCAGCGTTCCATCCCCACAAGAAGAGGCGCATTTCTTTTGGACTATAAGCTCGCTCTTTCCAAAGCAGAGTCGCGTCGATCATGAACCAGAGAGCGCCGACGGCAAGAAAGCCCGTGATGATCCAGTCGTGAAAAAAGAAATGAACCAGAGCGGTTTCAATGCACAAAAAAGTGGCAATCAGGAATTTGGCGCGCACTCGTCCAATGATCGTTGCCGTCGTTCGCCTGCCCGTCAGGCGGTCGGGTTCGATGTCCATCACTTCGCCGAAAATATGCGAGTGCATCGCAAACAGCGCGCCAAATAAAAGGGTCTGCCAAGGAAGTTGCGGCGCGTTGTTCAGCCAACTGCTCAACACGAAAACGAGCAGGTAGCTCGCCTGAATCAGCACGTCGAAGGGAGGCCGGCCTTTCCAACCGATTCCGGGAGCGTTGTAGAGTCCCACGGCGATCAGGAGTACGGCATACCACCACAAAATTCGCGGCCCGATGAAAAAGTAAAATGCCGTCACGAACGGGACTTGCACCGCGGCAATCTGCCATTTCAAAGCCGCAAGCTGTTCGCGCGCGCCGCACGAACCGAACATGAACGTGCCTTTGCGCGGATTCAGCGAATCGTTCTCGGCGTCCACGATGTCATTGACGCCGTAGAGCACAAACCCGAGCGGAAGCAGCACGAAAACCAGTCCAAGCCACAGTTTGCCGGAATGCAGAATGTCCGCATGTCCCAGCGGCATGAGGTAAAAAAGGGTGGTCGTGCTCCACAGCCCGGGCCGCGAAACCTGCAATAAGAAAACCAAATAGGAATGAGATTGCTGTCGGCTCGCAACACCGGGAGACGCTTGGGCGGCTTCGGCCATCTGCCTCAATATACCGCGGTTAAGTCCAAGGCCGGGATTTCATACCATCGCGATGTGCTGAATTGTTTCCCTGGCTTTGAATCCAACGAAATCGGAGGTCAAAAACAAGCCGCTAGATGAGTCCCAAAGAGGCAAACGCCGTGATCGAAGCGCACCCCAATGCGATGCCCATGACCACACCCGCGAGGACATCGCTCAGAAAGTGCATGCCCAGCACGATGCGGGACACCGCAATGCTCAGCGCCAGGAAAAAAAGCATGCCTTCGAGCGGAGGATAGAAGTAGCTGACCACCAGTGCGATGGAAAATGCCGTCATCGTGTGTCCCGAAGGAAACGAAAACTTGTCCGGAGGCAGCACTTTCGACCAGCAGTGCGGCTCGATCTGGCATGGCCTCGGCCGCTGGCTCAACCTCTTGAGCGCCTTGAAAACGAAAATGCCCAGAACGGCGGCGGACCCGGCAGCCCCGATCGCGGCAAAACGTTGCGGGCCTCCATACGCGAGCAGCATTAGCCCCAGGCCATACCAGATCCAGCCATCGCCCATGCGCGTCGCGGCGATCATCCAGATGCGGATCCAGCGCGGCGCGCGCCAGCGGTTCATCCGCCGCATCAGCCGGTGATCGCGGCGATCGATGTATCCCCAGAGGTTGCGTGCGACTGCCATCGCCTCACCCACACAGCCGGAAGCAAACATGCGCTTTCATAAGAAAGATGCATCCATAGGCGATAAAGATTTCCCGCAAGCGAGTTGCTTGCGCACACCATAGCCTTCGCTTGGTATTCAGCGAATGATGGAAGGACTTGCGCACCGCGCACCTCAGCTTGCCCAGTTGGCCTCGAAGTTCGAATCCAGGTCCCACAGCATCCGCTTGCGTTTCTCGCCGCGCCTAATGGCGGAGGACCACTTGCGGCAAAAGCGAATTTCGTTCAACCAGTGTCCGGCGGTAAACGCCGGCACCAGCAGCGCCAGCGGAGACATTGCCAGCGTCCATGGTTTTTCCCAGAAAAGGGACCGCACGATGCTGAATACATCAGCCGTCAGCTTGCCGCAGCTCCCGTGCGTGCCATGGATTTGTCCATGTCCCGTTCGCAGACCGGCGAAAAACTCATCCACGGTGCGCGCCCCCCGCACTTCCGTAAAAGTATGCCCGACGCCGGCAATCGTGTGCGAATCGCTTCCGGCAATCGCGATTTTTCCCAGCCGCGCCGCTAGCTGCGCGGCGCTCTCGTTGGACCGCGGCCACATCTGCCCGTTGCGCGCTTCAATCGCAGGCACATACGATTCAAACCAGTGGAAATCCTCTGCTTCGCGCCGGCCCGTCAAACCGGAGAACACGTGATTGGCGCTGAAGAAAAGTTTACGCTCGGTGAGGTACATCAGTAGCGCTATAAAATCGTTTCTACGGCGCTGAATTTCAGCATGATCGCGTTCCGTGATGCCATAAACTCCCATGTGCATCTCGGTGCCGCTGGGCATTCGGACGGTCACTTCTTCGCTCAGGAAAAAGTCGACGTGCTGCCGCAACGGCTCGGCCCCGTCGATGGAGTCATGGTCGGTCAGGGTAACGATGGACATGCCCATCCGCTTCAGCCGTTCGTACACAGCTGCCGGTTCGGTGTAGCACTCCCGGCAAATGCGGTTCAGCCCGGGCGCGTTGAACATTCCGGATGCGATCGAGTGAACATGAAGGTCGCAGCGCATGGTGCAATTTTCTTCTCTCGATATGAACAGGCTGTAAAGAGGCCGCGAAATCTGCGTGAATGTGCCGATGGAACTCATTGAGCACAAATCAGTTACAAGGTTATCCACATGGCATGGAGCGTGCTCTCCCCTTTTGCATCCACCTTGTGGCACAATCCTCTCAATGAAGAAAATTCACGTCGTTTTCCACGATGGTGGAGGGGGACATCGCAACGCAGCAGTAGCCTTGCAGACCGTAATTTCTCAACAGCAACGCGACTGGCAGGTCGAACTCATCCAGTTCCAGGACCTGACGGACCGCCTGGACGTTCTGCGCAAACTCACCGGCATTCCCATCCAGCAGCAGTACAACATTCTTCTGCAAAACGGCTGGACCCTGGGCAGTACGTACCTCCTGCGCATTTTGCAGGCAACGATCCGCTTATTTCACCGCCCGTTAGTGTATCTGCTCGAACGGTTTTGGCGTGAAAAACCTGCGGACTTGCTCATTTCCGTAATTCCCCATTTCAACCGGCAAATTTGCGAAAGTTGGAACAAGGTTTATCCCGGCCGTCCGTTTGTCACCATCATCACGGACCTGGCGGATTTTCCGCCACGATTCTGGATTGAGCCGCTCAAGGAGCAATATGTGATCGCCGGCACGGAGAAAGCCGCCAAACAAGCGCGAGCGATGGGCCATGATGATGCTCACGTTTTTCTGGCTTCCGGAATGATTTTGCGCCCTGATTTCTACGTCGAAGACAATTCCGATCCAGCGGCTCTGCGCCGGGAATTGGGCCTGCGGGAAGATGTGCCGACGGCCATTGTGCTTTTCGGCGGCCACGGATCGAGAGTCATGTTCGACATCACCGAAAAACTGGATGCCGCCCGTTTGACATTGCAATTGATTTTGATTTGCGGACGAAACGAAGAGCTGGCAGCAAAGTTACGCGCTCGCCATTGGAAAATGCCGGTGCACATCGTCGGCTTCACGAAAGAAGTTCATCGGCTGATGCGCGCGGCGGATTTTCTGATCGGCAAGCCCGGCCCGGGCAGCATTGCGGAAGCCATGGTCCGCAAACTGCCCGTATTGATCGAATGCAACGCCTGGACGCTTCCGCAGGAGCGCTACAACGCGGAGTGGGTGAAGGAAAAGGGCGTGGGCATCGTATTAAAGAGCTTCGGGAATGTAGTGGAAGGAGTAAAGCGCATGCTCGATCCCGCGATGCTCGCCGAATTCCGAAAAAATGTAGCTGCTCAGAACAACCGCGCCGTCTTCGAAATCCCTGAGATTTTGGCGAAGCTCCTGGGCGAAACAAATTCAGCCACGGAGCTCGCGGCGCGACCGACTGTCGAAGCCGAAGCCCGCTAGAAATTGGTGCGGCCAGAATAGACAGTCCCAGTTCCAATCAGAACATTTTCAATTGAAAGTGAACGCAGAAAGAACCCAACTACGGATGGAGCTGTGCGTGCTCAGCACGGCCAGGGTGAGGGAATCTCGGGCCGGCATTCGAGTTGTTGGGCGGCGTATGCATGCGCGGTTTCGCGCACTTGATGGCCCACCAGCGAGAGGCAAATCGCTTTGCATCGCACAACTTCACGCAGCCGCGTCGTCGATGCGATTCCTCGCAACGGCAAAAGCAGCCGCCTGCGGGAACTTTCCGGAGCAATCCGGGCGTGTCCGCGAGCAGCGTGAGCGAGCAAGAAAGGAAAGTCATTCCCAGGAGGTACACCCTCCACAAGGTTCGCGGTGAGATGGTCTTGGAGACGTACCAGCGCATGTGCGCCATTCTGTGGAGAGGCTGGAGAAAAACCGATAGACCTGGGAGTTCGAAAATCTTGTTACCTGAGTCCTGGAACCAGGCTGAATCTGAATTGGACAAAGGAGAGGCTATTTCCCGATTCAGACTTGGGGCAGTTCCGAATCGGACTCTCTGTGCGGATTTGGCGCGGCGTTTTAGGCTTCCCCTAGGCTAGCCTAAACATAAGTAAGCACTTATGTAGGTGTCGTTCGCACGTCACGTTGGCGTGTGCCGTGCATCACGTGTTATGTGGGCGCGTTTCAAATGACGAAATGTGAGGAGAGGCAAGCGAGGGGGAAGGGGCTTGCTTGTCACTTTTTACAGATCGTTCCCACCTGCCTCTGAGAGGGAAGCTAGGATGGATGACCCCACGCGCTGGTGTGAAAACGACGCCAGCAATTGAAACGCGCCTTCAGGGGCCCCCGATCCCAAGCGGGGGCCCCTCTTTTTTCTACGCGTTCCTGAGCTATTGGTTCTTGTAGGTGTTCTGGATTTCGGCTGTTCGCTATCGCGTCAACTCTAGCTTACAACTCATCGATGCCGCTGGGCCGCCTGTGCCGCCGCCCCGGAGGGCACGTTCTGCCTCGCACTGCGCGTCGCGGTAAGCGAGCCATGCGCGCTGCGCTTTTCGCGACAAGGCCGCGTCTTCAGGCTGGAGTTTCTTTACGGTTAAGCCGTAGATCCTATTGATTTCTGCGTCGGCCTTCTTCAGCTCTCTAGCGAAGCACTCGTTGATCTGCAAGGTGCTTTTCGCATCCTCGCACTGGGCCTCGGCTGCGTTTCCCGTCGCAAGCGTAAAAAATGCCAGTAGAAGGATTCTACTGCGCCAGGACATATCAATTCACTCTGCGGGCGACGGCGATATGGGCCTGGCCGAGCGCATGCGCCACCTGCGTCTCGCGCAAGCGTGAAGCATCATATTCAAACGACAACTGTTTATTCGATTCGTCGAGCCGGAATCGCCGCAAGCCGTAGGTGTTCGCGAATTCGCCCAGATGCCGCAATTGTTGTTCCGTCAGTGGTGATTGCAATTCGTAGGTAACTTCCACGAGAGTCATGGCGGCATTATACCAGCCGCTGCGAAAATTCGAGACTATCCGCAGGTAATCGGAATTCATCTAACATAGTGATATGTCCGACTCATCGCCTCGGTCCAGGCCTCCGATTCCAAGCCTGACGATCTTAGCCACGCCGCCAGCACAGAAGGATCCCGTCTGCGGAATGACGGTTTCTCCGGAGAAAGCCGCCGCCAACATCGAGCACGCTGGGAAAACGCACTACTTCTGCTCGAAGAGTTGTGCCGAGCGGTTTTCGCGCGACCCGGAGAAGTTTCTCACTGCTCCCGGACTTGCAGGAATGGACCAAGGTCGCGCGCCTGCGGAACACGGGATTGCCCATCGCACAGAAGCCTCTACAGCGCGCGTGACGACTGCCGAAAAAAGGATTCGTTATACCTGTCCGATGCATCCGGAGATCGTCCAGATTGGTCCAGGGAGCTGCCCCATTTGCGGCATGGCGTTGGAGCCGATGGACGTTTTTGCGGAAGTGGAAGCCGATCCCGAGTACGAGTCCATGCGGCTGCGTTTCTGGATAAGCGCCGTGTTGTCTCTTCCGCTGCTGCTCCTTTCCATGCTGGGCGACCTGATTGGCGTCCATCTGGCGCCAAATGTTCGAAATGGTATTGAGTTTTTTCTGGCCTCGCCTGCAGTTCTTTGGGGCGGCTGGCCATTTTTCGTGCGCTTCTGGTCCTCGCTCGGCAATCGCAGCCCGAACATGTTTACGCTGATCGGGCTGGGCACCGGCGCCGCGTACTTCGAAAGCGTTATCGCTACTTTTTTCCCGCAAGTTTTTCCGGCCTCTTTTCGGGGAATGGATGGCGCCGCGCCGGTTTATTTCGAAGCAGCGGCCGTAATCACCACACTCGTCCTTCTTGGGCAGGTTTTGGAATTGCGTGCCAGACAGCGCACCAGCGGAGCGATTCGCGCGCTGTTGAATCTCGCGCCACAGCAGGCGCACTTGCTTGGGGCTGATGGCGCGGAGAGTGACGTCCCGCTCGATCAAGTAAAGCGTAGCGACAAACTTCGCGTACGCCCGGGCGAACGCATCGCTGTGGACGGCACGATCCTCGAAGGTGCGAGCGCCGTTGACGAATCCATGGTGACCGGCGAGCCCATGCCGGTCGAAAAAAGCGCCGGGGACAAAGTCACCGGCGGAACGCTGAACACCAGCGGCAGTTTCATCATGGAAGCAGAGCGTGTCGGCGGCGAAACCATGCTGGCACAAATTGTGAAACTCGTCAGCGAAGCGCAACGCAGCCGCGCACCGTTGCAACGACTTGCCGATCGCGTCGCAGCCTACTTTGTCCCGGCGGTGATCGTCGCTGCGATCCTCTCTTTTGCAGGCTGGACATTGTTTGGCCCGGAGCCGCGTTTTGCGCACGCGCTGGTCGCGGCCGTGTCCGTGCTGATCATCGCGTGCCCTTGTGCGCTTGGCCTCGCGACGCCGATGTCCATAATGGTAGCAGTTGGCCGCGGCGCCCACGCGGGCGTGCTTGTTCGCAACGCTGAGGCCCTCGAAACGCTCGCGAAAGTCGACACGCTGGTCGTGGACAAAACCGGCACACTCACCGAAGGCAAGCCGCGAGTTGTCCGGATATGGACCTCTCCGAATTCGGCGTTGAACGAAAGGGAACTTCTCGCCCTTGCGGCAAGTGCTGAGCGTGCAAGCGAGCACCCACTTGCTGCGGCGATTCTAACGGCAGCAAACGAGCGGAAGATTGTTCTCTCGGAGCCGGAGGATTTCCATTCGGCCGGCGGTTTGGGCGTGCAAGGTCGGGTGAATGGTCGTGATGTGGCAGTTGGGTCACAGGACTATTTGGAGAGTTTGGGTGTGGCTGATTCACCGGATCAACTTGACGATTCAATTCTTGCGGTTGGCAAAAGTTTGACGCTAGTCCTTGTCGCCATAGACAGAAAGCTGGCAGGACTCTTCATTCTGGCGGATCAAATTAAGCAAAGTGCGCCTGAGGCAGTGAAGAGGCTGCAAGCGGATGGCGTGCGAGTCGTGATGCTGTCTGGCGATCGTCTCGAAGCAGCGACTGCAGTTGCGCGAGCACTTGGGTTGGACGATGCCAAAGCTGAAGTACTCCCACACCAGAAGAAAGAGGTCGTCGAGCGACTGAAAAAAGAGGGCCACATCGTGGCAATGGCGGGCGACGGCATCAATGACGCTCCTGCACTGGCTGCAGCGGACGTTGGAATCGCCATGGGCACGGGAACGGATGTGGCGATTGAAAACGCGGGCATCACCTTGGTGAAAGGGGATCTTCGCGGCATCGTTCGCGCGCGAAAACTGAGCCGAGCCACCATCCGCAACATCAAACAAAACCTGGCCTTCGCTTTTCTCTACAACGTGATTGGAATTCCCGTCGCCGCGGGCGTTTTCTTTCCTTTTTTCGGTTGGCTGCTGAGCCCGATGATTGCCAGCGCAGCGATGAGTTTCAGCTCCGTGTCCGTCATCGCCAATGCTCTTCGCCTGCGAAAAGCCTCGCTCTAGCAATGCAACAGAAGCTTTGACCGCACTAATTCGCAGTACGATTCTTATCCCTGCGCGACAGAATTTTGCACACTCGTCCACAGATTTGCACAAGCGTTCGATACGAATTTGATTGACGCCGAAAAGAGGAACATTTATCTTGCGCCTCAGATTGAACCGGGAAGCTTAAGAACTTTACGGATCAATTTAGAGGGCGCAGCAAGATTAAACATCGGCCGCGCCGCGAGATTGAATCGCGAAGCTCGAAGCCTGAACGGTTTCGTTTTGGAGGGCGCGACTAGCCTAACGGCGGTCACGCCGCCAGGTTGGTTCGGAAACCTCAAACTTAACGGTTTCGTCGAAGGGACGCAGCAAGCGTAACAGCGAGTTGCGTCGCGAGACGGAACCGGGAAGCGAAAAGCCTTACGAACCGGGTTGGAGGGCGCAATTGCCGCAAGGCGGTTGCGCCGCCGGGCGAAATCGAAAAGGTTAGAAACTTTACGGCTCAGTTAGAGGGCGCAACAGGCTAAACACCGGTTGCGCCCTCAATTTTTTTGGCCTTTCTGCAACAGGAGTTTAGCCCCTTAACATCCACTCACTACTAGTAATTCACTTTTTCTCGGCGGGTTCGAGCAGCCAAATTTCATCGGAGATGTGGCGGTAGTTCGTGGTAATCAGCTTTTTCCCGTCGCGCGAAACGTCAAACGGGAAATTCGTTCCCACGAAATGCACGTTGGAGAGCGTGCGCGTCTCCCCGGACTTCAGGTCGTGTACCTGAATTTGCTGGTTTCCATCCGGACCGACGACCTGAAAGCCGATGTGCTCTCCGTCGGGCCACCACACCGCCCAGCCGCCGGTCTTAGTAAGTTGCCGGAGACCGGTGCCATCGGGGTGGACAATGAAAACGCCGCTGGAAAAACTACGGCTGGGGCTGAAGCTGATCCATTGTCCGTTCGGAGACCAGCGCGGGACCGAACCTGGAGTCTCCATAACGCGGCGAGCTTCGCCCGTGCCGTCCGCGGGTGCGACGTAGAGGCGGGAGATTTTGTTTTCAGTGCGCGAGAAGACAATCGAGCGGCCGTCCGGGGATACATCTCCATACGCATCGCTGCCGGCACTCGTCGAAGTCGCAGGCCGCGCCGGTCCACCATTGGCGGGAACGCGCCAGATACTCAGAGGTTCGGTTCCCCAGGTATTGAAGAAGATCGTAGCGCCATCCGGTGCGAAGCGAGGATAGATTTCTGGAGTCTTCCCAGAAGTGATTTGGCGTGCCTGTCCGCCCTCTGTTGGAGTGATCCACAGATGCCACGCGCCGTCAGGCTGATCGCGCGAATAGACGATTTCCTTGCCATCGTGAGAAAAAGCCGGAGCCCACAGGCGAGAGGAGTCGGTAAGAAGCGTGGCTTCTGCGCCGTCCGACAGCGAATAAAGGACCAATGAAAACCGCGAGCGGGAATTGAGAAACGCGATCGTGCCGTTTCGCGCGACGCTGGGATAAGTGTCCGGGCCGGGGCCACTCGTCAATTGCACTGGCGGCTTTGCGTCCAGCGGTTGCCACCAGATGTTCGATGCGCCTCCGCGATTCGAACGGTGGATGACGCCCCGGCCGTCCGGAGCAAAAATCGGAGAATCGCTTACTACTCCCTGCGCATCCTTCGTCAAACGCGCTGGGTTTCCTCCCTGTGCTGGTATGGTCCAGATCTCTCGATTCATCCCACCGCGGCTTCGCGACGCTGCCAGAAGGTTGCCGTCAGGAGACCAGGAAGCGCGCCCAAAAAAGGGATAGACGTCATCGCCTTTCAAAATCATGTGCGTGTCCGAACCATCGGCGGGAGCTGTGGCCAGCGCTTCCGTCTCTCCTGGCTTCCTCAAAATGAAGGCAAGCTTGGTGCCGTCGGGGGACCATGAAGGACTCTCGGCCCAAGGCACCAATGGGGCGATGTTGCCACCCAAGGCAGGAATCACGCAGAGCTCTGGCTGATTGGAGTTGCCGCTGTGCCTGACAAACGCGATCTTCTCGCCATCCGGTGAGAATTGGGGATCGTCTTTCTGGGCGCCGTCATTCGTGAGGCGCAGATGCTCGCCGCCGGAGAGGCGGCTGACGTACAGGTCTTGCTTGTTGTCGCTCCCCTGCACATACGCGAGCATTTTGCCGTCCGGCGAAAGTGCCGGCCCGCTGAGGTTTCCCTCAGTCGAAAGGAACAGCCGCAACTTGCCGCCCGTTTGCATCCCGCCGCCGGGTTTGCTGAAGCGGCTGTATGCGAAGAGGAGAGCCGCCGCTGCTGCTAGCAAGCCGGCGGTTGACAACACATAGCGAGCTCCGGATTTCCCCGCAGGCGGTGTTGCCGCTCGCGGAGTAACGCCAGTGTCAGATTGCAGCGCTTCCAACGCCGCGCGGATCTCGCTTGCTCGCTGGTAGCGATTCCCCGGGTCCTTGGCCAGGCAGTGCATGATGACGGCGCGGAGTCCCGGCGTGACATGCGTTGGCAATGCCGCCGGTGATTCCCGCAAGATCGCCGTCGTCAATTCGAATCCCGTGCGTCCCTGGAAGGGAAGTGCGCCGGCGGCCATTTCGTAAAGCAGCACTCCCAGTGACCAGATGTCGGTGCGAACGTCCGGAGACTTTCCTTGGAGCAGCTCCGGCGCCACATAGGCTAACGTTCCGGCGACGCTTCCTGAATCAATGGCCGTCGAACGCGTGACCCCTTCGAGCGATGCTTCCTTGATGCTCATCGCCAGGCCGAAATCCAGCACCTTCAATTGGCCTGATGAAGTCATTCGCACGTTTGCCGACTTCAAGTCACGATGGAGAATTCCCTGTGAATGAGCGTGATCCAAGGCGTCGGCAACTTGCGCGCCAAAATCAAGCACCAGTTCCGTGGGCAGTCCATTGGGCGGGATGCGTCGGCTCAGCGTTTCTCCCGCGATGTACTCCATGGCAATGTATGGCTGGCCGTCAACTTCGCCCACTTCATAAATCGTGCAGATATGCGGATGATTCAGAGCCGAGGCAGCACGCGCCTCGCGGAGGATCTGCTTGCTAGACTCCCCATCCGCCAATGGGCTAGTCGAAGGCAGTTTGAGGGCCACGTCGCGGTGCAGAGTTTCGTCCCGCGCACGAAAGACAACGCCCATACCGCCGGCGCCTGCCTTATCCAGAACGAAATAGTGGGCGAATGTTTTGCCAATCATGGGGAGGGGCCGTGCGCGGAATCATAGGTCGTCGCGCGAATATCGTCAAACTTGAGGCCTGCTTAGGATCGCCTACGCCTCTGCCTCCATACTCTGTCATCCTGAGCCTAGCGAAGGATCGATCCCAACGATACCCACAAGCCAAGTTAGGAAGGAATTTAGGTTTGCCCGAGAAGGGAATCGAAGTACGCCAGCATGTCCGGAGAGTCCCATTGCTGGAATCCGATGAACTTGCGGGCTATTTTGCCGTGGCGATCGATGATGTAAGTCTCGGGGTACATTAAAGTGCCGTACTCCTGCGCAATTGGAGAATGATTGTCCCTGGTAGAGGGATCGCGGTACGTTGGAAAGACTACGCCTTGGTCACGGAGGAACTTTTCATAAGCTGCGGTGTCCTCGTCGGCGGCGACCCCCAGAATTATGCCGTTTCGCGACTCGATGTATTTCTGCAAACGATTGAGGGCGGGAGTCTCTTCGACGCAAGGCGGGCACCAAGAAGCCCAGAAGTTCAGAATTACAACTTTGCCCTTTAGATCGGTCAAATGCCCTGGCTTTCCCGCAATTTCCAATGGGAAGTCGCGTGCGGTTTTGCCCGCCACCGAGGCTTCCCCTTGCCGGTAGGTGGGCATCGCGAACAGCGCCAAAACTAGCGCGGCGAGGCACAAAACGCCCCATGCCGCTAATTTCCGGAGGATGGCCATCGAACTGTTATACTAACGCAATTAACCTGGGTCGCGAAACGCCTCTACAGCATCCAATGACCAATGCCAGCCGGCGAACAGAAGACTCTCCACCAAGGTGCCCTCATTCCGGCGTCCTCGCCGCCTCCTGTCTCCGCCATCATCCCGGCCCGGAATGAAGAAGACGTCATTGCCACCTGCATCGAATCTTTGGCACGCCAGCAGGAAATCTCGGAGATTCTGGTCGTGGACGATCAATCCACCGATGGAACCTTGGACGTTGTGCGCAATCTGATCGGCAAATACGCGCACGTGCGCTTATTGCAGACAGACGGCCTGCCCGACGGCTGGGTCGGCAAGAACCGCGCCCTTTGGACCGGCGTTCAGCAAGCCAAAGGCGCATGGCTTCTTTTCACGGATGCGGACGCTGAGCACCAATCGAACTCCGCGGCCCGCGCGCTGCAAATCGCTCAAGAGCAGGAAGCTACTTTGGTCTCTTTCTCTCCTGAGCAGGTGACCGAAAACTGGTACGAGAAAGCGCTGATCCCCTATATCTACCTGCGGTTGGCGAAATTATTCTCCTACGACGATGTGAACGATCCGAAATCCCGCGCCGCCGCGGCGAACGGCCAGTTCTTGATGATCCGCCGCGACGTTTACGACGCGATTGGCGGACATACTAGCGTCGCAGGCGAAGTGCTCGAAGACGTCGCCATTGCCATGCGCGTCAAGGCCACGGGCCATCGCATTTGGTTTGCTTCCGGTAAAGGTATCGTTTGCGTGCGCATGTACCGTTCGTTTGAGGCCATGTGGCAGGGCTGGAAGAAAAATCTTTACCGCTTGGTTGGCGGGACGCCGCGGGCGGCGGTTCGTGAGATCGAATCCAGCTTGCCCTGGATTCCGCTCTTGCTCATTCTCATTGGAATGAGATTTCCGCTGATCTTTTTCTTCGGCGTTTTGCTTTTGCTCGGCCGCCAGACCATCTACGGCCTTGAGCTGGCCCGTAACCATTTCCCTTTTTCCCTCATCTTCTACTATGTACCCGCGGCATTCCTGTATGCAGGTGTGGTCTGGGCCTCCTACCGGAGCCACGTAAAGGGAAGAATCGAATGGAAAGGACGGGAGTACGCCGTTGGCACTCCCGAATCGATAAAATAATCGGGCCGCCATGGTACTGCTGACGCGCAAAATCGAGTTTTCGGCTTCGCATCTCTACCACAACCCGAATTTTTCAGCGGAAGAGAACCGCCGCATTTTTGGTAAGTGCAACAATCCCCATGGCCACGGCCACAATTACACTTTGCAAGTGACCATCGAAGGCGAACCCGATCCCCTTACCGGCATGGTGCTGGACTTGAAAGAACTGAAGGAGATTCTCGAACGCGAAATCATGCAGCGCATGGATCACCGCCATCTGAATTACGAAGTGCCGGAACTGGCCGGCCAGATTCCCACTTGCGAGAATATTGCGCGAGTCATCTGGCAATTGCTCGATCCGAAAATCACCCAAGGCCGGCTGTACCGCGTGCGGCTCTACGAATCACCGGACCTTTTCGCCGATTGTTTCCGCAACGCCGTGAATGGGGCGGGGAAGCGATGAAGAGCGCGCTTAAAATCGAGCTTGGCCGCCGGTATCGCTTCTCGGCGTCGCACCGTCTGCATACTTCGCAGCTCAGCGAAGAGGAGAATTGCCGTGTCTTTGGGAAATGCAACAATCCGCACGGCCACGGTCATAACTACGTAGTGGAAGTCAGGATGTCGGGAGATGTCGACCCGGCTACGGGCATGATCGCGAACCTTGCTGACCTGGACGCCTTTGTCGAACGCCAGGTGCTCGAGGATTTCGATCACAAGTCCCTCAACGAAGATGTGCCCGCGTTCCGCGACAAAGTGCCCACAACAGAGAATTTGTGCATGGAAATTTTTCAGCGCCTGAAATCTTTCCCCAAGGCAAAACTTGAACGCATCCGCGTCGAGGAGACCGGAAACAATAGTTTCGAGTACGCCGGGGACAACCTGGAAGGGAACGTCCGTGACCAAACCAACGGAAGAAATTCTGTTGCATGACAACAATGAGATCGACGCGCGCAAAATCGCGTGCCATATGCGTGAAATCATCAAGCTGGTCGGCGAAGATCCCAATCGCGAGGGGCTGCGCAAGACGCCGGAGCGTTTTGAGAAAGCTCTGAAGTTTTTGACCAGTGGCTATCACCAGAATTTGGATCACGTGCTGAATGGCGCCACGTTTGCCGTGGCCTACGATGAAATGGTTATCGTCAAGGACATCGAATTTTTCAGCCTTTGCGAACATCATATCCTTCCGTTCTTTGGCAAGGCTCACGTAGCCTATTTGCCGGAGAAGCGTGTTCTTGGCCTCAGCAAAATCGCGCGCTTGGTTAATATGTTCGCGCGTAGGCTGCAGATTCAGGAGCGCATGACCAGCCAGATTGCGGAAGCGATCCAGGAAAAAATTGCTCCTCAGGGCGTTGGCGTAATCGTCGAAGCCCGCCACCTGTGCATGCAGATGCGCGGCGTGGAAAAACAGCACGGCCAGGCCGTCACCAGCGCCATGCTCGGAGCCTTCCGCCACAACAAGCAGACGCGCGACGAGTTTCTCGCGCTCGTCCGGCCGAAGAATACCTGATCTTCAAGCAGCCGATTCGATCCCGCGCCTGGCAACAACGCACTTCGTTGTCAGGCGTTTCGCTTCCGCGCCGCCCGTGCTCGCCGCACCCGCGCGCGGTTCCCGCACGTGCGGTCGTTGCACCAGCGCTTCGTGCCGGCCTTTGTGGGATCGTGAAAAATCCAGCGGCAATCCGCGTTGGCGCAGATTCGCACCCGCTTCGCATTCTGTCCCGCCAGCGTTTTCGTTAAGGAAGCAGCGATCTGCGCGAGCCCCCAGTTTGCATTCCTCTTCACGGGAACCAGCTCCGCGCACCACCCATTTTGGCGCTGGACGAGCCGCTGCCGCACCGGTACGTTGAGGGCGTGATTCAGCTTGGAGATTTTACCGCCATCCAGTGCACGTCCCGTCGCCAGCTTTTGTGCGGCGCGCCGCAGAGTGTCGCGCAGTTCCTGCAATCGACCGAGGGACGAACTGCCAAGAGAAATGGGCGCAAGCTTCCAGTGCTTCACAAACGCGGCCAGCCACGCGGGGTCGCCCAAGTGGTCCGTGCGCCTGCCAAATCCGTCCCACTCCTCGCTGTTGGCGAGATCGACCCAGGGAGCAACCTTGCCATAGCCGTGCGCGTAAAAGATATTTTGCGGTATTTTCATGGTAACGCTTTAATTTAAGTTGACTCATTACAACGGATCGGCTATCATCTTGTAATGAGTGTAGCAACGATAGAGCATTACAGCAAGGGGCGCTCCATCAAAACCTCGCAGGTCTTTGCTGTCGCTCATAGGTGAAACCATGTCTACGGACTCCACGGCCGTCGTTGCGAGCCTTCCCGGACCCGTTGCCGCCGCTCGCCAGCGCCTGAATCGCGCCACCGTCATTCTCGCCTTTCTTTCCATCTACCTCATTTGGGGTTCCACGTACCTCGCGATTCGCTACGCCGTCGAGACGATTCCTCCCCTCTACACCGCGGGTTTGCGCCATTTGATGGCCGGCTCGATTCTTCTTGCTTGGTGCCTCGCGAAGCGCTTGCGTCCCACCTGGCCACAAGTCCGCGCCAGCCTCATCATCGGTTTTTTCTTTTTTCTGATTGGCCACGGCACGCTGCACTGGGCGGAGCAAAAAGTGCCGTCCGGCCTCGCCTCTTTGCTCATCGCCAGCGAACCCATCTGGGTTTTCCTGCTCAGTGCTGCGGCTTCCCGTCGATGGCGATTGAACGGCGCCCTTCTGGCCGGAATTCTTTTGGGATTCGGCGGTGTCGGTCTGCTGATGGGACGGAGCGCCTTGAATTCCGGCCCGGGCGTGTTTATCGGTTCGCTTGCGGTCGTGTTGGGCGCGCTTTCCTGGTCCGTCGGAATTGTTTACTCCCGGCGTTCGCATCTCTCCGGGCATCCGCTCTTATTATCAGCGCTTTCCTTGCTGGCGGGGTCTTCTCAACTGCTTTTCGTCGGAACCGCTGTTGGGGAATACCGCGGATTTTCGTTCGCGTCCGTCTCTTTGCGTTCGTGGCTGGCGCTTGGCTACCTGATCCTTTTCGGTTCGGTCGTGGCCTTCACCGCTTACAACTGGCTCCTCGAGCACTATTCTCCCACGCTCGTTGCCACGCACACGTACGTCAATCCAATTGTCGCCGTTCTGCTTGGCTGGCTGTTTGCCGGCGAAGCCGTCACGCTAAACGTGCTTCTTTCCACTGTGATGGTTATTGGTGCGGTGATGCTTGTGGATCGCGGCATGCCGCGCCTTCAGCAAAGTTCTTAAGGCACCTGCACGACGTCAAGGCAGCCACCAGATCAAAAAGGCGCTCCGGCGAAACTCCCGGACGCGCCCTTTTTTAGCTTTTCGATTCGCGAGCCGTTACATCTTCGAAATGTCCACGGACGCCCGCGTCGTCTCCCAATCCATGTGCAGCGCGCAGCCGCTGGCCGTCTTGTCGAACGCGATGGTGAAGTTCTCGACCGCCGAGGGCAACGTCGACGCTTTCATATCGATTCGCGCCAGGTCTTCCGATGGCCCGGGATAGGCCGTGCCCCATTCGCCGGTTTTCTTGCTGATGACCAAAGTCCATTTGTCCTTGTTTGGGATTGCAAAAATGGTGTAGCTGCCGGCCGGCACGTGCGTGCCGCCGACCATCAAGTCAGTATTGGTAACGAAAGTGGTCGCTTCATTGGCTCCGGCGCGCCACACTTCGCCATAAGGGACCAATCCTCCGAAAATCTTGCGTCCCTTGGCGCGTGGGCTGGAATAATCCACGGTGATCGTCTTCCCGTCAGCCAGCGCGCAGCTCGCCTTCGCCGACGGACTCGGCCGCGAACCTTTGTCCATCTGCGCGGACCCCAACGCCGCCATCAAACCAACCGTCAGACATCCCGCTGCCAAGAATGCATACTGTTTTCTCATTCTTCTCCCCCTTATGCTGTGCCCCAGCATTGAACCGGATTTGCCGGCACAGCGCAATATCGAATTTCGTCCAACCCTAACAGACGGCTGAGAAGAAGACTCGTCTCGCCCTCTCTTTATTTCACGGCTTGCGAAACCCCGAAAAAGGGACTAAACGTAGGATTTGGTAGCTTCGCGATTGCGAATGGCACTATCCAGTGGCGGTGTATCCGCCGGGATTCTGCTTCATGGAGGTGATTCATGCCAGGGTCAAGGCGTCGCTTGTTAGCGGGATTGGCTGGAGTAGCCGGCATCTTTGCCGCAGAACCTCTTCTCGCCGGGTTTCAGGCGCCGGCACCGGGCTCGGGAGCCGCGCCGAGGGCCAAGGTTTATCCCAACGGGCGCGATCCCAACCTGAGTACGGGCATCGAGGATCCCAGCCGGCCTGACCCGAAGGCCGTCGCGCGGGCAAACCAAGTGGAGATCAGATCAGATATCGCAAAGCTTTATGAAATGGTCTCCGAGCTGAAGGAGCAAATCGACAAGACTGACGCATCTTCCACGCTTTCTCTAGCCGTTGTGAAAAAGGCCCAGGAAATTGAAAAGCTCGCGAAGCAAATCAAGAATCTCGCCAGGGGCTAACCCTCGGTTTTCATTTCCATCTACTCGAAATAGCCCCGTTTGCGCGCCATGTTCGGCCGACGGCCTTTCTTTACTTTCCTTTACACTCTTGTTGACTTTGTGTTAGCCTGAATGGGTCGAAGAGAAGAGGAAAAAAATTCAGGGGACGACGAGGAAGGGCACTTGAGCGCACCGAAAGCAGCGTTGATCGAACAATTCCGGACCCACGTTAAGGACACGGGCTCGCCCGAAGTGCAAATCGCGCTTCTCAGCGAGCGGATCAACTATCTGACGTCGCATCTCAAGTCCCATGTGAAAGACCACGCTTCGCGCCGCGGATTGATCATGATGGTCAATAAGCGCCGCCGTTTGCTGGACTATCTCAACCGTCGCGACCCGGATCGGTACCGCGAGATTGTTGAACGTCTTAGCCTGCGCAAGTAATCGTCCTGCCTTTCTACTGGAATCAGGACGATATCCACTGCGTTCTCACGAATTGACACATTCCACACGGAGTCTGTCGTCAGGCATCCGGCTGAATTAGTGCCGGAAGTTCTCGTGGTGTAGTCCGTCGCGATTCGTTCGCCTCACGATGATTCTCGCCTCTTGCTCTTCTTCATGGATGACCGCGGCCAGGTCGGGGTCAACGTAAACTAACAGGCCCGCTTGCTTGGCGAACGCGCCTCAACATGCCCCGGCTCGGTCGGGGCCAAAGGATAATGATTCATGTCTGAAAATAATCACACTCCCGCACCCCATCGCGTCACAGTGGATGTCGGCGGACGCACTCTAACTCTTGAAACTGGAAAAATTGCGAAACAGGCCAACGGCGCCATTGTGGCGCGCTATGGCGACACCGTCGTGCTCACGACGGCCTGCATGGCTCCCACCGCCAATGACCGCGACTTCCTGCCCCTCACCGTGGACTACCGCGAGAACACTTATTCCGCCGGAAAAATCCCCGGAGGCTTCTTCAAGCGCGAAGGCCGTCCCTCCGAAAAGGAAGTCCTCACGTCCCGCCTGATTGACCGCCCCATGCGCCCGCTCTTCCCGGAGTCCTGGCGCAATGAAACGCAAGTCGTCTCCATGGTGCTCTCCGCTGACAGTGAAAATGACCCCGACGTCATCGCCGTAACCAGTGCCTCGGCTGCTGCGTACTGTTCGGACCTCCCGTTCGAAAAGCCCATCGCCTGCGTCCGCGTTGGTCTGGTGGATGGCCAGTTGGTGATCAATCCCACGGTTGCCGATCAGAAGAAAAGTTTGATGAACATCATCATCGCCGGCACCGATGAAGCTATCGTCATGGTGGAGTCCGGCGCGCTTGAAGTTTCCGAAGAAGCCGTCGCTGACGCGCTCGAATTCGGCCACGCGCAAATCAAGAAAATCGTCGCTGCCATCAAGGAACTGTACGGACAGATTAAGCCCAAGAAGGTCGTTGTTCCGCCGCTCCCGTTCGACGAAGCTATTTATAAGGACCTTCAGAAAAAATACGGCGATCGCCTTCACGACGCGCTGAACACCGAAAAGCATCCCAAGAAAGAAAGCTATCACCTCATCGACGCTCTCAAGGAAGAGATCATCAAGCTCATTCCCGAAGAGCCCAAGAAGGAGATGGACGAGAAGCGCACGCTGACCAAGCGCGCCTTCGAGCGTCTCCGCGAAAATATCTTCCGCGATGATGTTTTGAACGCCCGCCGCCGTCCGGACGGCCGCGCGTTCGACCAGATTCGCCTGATCACCTGCGAAGTTGGCTTGCTCCCGCGCGTCCACGGTTCCGCGCTGTTCACTCGCGGCGAAACCCAGGCGCTCGCTACTTTGACCCTCGGCACCAAGGAAGACATGCAGCGCCTCGACCTGCTCTTCGAGCAGGACCAGTTCAAGCGCTTCATGCTGCACTACAACTTCCCGCCGTTCAGCGTCGGCGAAGTCAAGTTCCTCCGCGGCCCGGGCCGCCGCGAAATCGGCCACGGCGCTCTCGCCGAGCGCGCGCTCCTCAATCTGCTGCCCGCCGAAGCGGATTTTCCTTACGCCATGCGTCTCGTTTCCGACATTTTGGAATCCAACGGCTCTTCTTCGATGGCCACCGTCTGCGGCGGTTCGCTCGCTCTTATGGACGCCGGTGTGCCTCTGAAGGCCCCGTGCGCGGGCATCGCCATGGGCCTTGTCTTCGGTGACGAAAAGAAATACTCCATCCTCACGGACATCGCCGGAGCCGAAGACCACTACGGCGACATGGACTTCAAAGTCGCCGGCACTCGCGCCGGCATCACCGCGCTGCAGATGGACATCAAGGTCCTGGGCATCTCCATCGGCATCATGCGCGAAGCCCTCGCGCAGGCGAAAAAAGCCCGCCTCCAGATTCTCGACACCATGGAAAAGACGCTCAGCGAGGCTCGCACGCAGATCTCCGCTTACGCTCCGCGCCTTTTCAAGTTGAAGATTCCGCAGGACAAAATCCGCGACCTTATCGGTCCGGGCGGAAAGAAAATCAAGTCCATCATCGAAGCCACCGGCGTCAAAATCGACGTCCTCGAAGACGGTACCGTGCACATCTTCTCCACCAGCGGAGCCGGCGGCGATGCCGCTTTGCAGATGGTTCGCGATGTCACCGCCAGCGCCGAAATCGGCAAGACCTATCTCGGCAAAGTTGTTCGCCTCGCGGAGTTCGGCGCTTTCGTCGAACTTTTCCCTGGGACCGACGGCCTCCTGCACATCAGCGAAATCTCCGAACATCGCATCCGCGACGTTCGCGATGAGCTGAAGCTCGGCGACCAGGTTCTCGTCAAAGTTCTTTCCATCGAGGGCAACAAGGTTCGCCTCTCGCGCAAGGCTCTGATCCGTGAAGCTCGCGAAAAGCAGCAAAAAGCTGCCGCTGGCGGCGGAGGCCACCCGGGTTCCTCAGGCAGCGAAGGCGGCGCGGGCGACTCCGGCTCCCACGAGTAACCTTCATCACTCATTCTTTGTGTAGGGGCACGATGTCGTTGATTCCGGGCAGCACCGGAACATCGTGCCCCTCTTTCTGTTGCCTTTGCAGGGCGTCTGCCTCGGCGGACGCCTATTCTTCTTGCCGTGGTTTACGAAGGGCGGGCTTTAGCCCGTCCCTCATTTCTTGACTCCTTTGTAGGGGCGCAGCGCGATACGCCCCATTTGCCCAAGCCTAATCCGTCCGATCTTTTACCTTGCAGGAAATCCCTCTCCCAAAGCAAAGGCCCCCGATCCAATCGGGGGCCTCTTTCCGAACTCTTCTCTGTGAACAGCGTTTACGCCGACCGGGTCGGGGTGTTCTCCTTGCCCTCTGTGTTAATTCCTTCTTTTTCCTTACATCCTTGCTTCTTTACATCCTTACTTCAGCTTTTTCGCAATGCACCGCATCCAACGCGCCCCACAACGCATCCAGCGCCTCATTCGCAGTCTTTAGAATCTCTTCCTCGTCTCCGCTGGCGTGCTCTTCCAGCCACCCACGCCAGGCCGCGCGATGTGCCTTGTCCGCTTCTTCATGGATCTCGAAGTACGCCAGCCCCTCTGGCTGGGTCACGCCGTAAAACTTCTTTAGCCCGTCAACCTTCGTCGTCGCGACCTCCGGCACTTGCGATTCGTAAGCGTAGAGCGCAGCCACTGCCTCCGCCACCGGCCGGTCCCCGCAAATCTCGCGGAATTTCTGTACTACCACCTGTGTCCCCGGCAGGGCAGGGCAGCACGTGATGTCATCCTCGCCCACTCCCACCGCCGCCGCAAAATCCCGCCACAGCTTTGGATGCGGCCCCGCCGGATTCTCTTCCTCCGCCAGGTTCTCTCGGATCAATCCCTGCAGCGGACCTTCCGTCCGCGCCGCCAGCACCCGCAAATGCTTCGGGAACGCCTCCACGTGCCGGTAGTACTGCGCCGCATAAAGCTGCAGCGCCTCGCGACTTAGTTTTCCCGCCTGCCAATCCTGATAAAACGGATGCTTCAGCAAATTCTTCTCCGCAATCGCCGCATCCAGCTTCCTTAACAATTCCGCGTTTTTTGCGTAAAGTTTCATTTCCGGTGTAGCCATGATCGCTCTCCTCCGCAGGCCGTCCAAATCAATCGCCCGCGCGCCCACTCCGCTCAAAATAGTGCCGAGCATTGTACCAGACTTTGAGGACCACTGCTTCGGTGCGCCGATTCAGATCCAGTTTAATCCGTTCGCGTTCGCTTTTCCTTCAGACTCATCTTTCTGATCAAATACCAAGTGACGAAGTTGATGGCGAATAAGAGGATCGTTTGTAACCATGAGTCCATATTTCCAAACCCAGCCGCGAAGATGCTCCCAGGAAGCAAGAGAAGTATTCCGAGCAGGAGTGGCGCTGCGTTCGAGTGAATATTCGCAAACTGCGGCAAGATCGCTCCCGTGATCTGGCAAACTCCAAACATCACGCAAAAAGCTGCGCCCATCCCCCGGTCCTCTGGCACCTTACCGTCAGTTAGAGACAAGAGCTCTCCAAGCTTTGGCTACCGACGCGGGAGAGTCTACCTGAAACGCCAGCGTCTCTGCAGTTGCCGGATGGCTGCCCGTCGATGAAACTACGCTGAGGCGTGCACCCGCTCAATATCCGCTCCCACACCCCGCAATTTCTCTACAATCCCCTCATACCCGCGGTCAATGTGATACACGCGCTCAATGATCGTCTCTCCGCTCGCCACCAATCCTGCCAGCACCAGCCCAGCGCTCGCCCGCAAATCCGACGCTTGCACCACCGTTCCGGAGAGTCCTGCTGGCCCGCGCACCGTCGCTGTATGCCCTTCGATCGAAATGTTCGCGCCCATGCGCATCATTTCGCTTGCGTGCAAAAACCGGTTCTCAAAAATCCTTTCCGTAATCACGGAGGTGCCTTCCGCCTGCGTCGCCAGCGCCATGTACTGCGCCTGCATGTCCGTCGCAAATCCCGGGTACTCTTCCGTCGTCACGTCCGCACCCACCAGCTTCTTCGCGCCCCGCACGCGAACCGTCGTCTTGTCCACGATCTCAATCGGCACTCCCGCCTGCTCCAATTTCGCAATCACGGCGCCTAAATGCTCCGGCGCGCAATCTTGAATTGCCAAATCCCCGCCGGTAATTGCTCCCGCCACCAGAAACGTTCCCGCCTCAATCCGGTCCGGAATCACGGTATGTTCCGTCCCGTGCAGTTCGTCGACTCCGCGAATCTGCAGCGTCGAACTGCCATCGCCGCAAATCTCCGCCCCCATCTTGCGCAGCATCACTATTAAATCCGTCACTTCCGGCTCGCGCGCCGCATTTTCCAGCACCGTCTCTCCGTCGGCCAGCACCGCCGCCATCAGGATATTTTCCGTCCCAGTCACCGTAATTTTCTCAAACACGATGTGTGCGCCCTTCAGCCGCCCCCTCGTTTTTCCATTCATTGGCGCGTGTGCCTCGATGTATCCGTGCGACGTACCAATCTCCGCGCCCATTTGCTCGAGCGCCTTCAAGTGCAAATCCACCGGCCGCGCCCCGATCGCGCATCCTCCCGGCAGCGACACGCGCGCCACTCCCACGCGCGCCATTAGTGGCCCCAGCGTCAGCACCGACGCCCGCATCGTTTTCACCAGCTCGTACGGGGCTTCCGCGTGGTTCAACTTCGGGGTCTCAATCACATAGTCGCTGCTCGGAAACCCCGTTACCGTCACCTTCGCGTCCATGAACGCCAGCAGCTTGCTCATGGTAATCAGGTCGCGCACCTTTGGGATGTTGTGCAGCGTGACTTTCTCCGCCGTCAGCAAGGCCGCCGCCATCACCGGAAGCGCCGAATTCTTCGCTCCGCTGGTCGCCACCGTCCCCCGCAGCGCCTTCCCGCCTTTGATCCGAAATTTATCCATCCCGCCTCGCGCCTTTTCTTTGTAGCGGCGACTCTATGTCGCCATCTTTCTTCTCCAATTCTTCTCTACAGTCCTCTGCGCTCTCTGTGTTAATTCTTGCTTTTTCTCGCCACTCGCCACTTCTGCTTATTCCCCCAGCGCCTTTCGCAAATCTCCCTCCGCCCTCGCAATCAACTTCTTCGCCTCGCTAGCTTCTACGCCCCGCTTCAACATCACCAGTGCCACTCGCATATTATGTCCCGCCACCCGCAGAGCGTGTTCCGCCGTAGACACACTCTTCCCGCTCGCCTCCGCCAAAATCCGCAGCGCCCGCTCCGCAACCTTCTCATTGGTAATCACCACGTCGATCATCAAGTTTTCATATACATGCCCTAGCCGCGCCATCACTGCCGTACTCAGCATGTTCAAGACCATTTTTTGCGAGGTCCCCGCCTTCAGCCGCGTCGAACCCGTCAGCACTTCCGGCCCCACTTCCGGCGCAATCACGATCTTTGCCAGCCGCCCTACCGGCATGCGCAGGTTGGACGTCACCGCCACCGTCGTCGCGCCGCGCTTCCGCGCATACTTGAGCGCGCCCAGCACGTACGGGGTCGTTCCGCTCGCGGCGATTCCCACCACCACGTCGTTCCGCGTCAATTTCTTCAAGTGCAAATCCCGCTCGCCGTTCCGCGTCGAATCCTCCGCCCCTTCCACCGCGTTTGTAATCGCTCGCCTTCCGCCGGCAATCAGCGCCTGCACCAGCTTCGGCGAAGTCCCGAACGTTGGCGGACATTCCGCCGCGTCCAGCACCCCCATTCGCCCGCTCGATCCCGCTCCCACATAAAACAGCCGGCCGCCCTTTCGAATCCCGTTCACAATCGCGTCCACGGCTTGCCCGATCGCTGGCAACTCTCGTCCCACCGCGATCGCCACTTTGCGGTCCTCGCGATTCATCAACCTCACGATCCCCTTCGCCGTCATGCGGTCCAGATTCCGCGACCTCGCATTCCTCTGTTCCGTGAGCCGATGGTCGATGAAGCGAATTCCTTTGGACTGGTGTTTCTTGATCTGGCGCCTCGCGCGCTTGCGTTTCTTGGGCTGGGAAGTCATTCCCGCATTATACAGGCCGCGGAAAAATCCCTTGGCATAGCCATTCCAGGTGTGCAGTTCTAAGCAAAGCAACTCTCGGCGAAGCTGTGAGTACTCTTCTTCAAAAATCAGCTATGGTAGACAATTAGCATCATCTCCCAGCGACTGCTTTGCTTTTGTCTATAAGAGGCCGGGGCTTCAGCCTCGGCGTAGAGCAGTTGCATAAAAGGGGCTTTAGCGCTTGAAGTCGGCTGAAGGTAAACTTATGTCCCTCGACGTTTTAAAAAACCTCTTCGAGCAGCATTTCCACGCGCCGCCCGAGAGCATCTTGCCGCTGCAGGGCGAACTCGGCGGCTCCGGACGCAAAATCATTCGGTTCGTCAATAAAAAACACCGCGCCATCGGCATTCTCTATGGCGTTCGCGAAGAAAATGCCGCCTTCCTCGAATTCTCCAAACATTTTCGCCGCCACGGCCTTCCCGTTCCGGAAATTTACGCCGAAGCTCTCGACCACGGCGCCTATCTCGAAGAAGACCTTGGCGACACCACGCTCTTCGAATTCCTATCCAAGAACCGCAACGGCGAAAACATCGCTCCTCAGGTTGTCGAAGCCTATCGAAAAGTTGTCGCCGTCTTGCCGCGCTTCCAGGTCGAAGCTGGCCGCGATCTGAATTACAAAGTCTGCTATCCCAATCCCAGTTTTGACGGCCAATCCATCGCCTGGGACCTCAACTATTTCAAGTATTATTTTCTCCGCCTCGCCGGCATTCCTTTCAATGAACAAGCCCTCGAAGACGATTTCGGCCGCCTCACTGAATTCCTTCTCAGCGCCCCGCGCGATTACTTCCTCTATCGCGACTTCCAATCCCGCAACATTCTCCTGCGCAACGGCGATCCCTTTTTCGTCGATTATCAAGGCGGCCGCAAAGGCGCCCTCCAATATGACATCGCTTCACTCCTGTACGACGCCAAGGCCGATTTACCGCCCGATCTTCGCCAGCAACTCCTCGATCATTATCTCGACCGGCTCTCCAGCTTCGTCCAACTCGATCGTGAAGCTTTTCTCCGCCACTACTATGCCTTTGTTTATATCCGCATCATGCAAGCCCTGGGCGCCTACGGTTTTCGCGGCTTCTTCGAACGCAGGGCCCACTTCTTGCAAAGCGTCCCCTATGCCCTTAAGAATCTCCGCTGGCTCCTTCATCACGTCCGGCTCCCCGTCCCTCTTCCGGCGCTGATGGACGCCTTCAAAGGCATGTTGGCCTCGGACAAATTGCAGGGTCTCGCCTCCGAGGCGGATAATCTCGTCGTGCGCATTTTCAGTTTTTCCTTTCACCACGGTCTGCCCAAGGACGAGAGCGGCAACGGAGGCGGCTTCGTTTTCGACGGCCGTAGCCTCCCGAATCCCGGCCGCGAAGAACGCTTCAAGACCCTCACCGGCAGAGACGCTCCGGTGATCGACTATCTCAATCAGCAGGAAAGCGTACACCAGTTTCTCGCTGGCGTCCTGTCGCTGGTGGACTCCAGCATCAGCAACTATCAGCAGCGCGGCTTCAAAAATCTGATGGTTTCGTTCGGCTGCACCGGAGGCCAGCATCGCTCCGTCTTCCTCGCCGAGCAATTAGCCAAGCGCCTGCGCTCCAGGAACGGCTTGGAAGTCGCCGTCCGCCACCTCGAACTGGAAAAACTCGGCAAACGAAAATCGCTCCCATGAAAGCCATGATCCTCGCTGCCGGCCTCGGGACACGCCTCCGTCCGCTCACCGACGGTCGCCCCAAGGCTCTCGTCGAACTCTCCGGCCGCACCCTGCTCGAAATCACTCTCTCCCGCCTGCGCTCCTTCGGCGTCACCGAAGTCATCGTCAACGTCCACCACTTCGCCGATCAAGTCGTCGACTATCTGAAGTCCAACAACAATTTCGGCATGCGCATCGAAATCTCCCGCGAAGACGTTTTGCTGGACACCGGCGGCGGCCTGAAAAAAGCCGCCTGGTTTTTCCTCGAAGATTCCGGCCGCCGCCACTCCAAAAGTGGCGACTCCAATCCAATGGACGAGCCCTTCCTCCTCCACAACGTCGACGTCATCAGCACCATCGATCTTCGCCGCATGCTGCAATTCCACAATGAAAATCGCGCCCTCGCCACGCTCGCCGTCCAATCCCGCGAAACTTCTCGCCCCCTTCTCTTCGACGACCACTTCCAACTCCGCGGCCGCCGCATCAACGACAAAAATTCTGTCATTCCGAGCGAAGCGAGGAATCTCTCCTCGATTCCAC
>Ga0207665_10000389_pt1 | contig 30121 bp, 23 predicted proteins | sample LARL112metaG_FD_184351 | JGI IMG/M metagenome (GOLD analysis project Ga0207665, IMG submission 184351) | Corn, switchgrass and miscanthus rhizosphere microbial communities from Kellogg Biological Station, Michigan, USA - LAR L11-2 metaG... | ecosystem: Host-associated > Plants > Roots >... | reverse complement strand
GGCACCCGGGTCTCCCAGCTGGCCAGGGCCAGCTCGATGGCGGGCACCAGCCGGTCCAGGTGACGGCCGGTGGCCGCGGAGATGTTGACCCGCGGCGCCCAGCGTGCGGTGTGCAGCTGCCGGTCGATCTCCCGGTCAAGCTGGAAGCGGCGCTCCTCGTCCACCAGATCCCACTTGTTGTACGCGATGACCAGGGCCCGCCCGGCGTCGATCACCATGGACACGATGCGCAGATCCTGCTCGGTGAGCGGCTCGCTGGCGTCGACCAGGACCACCGCGACCTCGGCCCGCTCCAGGGCGCCGGCGGTACGCAGCGCCGCATAGAAATCCGCGCCCTGGCTCTGGCGGGCCCGCCGCCGGATCCCGGCGGTATCCACGAACCGCCAGGTGGCCCCGCCCAGCTCGATCAGCTCGTCGACCGGATCCCGGGTGGTGCCGGCCACCTCGTCGACCAGCACCCTGGTCTCCCCGGCCAGCTTGTTGAGGAGGCTGGACTTGCCCACGTTGGGCCGGCCGATCAGCGCCACCCGGCGTGGCCCGCCGGTCTCGCCGAACTGCTCGGGCGGGGTGGCCGGCAGCGCGTCCAGCACCGCGTCGAGCAGGTCGCCGCTGCCCCGCCCGTGCAGCGCGCTGACCGCCAGCGGCTCGCCCAGCCCGAGCGACCACAGCGCCGTCGCCGCGGGCTCGCCGACGGTGTCATCCACCTTGTTGGCCGCGACGACCACCGGCTTGCCGGACCGGCGCAGCACCGCGGCCACGGCCGCGTCCGCGTCGGTGATACCCACCACCGCGTCCACCACGAACAGCACCGCGTCGGCGGCCTCCACCGCCACCCTGGCCTGCGCGCTGACCTGCTCGGCCAGCTGGCGGCTGGACTGGCCCTCCTCGCTGCCCGGGAACGGCTCCCAGCCGCCGGTATCGACCAGGGTGAAGGAACGGCCCCGCCACGTGGCGTCGTAGGTCACCCGGTCCCTGGTCACCCCGGGAACGTCCGCCACCACTGCCTGCCTGCTGCCCAGGATCCGGTTGACCAGGGTCGACTTGCCCACGTTGGGGCGGCCGACCACGGCGACCACCGGGACGCGCGGCCCGCCGCCCAGGTGCCCGGGGCCGTCGGCGTCGTCGGCCAGCTCAGCCGGGCCGGCTGCGTGCTCGGTCATGCCGGCCACGCCGCACCGGCCTGCTGGCGCGCCAGGTCCAGGATCGTGCTGATTACCTGAGCCAGGTCCAGGGCGGTGGAGTCGATACGCACCGCGTCCGGCGCCATCGTCATCTGGGCGGCATCCGCCTGGTCACGGCGCTGCTGCTCGGCCTGGGTCACGGTCGGGGAGGCCGCCGGGTCGGCCGCCAGGTCGGCGCTGCGCCGCTGGGCGCGGGCCGTCTCGCTGGCCGTCAGGTACACCTTGACCACCGCCTGTGGCGCGACGACCGTGCCGATGTCCCGGCCTTCGGCCACGATTCCCAATCCGGCCGCGCAGATCCGCGCGATGATGTCCTGCTGCATGGCAACCAGGCGGGCGCGCACCGCCGGGACCGAGGCGACCGCACTGACCGCGTTGGACACCTCACGACTGCGGATCTGCCCGGTCACGTCGGTGCCCCCGATGGTGATCGCCGGGCGCTCCGGGTCGGTGCCAACCTCGATATCCGGCTGCCCGGCCTGGCCAGTCACTGCGTCCGGGCTGGTCACGGGCACGCCCCGGCGCAGCATCCACCAGGTCAGCGCCCGGTACATGGCCCCGGTATCCAGGTAGCGCAGCCCCAGGCGGCGGGCCACGCCGCGGGCTGCGCTGGATTTGCCGGACCCAGCCGGGCCATCCACCGCGATGATGAGACAGTCGGTCACGAGGCGATGCTACCGGCGCACCGGCCATCCATTGGCCGCGAGCGCCTCGGTGAGCGCCGCGACCGCATCCGGCCGGACGGTCAGTTCGGCCACGCCGACCGGCATCCCGGGCGAATGCTCGATGCCGATGTCCTCGATGTTGATCCCGGCCGCACCCGCGGCCTGGAACAGCCGGGCGAGTTCCCCGGGCCGGTCCGGGATGACCACCTGGACGATGCTTTCGGCCCGGGCGGGCGCTCCGCGCTTGCCGGGTATCCGGGCCACCCCGGCGCTGCCCTGGTCGAGCAGGGCCATCAGGGCTTTCAGTTCCGGGCCGGCCAGCCCGGCCTCAGCGGGGGCGGAGGCCGGCAGCGCGTCCGGCCGGGTGCTGTCCGCCAGGGCCTCGGCGGCGGCCGCCAGGTCACCTGCGATCGCGGCGAGCACCTCGGCCACCGGGCCGGCGTTGGCCGCCAGGATCTGCGTCCACAGCCCGGTGTCCCCGGCGGCGATCCGGGTCACGTCACGCAGCCCCTGCCCGGCCAGGGCCAGTGCTCCGTCCGCGGCCCCGGCCAGCCGCGCGGCCATGGCCGCGGATACGACGTGCGGGGTGTGCGAGACCAGGGCTACCCACCGGTCATGGTCGGCCGCGCTGGCCAGGACCGGTTCAGCGCCGCAGGCCCGGGCGAGCGCCTCGATGGCCACGACGCCATCCGGCGGGGTCACCGGGCCGGGGCAGATCACCCAGGGCCGGCCGAGGAACAGGTCAGCCCGGGCGGCCGCGGGACCGGACCGCTCCCGGCCGGACAGCGGGTGGCCGGGCACGAAGGACGTCATGTCGCACCCCAGGGCCTGCGCCTGGGCGGCGGGCAGGCTCTTCACGCTGGCCACGTCCGTGTACCAGCGGGCCAGGCCGGGGGCCTGTGCGCTGGCCAGGGTCCTGGCCACGGCCCCGGGCGGCACGGCGAGCAGGGCCACGTCCGCGGGGCCGCCCGGCGGCACGCTGAGCGGCAGGTCTGTCCGGGCGTGCCCGGCGGCGGGCCCGCTGGGCAGCAGCGTTCCCGCGCCGATGTCCGCGGCCAGCCGGGCTGCGGCCGGATCGGCATCGGCCAGCCAGACGGCCACGCCCGCGCGCCGCAGCGCCAGCGCCACCGACGTGCCGATGAGGCCGGTGCCGATCACCACGGCGCGGGCCGGGAACGGCGCACCGGCCCCCGCTGGTCCCGCCGCCGGGCCGCTCACTGCGCGATGTCCAGCCGCAGCGCTTTGGCGCCACGCAGGTAGACATGCTGGATCCCGGAACGCGGCAGGCTGGTCTCGACGTTCATCATCAGCCGCACCACCCGGGGCAGCGCGTGCGGGACCGCGATCTCGGTCGCGCACAGCAGCGGCACGTCCTGGAAGCCGATCTTGCGCGCCGCCAGCGCCGGGAACTCGGCGGTCAGGTCGGGCGTCGCGGTGAACAGCACGCTGATGACATCTTCGGTGGCCAGGCTGTTGCGCGTCATAACCTCGGTGACCAGCTCGGTGGTGCCTCCGAGGATCGCTTCCCGCTCGTTCGCGTCCACCTGGATCGCGCCGCGGATCGCCCTGACCGTCACCAGCCTGCTCCTTTTCGTGCCGCCGCCTGTAGGAAGTCCCTGGGCACGATCCTGTCACACCTGGTGATCGGACCCCTGACTGATGGGCGCCGCCCGGGGATGTCTAGAGCCCGACGGCGGAGTACAGCTCGCCTATCTCCCGGGTGGTGAGGGCCCGCGTCGTACCGGGCCGCAGGGCGCCCAGTGCTACCGGCCCGACATGCGTGCGGACCAGCCGGCTCACCGGGTGGCCGACTTCCGCGAGCATCCGGCGCACGACGTGCTTGCGCCCCTCGTGCAGCGTGATCTCCACCAGTGCCCGGGAGCCCGCGCGCTCCACCACCCGGAACTTGTCCGCGCTGGCCACCCCGTCGGACAGCTCCACCCCGCTGAGCAGCCGCCGCCCCACATCGCGGGGCACCGGGCCGGGCACGTCGGCCAGGTAGGTTTTCAGCACCCCGTAGCTCGGGTGGGCCAGCCGGTGCGCGAGCTCACCGTCGTTCATCAGCAGCATCAGGCCCTCGGTGTCGTAGTCGAGCCGGCCCACGTGGTACAGCCGCTCGGGATGATCACCCAGGTAGTCGGCGATCGTCGGCCGCCCCCGGTCATCCGACATGGTGGTGAGGACCCCGGCGGGCTTGTTCAGCGCCAGGTAGACCAGATCCTGCCGGGCCGGGATGCGCATGCCGTCCACCCGGATGACCTGGTGCTGCGGGTCCACCCGGGCGCCGTAGCGGCGGACGGTCTCGCCGTCCACCTCGACCCGGCCCTCGCCGATCAGCTCCTCGCAGTGCCGCCGGCTGCCGACCCCCGCGGCGGCCAGCACCTTCTGCAGCCGCACCCCGCCGGGCACATCGGTCAGGCTGTCCCGGCCGTTGTCAGCGTCCTCGGCACCATCACGACTCCTGGCGCTCATCGACAGCATCCTCAACGTCCTCGACATGCTCGGGCAGGAACGGCGCGAGTTCCGGAAGTTCCGCCAGGCTGGCCAGCCCGAGCCGCTCCAGGAAATACCCGGTCGTCCGGTAGAGGATAGCCCCGGTCTCGGCGTCGGTACCCGACTCCTCCACCAGGCCGCGCAGGGTGAGCGTACGCAGCACGCTGTCGCAGTTGACGCCGCGCACCGCGGACACCCGGGCCCGGCTCACCGGCTGGCGGTAGGCCACTACGGCCAGCGTCTCCAGCGCGGCCTGGGTGAGCCGGACCTCCTGGCCGTCCCGGACGAAGCGCTCCACCACCGGGGCGCATTCGGCGCGGGTATAGAACCGCCAGCCGCCAGCCACCTCACGCAGGTCGAACCCGCGCTGCTCCGCGTCATACGAGGCGGCCAGCTCGCGCAGAGCGGCCACCACCTCGTCCCGGGGCCGTTCCAGCACCTGGGCGATGACGATCTCGGGCACCGGCTCGTCCACCACCAGCAAGATCGCCTCCAGGCAGGACCGCAGGCCCGGTCCGCCCTCCTGGCCGTCCGGCGCCGGGCCGGCCGCGTCACTCATGCTCATCCGTTTCTCTCCTGGCTGGACTGGGCTCCGCCCCTCCGGGCCTGGCCTGCTCCCCGGGAATCCAGGTCACGTACAGCTCGCCGAGCGGGGTGACCTGGTCGAAAGAGACGCTGCCCTCCCGGTACAGGTCCAGCAGCGCGAGGAACCTGGCCACGATCTCGTACGTGCCCAAGCAGTCAGCTGACAGCCGGCGGAACGTCGCCCGGCCGACCCGGCTGAGCCGCCCGGCCAGGATGGCCGCCTGCTCGCGGACGGTCGTCTGCGGCACGTGCAGATGGTCGGTGGACACCACCGGCGCCGGGCGCGGGGCGAGCGTGCGCGCGGCGATCGCAGCGAACTCGGCCGCGCCCAGGCCGAGCAGGACCTCGGGCAGCAGCTCGGCGAACTGTGGCTCCATTGGCACCCGCCGGGCGAACCGGCGGCCCTGGACCGTCATCCGGCCCGCGAACACCGCCGCGACCTCCTTGTAGGCCCGGTATTGCAGCAGGCGGGCGAACAGCAGGTCACGGGCTTCGAGCAGGGCCAGGTCCTCCTCATCCTCGACCTCGCCGCTGGGCAGCAACCGGGCCGCCTTGAGGTCGAGCAGCGTCGCCGCGACCAGCAGGAAGTAACTCGCCTGGTCCAGGTCCCAGCCGTCGGCCCGGGCCCGGATGTAGGCGATGAACTCGTCGGTCACCTGGGACAGCGCGACCTCGGTGATATCCAGCTTGTGCTTGGAGATCAGGCCGAGCAGCAGGTCGAACGGGCCCTCGAAGACAGCGAGATGCACCTCGAACCCGGCCGGGCCGCTGCCCTGGGGCGCCTCGCTGCCCGGCTCAGCCGCCACCGTCCGGCTCAATCGTCTGCACCTGCCCGCAGCCACCTCACGTCGTGTCCCGCAATCGCCCAGCCAGCAGGCTCGCCTCCCCGTGCGCGTCGAGATCGGCGAGCAGCACGGCAACAGCCTCGCGCACCAGCCTGCCACGGTCTGCCGGGATCCCGTAACCGCGCAGCGCCAGCCGGGCCCGCTCGAGATCGAGGAGTTCGGCCGCGGACAGGTAGACAGTGATCTTCTGCGGATGGGCCTCACGGCCGCTCGCCGGCCGCCCGCCGTGGGCGTGGGGGCCAGCGGTAGCGGGGCGGAGCAGCTCGGCGACGCCCGGCAGGCTTACCCGCCGGGTGCGAGATCCGCGTGCCCGGCCTGCCGCCACCGCTCCAGGACCTCCTTGGCCAGCACCCGGTAGGAGTTCGCCCCGGTGGACGACGGGTCGAAGCTGGTGATCGGCTCGCCGGCCACGGTGGCGTCGGGGAAGCGCACGGTGCGGTTGATGACCGTGTGGAAGACCTTGTCCCCGAACCCCTTCACGACCTCAGCGAGGACCTCGCGGGAATGCAGCGTCCGCGAGTCGTACATGGTGGCGAGCAGCCCGTCGATGCCCAGCCGCGGGTTCAGCCGGCTGGACACCTTGTCGATGGTCTCCAGCAGCAGGGCCACCCCGCGCATGGCGAAGTACTCACACTCCAGCGGCACCAGCACCCCGGCCGAGCAGGCTAGGGCGTTCACCGTGAGCAGGCCGAGGGACGGCTGGCAGTCGATCAGGACGATGTCGTAATTGGGCAGCACCGGCTCGAGCACCCCGCCCAGCACGAACTCCCGGCCGACCTCATGTACCAGCTGGACCTCGGCCCCGGACAGGTCGATGTTGCTGGGCAGCAGGTCCATGCCGGCCATATTGGTCTTGATGACCACATCGGGCGCGCTGACCCCGCGCTCCATCAGCAGGTTGTAGACCGTGTAGTCCAGCTCATGCGGCTGAATGCCCAGGCCGACCGACAGCGCGCCCTGCGGGTCGAAGTCCACCAGCAGCACCCGGCGGCCCTGCTCGGAGAGCGCCGCACCCAGGTTGATCGTCGTGGTCGTCTTGCCGACCCCGCCCTTCTGGTTGCAGACCGCGACCACCCGGGCCGGACCGTGGCTGAGCAAGGGTTCCGGGTCGGGAAAAGCCGGCACCGGCCGACCGGTCGGCCCAATAGTGCCGGGCCCTGTTTCGATCACGTCCGTGCCTGCTGCCATGCGCTGCACCTCCCCGGCGGACTGGGCCAGAAATGCCCCGCTGAAACCCGGACTCTAGGCCCTGCCCTGCCCGGCATCAAGCCGACTCACCGGACATTGGCCAAGGCCAGTAAGTAAGCGCAGCTAACGGCCTTGCGGGTGAGACGCATCTAACGCGGGTGGGACGTACCTAGCCCAGCGCGCGTGGGTGAGCGGCTGAGTACACCTCGCGGAGCTTGTCCACGGTCACCATGGTGTAGATCTGCGTGGTGGTGACCGAGGCGTGGCCGAGCAGCTCCTGGACCACGCGCACGTCCGCGCCACCATCCAGCAGGTGCGTCGCGTAGGAGTGCCGCAGCGTGTGCGGGGATACCCCGCCCAGGCCGGCCCGGGCCGCCGCCGCCTTGAGCACCGCCCATGCGCCCTGCCGGGTCAGCCGGCCGCCGCGGGCGTTCAGGAACACCGCGGGGCTCGCGGACACCCGGCGGGACGCGGCGGCCAGCGCGGGCCGGGCCCGGACCAGGTAGGCCTCCAGCGCCTCACGGGCGTAGCGGCCCACCGGGACGACCCGGTCCCGGCCTCCCTTGCCGGACAGCCGGATCGTGGCCGGGGGTGACCTCCCGTCCCGGCCCGGCTGCTCCCCCTGGACCCGGGGGGCCGCGTGAAAGCCCAGGTCGTCGACGTCGAGGCCAACGGCCTCGGAGATCCGGGCTCCCGTTCCGTACAGCAGCTCGAGCAGGGCCCGGTCGCGCAGCGGCCGCAGGCTGTCCGGCTCCCCGCCGACGCCGGCCGCGGCGATCAGCCGTTCCACCTCGGGAACGCCGATGGCCCGCGGCAGTTTGCGCGGTGCGGCAGGCGGGTGCACCAGGCTGGCCGGGTCGGACCCGGCCAGCCCTTCGGCCGCGGCGAAGCTGTGCAGGCCCCGGACGGCCACCACGGCGCGCCCGGCCGAGCTGGCCGCGAGCGGCAGGTGCTCGTCGTCCCCCTCGCGCAGCCCGGCCAGGAAGGCCGCGACATCCTCGGTGGTGACCTCGCCGATCACCGTGCGGCCCCGCGTGGCCAGCGCCGCCTGGTAACGCAGCAGGTCGCGCCGGTACGCCTGGAGTGTGTGCGCGGCCAGGCCGCGTTCCACGGTCAGGTGATCCAGGTACCGGTCGACCGCCCCGGCCAGCGTGGTCAGCTGAGCACCTCGCTGACCGGGGTGGCCGGCAGCTGATGGGCGTCCGCGACCGGCTGGCAGGTCAGCGCGCCCTCGTAGGTGTGCAGCCCGGCCGCGAGCGCCGGATCGGCCCGCAGCGCCGCCCGCCAGCCCTGGTTGGCCAGCTCGAGCACGTAGGGCAGTGTGACGTTGGTCAGCGCATACGTGGAGGTGTGCGGCACCGCTCCCGGCATGTTGGCCACGCAGTAGAACACCGAGCTGTGCACCCGGTAGGTGGGCTCGGCGTGTGTGGTCGCGTGCGAGTCCTCGAAGCAGCCGCCCTGGTCGATGGAGATGTCGACCAGCACGGACCCGGGCTTCATCCGGGACACCAGGTCGTTGGACACCAGGGTGGGCGCCTTGGCCCCGGGGACGAGCACCGCGCCGATGACCAGGTCGGCGTCGATCACCGCCCGCTCGACCTCGTAGGTGTTGGACGCGACCGTCTGGAGGTGCCCCTGGTAGATCGCGTCGGCGGACCGCAGCCGGGCCACGTTCTTGTCCACCAGCAGGACCTCGGCCTGCATGCCGAGGGCGATGGCGGCCGCGTTCATCCCGGACACGCCCGCGCCGAGCACCACGACCTTGGCCGCGTACACGCCCGATACCCCGCCCATCAGCACGCCACGGCCGCCGCCGTCGCGCTGCAGATGATGCGCGCCGACCTGCGGCGCCATCCGGCCCGCGACCTCCGACATCGGGGCCAGCAGCGGCAGTGAGCCGTCCGGCAGCTGCACCGTCTCATAGGCGATGGCGGTGACGCCCGAGCCGAGCAGGGCATCGGTGCATGGCCGGGACGCCGCGAGGTGCAGGTAGGTGAACAGGACCTGGCCCTTGCGCATCCGGTGATACTCCTCGGCGACCGGCTCCTTCACCTTGAGGATCAGGTCGCCGGCCTGCCACACGTCATCCGCCGTGGGCAGGATGACCGCGCCCGCCGCGGTAAAGTCCTCGTCGGGGATGGACGAACCGCCGCCAGCGTCGGCCTGGATGAACACCTCATGATCGTTGCGCACCAGTTCATGGACGCCCGCGGGCGTGATCGCCACCCGGTACTCATGGTTCTTGACTTCTTTGGGAATGCCTACCCTCACGGCCGCAAGCCCTCTCTCCGTACTCCCGCGCCCGGCCCCGTTGCCGGGCGGCCCGAGTCCTCCCGGACCCGCTGCCGCTGGTCAGTCCTCTGGCGCGTCCGCCGGCCGGAGGCCAGCGAACCCGCTGCGCTGAGCGGCATACGCGGACAAGATACCTACCGCGCTAACGCCATTGTGCAGGTCGCCCTGGGTGAACCGGTCCACCGCACGGTCCAGGGCCACCCAGCCGACCACCAGCTGCGCCTCCTCGTGCACCCGCACGTAGCCCCGCTGAGCCGCCGGGGCCAGACTGAGGTCACGAGCCAGAAATACCCGGATACGCTCGGTGCTTATCCCCGGCGAGGAGTAGAAATCGACCAGTACCCGCCAGTCACCAGCCCGGTACCCGGTTTCCTCCAGCAGTTCCCGGGCCGCGGCGAGCTGCAGCGGCTCCCCGGCCACGTCGCGCAGCCCGGCGGGCAGTTCCCAGAGCAGGCGGCCGACCGGGTGCCGGTACTGGCGGATCAGCAGGACCCGGCCCGCCTCGTCCAGGGCGGCCACCGCGACGGCCCCGGGATGCTGCAGTACCTGCCGGGCCACCACCCCGCCGTCTGGCATCCGGACCTGGTCGGTGCGCAGCGTCACGATCGGGCCGCACGCATCCTCGGTGGCGGACACCACCGGCCAGTGCTGTGGCACGTCCCGCAGCGGGATCCCTGGCTCGCCGGGGATGAGGGGCGCAGCGGGGCTCACGCGCTGGCCGCGGCGTGGCCCAGCGCGGCGCTGCCACGGCTGACCGCCTTGGCGCGCTCGCGGGCGGCGGCCACCAGGCCGGCGAACAGCGGATGGGCCCGGGTCGGCCGGGACAGGAACTCCGGGTGCGCCTGGGTGGCCACGAAGAACGGATGCATGGTGCGGGGCAGTTCGACGAACTCGACCAGGCGCCCGTCGGGGGACAGGCCGGAGCAGACCAGCCCGCCCTCTTCCAGCACACCCCGGTAGGCGTTGTTGACCTCGTAGCGGTGCCGGTGCCGTTCCTGCACCACGTCCGTCCCGTACAGCTCGCGGACCAGCGATCCCTCGGCCAGTACGGCTGGGAACAGGCCCAGCCGCATCGTCCCGCCCATGTCGCGCTCGCCCGCCACGACGTCCTCCTGGTCGGCCATGGTCGCGATCACCGGGTGCGGCGTGTCCGGGTCGAACTCGGAGCTGTTCGCGTCGCTGAGCCCAGCCAGGTCCCGGGCCACCTCGATGGCCACACACTGCAGGCCGAGGCAGAGGCCGAGCAGCGGGATCCCGTTCTCCCGGGCGTACCGGACCGCTCCCACCTTGCCCTCGATGCCCCGTACGCCGAACCCGCCCGGGATCAGCACCCCGTCCACATCGGCCAGCTGCCGGGCCGCTCCTTCGTCGGTCTGGCAGTCGTCGCTGGTCACCCAGCGGATATTGACCCGGGCATCGTTGGCGAATCCCCCGGCACGCAGCGCTTCCGCTGGCGACAGGTAGGCGTCCGGCAGGTCGACGTACTTGCCGACCAGCGCGATCGTGACGCTGTGCGCGGGCCGGTGGACCCGGCGCAGCAGTTCATCCCAGTCACTCCAGTCCACGTCGCGGAACGGCAGCCCCAGCCGCCGCACCACGTAGGCGTCCAGGCCCTCGGTGTGCAGCACCTTCGGGATGTCGTAAATGGACGGGGCGTCCACCGCGGACACCACCGCCTCCTCGTCCACGTCGCACATCAGGCTGATCTTGCGCTTGAGCCCATCGCTGATCGGCCGGTCGCTCCGGCAGACGATGGCGTCGGGCTGGATGCCGATACTGCGCAGCGCGGCCACCGAGTGCTGGGTGGGCTTGGTCTTCAGCTCCCCGGACGGCCCGATGTACGGCAGCAGCGACACATGCAGGAAGAAGCAGTGATCGCGGCCGATCTCGTGCCTGATCTGCCGGATGGCCTCCAGGAAGGGCAGCGACTCGATGTCGCCCACGGTGCCGCCCACTTCGGTGATGACCACGTCGACGCCGGGCCCGCCCATCTCCATGATGCGTGACTTGATCTCGTTGGTGATGTGCGGGATGACCTGCACGGTATCGCCCAGGTAGTCGCCCCGGCGCTCCTGGGCGATGACACTGGAGTAGATCTGCCCGGTGGTGACGTTGGCCGACCCGCGCAGCCTGGTGTCCAGGAACCGTTCGTAGTGCCCCACGTCCAGGTCGGTCTCGGTCCCATCGTCGGTGACGAAGACCTCGCCGTGCTGGAACGGGTTCATCGTGCCCGGATCGACGTTCAGGTAGGGGTCAAGCTTCTGCATGGTCACGTTCAGGCCGCGCAGCTTGAGCAGCCGCCCCAGGCTGGAGGCGGTCAGGCCCTTGCCGAGGCTAGAGGCAACTCCCCCGGTGACGAAGAGGTGTCTTGTCGAAGATTGCCGTGATGCGTGCGGTGCCGCAGCCAACTGAAGGCTCCCGTGGTCGTGCGATGCGGGAAAGAACCCGCCGGTCCACGGACCATCAGAATATCAGCCACCCGGTATCACCTGGTCCCAGGACACACCTAGCCGGCCCGCAGCCGCGGTTCAGTACACGGTCGAGGTGCTCGGCTCACCCCCGGCGCGGCCCAGCACCCCGTCCCGGGATCCGGCCCGCTGCCCCTCGCCGGCCTCACCGAACCGGGCCAGGGCCACCGCGCAGGCGACTGCGAGGACAAAGCCGGCCACCGCCACGATAGTCAGCCCGGGCCTGGTGTGGTCGCCGAGGAACAGGATGCCGATCAGCGCGGGTGGCGCGGTCTCGGCCAGGACCACCGCCGCGGTGGCCACGGTCACGCTGCCGCTCTCCAGCGCGGTGGCATACAGCATGAACGAGACGATCCCCGCCGCGGCCAGGGCGTAGGCAGCCGGGTCACGGACCAGTTCGGTCAGCGAGAAACCGGGCAGCACCCGGGCGGCGATGGCCAGGACCCCGTAACCGAGGCCAGCCACCGCGCCGAGAGCCGGAGTCCGGGCCGCCCGGCCCAGCCGGGAGGCCGCCACGCCAGCTACCGCGATCCCGGCCACCGCCAGGATGAGCGCGAACTTGAACTGCCCGCTGACGCCGGTGGCGCCCTGGGCGCCGGCCGACGTGCCGAGCAGCCCGACGCCGACGACGACCCCACCCACCGCCAGCCATTCCCGCCAGGCCAGCTCGACGTGGATCAGCCAGGCGGCCAGCACCGCAGTCACCGCCAGGTTGCCTGCGATCATGGCCTGCACGGCGAACAGCGGCAGCCGCCGCAGCGCGACCAGCTGGGCGAGGAAACCGACCATGTCCAGGCCCAGGCTGGCCAGGAAACGCCACTGCCGCAGCAACCGCACGACCAGGCCGGGATCGACCCGGCCCAGGGCGGCCGACGGCTGGGGGCGGTCCGCGGAACGGTGGCTGGCCGCGCGCACCGCCACGGCCTGCATGACGGCGGCGATCCCATAGCAAAAGGCAGCCACCACCGCGGCCACCAGGCTGGCCAACACAACTAGGACACTACGCTGAGGGTTTTCGCGCCAGCTACTCAGCTACCGGCCCGGGGCCTGGAAAATCCGGCCAAGGCAGCAAGAGCCAGCTATAGCCCCCGGCTCAGTGACTATTCCGTGACTCCGGCGACACCGCACGCGGCCAGCCCAGCCCGGGCCGCGGCCGCATCGGTGAACCGCAGGCTGCGGATGCCCAGCGCGGCAGCGGCCGCCACATTCTCCGCCCGGTCGTCGAGGAATACCACGTCTGAGGGGCTGGCACCGAGCACCCCCAGCGCGGCCCGGAAGCAGTCCGGCTCCGGCTTGGCCGTCTTCAGGAAGCAGCTGAACAGCAGGTGCTCGAAGTAGGCAGCCATCGGCAGTTCCGGCACGGCCAGCGCCACGTCCTCGGGCGCGTTGGACAGCACGGCCAGCCGGTGGCCCGCCGCGGCCAGCCCAGCGGCCAGGTCTACCGAGGCGGGCTGGAGGTGCAGCCAGGACTCGGTATCCAGCCGGCTCAGTTCCGCGATCTGCGGACCGGTGAACCGGGTGCCGAGCCAGGCGGCCACCTGCTGCCAGTACGCCGTGGCATCCAGCACTGCCCGGTCATAGTCCAGCCGGTAGTGCCAGTAAGCGGCGTCGAAGCCGGCCGCCGGGGCGCCCGCGGCGCTGGCCAGCTGGTCGCGGTCATGCGCTGATTGCGGATAGCACAGCACGCCGCCGTAATCGAACAGCACCCAGGTCATGCGCGCCCTTCCGGCCGGTCGGTGCGGGGCGGGCCCGGGCGCCTCGGCCACGATCGGGGCCGCCGGTACCTACCGGACCGCTATTGCTCAGCGAACCTACCAGCGGGTCCGGCTCAACCGGCCAGGCTGGTCCCGCGCAGGGCCGATCCGGCGGCGCGCTTGAGGCCGATGGCATGGCCCAGCACGGTCCAGAATCCGGCCGAACCGGCCCGGCGCACCGGCCCGGCCCCGGTCACCGGGTTGCAGCCACCGGCCGCCGCCCTGATCCCCGGGAAGCTGGTCCGGCCGGCCGCGAAATCCAGCCGGTAGCTGACGCCCTGGTCCATCGGGCAGGGCATCGGGGCGCTGGGCATGACCGGCAGCGCGCACAGCGCCCTGGCCACCGCGCGGGCCTCGGCCGGGCTGGTCACCGTGACCCCGGCCGGGAACGCGAAGTGCGGGTGGTTGCCGGGCAGCGCGACGGTCCGGCTGACCGCCAGCTTGGTGACCGCGGGCACCTGGGAGCACAGCCCGCTGCGGCCTGTCCTGGCTTCCAGCGCGGGGGCGGTCCCGCCGCCCTGGCTCGGCCGGGCGGGCTGGGTGGCACCAGATGGGCTGGCCAGCTGGCTACCGCAGGCGGTCAGGACGAGCGCCGCGGCCCCGGTGGCCAGGGTGCCCAGCCCGAGACGGCCTACCCGGCCTGCCCGCGTCCCGGACCTGCCCATGGCGTACCCCGTTCTGCCCCGCTGCGGCCCCGGTTCCAGGTGCCTGGCAGCGGATGGTGGCACCTCGTCTGGACGGTGACGAGCCAGGGCGCTGAGCGGCGGCCTGGACCGCTCAGCGCCCTGGACTACACACCTTTGACGTACGGCAGGCGCCAGCGGTTCCGCTCAGCGAGTACCAGCGACGCTGGCTGCCGGCCAGCGGGCCGGAATGGCCCCGGTCAGATCCGGACGGCCGCCGTCGTGGCCGCTCAGACACCCGCGGCCTGCATGCCGCGCAGCTCGTGCTTGAGCTCTTTGATCTCGTCCCTGATCCGGGCCGCTACCTCGAACTGGAGCTCCGCGGCGGCTACGTGCATCTGGTCGGTGAGCTGGGATATCAGCGCGATCAGGTCACCGCGGGCCGCCCCGCCACCGGCTTCCTCGCCCGCGGCACTGGCCGTGGCCCGGACCCGTGAGGACAGCCCCGGAACCGGGGTCTTGCCGCGGCTCTGCTGACGGCCTGCGCCACCGATCAGCCGCTCGGTGTCGGCGTCCTCCCGGACCAGCTGGTCCAGGATGTCGGCGATCCGCTTGCGCAGCGGCGTCGGGTCGATCCCGTGCTCGGTGTTGTACGCGACCTGCTTGGCCCGCCGCCGGTCGGTCTCGTCGATGGCCCGCTGCATGGACGGGGTGACCGAGTCGGCGTACATGTGCACCTGGCCGGACACGTGACGCGCGGCCCGGCCGATGGTCTGGATCAGCGACGTGCCAGAGCGCAGGAAACCTTCCTTGTCCGCGTCGAGGATGGAGACCAGCGATACTTCGGGCAGGTCCAGGCCTTCCCGGAGCAGGTTGATGCCGACCAGGACGTCGTATTCGCCGACCCGCAGTTCACGGAGCAGCTCCACCCGGCGCAGCGTGTCCACCTCACTGTGCAGGTACCGGGCCCGGATGCCAAGCTCCAGCAGGTAGTCGGTCAGGTCTTCGGCCATCTTCTTGGTCAGCGTGGTGACCAGCACCCGCTCCGAGCGCTCCGCGCGCTCCCTGATCTCATGCACCAGGTCGTCGATCTGCCCCTTGGTCGGCTTGACGATCACCTGGGGGTCGACCAGGCCGGTCGGCCTGATCACCTGCTCCACCACCTCGCCGCCGGCCCGGTGCAGTTCGTAGGGGCCGGGGGTGGCCGACAGATACACCGTCTGGCCGATCCGCTCACCGAATTCATCCCAGGTCAGCGGCCGGTTGTCGATCGCGCTGGGCAGCCGGAACCCGTGCTCGACCAGCGCCCGCTTGCGGGACACGTCGCCTTCGTACATCGCGCCGATCTGCGGGACGGTGTTGTGTGACTCGTCGATGACCAGCAGGAAGTCCTCGGGGAAGTAGTCGAGCAGGGTGTTCGGCGGGCTGCCAGCCTCGCGCCCGTCGATGTGCCGCGAGTAGTTCTCGATTCCCGAGCAGCTGCCGACCTGGCGGAGCATCTCGACGTCGTAGGTGGTCCGCATGCGCAGCCGCTGCGCTTCGAGCAGCTTGCCCGCCCGTTCCAGCTCGGCGAGCCGCTCGGCCAGCTCGGCCTCGATGCCGGCGATGGCCCGTTCCATCCGCTCCGGCCCGGCCACGTAGTGCGACGCCGGGAAGATGTACAGCTCCTCGTCCTCGCTGATTACCTCGCCGGTCAGCGGGTGCAGCGTCATCAGCCGCTCGATCTCGTCGCCGAACATCTCGATCCGCACGGCCATTTCCTCGTAGACCGGGATGATCTCGATGGTGTCCCCACGCACCCGGAACGTGCCCCGGGTGAAGGCCAGGTCGTTGCGGCTGTACTGCATGCCCACCAGCCGCCGGAGCAGCCTGTCCCGGTCCGTCGTGTCGCCGGTCCGCAGGGTGACCATCCGGTCCACGTATTCCTGCGGGGTGCCCAGCCCGTAGATGCAGGACACCGAGGCGACCACGATCGTGTCCCGCCGGGTGAGCAGCGAGTTGGTCGCCGAATGCCGCAGCCGCTCCACCTCGTCGTTGATCGAGGAGTCCTTCTCGATATAGGTATCGGTCTGCGGAATGTACGCCTCGGGCTGGTAGTAGTCGTAGTAGGAGACGAAGTACTCCACCGCGTTCTGCGGCAGCATCTCCCGCAGTTCGTTGGCGAACTGCGCGGCCAGCGTCTTGTTCGGCAGCATGACCAGCACCGGCCGCTGCAGCCGCTCGGCCAGCCAGGCCACGGTGGCGGTCTTCCCGGTCCCGGTCGCGCCGAGCAGCACGGTGTCCTTTTCCCCCGCAGTGATCCGCTGCTGCATCTCGGCGATCGCCCGGGGCTGGTCACCGGACGGGGTCATGTCGGTGATCACCTTGAACGGTGCCACCCGCCGCTGCAAGTCACTGACCGGCCGCACGGCTGCCTCCCTCCGTCGTCGCCCCAAGCCGGGGGTTCAACACTGCCACCCGCCCACTGTATTTCCGGGATACGACAGAATCACCGCCCGCGCGCCCGCGGCCGGGGGCACAGCGGCACGGAACGGCCGGTCAGCCGGGCTGCGCCGGGCTGGACCTGGCCCGGCGGGACAGTTCGGCCCACAGCTCCCCGACCTCCCGGTCGAGTTCGGCCAGCGAACCGGAATTGTCCACCACGATGCCGGCGATGGCCAGCCGCTGCTCCCGGCTGGCCTGGGCCGCCATCCGCACGGCGACCTGGTCCGGCGTCATGCCGCGGTCCCGGACCAGCCGTTCTTCTTGCAGCCGCGGCGGCACGTCCACCACCACGACCAGGTCATAGAAGTCAGCCAGATCGTTCTCGGCGATCAGCGGCACGTCCTCGACCAGGATCGCGTCCGCGTCGGCACCCTGCTCCAGCTCGCGGAGCCGCGCCCCGACGAGCGGGTGGATGACCGAGTTCAGCTTGGCCCGCAGCTCGTCATCGCCGAACACGATCTCACCGAGCTGCTGCCGGTTCAGGGTGCCATCCGGGGCCAGCACCCCGGTACCGAACAGGCCGACCACCTGGGCCAGGCCCGGGGTGCCCGGCTCGACCACTTCACGGGCGATCTGGTCGGCGTCGATGACCAGCGCCCCGTAACTGGCCAGCCGACGGGACACCTCACTCTTCCCGGCGCCGATGCCGCCGGTCAGGCCTACCTTGAGCATGCCGCCACCCGATCCGTGATCGCCGGTACGGACTCAGCCGCAGCGACCCAGCCGCCCCTGCGATCAAGGACCAGGAACTGAGCCGGCGCTAGCTCTGGCCGCCGGACAGCTTGTCCCGCAGCGCGGCGAGTGCCTCGTCCGAGGCCAGCGCGCCACCACTGGAACTGTCGCGGTCCGGGCTGCCGGAGGTGTGCGTGCCACCGTTCCCGGTGTCAGCCTCCTCGCCGTCGGCGCTGTCGGCCTTGCGGGCCTCAGTGACCTGGCGCCGGTGCGCCTCGAACCGGGACCGTGCCTGGGCGTACTGCCGCTCCCACTCTTCGCGCTGGGTGTCGTAACCCTCGAGCCACTCGCCCGACTCGGAGTCGAAGCCCTCCGGGTAGACGTAATTGCCCTGCTCGTCGTAGGTGGCGGGCATGCCGTACAGGGTCGGGTCAAAGTCGTCGCCGACCGCCTCGCCGATCGTGCCCTCGTTGGCCTGCTTGAGCGACAGGCTGATCCGCCGTCGGTCCAGATCGATGTCGATGATCTTGACGAAGATCTCGTCGCCGACCTGCACCACCTGCTCGGGGATTTCCACGTGCCGGTCGGCCAGCTCGGAGATGTGCACCAGGCCCTCGATGCCCTCCTCGACGCGGACGAACGCGCCGAACGGCACCAGCTTGGTGACCCGCCCCGGCACGACCTGACCGATCTGGTGGGTCCGGGCGAACTGCTGCCACGGGTCTTCCTGGGTCGACTTCAGCGACAGGGAGACCCGCTCCCGGTCCATGTCGACGTCCAGCACCTCGACGGTGACTTCCTGGCCCACCTCGACGACCTCGCCCGGGTGGTCGATGTGCTTCCAGGACAGCTCGGACACGTGCACCAGGCCATCCACCCCGCCCAGGTCCACGAACGCGCCGAAGTTCACGATGGAAGACACCACGCCCTTGCGGATCTGGCCGCGCTGGAGCGTGTTGAGGAAGTTCTGCCGGACCTCGGACTGGGTCTGCTCCAGCCAGGCGCGGCGGGACAGCACCACGTTGTTGCGGTTCTTGTCCAGCTCAATGATCTTGGCTTCGATCTCCCGGCCCACATAGGGCTGCAGGTCGCGGACCCGGCGCATCTCGACCAGGGAGGCGGGCAGGAAGCCGCGCAGCCCGATGTCGAGGATCAGGCCGCCCTTGACCACCTCGATGACGGTCCCGGTGACCACCCCGTCGTCGTCCTTGATCTTCTCGATCGTGCCCCACGCGCGCTCGTACTGCGCCCGCTTCTTGGACAGGATCAGGCGGCCTTCCTTGTCCTCCTTCTGCAGGACCAGGGCCTCGATGTGATCGCTGACCTTGACGACATCGTGCGGGTCCACATCATGCTTGATCGACAGCTCGCGCGACGGGATGACGCCTTCGGTCTTGTAGCCGATGTCGAGCAAGACCTCGTCTCGGTCGACCTTGACGACGGTGCCCTCGACAATGTCACCGTCGTTGAAGTACTTGATGGTCTCGTCGATCGCGGCGAGGAAGGCCTCCTGCGACCCGATGTCGTTGACCGCCACCTGGGGGGTCGGGCTGGCCTCTGTGCTGCTCGTCATGTGTGGATTGGCTCCGGCGGACATTTAGTAGTTGGGGCGCGCTATACCGGTAGCCCGTCAGGTGGGCGTACAGGGTGCACTGGATTTGCCTGGCCGACCCGGCGGATCACGGCTGGCCTTGTCGGCCCCCGTGACTGTGCCTGGCCATAGCGGACTGCACCAGAACACGGCGCAGCGCTCAGGATATGAGAGGTCAGCCAGTGGGTCAATTGCAGCCCGGGATCGCCACTTGATCGTTACTAGTGGCCGGCCTCCGCCCAGCTGCGCCCGGTGCCGATGGAAACCTCCAGCGGGACACGCAGCGCGAACGCCTCGCACATGGTCTGGCTGACCAGGTCGCGAAGGGTATCCAGCTCGCCGTCGGCCACCTCGAAGAGCAGTTCGTCGTGCACCTGCAGCAGCATCCGGGAGCGCAGCTCCTGGTCCCGCAGGGCCTGGTCCACGTGCAGCATCGCGACTTTGATGATGTCTGCGGCTGAGCCCTGGATCGGCGCGTTCAGCGCCATCCGCTCGGCCATCTCCCGGCGCTGCCGGTTGTCCGAGGTCAGGTCGGGCAGGTAGCGGCGGCGGCCCAGCACGGTCTGGGTGTAGCCGTCCATCCGGGCCCGGTCGACGACCTCGTGCAGGTAGTCGCGGATCCCGCCAAATTGCTGGAAGTACTCCTCCATCAGGCCACGGGCCTCGTCCGGGGTGATGTGCAGCTGCTGGGACAGGCCGTAGGCGGACAGCCCGTAGGCCAGGCCGTAGTTCATCGCCTTGATCCGGCTGCGCATTTCCACGGTGACCTCGCTGGCGGGCACCTGGAACACCCGGGCCGCGGTCTCCGCGTGGAAGTCCCGGCCGGAGGTGAACGCCTCCTCCAGTGCGGTGTCGCCGGACAGGTCGGCCATGATGCGCAGCTCGATCTGGCTGTAGTCGGCGGTGAGCAGCGTCTGGTAACCGCGGCCGACCACGAAGCCCTGCCGGATCCGGCGCCCTTCCTCGGTGCGGATCGGGATGTTCTGCAGGTTGGGATCGGTGGACGAGAGACGCCCGGTGGCCGCGATCATCTGGTTGTAGGTGGTGTGGATCCGGCCGTCCGCGCCGGCCATCGGCACCAGCGAGTCCACGATGCTCTTCAGCTTGGCCACGTCGCGGTGCCGCAGCAGGTGGGCCAGGACCGGGTGCTCGGTCTGCGCCAGCAGGCTGGTGAGCGCCTCGGAGTCGGTGGTGTAGCCGGTCTTGATCCGCTTGGTCTTGGGCAGGCCCAGCTCGGTGAACAAGACCTCCTGCAGCTGCTTGGGCGAGCCCAGGTTGAACTCGTGGCCGGTGATCGCGAACGCGGCCTGCTCGGCGGCCTTTACCTCCCCGCCCAGCTCGGCGGACATGGCCGCCAGGTGGTCGGTGTCCGCGGCGATGCCCGCCTGCTCCATCGCAGCGAGCACGCTGACCAGCGGCAGCTCCACGTCCCGCAGCAGCTCAGTGGCGCCGCGCCGGTCCAGGTCGGCGTCCAGCGCGTCACCCAGCTCGGCGGTGGCCTTGGCCCGCAGCACCAGCGCCATCGCGGCCTCGGCCGCGCCGTCCTCGCCGTCTTCGTCTCCGGACAGGTCCAGGGCAAGCTGGCCGGTGGCCGTGCCCTCGGCCGCGCCCAGCTCCTTCCCCAGATAGCGCAGGGCCAGGTCGGCCAGGTCGAACGTGCGCTGGCCGGGCAGGGCCAGGTAGGCGGCCAGCGCCGTGTCGGTGGTCAGGCCGGCCAGCCGCAGCCCCCGGGCGGCCAGCGCGTGCAGCGGGCCCTTGGCGTCGTTCAGCGCCTTGGCCTGCGCCGGGTCGGCCAGCCAGCTGGCCAGCGCCTGCTCGTCTGCCTCGGTGAGCTCCACCGGGTCGATGAACGCGCCCGCCCCGTCCGGGGTGGCCAGCGCCAGCCCGTCCAGCCGGCCGGTGCCGCGGCCCCAGGTGCCGCTGGCGGCCAGCCCGGCCCGGCCCTCGGTGCTGGCGTGCTCGGCCAGCCACCCGGCCAGCTCACCGGGTCCGGGCCGGGACACGTCCACTTCAAAGGCAGCACCCGGCTCGGCCGCGGCGGCCTCGGCAGTGGCTGCTCCCCCGGTGATTCCGTTCGGCAAAGTTGTGTACAGCCGGTCGCGCAGCACGCGGAACTGCAGCGTGTCGAACAGCTGGTGGATCTGCTCCCGCTCCCATGCGGCGGGCCGCAGGTCGCGTGGGCCAGCCTCCAGCGGCACGTCCTTGGCCAGTTCGGTCAGCTGCCGGTTGCGCAGCACGTCGCCGAGGTGGTCACGCAGCTTGTCCCCGGCCTTGCCCTTGACCTCATCGACCCGGTCGACGAGCTGGGTGAGCGAGCCGAATTCGGCGATCCACCGGGCCGCGGTCTTCTCCCCCACGCCGGGGATGTTGGGCAGGTTGTCGCTGGGGTCGCCGCGGATCGCCGCGTAGTCCGGGTACTGGGCCGGGGTCAGGCCGTACCTGGCGAAGACCTCGTCCGGCGTGAACCGCGTCATCTCGCTGATGCCGCGCCGGGTCATCAGCACCGTGACATGGTCGTTCACCAGCTGGAGCACGTCACGGTCGCCGCTGACGATGAGCACGTCCTGGCCCTCGCCGGTGGCCTCGACGGCCAGCGTGGCGATGATGTCGTCGGCTTCGTAGCCGGCCACTGACAGCCGGGGGATGCCGAGCGCGTCGAGCACCTCGAAGATCAGGCTGAGCTGGCTGCGGAAGTCGGCCGGGGTTTCCCGCCGGTTTGCCTTGTAGTCGACGAACTGCTCGTGCCGGAACGTCGGCTCGCTGCGGTCGAAGGCCACCGCGACGTGCGTCGGCTGCTCGTCGCGCAGCACGTTGATGAGCATGGCGGTGAAGCCGTACACCGCGTTGGTCGGCTGCCCGGTCGTGGTGGAGAAGTTCTCCGGCGGCAGCGCGAAGAAGGCGCGGTAAGCCAGGGAGTGGCCATCCAGCAGCAGCAACCGGTCCCGGTGCTCCGGGGATCCGGATGCCGGTACGGGTGCCTGGGTCGCCTTCGTCGCCACGCCGGAAGTCTAGTAGCCGGCTCCGACACCGGTGCGGTCACCGGCGGCAGACAGGCCACGGCCCGGTGGCCGCCAGAAGACGGCGGTCACCGGGCCGCAGTGAGCCGGTCCGTTACCGGGACGGTGTCACGCGTCCCGGCCGGCCCGGGCGTGGCTCAGGAGCTGAACGCAAAAATCGTGGTCGACTTCAACGTGTGCCCCGGAGCGAGAGTGGTGGACGGGAATTCGGGCTGGTTCGGCGAGTCCGGGAAGTGCTGGGTCTCGAACGTGTAGCCCGCACTCTGCCGGTAGGTGTGCCCGCTGATGCCCACCAGCGTGCCGTTGAGGAAGTTGCCGCTGTAGAACTGCACGCCCGGCTGGTCGGTCCAGACGGTCAGTGCACGGCCGCTGCGCGGGTCAAACGCGCGGGCGGCGAGGTTCAGCCCGAGCGGCCCGGTGCTCTGGGCCGTCTGCGGGTTCAGGATCCAGTTGTGGTCATAGCCCTGGGCGATGAGCAGCTGGCTCTTGCCGCCAGTGGCTGACGCGAAGCTGGCCGGGACGTTGTCCGGCGCGCTCACGTCGGCGATCCGCGAGCCGATCGTGTGCGGCGTGCGGAAGTCGAACGGCGTGCCCGCGACCGGGACCCCGTTCGCGAGTGGCAGCGGGATCTGGGTGCTGTCGGTCGGCGAGTAGTTGTCCGCGTTCATCTGGACGAACTGGCCATAAGCCGAGCCCGGAGTCGAGTCCTCGCCAGCCAGGTTGAAGTAGCTGTGGTTGGTCAGGTTGGTGACCGTGGACAGGTGGCGCGAGTCGTTGTGCACCAGGTAGTGGATGCCCAGCTGGCCAGCGTTGTCCAGGGTGTAGGTCACGAACACGGTGATCCTCGCCGGGTACCCGGTGCAGCCACTCGGGCAGCCGGGCGACCCGGGCGCGCCACTGGCGTCACCGTTCGGGCTCACCAGCTTGAGCGCCACGCCCGAGAACACGTGGTTCTGGAAGCCGCGCGAGGCCCAGATGTGGTTGCCGAAGCCGACCAGACCGCCGTGCAGGCTGTTGACCCCGTTGTTGATCGGCAGCGTGTAGGTCTTGCCGTTCAGCTTGAACGTGCCCTTGGCGATCCGGTTGCCGTAGCGGCCAATCGTCTCACCGAAGTACGGGCCACCGTTCGCGGTCACCGGCGGGCTGTCGAACTGCACGTAGTCCTTGAGCGTCGCGAAGCCCAGCACCACGTTGGCCTCGTGGCCATGCCGTGACGGGGTCTGGATGGACTGGACAATGCCGCCATAGGTCAGGATCTTGACCGTCGTCCCGGTGCAGTTGGTCAGCGTGTACCGGAACACGGGGGTCAGCTTGCCGGTGTACGGCTCGACAGTCTTGCCAAAGAACTGCTTAGAGACAGTGGGCGAGCAGTTCCCCCCCGCCTTCACGGCCGGTGCGGCGCGCATGGCGGCAAGTGAGGTCACCATCGCGAGCGCAAGGGCGCCCACCGCGCCGATCCGCACCGCTGATGAACCGAGCATTCCTCTTAATACCGGACGCATGGAGACTCCCTCCGTTGGGTTTCCCGGGCCGGCACAGACGGCCCCGGGGGAAATTGTTAACGCTCACGCGCCGCTAGCGCAGTTTTTCAGGGCACAACACGCGATCTGTTATCGGGATGAGACCGCAGGAACCACCCAGCGGGTTCAGCCGCCCAGCCCGGATGAGCCCGGCTGCGGCGCCCGGTACCACCCTGCCTAGGGTGTGTCCTGCCGATCTTGGCCGTCGCGAGCGGCGGAAAGGGAAGGGGCCTGGGGAAGCGCACGGGCATCGCCGGGCGGAGGAGTCATCCGGAGGCATTTGGTGGAGCAGGACCGCACGCAGCAGATCATCGCCGCTTTCCTCAAGGGCAGCCAGGAGTCACTGGTCGGCCGGATGGGCATCACGATCGGCGACGCCAGCGCGGAGCGGGTCACCGGGTCCATGCCGGTGACCGGCAATACCCAGCCCTATGGCCTGCTGCACGGTGGTGCTTCCTGCGTGCTGGCCGAGACGCTCGGCTCCCTGGGTGCCGCGCTGCACGCTGGCCCGGGGCGGATCACGGTCGGCCTGGAAATCAGTGCCACACACCACCGCGCGGCGGCGCACGGCGAGGTGACCGGGGTGGCGACCCGGCTGCACGGCGGGCGGACCATCACCAGCTACGAGATCGTGATCAGCGACGAGCAGGGACGGCGGGTGTGCACCTCGCGGCTGACCTGCCTGATCCGGGACCGGGTACCGGCGGCCGATTTAGGCGGAAACCCCACGTGACCGGACCTTTATCACAAACCGGCCAGGGAATGACGTGGCCTTTGCGTACTGCGGGGCGACCTCGCTACCGTGGTGCCGAGAGCCCGGGGAGCTGAGTAGAGAACGTGTCGGCCCGGGGAAGGCCGATATGGCACCAAAGGTTCCCCGGGCTCATCCGTCCAATCCTGGCGCCGGGCCGTCAGCTCTCGGTGGCCGTGGCCGCGGCATCCGGGTCCGTCCCGTCCGCGCTGCCCCCGGCGGGCGGCATGGTCCCATCCAGCACCCGCTCGGCCACGGTCCGCATGGCCAGCCGCCGGTTCATCGAGGTCTTCTGGATCCACCGGAACGCATCCGGCTCGGACAGCCCGTGCTCGGTCTGGAGTTTCCCTTTGGCGCGGTCGAGGAGCTTACGCACCTCGAGCCGGTCCTTCAGCGTGCCGACCTCGCCCTCGAGCGCGGACACTTCCTGGAAGCGGCTCACCGCGATCTCGATCGCGGGTACCAGATCGGCCTTGGTGAATGGCTTGACCAGGTAGGCCATGGCCCCCGCGTCGCGAGCGCGCTCGACCAGTTCCCGCTGGGAAAATGCGGTCAGGATGACAACCGCCGCAATATGCTCGGCCGCGATCTGCTCGGCGGCTGAGATGCCATCCAGGACGGGCATCTTCACATCCAGGATGACCAGGTCCGGCCGCTCCTTGACGGCAAGATCAACGGCGGCCTGGCCGTCGGCGGCCTCACCGACGACGGAGTAGCCCTCCTCCTCGAGCATCTCCTTGAGGTCGAGCCTGATCAGGGCCTCATCCTCGGCGATCAAAACGCGCAATGGGGTCGGACTCACGCTCATGATCGTACCGGCAGCGGGTAGATTGACGTTCGGCCGAGCCAGCCCATGGCACCGCCCGGCCAGCGCCCCGGTAGACCAACAGGCAGAGTCCATGGTCTCAAAAACCATGCAGTGTGGGTTCGAATCCCACCCGGGGCACTCAGGCCCTCCAGGGCATCTGAGCCGCCCAGCGCACCTGGCGCGCTCACTCGGCCACCCCCAGTCCTGTGTCTCGTCCGATCCAGCCCGGGGCGCCGCCGCCCGGACGGGGATAGGGATTGGTCTATACCACTATAGATGTGGCCACGGTCGGGGCACGGTCTGGGCGGAGCCGGCCAGAACGGGGACGGAGCCGGGGCCGAGGACGAAGCCCGGGACCGGGATGGAGCCCGGCGAAGCCGGCCCGGGCCTGGGACGAAGCCCGGGGCCGGGACGAAGCCCGGCGGAGCCGGGTCCAGGGCGGAGACGTATGGGTTCACACTCGAGACGTGCTCAGTGTCCGCTGGGAGTAGTGGGTCTCATAGGGTCAATGTGACGACTGGATCGCAGGCTGGGCACCCTCGACCCGGGTCAGGTCAGGGAGCGGGTGGTGGGGGCGATGGGGGCGGGCAGCACACTCGGGCCGGCCAGGTACTCGTCCGCGGCCGCGGCCGCGGACCGGCCCTCGGCGATGGCCCAGACGATCAGCGACTGCCCCCGGCCCATGTCACCGGCCACGAACACCCCAGGCACCGACGTGGCGAACGACGCGTCCCGGGCCACGTTGCCGCGCGCGTCGAACTCCACACCGAGGTCGGTCAGCAGCCCTTCGCGATCTGCCCCGGTAAACCCCATGGCCAGCAGGACGAGATCACACGGAACAAGCCGTTCTGTGTGAGGGATCTCGGTGAAACGGCCATCGGTGAGTTCCACCTCAGCCAGCCGCAGCGCCTGCACCCGGCCGTCCGGGCCGGCCAGGAACTCCTGGGTGGACACGGCGTAGACCCGTTCGCCGCCCTCTTCATGCGCGCTGGACACCCGGTAGATCATCGGGTACGTCGGCCACGGCTGGCTGGCTGGCCGCGAATCATCAGGCCGGGGCATAATTTCCAGCTGTGTCACCGACGCCGCTCCCTGGCGGTGGGCGGTGCCCAGGCAGTCGGCGCCGGTATCCCCGCCGCCGATGATGACCACATGCTTACCCCGCGCGCTGACCGGCGGGTCGGCCACCGGGGCCGGGCGCAGCGGCCCACCACCGGCGTTGAGCGCGGCGGTCACCGCCCGGTTGGCCTGCGGCAGGTAGTCCATGGCCTGGTAGACCCCGGGCAGGCCGGCGCCGGGCACCGGCAGCCCGCGGGCCACCGTCGCTCCCCCGCACAGCACGATCGCGTCGTACTCGGCCCGCAGTTCCGCAGCCGGGATGTCCCGACCCGCTGTCGTCCCGCAGCGGAACTCGGTGCCCTCGGCGCGCATCTGCCACAGCCGCCGGTCCAGGTGCCGTTTTTCCATCTTGAACTCGGGGATGCCGTAACGCAGCAGCCCGCCGGGCGCGTCGGCCCGCTCGAACACGGTCACCGCGTGCCCGGCCCGGGTCAACTGCTGCGCCGCGGCCAGCCCGGACGGCCCGGAACCGACCACCGCCACCCGCCGCCCGGCGGCCCGCGCGGCATCAGCAGGCGGCAGCGGCGTGACCCAGCCCTCGGCCCAGGCCCGGTCGATGATCTCCACCTCGACCTGCTTGATCGTCACCGGGTCGGCGTTGATGCCGAGCACGCACGCGCTCTCGCACGGCGCCGGGCAAAGCCGGCCGGTGAACTCCGGGAAGTTGTTGGTGGCGTGCAGGCGCTCGGCCGCCAGCCGCCAGTCCTCCCGCCAGACCAGGTCGTTCCACTCCGGGATCAGGTTGCCCAGCGGGCAGCCCTGATGGCAGAACGGGATCCCGCAGTCCATGCAGCGCCCGGCCTGGCGCTGCAGCGACGCCGGCCCGAACTCGGTGTACACCTCACGCCAGTCCTGGATCCGCACGTCCACCGGGCGGCGGCCGGGCGTCTCCCGCGGTGTGGTCAGGAACCCCTTGGGGTCGGCCATGGCAGCAGTCCCCCTCAGCCGTGCGCCGCGGCCATCACGGCCTGGTTGACGTCGCGGCCCTCGCGTTCGGCCAGCCGGGCGGCGTGCAGCACCCGCTTGTAGTCCTTCGGTATCACCTTGCCGAACCGGGGCGCCGCGAGATCCCAGTCGGCCAGCAGCCGCGCGGCCACGGCCGAGCCGGTCTCCGCGTGATGCCGGGTCAGCAGGTCCTGCAGCTGCGCGGCGTCGGCCGCGTCCAGCTCCTCCAGGTCGGCCATGTCGGTGTTTACCCGGGCCGGGTCGGGATCGAGCAGGTAGGCGAGGCCGCCAGACATCCCCGCGGCGAAGTTGCGGCCGACCGGGCCGAGCACGGCCACCACCCCCCCGGTCATGTACTCGCAGCCGTGATCGCCACTGCCCTCGGCCACCGCGGTCGCTCCGGAGTTCCGCACGCAGAACCGCTCGCCGACCACGCCGCGCAGGAACATCTCGCCGCCGGTGGCGCCATAGCCGATCACGTTGCCCGCGATGATCTGGGTCTCCGCCGCGAACGGCGCGGCCGCGTCCGGCGCCACGATGATCCGCCCGCCGGACAGGCCCTTGCCGAGGTAATCGTTGGCGTCGCCGGCCAGCCGCAGGGTGATCCCGCGGGGCAGGAACGCGCCGAACGACTGCCCGGCCGAGCCGCTGAAGCGGACCAGGATGGTGTTGTCGGGGAGCCCTTTCCCGCCCCACCGCCGGGTCACCTCGTAGCCGAGCATCGTGCCGACAGTCCTATTTACATTCCTAACGGGAAGATCCAGGGTGACTGGCTTCGCGTCGTGCAGGGCGCCCTCGGCCAGCTGGATCAAGGTGTTGTCCAGGGCCCGGTCGATGCCATGGTCCTGGGTGGCGGTGTTGTGCCGGGACGCGCCGGGCGGCAGGTCAGGGACGTGCAGGATCGGGCTGATGTCCAGCCCGGCGGCCTTCCAGTGCGCTGCCGCGTCGGCCGTGTCCAGCAGGTCGGCCCGGCCGACCGCTTCGGCCAGGGTGCGGAACCCGAGCGCGGCCAGGTGCTCGCGCACCTCCTCGGCGATGAACTCGAAGAAGTTGACCACAAACTCGGGCCGGCCCGAGAACCGCTGACGCAGCTCCGGGTTCTGGGTGGCCACCCCGACCGGGCAGGTGTCCAGGTGGCAGACCCGCATCATGACGCAGCCGGACACGACCAGCGGCGCGGTGGCGAAGCCGAACTCCTCCGCGCCGAGCAGCGCGGCGATGACCACGTCCCGGCCGGTCTTCAGCTGGCCGTCGGTCTGCACCACGATGCGGTCCCGCAGCTGGTTGCGCAGCAGCGTCTGCTGGGTCTCGGCCAGCCCCAGCTCCCACGGCGCGCCCGCGTGCTTGATGCTGGTCAGCGGGGCGGCGCCGGTGCCGCCGTCGTGCCCGGAGATGAGCACCACGTCGGCGTGCGCCTTGGACACCCCGGCCGCCACCGTGCCCACCCCGACCTCGGCGACCAGCTTGACGTGCACCCGGGCCCGCGGGTTGGCGTTCTTCAGGTCGTGGATCAGCTGGGCCAGGTCCTCGATCGAGTAGATGTCGTGGTGCGGCGGCGGGGAGATCAGGCCCACCCCCGGGGTGGAGTGCCGGGTCCGGGCGATCCACGGGTAGACCTTGTGCCCGGGCAGCTGGCCGCCCTCGCCGGGCTTGGCCCCCTGGGCCATCTTGATCTGCAGGTCGTCGGCGTTGACCAGGTACTCGCTGGTCACCCCGAACCGGCCGCTGGCCACCTGCTTGACCGCGGACCGGCGCAGGTCGCCGTTGGCGTCCGGGACGAACCGGCGGGCGTCCTCGCCGCCCTCGCCGGTGTTGGACCGGGCGCCGAGCCGGTTCATCGCGATGGCCAGGGTCTCGTGCGCCTCGGCCGAGATCGAGCCGTAAGACATCGCGCCGGTGGAGAACCGCCGGACGATCTCCGCGGCCGGCTCGACGTCTTCTATCGGGATAGCCGCCCGTGGGGCGGGCTGGGGCGCGCGGGCCGGGAGCGACGCTGCGCCCAGCCCACGCGGGTCGGTGGGTTCGTCGACGCCGCGGATGCGCATCAGCCCGCGCAGCGTCATCAGCCGGGCGGACTGCTCGTCCACCAGGCGGGTGTACTCCTTGAAGATCTCGTACCGGCGGCTGCGCGTGGCGTGCTGCAGCTTGAACACGGTCTCCGGGCTGAACAGGTGCGGCTCGCCCTCCCGTCGCCACTGGTAGTCGCCGCCGGTCTCCAGCCGCCGGTGCGCTGGGCCGCCGCGCGGCGGGACCGCCCGGGTGTGCCGCGCGGCCGCCTCCGCGGCCAGCACATCGAAACCAACCCCGCCCAGCCGCGAGGTGGTGCCGGTGAAACAGGTGCCGATGACCTCGTCGCCGAGCCCGATGGCCTCGAAGATCTGCGCGCCGGTGTAGGCGGCGACGGTGGACACGCCCATCTTGGACATGATCTTCAGCAGGCCCTTGCCCAGCGCCTTGAGCAGGTTCTCCCCGGCCTTCTTCGCGGTGACCGTGTCGAGCACGCCGCGGCGCACCATGTCCTGCACTGACTCCAGGGCCACGTACGGGTTCACCGCGGCCGCGCCGTAGCCGACCAGCAGCGCGATGTGGTGGCACTCGCGGGCGTCGCCCGCCTCCACCACCAGGCCGGCCCGGGTCCGCGTCCGCTCCCGGATCAGGTGATGGTGCACCGCCCCGGTGAGCAGCAGCGACGGGATCGGGGCGAGCCGCCGGTCGGCCTCGGTCCGGGTCCCGCCGCGGTCAGACAAGACCAGGATCCGGGTGCCGCCGGCGATGGCCGCCGACACCTCGGCGCAGATCTCGGCCAGCCGCTGCTGCAGTGCCGCGCCGCCGCCGGCCACGTCGAACCGGCCGTCCACCACGTGCGAAGCGAATCCCGGCAGGTCTCCGTCATCGTTGATGTGGATGATCTTGTTCAGGTCGTTGTTGCTGATCACCGGGTAGGGCAGCACGATCTGCCGGCAGGACGCGGGCCCGGGCTCGAACAGGTTGCCCTCCGGGCCGGTCGAGGACTCCAGCGAGGTGACCAGTTCTTCCCGGATGGCGTCCAGCGGTGGGTTGGTGACCTGCGCGAACAGCTGGGAGAAGTAGTCGAAGAGCAGCCGGGGCCGGTCGGACAGC
>Ga0207665_10000388_pt1 | contig 30183 bp, 23 predicted proteins | sample LARL112metaG_FD_184351 | JGI IMG/M metagenome (GOLD analysis project Ga0207665, IMG submission 184351) | Corn, switchgrass and miscanthus rhizosphere microbial communities from Kellogg Biological Station, Michigan, USA - LAR L11-2 metaG... | ecosystem: Host-associated > Plants > Roots >... | reverse complement strand
GTGGCCGCCTGGTCGTTCTCGTCATCGGCCACCAGGCCGCGGCAGAAGTCGCTGGAGATCACCTCGAAGCGGCCGAAGTGCTGGCGGGCGAACGTGGACTTGCCCGAGCCGGACACGCCGATCAGGACGACCAGGGCCACCTCGGGAATGCTGAGCACCCGCCCGGTCACCGCCTGCTCAGTCACGGGCGAACACCGCCAGCTGGGAGGGCGGCCCCACGTCCGGGTCGTCCGGGCCGACCGGCTGGTAACGGACCTGGTAGCCGCGCCGGCCGGCGACCGCGTCTGCCCACTCGTGCAGCTGCGCCCGGGTCCACTCGAACCGGTGGTCCGGGTGCCGGTAGGCGCCCGGCGCCAGCCCGGGGAGCCGGGTGTTGTGTTCCACGTTGGGCGTGGTGATCAGCACCAGGCCGGGGCGGGCGGCGCCGAACACCGCCCACTCCAGCGCGGCCAGCCGCGGCAGGTCGAGGTGCTCGATGACCTCCATCAGGACCGCCGCGTCCAGCCCGGCGAGCCTGCCGTCGGTGTAGGTCAGCGAGGACTGGATCAGCTCGACCCGGTCCCGCTGCCGCTCCGGCATCGTGTCCAGGTGCAGCCGCTGTGCGGCCCGGTCCAGCGCCCGGGGCGACACGTCAACGGCCAGCACGCGGCGCACCGACGGTTCTTTCAGCAGCCGGGCGGTGAGCGCTCCCTCGCCGCAGCCGAGATCGGCAACCGTGGCCGCACCGGCCGCCCGCAGCACGGCCAGGACCGCTTCCCGGCGGGCCTCGGCCAGCGGCTGGCGCGGCCCGGGTGGCGTGTCGCTGACCGCATTGTCCAGCTGCTCAGGTTCGGTGTCGTCCACCTCGGCCAGCCGGCCCACCGCCGTGGCCACCAGGGGCCGCTGGTGGGCCAGGTACCGGCGGGTGATCAGGTCGCGCAGCGGGTGCCCGGCCAGCCAGCCGCTGCCCGCCCGGATCAGCTTGTCCACCTCGTCGGTGCTCACCCAGTAGTGCTTGGCGTTATCCAGCACCGGCAGCAGCACGTACAGGTGGCTGAGCGCCTGGGCCAGCCGCATCCGGCCGGTCAGCCGGATGCTGAGGTAGGCCGAGTCGCCCCAGTCCGGCAGCTCGGGGTCGAGCGGGATGGGCCGGGCCGCCACCGTCCAGCCGAGCGGCTGCAGCAGCCGCTGGGCCAGGTCGGCCCCGCCCCGGCAGGGCAGCGCCGGGATCGTGATCTCCAGCGGCAGGTCCCTGGCGGCCAGCTCCGGCCGGGCGGTGCACCGCCCGGCCATGGCGGTGCCAAACACCTTGCTCAGCGCGACCGCCATCATCGAGGACGCCGCGTACGGGCGGTCGTTGACGTACTGGGCCAGGGAGAACCCGGCCTGCGCGGCGCCGCTGCGGTGCTGGCGGACCAGCCCGATCGGGTCCACCTCGAGCAGCAGCGCGGCGGTGCACCGCTGCTCGCCCGCCTCGGGATAGAACACGTGAGCCTGACCGGCCGCCAGCTCGAACGCCTGCACCCGGTCCGGGTGCTTGTGCAGCAGGAAGCCCAGGTCGGTGGCGGGTGGCGTGGTCGAGGTGATGGTCAGCAGCACACTGCGCAGTCTTCTGCGTCCGGCCGCGTACGGCTAGCCGTTTGCTGGTGGAACCGCTACAACTCGTGAGATGACCGTGGAAACGGAGCCGCCGCGGCGGATCCTGGTGGCCGGGGACTGGCACGGCAACGAGGACTGGGCACTGAACGTGATCCGGCGCGTCCCTGGTCTGCTGGCCGGTGAGCCCCGGCGGCTGATCCTGCACCTGGGGGACTTCGGTATCTGGCCGGACCGGGCGGGCTTGGCCTATCTGGCCCGGATCACCGAGGTGCTGGCGGAGACCGGTGCCGAGCTGTGGTTCATCGACGGCAATCACGAGGATTTCGGCCTGCTGGCCAAGCTGGACGCCGACGGCGCCACCGGGGATGGCCGGGTGCGGGTCCGGCCCGGCCTGTATCACCTGCCGCGCGGCTACCGGTGGGGCTGGCACGGCCGGGCCTGGCTGGGTTGCGGTGGCGCGGTGAGCCTGGACAAGGCGGTGCGCACCGCGGGCGTGGACTGGTCGCCGGAGGAGGAGATCACCGCCGCCCAGGTGACCGCGATCAGCGCGGCTGGGCACGCCGACGTGCTGGTCAGTCACGACTGCCCGGCGGGTGTCCAGCATGACCTCGGCCGTCTGCCGCCCGGCTGGGACCCGGCCGACCTGGCCCGCAGCCACGCGCATCAGCAACGGCTGCGGGACCTGGTGGACGCGGTCCGGCCGTCGTATGTCATGCACGGACATCTGCACCGGGCCTACCACCAGGACTGCGACTTCGGGTATGGGCCGGTGCGGGTCACCGGGCTGGCCGCGGACGGCCGGCTGCGCAACTTCGCGGTGCTCGACGTCTCGGCCATGCAGTGGGAGCCGCGCGGCGGCCGGTCTGGCTGGGCCAGACGCCGGCCCGGCCGGCATCGCGGCTAGCTAGGCGGTTAGGCGGCAGCCCGGTCGGATGCGCCCGCCTCGATCCACTGGTACACCGCCCCGATGCCCTGGGCCAGGCTGGCCGAGGCCCGCCAGCCCAGCTCCCGGGCGGCCCGGTTCACGTCCAGGACGCTGCGCGCCAGCTCACCCGGCCGGGGCGGGCATAGCCGCGGTTCCAGCGGGCGGCCGGCTATCTCGCCGATGATCCGGACCAGGTCCAGGACGCTGGTCTCGGTCCCGGTGCCGATGTTCCAGATACCAGGGCGGTCGGCGTCCGCCGCGGCCAGGAACGCGCGGACCACGTCCCCCACGTATACGTAGTCCCGGGTCTGCGTGCCGTCCCCGTACACGGTCAGCTCGCGGTCGGCCAGCGCGGCCCCGCAGAAGATTGGGATGACTCCGGCATCCCCGCCCGGATCCTGGCGCGGCCCGTAGACGTTGGCCAGCCGGAGTGCCGAGTGCCTGGTGCCATGCAGCCGGTTGTACAGACCGAGATACTGCTCAGCGCAGTACTTCGCGATCCCGTACGGGGACTCGGGCAGCGGCAGCACGTCCTCGGGGGATGGGATCGGGGCGTCGCGTCCGCACAGCGCCCCGCCCGACGACGCGAACAGCACCCGCGCGCCGACCGCGCGCGCCGCTTCCAGCACATTGACCGTGCCGATGACATTGACCTGGGCGTCCTGCGCGGGGGCGGCCACCGAGGAGCGAACGTCGATCTGCGCCGCCAGGTGGCAGATCAACTGCGGCCTGGCCTGGGACACGAGCGCGGTCAGCGTCGCGCTGTCGCAGATGCTGACCTTGTGCAGGCCCGCCTGGTCGGCCAGCCGCCCAGCCCGCCCCGCGGCCAGGTCATCGGCTACCGTCACCTCGTCGCCCCGGCCCAGGAACGCATCGGTGAGGTGCGAACCGATGAAACCGGCACCACCGGTCACGAGTACGCGCATGGTTGATGATGCTAGCGGCGGGCCTGCGCGGTAGCGGGGTTTGGGATGGCGAGGTCGGTCTCGTTACTGCCAGCCGTCATCGTCTCGTCTCATCAGGGATCAGGTGTGGTTTGCGCTGGCCGCGCTGGTGGCCGTTGACTGGCCCGGCGCCGGCGCCGGCGCCGGCTCTGGGCCCGGGGCGCCAAGTCATTGCCCGAGCAGCCGCGGTAAACGCTGCGCGGTGGGCCGCGGGACACTCTCGGAGAATGGTGCCCAGCACGCGAAGCCCGTCGCTGAATGCGTTCAGGTTACTTACACCGTGAATTCTCGAACGTTCGAAGCTGGGGACCTCAGCGACCACAAGCCGCGCCTGAGCGACGCGCATGTGAATCAGCGTTTCAACCTCAAAGCCATCACCCCAGAGCCGGCCGCCTCCATTAGCCGGAACAGGAGTTGTCGTGTCGAGTCGGAGTACCGGAAGGTGCTTCCGCCAGAACGCGTTGAGCCCGTAACACAGGTCTGTGTACTTCGTACCGTACAACGTGTTGACCAAGCTGGTCAGCGCAAGGTTCCCCAGACTGCGCAGACGCGTGATGTCAGCACTGCCGCCGCCTGGCAGGAAACGTGATCCCTTCGCGAAGTCGGCACCGTCCATGAGTGCTTTAACGAATCTCGGGATCTCGCCAGGATCGGCCGACCCGTCGGCGTCCACCATGGCGATGAGGTCACCGGTCGCTGCGGCGAATCCGCAGGCAAGGGCATTTCCCTTACCTTCTCGTGTCTGTGTGACCAGGCGGACGTCAGGTCGCAATCGGCGGACAACCTGAACCGTGTCATCTACCGAGTGGCCATCCACGACGATTATCTCGTGAATGTCTGATGGCAGTCGCGCGAAGACGTGCGGTAGGTTACGGGCCTCGTTCAGGGTCGGGATAATAACCGATAGTCCCGGCCATGCCGAAGGTTGCCAAGACGCGGAAGTCACGGCCCCCCCATGACTGGATTTGGCAAATTTGGATTTGGCAAAATCAGTACTGGAGGCGGGCCAGTACTTAATCGGCTGGTACCAACATGTGACCCCTGCACATGCTGATCCCACCCGTCTCGCTGGTACTTTAGCAGCTCACAGGCTCCGATGCTAGGATGTACTAGTAAAAATGTAGTAGACAGTACTAAAAGCTCTGAGCCTCGGCCATCGTTACATAGCGTAACAATGCAGATCGGCAGGGTAGCGTTTTGGATCCAAAGGGGATCCAAAAGCCGGATGTAAATAAAGGTCGGTGGGCACGAGTCGATGCAGTCGCCAGGGGACCAAATGTGCGCACCCCCACCGCGGCGGACTCCGTAACGAACCGCGGGACCGCTCCTGTTGGGCAGCCTCAGGATCAGGCATCTGCGGCCCGGAGCCCGGACGGCGGTCGCCCGACGTCGTAGGCTTGTCCGGGGAACAGGAAATTGAATCAGATGGGGCTGGCGTCCGGAAGACGGCAACGCGCGTGCGTGGCAGGCTGGCGCTCACCAGCACCAGCCGGGCGGCCGTGAGTACGACGATCATTCCCAGGAACCACCAGTAGCTGGCCATCAAGGAAGTGTCCTGAAGCGGCCAGAAGACGCGTACCCCTGGGTAACCCTCGGCGATGTCCCGCGCGAAATGCAGCACCAGCCCGGCCGCCGCCCCGCTCAGTACGGCCCGGTGCCTGCGACTGGCCACCGCAGCGGCGACGAACACTGCCACGGTGGACAGCGAATGCGTGACCGGCCGCTGGGCTTGGTCTCCCAGCAGTCCCAGGTACAGCGGTATGTGATCCACATCGATGGCGACTGATGCGATGAGCGCCGCGGCATAGAAGCGGCGCGGCGCGTCGATGAAGCGCGCCAGGACAAGCAAGCCCAGGGCGGCAGTGCATAGATGAGCGACCTCATCGACGGGCCCGGTAGTCCACACACCGAAGGGAATGCTGCGGTCGACCGCGTCGGATGCCAGCGCGACCGCGGCCAGCAGCAGCGGACCAGCCCACCACCGGACCGGTCCCGAGACGGCTGATCTCATCGCTGTCCGACCCGGCGACCCGCCCGCACGGCGTCGCCACGCTCGGGCCCCAGCTCGGCGTGCGCAGCAGCGCCGGTCCGGAATTCCTGGGATGGCAACGGCGAGTCAGTCATGCCGACAGCGTAACTCGATGGCTGCGCTGTGATCCGCCGCTGGTCCGGGTCAGCCGGGCCGCAGGTGGATGAGCGTTACCTCACTGCCTTCGTGGAGCTGCCCGCCATCAGGGTCACGAGCCGGCCAGATGTTTCAAATCCTGTCATCGCGCGGCGCAGCAACCAGGCGAAGGCGAGCAGGGCCACGGCCCCTATGAGCAGGCGGATAGCGAGCCACACCGGGGAGGCCGGCAGTACCCCGATCGCCAAGGTGACAGCGATGGCACCACCGATGAGGGCGCGGAGCTGAACTGAGGCACCAGGGACCTGCAGGCCGGAACTCACGGGCGGCCGGGTGAGCCGGGCACACAGGGCATAGGAAAGTACCGTGGCGATAGCCGAGCCGGTGATGCCGAAGAACGGAACCATCACGACGTTCAGGCCTATGTTCACCGCCGCTGCGACCAGCGTTGCCACCGCCGCCTGGCCAGTCCTCCCAGCGCTCATCAGCGCCCGTAGGTTGGCCTGGAACTGCGCGAAAGGGAACGTGCAAATGGCTACGATCGCGACAATCGGCGTCAGCTCGGCTGGATGGAACGATGGGGGAACCCACACTGCCAGCACCACCGGGGCCCCGGCAGCCAGGCCACAGACCACCGGGATCAACAGCAGGTTCATCAGGTCGCGGCTGTTGGCCAGGAGCCGGGATCGTGCCACTTGGCCTTCCACTGCGTAGATGCGCGGCATCCACGCCCAGCCGACGAAGACAAGAAGGATGAAGCCGAGACTGCCCACGTTGTAAGCGACGGAGTAGCGGCCAACCGCTGCCGACCCGAGGACATGGGCAATGACGACCCGGTCGCCGAGGCCGAGAATGTAGCCACTGAGCTGCTGCGGCACCATGGGCAGGCCGAAAAGAAATACCCCGGCGTAGGGGCGGATCGCGGTCAGTACTGACCAGGCTGGCCTCAGGGCCAGCAAGCCGACAAGAGCAGCCGTGCCTTGCCCGATGACCAGGCCCCAGAGGTAACTCGTAACATTGGGCGCCCACCAGTACAGCAGAAGCACACCGGCCGCTTGCGCCCCCACCGACTGCACAGCAGCGACGAAGGTGGCCATCCTCAGCTTGTCTCTGGACCGGAGCATGGCGAGTGCCGTCAACGTCAGCGCGAAGCAGGCGGCCCACAATGCGGCCAAGCGCGCGTCCAGGACCTGGTTCAGGCCCACGGCGGGGCCCCACGCCGGTGCGGCCAGGACGGCGACGAGCGAGGCGGCGACCGCAAGGATGGCGGAGATGGCGAGTACCCCACGGGACCGGTGATCGCCGTCCGTCCCCGCGAACACCTTCTGAGCCGCGAAGGGGAACCCGAGGTTAAAGGTCACCCCTAGGAGCTGCGCCACCGTCATGGCGAGCGACACCTGCCCGAACTGGCCTGCGCCGAGGCGCCGGGTCAGGATGGGCGTTATGAGCGCGGTGAGGACCACCTGTAGGGCGGACACTCCAAGGTAGACGAAATCGCGGGTGAACATGGCACGCAGGGCACTCGACGCTGGTGGATGATCGCCAGACGCCGTCAGCACTACGTCGTCATGAGGGTTCTTCCCGCCGTTTGGAGGACTAGGGCCCGCCTGCTGGCGGAGACCCCAGGCTCGGCCCCAACCGCGTTGCAGGGCATACCAGCGACCATCGTCCCGCATGCGCCACTTGCCGGGCACGGCGATGGCCAGGCGCTGGGCCAGGCGCTGCGCGGCGGGCGTCACCGCCGGGTCCTGGTCGCGGCGCCACTCGGTGAGATGCCAGGGGATCTTGGCCAGGAAGCGGGACTGCTGGCGGTATTCCGGCCTGTCCGACGAGGTGCGCGGCTCCACCTTGGTGAGGTACAGCCGCCGCTCGGCCCGGATGATCCCGCCATGGGCCAGCCGGCGTTCCTTCTGGGGCTCCTGGGGATCGTTAACCGACCGCTGGTCGGAGATGGCGTTCTCCTCCATCCTGAGGAGGAAGACCACCGGGAACTCCAGCCCGCTGGCCGTGCCCAGGGTCATCAGCGTCACCTTGCCGTCGTGATCCGCGCCCTCGGGGACCTGGCCTGCATCGGCGAGCAGGGACACCTGCGCCAGAAAGTCAGCCAGCGAGCCCGGCGCCGACCCCGCCGTGTCCGTGTCCGTGTTCGTGTCCGTATGCGGGCCCGGGTCTGGCAGCCCGGCCTGGCCGTGCAGTGCGTCGAATTCCCGCGCACCCGCCACCAGTTCCTTGAGGTTCTCGATCCGTCCTGCGTCCTGACGGTCGCTGGAGGCCTCCAGCTGGGCAACGTACCCCGACCGCTCCAGCACCGCCTCGGCTATCTCCGCCACCGTCAGGCCGGCATCCGCGTCCGCCCGTAGCCCTGCCAGCAGCTCATTGAAGGACTCAATCGCCCGGATCGCCGGGGGGGAGAGCCCGGGTACCTCACCGGGCCGGATTAGGGCCGCGGCAAGAGATGCCCTGTCCCGGTGGGCGAGTGCGGCAACGGACTCTTGGGTCCGGATCCCGATCCCCCGCCTGGGCACGTTCAGCACCCGGCGCAGGGACACCTCATCCTCGGGGTTGGCGATCAGCCGCAGGTAGGCGAGCAGATCCTGCACCTCGCGGCGCTCATAAAACGGGATCCCCCCCACGATGATGTAAGGCAGCCCGGCCCGGATGAAGACCTCCTCGATGGCCCGGGACTGGGCGTTGGTGCGGTAGAACACCGCGATCTGACCATGGGCGGCCCCACCCTTGTCGGTGAGCCGGTTCACCTCCTCGGCCACGAAAGCCGCCTCGTCGTGCTCGCTATCGGCGATGTAGGCGATGACCGGCCGGCCCACACCCGCCTCCGACCACGGATCCTGGGCGTCTTTGATCACCGGGATCGGCTCGGTGTCACTGAAGTCCGGCTGGCCCCATGGCCCCAGTTTCGGTGGGGGCAGTTGCGGTGATGGGGGCGGCTGCTGTGGCGGGAGTGGCTGGCGTGGCGAAGGTGCTTGCCGTGGTAGGGGTGGCTGCCGTGGCAGGGGCGGCTTCGGAGACGCAGGCCAGCCGCCGACCAGCCTGCGGCCGTACGAGCCGGCCAGGAAAAGGGCTGTGACCGCGCCTAGCAGCAACCCGAGCGAGACCGGGCCGAGCCGAATGCCGCTGACATCGAGAAGCAGCGACGCACACACGGCGAGCACGAGCGATACCGGCACCGCTACCGAGATCGACCGCAGGCCGGCGGTCTGCCCCAGCAGACGCAGGAACGCATAACCCGGGGCCAGCAACAGGGCCGGCAGGACAACCACCCGGGAGAGCCCGGGAAGGACCGGGGCGCACATGAGCAGGGCGGCTCCGACGCCGGCTAGGAATCCCGGGTCCCGCGCCACCTGCAGGCGGGTGCGCCATTCCGGCGGTACGTCAATGATCGTTGGCATGGGAGGGATACCACGAACGATACGAGTGGAAATCGATCCTATACAGGCGATAATGCTGCGAGGAGTACAGGAGCCGTAGCCACGGCCGGTGCGCCAGGCGAGTGATGTTCCGCAGTGGCACCAGATCCGGTTCGCCCTTGTAGAACAGGGGCGGCCCGGTCGGGGTCTGCTGCGCGTCGCGGACATCGACGGCTAGGTAGTCGTCTCCCCGACGCTGCATGGTGGACATGAGAGCCGGTGCTGGCGGGCGATCGCCGTACCAGATGGTCGCAATTGGCAGGCTGGGCCCCGCTAGCGGGGTGACGGCGTCGGCGTGAGCTGTGAGTGCCAGCGCAGTGAAACGATCTGTCACTATGTGCGCCCCGGGGCCCAGATGTGTCTGAACCCAGTTCGCAAGCCTGAGGGTTTCGGGGGTGACGCTGTTGGTGTCCGAGCCGAACTGGTAAGGCCCAGGGAACCGAGCGCTGGGCGGTGAATCCACTGCGACATTCCCGACGAACAAGACGGCGAGTGCGGCCGCGCCGACCGCCGCGGCCGTTCGCCTTAGCCCCGGCCTGCGGTTGTCCAACTCGAACAAGATGACGAGAGCGGCCGGCAGAGGAGCGACCCCGACAAACGTCGTGGCCCAGATACGGTGCGCTGATTGAGCCCCATCGCTGGTCAGCGTCAATGGGAGACTCACCAGGTAGGCCGCGGTGAGCACGAACGCCCACAGGAAGTTCGATCGCAGGGCGGGCTTCTGCAGCCAGCGAATTCCCGCAAAGAGGAATGCGATCGCGATCATGATAGGCGCGGCGATTGCAGCTGCTCGTTCGTAGCTGGGGGAGCCCGAATGACTAAAGATCGTCCGCGTTGCACCACTACCAGCCTTGGAGCCAGTGACCAAGGCGACAATCTGTGATGCCGTGCCTGACACATGGGGGAAGAGGTAGCCCACCGTTGTCGGCGCGACGAAGGCAATCCACAACCCGAAGCACATCGCCAGTGTCAGCACCGGCACCCACCTGACGAACAGGCGGCGCGAGCTGCCCCTGCGGTCGGCGAACCCGCTTATCGGCTTGAGAAAGAACGCGCCCGCCAGGAGCAGGGCGATGCCGGACAGGCTGGTGAGATGGTGTGTCACCACCAAGCCGAAGGAGATCACCGCGATCAGCAGCAATGCCGACAGGCTCTGTCTCCAGGTGCGGTCGGCAGATCGCTCGGCCGCCAGGGCTTCCACGTACAGGCGGACGATCGTCAGCATGAGCAGGATCGCAACGGATTCGTAGGAGAACTGGACGTCAAAGTAGACGAAGCTTGGATTGGCGGCGTAGACCAGGCCAGCCACCGCCGCCCACCGATGGGGAACTGGCAGGGCTCGCGCTATGTAGTAAACCTGTACCGGGAGCAGGCAGTGCACCACGGCGATCAGCGCCAGGGCCGAGTCCCACGGGGAAAGGCCGGTCAGCCAGTGGATCGCGGCCGCGGCGCTCTGCAACCCCGGGTAGAAAGTCCCGATTGGCAGCAACGGCGTGTGCTGGAAGAGCCCACCGGCCGAAATGATGTTCCGCAGCAGGGCGAATTGAGCAGTCTCATCGAAGCCACTCGGGCCATCCGCGCTCAGCCAGAACGCGGGCAACACGGTGAAGAGCCCGAACAATCCAAGCCAGAAAACCGCATAGCGTCCGGATACCGCCCGCCACGCGACTGCCAGGTAGGCGAGCAGCATTCCTGCCCAGAAGATGGGATCGTAAGACTGGATCGCTGCGGTGGGGGCTATGCGGTATGCCCAGATCACCAGGGCAGCGCCGGCCGCGACGAGACCGGCCGCCCTCAGCTCCGCCAGTAGGTCGCCCGGGGGCAGCGGGATCCTCGACGGGCCGTCTTCCCGGACAAGCCCCGACGGGCTGTCTTCCCGGAGAAGCACGGGAACCGGCCTTCGGGACATCCGCATCGGTGAGCCGACTTACGCGGTGCCGCAGATGGGATTGCCTTGTGCTGCCTGGAAACTGCCCGCATCGGCGTTCGACCCCTCTTGGTGGGTCAACGTCAGCGCGTGCGGTGAGCCGATCATGTTGAGGCGCTGCGGTTGGTACGTCACGGTCATAAAGGGTCCCCCCGGGACGATGTTAGTAACGCTACCACCGGTGAGATCGTGGTCACGGTGACCGCCGCGAACAGGCACTTCCCCGGTCTGCTTGTCCGAGCTTATGGTTGGCGAGGGAGCGGAGGCAGTCTACGTTCAACACGGTCCTCGTCGCTGGGCAGTTCACGACGGGGGGTACTGTGTCTACAGTCTTGCCGAAGCGCCGGGTGGGAAGTGGCGGGGGGCTTAGCCGCCATGTCCCGGCCCGGCGACCATTGGGGGTGCCGGCCAGGGGGGCCGCGTGGACTTTTTGCTGAGTGCCGAACAGCGCGAGCTGACGGAGGCGGCCGCTGATTTCGCCCAGCGGGAGCTCAACCAAGATCTGGTGGAGCGCGAGGATGAGGGGGAGTTTCCGCGAGAGGCGTGGCGGAAGTGTGCCAAATTCGGGGTCCAGGGCCTGCCTATTCCCGCCGAGCTAGGCGGGGCCGACACCGACGTCCTCACGACAGCCCTGGTCATGGAGGCCTTGGGATACGGGTGCCACGACAACGGACTGCTCTTTTCCCTCAACGCGCAGATGTGGAGCGTCGAGGTGCCGCTAGTGACGTTCGGCACCCCGGCACAGCAGCGGGCGTACCTGCCCGGCATGGCGTCGGGGGACATCATCGCCGCGCACGGGATGACCGAGTCTGGCTCCGGTTCTGACGCGCTGCACATGCACACCCGCGCCGAGCGGCACGGTGACCACTACGTCCTCGAAGGGAGCAAGCAGTACATCACCAACGCCCCGGTTGCTGACGTCCTGCTGGTCTACGCCGTGGACCCGGGCCGGCCTGGACTATCCGGGATCTCGGCTTTCCTCGTCGACGCAGCGACACCGGGGCTCACGGTGAGCAGCAGCTTTGAGAAGATGGGCCTGCGGACCTCGCCGATGGGCGAGATAACGCTGCACGACTGCGTCGTTCCCGCGGAGAGCCGGCTAGGGCCGGAAGGGGCGGGTATGCCGATCTTCAACTCGTCCATGGAGTGGGAACGGAGCTGCCTTTTCGCCAGCACCGTGGGCGCGATGCGGCGGCAGCTCGAGGCGTGTGTGGCGTACGCGCGGTCGCGCGAGCAGTTCGGCCAGCCCATCGGTAAGTTCCAGGGCGTGTCCGACAAGCTGGCCGATATGTACGTGCGGCTGGAGGCGGCGAGATCGCTGATCTACCGGGTGGCATGGCTGAAGCAGCAGGGCAGGTCCGCCCCTGCGGAGGCGGCTGCCGCGAAGCTGTTCATCAGCGAGGCCTGGGTGCGCTCCAGCCAGGACGCGATCCAGATCCACGGGGCCTGGGGTTACCTGAAAGACGCAGGGATCGAGCGGGACCTCAGGGATGCGGTCGCCGGCACCATCTACTCAGGGACATCGGAGATCCAGCGCGTGGTAGTCGCCCGGATGCTCGGGCTCTGAGCCATCCGGGCCGGGGAAGCATCACCGGCGGGGAGCCAGGAGAGGAAGCGTGATGGCGTATCTGCTGCAGCGGCTGCTGACCGAGGCTGCGGCGCGGCAGCCGCAGCGGCCGGCGGTAGTGTCCGACGGCTGCCTGCTCACCTACCAGGAGCTGGACCGGCTGAGCAACAAGGTGGCCCGGGCACTGCTGGACCTGGGCGTGGCGCCCGGCGACCGGGTGGGGATCCTCGCCCCCAAGTCGGCCGCTGCGGTCGTCGGGGTATACGGGGCGTTGAAGGCCGGGGCCTGTTATGTGCCGCTCGACCCGAAGGCACCCGCTGGGCGGCTCAGCCACATCGTGCGGGACAGCGGCGCCGCCGTGATCGTGGCGGACGAGGCAAGGAGGTCCGAGGCAGCTACTCTGGCCGGCGCTGTTCCCCGGCCGCCCAGTGTGGTGGTGGTGAGCGTTCCCGGCTCCTCAGAGCGTGAGGAAACGGCCGGTGTCCCGGCCCAGGGCGCGGCCATTGTGCCGTGGAGCGCGGTGGCTGAGGAATCAGGCGAGCCGTTGGCGGAGGAACGGGCGATCGAGACCGACCTCGCGTACATCCTGTACACGTCGGGATCCACCGGCACCCCGAAGGGGGTGATGATCTCCCATCGCAACTCGCTCACGTTTGTCGACTGGGCGGCGCCGGCTGCGGAGCTCAGCGAGCAGGACCGCGTCTGCAGCCCCGCGCCGCTGCATTTCGATCTGTCGGTCTTCGACATCTTCGCCAGCTGCCGTGCTGCCGCGTGCCTGACGGTGCTTCCGGAAGGAGCAGCCACCTTTCCGGTATCGATCGCGAGGTGGCTCGAGGCCGAACGGATCTCGGTCTGGTACTCCGTGCCCTCGGTCCTCACGCTGCTGGCCTGCTACGGCAGCCTGCAGCAGGTCAACCTGTCAGACCTGCGGATGGTGATCTTCGCCGGGGAGGTGTTCCCCCCCAAGCACCTCGCCCGGCTGATAGCCGGGCTGCCGCACGCGCGCTACCTCAATTGGTACGGGCCGACCGAGACCAATGTATGCACGGCGTTCGAGGTGCCCGCGGGCTGGGCTGATGACCAGCCGGCCCCCATCGGGAAGGCCTGCGCCAACACCGAGGTGTTCGCAGTCACGAGCGAAGGCCGCCGGGTGTCCCAGCCCGGCGAAGAGGGTGAGCTCTACGTGCGGGGTCCCTCGCTGATGCTGGGGTACTGGGGACAGCCGGCCAAGACCAGCGAGGTGCTGGTCCGCAACCCGTTCCGGGCAGAGTACGACGAGTTGGTGTACCGGACAGGTGATCTGGTGGCCCTGGAGCCAGACGGGAACTATGCCTATCTGGGCCGCCGGGACACCATGGTGAAGATCCGCGGTTACCGGGTGGAGCTGGGAGAGGTGGAAGCCACCCTGTACCGGCACCCGGCCATCCGGGAGGCGGCGGTGCTCCCGGTGCCGGATGGGCTGCTCGGCAGCCGCCTCCGTGCCGTCGTCACCGCGGACGGGGGCAGCAGCCTCACCCGCGAGAACGTGCTGGAGCACTGCCGGCGGTGGCTGCCGAGCTACATGGTGCCGGACATAGTCGACTTCCGCGAGGAGATGCCAAGAACCTCGACCGGCAAAGTCGACCGGGCCGGCCTCGCCCAAGAGCAGGACGAACTGGAGCCGGCCGGAGACGGCCGAGGGAACAAGCGCTAGCAGACACACAAGGAAAGGAGCGTGCCGGAGTGGAGACGGTCATCAACGACTACATCAGCCGGGAACTCGTCCCGGACGCGGCGCTGCTGCCGCTGAAGAACGACACATCACTGCTGGACAGCGGGATCCTCGATTCGCTGAGCCTGCTCAGGCTGGTGGTCTTCCTCGAAGAGCGGTTCGGCATCACAATGGGCGACGCGGATCTGCTCCCAGAGAATTTCGGCAGCGTGAACGCCATCTGCGCTTATCTCCGCTCCCGTGAGCCGGGGAAGGAGGCGGCGCATGGGTGACAGCCGCGTGCCACGCGACCCACAGCTCCCCACGCACTGGTTCAACATCCTGCATGACCGGCCGCAGTACGTGACCTCGGCGGTGTCGAGATCACGGTTGGGGGGAGAGGCGAAAACGGCGGGGCACGGCGCCCTGCTCCAGCAGCCGTTGTCCCTCGCACGGCAGTCCATTAACACGGCCGATCGGCTCATACCGATCCCCGACGAGGTGCTGGACCTGTATGCGCAGTACCGTCCCACGCCCTTGCGCCGGGCAGTGCGCCTGGAGGAGCACCTCGGCGCCAACGCTCGTATCTATTACAAGTACGAGGGTGCCAACCTCACCGGGAGCCACAAGCTCAACACCGCCCTGGCGCAGGCCCACTACTATTCCCGCGCAGGCGTGAAACACCTGGTCACGGGCACGGGCGCAGGGCAGTGGGGAACCGCTCTCGCCTACGCATGCCAGGTCATGGGTCTCCGCTGCACGATCTTCTGGGTCAGATCCACCTTGCGTCAGAAGCCCATCCGCGGCGAGATGATGCGGCTGTTCGGTGCGGCCGTCCATGAGAGTCCCAGCAACCTGACCGAAGTCGGGCGCAGGGCGCTCAAGAAGGACCCAGAGGACATCGGTACCCTCGCCGGGGCCACCGGGGAAGCCCTTGCGCTCGCAGCCGAGGACAGCGAATCACGCTTTGCCGTTGGCAGTGGCGAGAACTCGGTGCTGCTCCACCAGACGGTCATCGGTCAGGAGGCCGTCTCGCAGATGGCCGCGCTGGGCGACTTCCCTGATTACGTCATTGCGTGCATGGGCGCCGGATCGAACTTCGGCGGGATCACCCTGCCCTTCCTTGGTGCGGCGAAGGACTCCGGGAGGCCGGTCCGGCTTCTCGCCGTCGAGTCGGCCGCGTGCCCGAAGCTGACCCGAGGTCGCTACCTCTACGACCTGAGTGACGCCCTGGGCACAACCCCGATCACCAAGATCTATTCACTCGGCAGCACTTACGTGCCACCGCCGGTGTACGCGGGCGGACTGCGGCATCACAGCGCCGGGCCGCTAACGAGCGCCATGTATGCGGACGGCTCCCTGGAGGCGATGGCCATCGACCAGCTAACGTCGTTCCGGGCCGGCATGCTGTTCTGCGAGACCGAGGGTATTCTGCCCGCCCCTGAAGCCGCCCACGCGGTAGCCGGGATGATGGATCTCGTGTCGCTGCATCCGCGCCAGGGGCCTCCGCTGGTCGTCCTCGTCAACATCAGCGGGCACGGCCTGCTGGATCTGGGTGCCTACAGGCGTTTTGCCGACGGCGAGATCGAAGCGGTGACAGCGGACGAGGCCAGCTTGTCGCAGAGCCTGAGCGCCCTGGAAGAGTTCAACCAACGCATCGCGGTACCTGCCGAAGCAACGTGACGGCGAAGGACGGGTGGCCCGGTCGTTGGCACTGGGCAGAGGATCAGGTGGCGGCGAGGAGCTGACGCGGCTGCTGCGCTGCCCGTCCACGTCGGCTGGAAGGTCGTCAGCACGTCAGTCCTGCGCCGGGACGCTACCTGTTGATCCATCGTCTGGATCTCCCGACTCGTGGTGATCCGCGGCTGGTGACCGGTCCGACTCCGGCTCGATCAGCCCGAGGCGGGCAACATCGACTGTGTGCCAGAGGTTCCAGTGGGCCGGGCTTTTCCGGATAGCGGCGTTGACCTCGGCGATGCAGCGCCCGAATGCCGTCGCGGTTTCTCCCTCCAGCGGCACTGGCGCCGAGAGCTCCCACACCTGGTGGTGCTGATCGGCCCCGCGATACAGGAAACCCATGAGCACCGGCGCGCCGGTCAGCTTGGCCAGGGTCACAGCCCCTGGCAGCAGCTGGGCCCGGCGGCCGAGGAAGGGAACATCGACAGCGCGGGCCCGCTCGTTGTCCAGCGGTGGCGCGTCGATCGAGATCGACACCACCTCATTGGCGCGGAGCGCGGCGGCTGCCTGCATCGCGACCTGGGGCCGCCCGGGCCATGGCTCGATGTTCGGGCGCTGCCGGTAGCGCAGCACCGGCCTGGCGTAGACCCGTTCCCAGAACCACCGCTCGGCAGAAGAGACACCAACTCTGCGGTTGTAGTTAGCCCTGTAGTCATAGTTGTAGTTGTGATCCCAGCGCCCGATGTGGGTGACGGGGAAGCCGCTGGCGTGCAGCACCGACAAGCCGCTGGCGTGCGAGCCGAAGTGGGCGGAGCACAGGATGGCTCCCTTGCCCGCCGCCAGCGCCGCCTCCAGGTGTTCCCGCCCACGGATCTCGACCAGCCGGCGGAGGGGCTGTGCCCCGCGCCGCAGCCGCTTCACGTCCACCGGACTGCAGGAGGAGAGCCGGAACCAGTCCCGGACTACCTGCTGCGCCGCCGCCGGGCTGAGCTCGTCCCCGAGCACCAGCCGCACATTACGGGCCAGCTCGGTGCGCTTCCCGGTCTGGTACCGGAAGAGCAAGTCGCCGTGCCAGCATGCGAGGCGGTAGCCCAAGGCGGCTGGCAGGCGGGCCAGGGCCGGCGCGACTGCCGCCCAGTAAGCCGCGCCTTCCACACTGCGCAGCAACTTCCCCGCGGGGTTGTCACCCATGCGCGGGCTCCTGCTTTCCGGACGCATGGGCACTCCGCGCTGATCGGCGTTCAGTAAGAAGCTCACGCCGTCCGAACCGCACGTCTGGCCTCCCGCCAGTTATGACCGCCACCCCCGGTTATGGCCGTCACCCGCAGCAATCATAGTCTCCTCTCCAGGTACTGGCTGAGGCCGGGATCGCCCGCCAAAAGCGGCCGTGCCCGCCGACGCTGGCCCGGGTCAACCCGCCGCTGCGACCCCACGGTTACTGCATTATTACCTGGATGTCGTGCGCCCATTGTCACACTTAACCCACCGGACGGCTGGTGAAGCAGATGATTCACACAATGCTGAGCGTGCCAGAGATGCGCTGGGATAACCGGGCGGCGCCGGGACCTGATGACCGGGAGACGGGATAATGCGCCGCCTAACCCAGAATCACTCTCGCCAGGATCGTTTACGGTAGGTTGGGCAGGCGCTCGGCGGGGATAAGAAACTGATTCAACCGCCGAGGTTCTCCCTGTACCTCCGCGAAACTGCGGCCATCGAATTCCATTAGACGGTAGTCAAGTGGTTCCACGATCTTATGGGCGTCGCTCCCGCATCGGATCGTCTCAGCCATGATGACCGGCCGATACGTTCGGATCGTCTCTAGCCCGCCCGCCAGGACCCGATATTCCAGCCCTTGGACGTCGATCTTGATGAAATCCGGCTGCAATCCGCAGTCATCGAGACGAATAAGAGGCAGTCGCTTGGACAACACTGTGAGCTTCATCGGATCGAACTGCAATACACGGTCTGAGCTGAGCCAGCTCTTGGCGCTCTCGTAGTCGAAGGATGCCAGCCCAGTGAGGATGTTGCCATTGTATGAGGGGACGAACAATTCCGCCTCGCCTGTTTGGTCGGAAAGTCCGTTGGGGATGACGGTTAGCTGGGGAAACTTCTTGGTCAGCCGTTGAAGCTTGCGGAAAACAGTAGGGTTCGGCTCGAAGCTGACGACTGTCGCAGCCGGAAACACCGTATAAAGCGACAGGACTGACTGTCCTATGTTTCCACCGACGTCGACCAGTAGAGGGCGATTACTGAACTTCAGTAGCGGAAGAGCGCGGAAATCATGTTCATGAGGACGATGCATCCAGTACAGCAGAGTGTAACGCCACTGAGGAGTCAGGAGGTCATAGCCACGCGGAAGCCGAAGTACCATCATGACCGCGAACCGTGTCGCAAAATCTTTAAAGACCATATAGCTCGTTTCCCCAGTGGCCAAGATGTGATTGGTGTGATTTCACAGCTGATGCTGGAGATCCAGCGCCGTATCCTGAAGAGCCACACATAAAGTTGGTCTCGTGCACCCTCTCGCAGAATACGCCATAAGGGGAGATTTATCAAGATGCGACCCCATCGCATGATGCTTTGTGCTAGATCCCTTGATTGCCGGCGATCTGCCCATGCGATCGTGCTCAGCCACAGCGAGATCCACGACTATGCCACCATAATCCTCACCCTCGGTGGGTGCCGGTCCCGGAGAGGGGTCAGCAGCCGCAGTGACGTCAGAAGTCAGTTACGCGAGTACTGCATAACGCGCTCATAGAGCGACTCCGCCGTAAGCCGGAGCGGTTTGTTGCGTTCGTCAAGGTACTCGGTCCGGCGTGCATCCTTCGCGCGTCGGCGTTGCTCGCTGGGCAGCGCGACCCCCAGACGGTAATCCCACCCCGTCATCACGGAATCCCGTTGCCCCAGCCACTCCACGGTCTGCTGCACCGAGTTCAGCGCGTCCTCCGTTGGAACGAACTCCTTAAAGGTCGTCCCATAGCGGATGTTCACCATTCTGATAATGCTTGCGAGGTCCGATGTAACCGTTGCGAAAGGCGCAACCACCGCCTTCTCGAGGTAAGGAAGAACGGTGGAATAAAAGCGTATGTAGCTGCGAAGAGCCCATCGCATCGAGGCGTGTGGGTCCCTGACCACCACAGAAAGAATCGCTTCAGAGGGCTCCCGTATCAGTACGATCGCCGGAACGCCAAGACGAGCCGCTCGCTTAATCTGAACGGCGGCATGCAGGTGATGAGCCATCTTGATCTGGCGACCCTGAGCCAGCCTGAATGCCTCGACAGCGAACGTGTTTCCCGAGCGCGGATATCCCTCTATCACGATCTCGGTTGTCCGGCTGACCCAGGGACGGGGGTCTTCGGGTTCCCGCAGGGCCGGAATGAACCTGACGGTGGGCAGAAAGATCGGAGTAACAGACGACCAGTCATGGACATGCAGCCAGGCAAGGTGAACCAACTGGGGCTTCGGCACGGCCGTTGTCCCTCCCCCGCAGCCGTGTTTATCTCCAGATGGCATTGTAAACGAAGCATCGCATCAGACGGCGACGGGGTTCCCCGGACCCGTGGAGACCGAGAACGACCTGGACAGGCCCGAGCACGGCGCATCGTGGCGGGCGGGAGAAGCGTGGCCGCGCCGACGGCTCTGGCAGGTGGCGCGCCGCCGCTGCACGTGTGCCGGGCGGTTGATAGGCCCTTGCCATGACGCCCGTATGCCTGCGTTACGCGACCGGCGGTTGAGCTCGGCGCCTGCGGCGGCGATAACTTGGGACCGTACAGCCAGGGTAGAAGGCAGCGGAATCCAGCTGACGCAGCATGGGGGCACCGGCTGTAGGGGGCGCAGATGCATGTGACGAGCAACGGAACGGGCCACCGTGCGGCACTGCCCGGCAATTCTGCTTCCAGCGGTTATGTATCAGGCCACCGGCCACGACGCCAGCTGCCAGCAGACATTCGGGGCTCGGCGGCCGGAGTGGGAGCGGGAGCGTGACATCTAGCCGGAAACACCAACGGCTCGACTTGCCTGGCTCGTCCGGGTTCCCAGCCGGACACCCGGAGACGGGCGGGGACGCGTTGCCATCGGACGTTCCAATGAGGATCTCGCTCGTCTCCCCTGGGTTCCCGCCGCAACTCGGTGGGGTCGAAGTGGTTGTCGGCTACCTGGCCGGCGAGCTGCGCGAGCACGGCCATCAGGTGACGGTCTACGCGCAGCGACCCCGTGGCTCCTCGTTTCCGGTCTCGCACGACTACCCGGTGCGCCGGTTTGCCGACTGGACTGGCTCCCGGCAGTTTCCGGTCGCGCCCGGTCTGGCCCGCGCGCTGTGGCGGGACAGGGGGCTGTTCGACGTCATCCACGCGCACAGCTTCCACGCGCTGCCTGCGCTGATGGCCGCCACTGTGCCCAAGATGCCGTTTGTCTTCACCCCGCACTTTCACGCCGTCGGTCACACCAGGGCCGCATCCGCCCTGCACACCGTCTACGACCCGTTGGCAACGCTCTTGTTTCGCCGTGCCGACAAGGTGACCTGCGTTTCCGTGACAGAGTCCGAGCTGCTGCTGCGGCGTTATCCGTCCGTGGAACCCCGGCTGTCCATCATCCCGCTCGGGGTGAATACCAACGCTCTCCTGGCGGCTGAGCCTTTCGAGACCGATCGTCCGGTCGTCCTGGTCGCTGGACGTCTGGAACCCTACAAGCGCGTCGACACGGCGATACGGGCATTCGCCTCCATGCGTAAGGACGCGCAGCTGGTTGTCTGCGGAACAGGTTCTCACCGGCCGGCGCTCGAGCGCCTTGCCCGGGAGCTGAGGATAGACACGAGGGTCTGCTTTCGGGGTCCGGTCAGCGACGGAGAGCTGCGACGCTGGCAGCGTACGGCCGCATCAACAGTGAGCCTGTCGGCCAGGGAGGCTTTCGGGCTAGTTCTCCTGGAGACGGCGGTGGCGGGCAGCCGGGTGGTGGCTTCCGACATCCCCGCCCATGCCGAACTGGCGCACCGGTTGGGGCGCGTGGATGCGCGTGTGGCTGTCGTGACGCCGGATGTGGCCGCCGTCGCAGCCGTGCTGGACACTCAGGTCGAGATGGAGCGCCCGTCCACTCTGCCGGATCAGGGCTTTAGCTGGTCCACGATGGCTCGGCGGTTCGAGGCGATCTACCGGTCTGTGAGTTGATGTCGTGCGGCTGATCGAGTTGACCGACCTGTACCCGCCTGCGATCGGCGGCCTGGAGGGCTTCGTCGCCCTGCTGTCCGGGGGGCTCGCCAGCCGCGGTCACGAGGTGCACGTGGTGACGAGCGCGGTTCCGGGCGTCCCGGCGGTCGAGACGTCCGCCGGGGTGACCGTTCACCGGATTCCGCTGCTCTACCAGCGGTTGGCGCCCAGGCTGAGCCAAGATGCGGCCCGGCCATTTCACCCGCCAGCTCCCGACCCGCTGTTCCGGCGCCTGCTGGCCGAGGTCGTCCAGGACGTGAAGCCAGACGTCATTCACGCCCACGCGTGGAGCGTCTTCTCCTGCCTGGCCCGGGCCTTCCCGCGGACGCCCGTTATGGTGACCGCCCACGACCCTAGTCTGGTGTGTGCGAGAAAGTCGCTAGCACACAAGTCGGGTATCTCCTGCCCCGGCCCGTCCTGGCGGCGGTGCGGGCCATGCGCCAGCGCCCAGTACGGCCCGGCCAAAGGTAACGTCCTGGCGGCGGCGTCCCTGTCCAGTCTTCGTCTGCTCAAGAAGGTGACCACGTTCACCGCAGTGAGCGATTATCTGGCGAACCGGCTGTCGCCCATCGTCGGCCAGGTCGCTGACCAGCCGGTTCATACCTTGCATGCCTTCGTGCCCGATGGTCTCTACGAGAGCGGCTGGCAGGCGGAGCGGCCGGAGTTCCTGCCCGCCGAAGACGGCTATCTCCTCTACGTCGGGCAACTATCCCGGTACAAGGGCACCGACGTCCTCATCGAGGCCTATCGACGACTCCCATCCCCCCCTCCGCTGGTGATGCTCGGAACCCCACACCCGACCTCTCCGGCTCCTGAGTCCCTCCCGGCCGGTGTCACGATGCGAACCAGCGTCGCGCACCGGAGCGTCATCGCTGCCATGGTGCGAGCTGCCTGCGTAATAGTCCCGTCGGTGGGGCCCGACTCGCTCCCGATGACGGTCAGCGAAGCGCAGAACTGCGGCGTTCCGGTGATCGCGTCCGCGATCGGTGGGATACCTGAGCAGATAGTCGATGGGAAGACCGGCTGGCTGGTCCCTCCGGCCGACGAACGGGCCCTGGCGGATCGTGTAGCCGAGTTGCTCGCCAGCGGCGACGGGGCACGGAGGATGGGTCAGGCCGGGCGGCTGCAGGGGTGGCGCTTCACCGCCGCCCACGGGATCGGCCTCTTCGAGGAGGTACTGGAGACGACCTCGCAGACGAGCCGTTAGGTAGGCTCCGTCCGTGGAGAGCCGTCCGTCGATTCCGCAGCTGGCTCGGCCGGGAGGTCCGGCATGAGTCATCCGCGTGCGGTTGGCCTAACGGCAGCGATACTCCTCGCGGCCTCCCTGATCCTGGTCATCGCGCTGAACCAGCCCGCCTCGAACGGCCGTGCCAGGCAACCCCCGGCGGCCCCGAAAAGCCCGGCGGTCCTGCTAACCGGAGTGGGGGACCTTAAAGAAGTGAACTACTATCCGGCCGCCGGCGGGCACACGTACATGTGGTCCCGCTTCGACCCGACGGCGATCGACCGTGACTTCGCACGGATCCGCGCCCTGGGCGCGAACACCGTGCGCATCTTCATCATGCCATCCGTCTTCGGGTTCCCGGCCGTCCGTCCGATCATGGCGGATCGCCTGTCCGAAGTGATCGGCCTGGCCGCGAAACACTCGCTCCGGGTTCACTTGACACTGTTCGACTGGTGGTCCCAGTACACCGATATCCACGGGAGCAAAGAGTGGGTTTCCTCGCTCCTGTCACGGTACCGAGGTGATCCGCGTATCGCTGTTGTTGAGCTGCAGAATGAGATCTACCCGCGGAATCGTGCGGCCGTGGCCTGGGTGAAAAGGATGCTTCCGTACCTGTCCACCGTCATGCCCGGAACGTTGCGGACGGTGTCTACCGCGAGCGTGCCTACTGGTGTGTTCGCCCTGTTCACCCATGAGCTCAGGAATTCGCCGCCGAACTTCTGGGACTATCACTACTACGGTCCGCCAGGCGATGCCTACTCCGTGCTGAGCCGGATCAATGCGCTTGCGGCTCCCCGTCTGTTGTTCGTTGGAGAAACCGGCTACAGCACGGACGGAGTGCCGGGGGACCAGGCGGCGCAGGATCAGGCACAGGCTGCCTACTACCGGGCCATCTTCACCGCGGCCGCGGCGTTGAGACTGCCCACCCCGGCGCCGTGGATCCTCAACGACTTCTCCCCGGGAGCCATCCCGCCCGATAGCCCGGCAGCGCGTAACCCGGCCCAGTACGGCTTTGGGTTGTTCCAGCTAAACGGCACTCCAAAACCGGCAGCTGACGTCGTTCGCAGGGCGTTCTCCGGAACATAATCGACCGTGTTCGACAGGAGGCTGACGGCTTCGCGGACCTTCTCACTGATGGAGGCGGTACGCCCCGGGCCGGGGGCCGATTGTCAGCCTCAGAGATATAGTCTTGACGGCGCTTCTGCATGCATGACCGACGAAATAGAGTAAGCAAGCGGGGGACTAGAATGAAGAAAGCTGTACTCACAACCAGTTGGGACGACGGTCACAGGTGTGATGTGAGGCTGGCACGGATGCTTAAAGAGCACGGCCTCAAGGCGACGTTTTACGTGGCACCCGAGAATCAAGAGTTTGCTAAGCAGGATCTGCTTTCCTTGCCGGAGGTCAGAGATCTAAGCCAGGATTTTGAGATCGGCGCTCATTCGATGACGCATCGTCGGCTGCCCACCCTCTCTCAAGAGGAGGCAGCGCAGGAGATACTCGAGTCGAAGGCAGTGCTGGAGCAGGTTATCGGCAAGGAGATCAAGACTTTTTGTTATCCAGGCGGCGCCTACACCAAGTTGCATGTGCAGCTGGTCAAGGATGCCGGGTACCAATATGCGCGAACAGTGGCCAGGCATACATTTACCGTGGACGATCCCTACGAGGCCGGAACTTCTCTGCACGTCTTTAACCACGGGTTCGGGTTCGACCTATGGCGCACCGCTCGCTTTGTGAAGTTCCAGCCAATAAAAGTCCTGCGCTGCCTCGAATGGGACGCTTTGGCAAAAGCCATGTTCGATCAGGTCATAAAGGAAGGTGGCGTATACCACATTTGGGGTCATAGCTGGGAAATTGACGAGCACGGTGACTGGGAGCGCCTAGAAAACGTGTTTCGCTACATCAGCGCAAACCCGAAAGTCAGCTATGTCACGAATGGAGAGCTTGAGGCCTATTCATAAGCGGCACTGAGGCTCACCGGAGAGCAACTCCACCGCTGCCGACGCCCAGAACCGTACTCCCGGCCGGGTCAGCGCGCAGCCCCCTGCGCCCTCTCCCAGCCGAGCGCGATCGGGTCGTAGGCCCGCTCGACGTAGATCTGGTGCCAGAGCGAGAACACGATGAGAACCCAGATGTGGCGCTCGTTCACGGCAGGGTCACCGGCCCGGAATGCCTGCAGCAGGTCCAGCGCCGCTTCACGGTTCACCCACTGGCCAGTCTGCGCCTCACGGAGCAGCCGGTCGGCGAAACCGTAGGCGTCTCCCTTCAGCCAGTGGCCGATCGGGACCGGGAAGCCCAGCTTCGTGCGCTCCGCGGCCGCCTGCGGAAGCACCTCGCTCATGGCCGTGCGCAGCGCCCGCTTCGTGGTCCCGAGGTACAGGCCGCCGAGTCCGCGGCCGGCCCCGACCTTCTCCTCCCGGGCCAGGCGGGCCGCGACCGCCATAACCTCCCGGTCGAGGAAGGGAACCCGCAGTTCAAGGCTGTGCGCCATGGTCATCCGGTCAGCCTTGACCAGGATGCTGCTGGGCAGCCAGGTGTTGATATCCACCAGCTGCATGGTGGAGACGTCGTCCAGTTCGGCCGCCACGGCCTGGTCGTATATCGGGTCGGTCACCTCATAGGCCCGGGCCGGGCCCGGCCGGCCCGGGCCTATGATCAGGTCGCCGTGACGAGGATTGCCGACGTAGCGACGCCGAAGTGGGGTTGATATGCGCTCCAGCAGGGCCTTCCCCTTGACGCCCGGTGGGATGAGCGCCGTGGCCCGCTGCAGCGGGACCCGGCTCCAGCCGGGCAGGTGCTCACCGGCCCGCACCACGCCGGGCTGGTGGTAGATGGCATAGCCGCCGAAGAGCTCGTCCGAGCCCTCACCCGACAGCACCACCTTGACCTGCTTGCTGGCCTCGCGGGCGAGGAACCACAGCGGCACCGCCGCCACCTCCGCCATGGGGTCATCCAGGTGCCAGATGATCCGCGGCAGGTAATGGAAGAACTCCTCCGGGCTGACCACGTACGGAACCGATTTCACCCCGATCGCGGCCGCCGTCTCCTGGGCCCGGTCGATCTCGCTGTAGCCCTCGCGCTCGAACCCGACCGTGAAGGTGAGCAGGTCGGGCCGGTGCTCGGCGGCGAGGGCACAGATGGCGGCGGAGTCGATGCCACCGGACAGGAAGGCGCCGAGCGGGGCGTCGCTGCGCAGGTGAACGGCGACCGAGTCGCGCATCACGTCCAGGATCGCCTGCGGGGTGCCGCCGCTGGGGGCGGGGGCCGGCCGCAGGTCGGCCCGCCAGTAGCGGTAGACGTCCAGCGCTCCGCCGGGCCGGGCGGTCATGGCGTGACCGGGCGGCAGCACCTGTACCGGCGGGGTCAGGGTGCCGGGTGGCGGGACGTACTGGAAGGACAGGTACCGGCGCAGCGCGTCGGGGTCGAGATTGTGCAGCTCGCCCGGGTCCGCGAGGGCCTTGCGCTCGGACGCGAACCGCAGCAGCCGCTGGGGCCCGGCCTGGCCAGCGCCGCCGCCTTCCCCCTGGGGGACCGGGCCGGGGTGCCCGGGTGAGCCCGGCTCGCCGCCGACCACCGCGGACGGTGGTCGCGGAACCCGGCCGGCCGGGCTGGCGTCGCCGTTTCGGCCCGCTGCGCGCCGGCCGCCTCCCGCTGGCCGACGGCGGGGGGTGAACCAGTCGTCCGGACCGAACGGCGGGACGCCGTCACCGGGACCCGGGACAGGCTCGCCAGCAGCGGCGCCACGCCCCCGGAAGGGGTCATCCGCGCCGGGCCCGAGGTCAACGCGGTAGTAGAACGGCTTGATGCCGAACTGGTCCCGGGCACAGAACAGCTCGCGCGTCCAGCTGTCCCAGATGGCGAACGCGAACATGCCGCGGAGCCGGTGCACGACGTCCTTGCCGACCCGGGCGTAGGTCTCGAGCAGGACCTCCGAGTCGGAGTTCGATCTCAGCACCACGCCCTGCTCCCGCAGTTCGGCGCCCAGCTCGACGTAGTTATAGATCTCGCCGTTGAAGATCATCCAGTAGCGGCCGTCGGCGGACCGCATCGGCTGATGGCCAGCCTGCGACAGGTCGATGATGGCCAGCCGCTTGTAGCCCAGAGCGACGTCGTGGTCGGAGTAGAAGCCCTCGTCGTCAGGCCCACGGTGCGAGATGCGCCGAGTTGCGCTCGCCACCCAAGCCTGATCGGGGTCGGCGTCGATGGCCAGGGCCAGGCAGCCGACAATTCCGCACATGACGCTCCCCCGGATCCGTACGGTACTGGGCTCTGATCCTACAGCGGGGCCGGTCCCTGGGCGCAGGCCCGCGAGTGGCATCGGATCCGGTCCACGAGAGGGTCTCGGCCAAGTCATATCCTGGCTACCCGCGTGTCGGCTGGGTGCACACCTCTCCGATGAGGACTACCCCGTAACGTGGGCATCAACAGGGGCACCGTGGGGAACTGGGTGAACGGGGATAGGCGCCGCCGCGGTGAGGGAGCCGGATCGGCGGGGGCTAAGGGGCTGTGAATTCCGACATAACGGGGGCTGAGCGCGCACCGAAGTACATCGTCGACGGGTCCGAGGTATCGTCCGGCATGGCAGCGGCCGGCACAGATGAACCTAGGTCCGCGCTCAAGGTGTGTGTCGTCGGATCGGGTACGAGGTTCGTCAGCGGAATCAGCTACTACACCTACTTTCTCGCCTGCGCTCTCAAGCAGCACTGCGACGTCGTATCCATCCTTATGCGGCACTTGATCCCAAAGCGCTGGTATCCCGGCCGGCAACGCGTCGGCCACAGCGTGATGGCCTATGACCTCGCGGCCGAGGTGCCGACGTTTGACGGCGTCGACTGGTGGGGCTGGCCGTCGGTACCGCGGGCAATTTCCTTCCTTCGTTCACAGCGACCGGATGTGCTGATCCTCCAATGGTGGTCCTCCTCGGTTCTGCCCTGGTACCTGCTGCTGGCCAGGCAGGCCGTTCGGGACGGGGGCGTCGTGATTGTGGAACTCCATGAAGATCTGGACACGGGAGAGGCGAGAGTCCCGCTCCTCGGCTGGTTTGCTCGTCGCGGCTTGACGGCTTTGTGCCGGCGGGCATCCATGCTGGTTGTCCACTCCACCTGGGACCGGGACCGCATGTCGGCGTCCCTCGGCATCGACTCGGTACGCTTTCGCGTGATTCCGCACGGCCCGTATCCGATATCCGACGCCACGCCGGGAGAAGCGGCCGGCCCGCTGTCGGCGCCGTCCGCCCGGGAGCGGTCGGAGCTGACGGTGCTCTTCTTCGGGACCATCCGCCCGTACAAGGGGCTGGAGCACCTGATCGAGGCGTTCGAGCAGGTCCGACGGGATTTTGCGCTTCCATGGAAGCTGGTGGTGGTCGGGGAGACCTGGGAAGGATGGACGCTTCCCCTCGAGCTCATCGAGCATAGCCCTTACCGCGATGACATCGAATTGGTCAACCGGTACGTGACCGACCAGGAGGCAGCTAGCTACTTCCAACGCGCTGATGTCGTTGCGTTGCCGTACCTGCGTTCGTCGGCCAGCGGGCCGCTCGCGATCGCCCAGGCGTATGGGCTGCCTGTAGCAGTGACTGCAGTCGGCGGGCTGGTGGAAGCCGTTGCTGACTATACCGGGGCGGTTTTGGTCCGACCTGGCAGCTCTGACGACCTCGCCCGGGGACTGCTCGCCGCAGCTGATTTGCGCGGTGGCATGCATCCGGCGCCAGTCAGCTGGCAGGCTGTGGCGCAGTCGTATGCGGACATCTTCGCCGCCGTGGTGCCGCCCGCCGTCCCAGGACGATGAGTCTCGAGCCGCGGAACTTCATCCTCCTCGACACCTAGACAATGACCTGGCAGCTCGGCAGCGGCCTGCTCCGCCAGTTACGCCACCGGTTCACCGCCGCTAAGTGGGAGATCGATGACGGCCAGCACGCCCCGGTGATCGGTGCCGGGTATCCGGATGGTTCGCACCTCGCGCACCGCGGTCCCGGCCCGCGATACCAGCACATGGTCCAGGCGCATGACAGGCAGTGTCCGCCCGGTCCGCAGCCAGTCCCGGAACCGCGGCCTGCCCTGGCTGACGCGGGTGTCCAGGTTAGTCGGCCAGGTGAATCCGGGCCAGGGACGGCGCTGGGCAGCGTCCGCGCAGTCCAGGAAACCCCGGGCGAGTACGTCCCGGAACGGCTGGTGGTCCCGGCTGGCGTTGAAGTCCCCGGCCACCACCTGCGGGCCTGGCGTACCGGCCAGCTCCGAACCAAGTATCGCCAGCTCGTGTTGCCACTGCGTGGCGCGTCCCTTGGTCGGAGCCTTCACATGCACGACAACGAGCGTCGCTGCCCGGCCGCCCGCCAGATCGACGCGGACCCGGGGAGTCGCTGCCGTCAGGCCCGGCAGCGGCGGCAACGGGTGCAGCGGGCAGCGTGCCCACAGGCCCGACCCCGCTGAGCCAGGCCGCGGATCGAGGTGGGTGGACGGCAGCACCTCCGCCAGGCCGGCCGCCGCCAGCCGGCTCACCATGCTCGGGGTTAGCTCCTGAATGACCAGCACGTCCACGTCATGCCGCCGCAGGGTGCGCAGCATTGCGTCCGGGTCGGCCCAGCCGCCCCGGACGTTCACCGTGAACATGCGGAGGGTGGGTACCTCCGCCGTCAGGCCGGATCCGGCCCCGGCCCGGTAGCCCGGCGGCCTGCGCCGGGGCAGCTGCCAGGCCACGAGCATCGCGGCGGGCAGCGCGAGGAGGACCGTCAGCCACCAAGCTGTGGCCGCGGCGATGCCCACTGCGGCGACGGCGGGAAGCACCGCCACCGGGGCCAAAGCCGCCAGCTGCGGACCCGGCCTGGGCGGGTGCCCACCGATAATCCGGGCCAGTAGCGAGGGGAAGGCCAAGGCGGTGAGAATCAGGGCCGCCACCCCGCTCACGCCGAACCTCACCCCTATCGTGCCGGGTCCCGCCGGGACCGGGTCCAGTCCGCGCCGGGTTAGCAGCATAGCCTGCGCCTGTGGCCAGGCCACGTACGTGGCGAACCCGGCCCCCCCGGGCGTGCCGCACACGGAGACGTGTCCGGCATCCGCCCTTAGTGCACCGGGAGCACCACAAACGTCTGATGCTGCGGCCTAAAAGTGGTGCAGGCAATCGTGCCGGTGCGAAACAGAACTATTCTGTCCCGCAGGTATCTGTCTTGCCCTCGTTTCGCCCATCGGCCCAGTCAATAGATTACGATCCGCTCTACGAACTTTACCGTTATTGCCTGATGCTCCGCGACGATCGCGGGCCCAGCCAGCAACACTGGCAGCTGCAGTGACGGAATTCCCCCGGGCCTGTCTGGCCTGGTGGCAAAGCCCGAGACGAGGTTGACGAACTTGCCGAAGGGGGGACAGTCTCGCCAAGCACGGCTTTGCGTTTGCGGACACGATCACCGGGCCCACGAGCACTACCGGCGCGGCAGCGACTGCGCACTCTGCGAGTGCCCGCGATGGAGGTCCTGGCGCGCCCTCCGTCAGCTGCTCGGCCGCGGAAGCTTCAGCCCGCCCGGTGATTTCGATGACGGCACGCCACAGGGACCGGTACCCGAACCCCGCAACTTAGCCTCGCGCCGTGTGCACAGAGAGCGACCGTTGTACGTCTCTTAGCCAGATCTCGGCCCGTTGAGCTGATGCGGGTCAGGCCGGGGGCTCGCGCAGCCGGCCCAGATAGTCCCGGACGGCGCCACGCCCCCGGGCCGGTGCCCGGCCGGCCATCCGCTCAGCGTCCTTGGCCGTCGACATGACAACCGCGGTGGTGTGGCCGATCCTGACCTTGTCGCGATTCTGCAGGCGCTGGGCCGCGAGGATGCGGCGCCCGTTGAGCCAGGTGCCGTTGGTCGAGCCGAGGTCTTCGACGTACCAGAGCTCGTGCGCGACATAGAACCGGGCG
>Ga0207665_10000387_pt1 | contig 30222 bp, 24 predicted proteins | sample LARL112metaG_FD_184351 | JGI IMG/M metagenome (GOLD analysis project Ga0207665, IMG submission 184351) | Corn, switchgrass and miscanthus rhizosphere microbial communities from Kellogg Biological Station, Michigan, USA - LAR L11-2 metaG... | ecosystem: Host-associated > Plants > Roots >... | reverse complement strand
TGGAGACGCGAGTGCTCGAACCGCTCGATAATCCGTTCGGCCCAAAAGTGTTACCTATGTCTTAGGTACGGAGTGTCACCCATGTCTCCGGGCCGGACCGAAAATAAATGGTGGGCCTGGGTGGACTTGAACCACCGACCTCGCCCTTATCAGGGGCGCGCTCTAGCCACCTGAGCTACAGGCCCCAACATCGCGGGGGAACCGCTCACAAGGATCTCATTGTACGGTGGTTTAGCGTATTTCGCAATTGTGCGGAATCTCCGCTTCGGTACAAGACAGCAACTTCTCCGATCCACTCACTGTGCATGATCTCCAAATCACAGTTCCGTCCATCGTGTAGTGTACAGCCCAGGCAGCGTCAAGATTTACCGGCTAAGATGGAAAGTGCAATGTTTTAGCCCATTTCCAATCAACAAACAAAACTAGAATGTCGATCGCTCGAAGATAAAGCTCGCGAAGGGAGGAGGCGCCTGTTAGGAAACTGGGCTTTCAGACGCCCCTAGCTCTCCGCCACCTGAGCCTATAACAAAACAATTCTCGGCGTGCTTCCTCATGGGCTCGAAACTCCATTGAATCCTGTCGACCCCGAACGAGAGTGCCTACGGTCGGCCTTCCGGATTGCCGACCATCCGCCCACCATTCTCGATCAGACGGTAGGCATCGTGCCGCCATCAATGATGTAGTCTGCACCATGAATCGATGCCGCACGGTCGGATGCTAGGAACGCCACGAGTTCGGCCACTTCCTCCGGCTGGCCGGGTCGGCCAATGGGAATCCCTCCGATCATATTCATGATCTGCCGTCGAGCAGCGTCCTCGCTGATACCGCTGCTCCGGCTGAGTTGCACAATCATGCCGTGTGCGCCCGAAGTCTCGATGAATCCAGGCGAGATCATGTTGACGCGAACTCCCTTCGCGCCAACTTCGTTTGCAAGGCCCTTATTGTAGGTGTTGAGAGCGCCTTTCGCCGCAGCATAAGCAAGCGTCGCGTCATAGAGCGGCAGACGGTGCTGGATGGACGAGATGTGAACAATGACACCTGATTTACGTTCGATCATGCCGGGTAGAAATGCTCGGTCGAGACGAACGGATGCTAATAAGTTGACGTTGAGCGCCTTCTGCCAATCGTCGTCAGAGAGGGCCTTGTATCCGCCGTTTGGAGCATCTGATCCCCCCACATTGTTCACCAAGATGTCGAGTCCACCCCATTCTTGCTGAATGCGGCTGACTACTTCTTGCACGCCTGCAGCGGTACCGATATCCGTCTGCACGAATAGAGCAACTGCCTGCCCTTCCGGCAGCGGCGAGCGTGCCGTCGTTGCGACGGAAGCGCCGCTCAGAGTAAACCGGCGCACCATCGCTTGTCCCATGCCCTTTGTGCCGCCGGTTATAAGAACCCGCTTGCCCTTAAATTCATCTCCTGAAACTGGGAAAGGATAGGTCCTCGTCATGATCGAATCTCCAGTGAAGAAATCTTGTTGCCCGAAAGTTTGAAGATGTGGTCTAGTTCAGCAGGACTCCCAGGAAACTCACCGGTGAGTCGGGCACGCACCGTCACCAAGTCTCCGAACACTTGAACGCTAACCGTCTGCAGGACGTATCGGTATTTCGCGTCCGCCGCTTGCTTCCATTGGCGGATCGAGTCACGACCGTGATAATCCTGCCCCTCGTCGTGGACAGTGCCATCTTCGGTGAAGCAACGGGAAAGCGCATGAGCATCCTTCGCCTCTTCGGCAGCCAGGTATTCAGCGACTGGTTCGGGCACATCAAGAGGCATGCTGTTCTCCTCCGCGCAATTGCACAGCCAGAAGTTTCGCAGCATACTGCCGAAAATGGGAAGTACGCACGAAAAAGTGCGTTAGGAGAAATATTTATGCCGAAACGCTACACGCCCACATCGGCCGCCGCGGACGTAGAAGCAGCGCTGCGTCTTTTGGAAGGAAGATGGAAGCTCGTGATTCTGTTCCATCTATTCGGAGGGAACGTGATGCGCTTTTCCGATCTAGAACGGGCGATACCCAACATCACTCAGAAAATGCTGGGGCAGCAACTCCGCAGCATGGCAGCGGACGGAATCGTTGTGCGGACGGCCTATCCCCAAGTGCCACCGAAGGTTGAGTACCGTCTGACATCATGGGGCCAATCGCTTTGTCCTACGCTTGACGCCATACTGAAGTGGGCCGATCGACGGCCAGCAGACCAATGAAAGCGCAACTCGCGGTGACGGTTTGCTACTCCTGAATAAGGGGCAAACCTTCCCTAATCGTGGATAGCGTAAGGATCGCCGACCAATCGCCACAAACCGTTCCTGTTTCGGTCTATTATCGGGTGGTTGCTAAATCAAGCGGTGCTGCAAAGATTTCGTTGCTCGCCGTAGGGTCGACCAATTCTAGTGACAAAGGCTGAGCACAAAGGAGGCACCAGCATGCGGCTTATTTTCTTACGCGCCTTGGCGGTTTTCGTTCTGCCGCTCGCGGGTATGGCCGCCCCACAAACGCCAAACCGCGTCACCATTCTGTATGACTCCTTCGGCAAATCTCCGACACTGACCATGGATTGGGGGTTTGCGGCCCTGATCGAGTATGGCGGCAAACGCATCCTCTTCGACACGGGCAACAATGCCCAAATCTTTGAACACAATGTGAAAGCAGCGGGCGTCGATCTGCAAAAGCTCGATTTTGTGGTTATGTCCCACCGCCACGGTGACCATATGGGCGGACTGGCCTATTTGCTAAGGGTGAACCCCACCGTGAAGATCTACGCGCCGAAGGAGAGGTCCGGAGTTTACGGCGACGACCAGCCAAGCGATACGTGGTATCGCAAAGACCCAGCTCTGCCCGCGGAACAGCGGTATTACAGAGGCGCGCCACCCGAAATCATACACATGGGAGAGGCCTGGCCCGGCGCCAACTTTCAGCTGATCGACAAGAACATCGAGATTGCGCCCGGCATGCATCTGATTGCGCTGGTATCCGACAAGCCCGGTACGCTGGAATTGCGCGAGCTTTCGCTAGCTATCCGTACACCTGACGGCCTCGTGCTAGTTGTCGGTTGCTCACATCCCGGTGTGGAGCGCATCGTGCAACAGGCGAGCGCCATTGATCCTCAAATCAATATCCTGTTCGGCGGGCTGCACCAGATCCAGACACCGGATCCTGAGGCTGAGCGTATCGCCAGAGTACTGCACGACCAATACAAGCTGGATCGCATAGCGCCGGGACACTGTACCGGCGAGCCAGAGTTTGCCGCCTTGAAGAAGACATTTGGCGAACACTACATGTACGCGGGCGTCGGATCAGTAGTTGATTTGCCTGAGTGAAGGCGGCTGGCGGCGCTAGACGCCTCGGATTCCGACGAGTGACGGGCGAACCTTCCCCAATACCGGTTACGGAAGGGTTGCCGACAATCCAGGAGTCATCGCGAGGCAGCGCGAATCGAAAGGCTGAGTGCAGCCGCTTCTACGATTTGCCCGTCGATACGCTCAGATGAGGGACACGCGCGTTTCGCGGCACTTGTCTGGCGCCGGTCTTCTCGCGCACAATCACTAGCAACGGGAGGCAGGCCTGCCATGGAACATAAAAATTCTCGTCTGCCAGCACGCATCTTCGTAATCACTTCTAATCTGATTTGGATACTACTTCAAGCGACGACTGGTTTGCCCCTCGCCGCTCAGACGCGGGTTCCCCTTCAACCCTTTGCACAGCAGGTGCGTCAAGTGGAAACGAGCCTTGCTTATCTCGGGCAGCCTCTCGCTCAGAATGATAGGGACGCAATCAACCAGGCTATCGGCAATGCAAACGAGGCCGTCGCAATTGAGCATCTCGAGCAGATCCTTGACAAGTACACGCTGGCGATTGTGGACATCAATGCCGAGAGCCGCGTCAGAGTGCAGCTAGGCTCCGCTAAGCCCGAACTGGTGGAAGCCGGGGCGCGCATCTTTCTCGTGAAAGTGATCAACAAGGCTGGAGTAACAGCTCGGCTCGTAGCGGAGAGCTCGAGTGCGCTTCCTGTTTTCGTTCAATCGGATCTTAGCTCCGAGCCGCCAAAGGAAATTTCAGCTGCCGACACGCGTGACAGGTGGATGGACCTGGCGCTCTACGACAAGGATCCTATGTCCCCACGGCTTTCAGGTATGCCTCTTGAATACCGAATTCTCCAAATCTACAGCCGTGACCCAGGGCAGCGCTCCGCCGCGATTAGTTTTAACGTCGGCCAGGGCACGCAAGACATCGGGTTTCGCAATGAGATGGTCGTTGTCTTTACAGCTTTACCCGCGCGTCCCTTGCGGCTATGGGTCCGCGACGAGAACGGCGCACCTTCGATGGCAGCTTTCACTATCCGCGACGCTTTAGGCCGTCTCTATCCGAATCCCGCAAAGCGGCTAGCGCCTGACCTCTTTTTCCAGCCGCAGGTCTATCGCGCGAACGGCGACACAATTCTCGTGCCCGAGGGTTCTTATACGGTAACTTCTTCGATGGGACCGGAATATCACGCGCAAACGAAACAAATAGAGGTAACCGCGACGGGCCCAAACGAAGTTTCATTCGCCATGCAGCGCTGGATCGACCCCGCGAAATACCGCTGGTATTCCGGCGACCACCACGTACACGCGGCGGGCTGCTCACACTATCAGAATCCCACGGAAGGCGTGCAACCGGATGACATGGTGCGCCAAATCCAGGGCGAGAAATTGAACGTGGGCGCCGTGCTAACCTGGGGACCCTGTTACTACTATCAGAAGCAGTTTTTCAGCGGCAAGGATCATCCCCTCTCGAAGCCGAACCAGCTCATGCACTACGACCTGGAAGTTTCCGGGTTCCCATCGAGCCACGCTGGGCATTTGGTGTTGCTCGGACTAACCAATCAGGATTATCCCCATTGCGTACGGATCGAGCAGTGGCCCACCTGGGATCTTCCCGTTTTGCGATGGGCGAAATCCCAGGGGGCTTTGGCGGGCTTCGCACACTCTGGTTGGGGACTTGCGGTGAAGTCGCACGAACTTCCAAATTACGAAATTCCGGGCTTCGACTCCATTGGGGCTAACGAATATATAGTGGACGTGACGCACCCCGACGCGGTCGATTTCATTTCCACTATGGACACACCTTACCCTTGGGAACTCAACATTTGGTATCACACGCTCAATGTCGGGTTCCGCACGCGCATCTCCGGAGAGACAGATTTCCCTTGCATCACGGACGCCCGTGTTGGGCAGGGTCGTGTCTACGCCAAAGTTGACGGACCGCTCTCTTATAGCGGATGGGTGGAGGCGCTGCGCACCGGCCGAAGCTACGTGTCCGATGGCAGGAGCCATCTCATGGACTTCAGCGTGAACGACGTTGAGGTAGGAACGAATGTCGGTGAGGTGAAGCTGACGGGAAAAGGGACAGTGCACGCTCGTGTGAAAGTTGCGGCTTACCTCAACCCCGTTGGGTCGGGAACCGACAACGTCCCTTCTGACCGCGGGAATTATTTCTGGAGAGCTGCTCTTGGCACTGCCAACAGCTCAGCGGGCAACATCCATGATCGGCCGGTAGATCAAACACCTTACTGGCACATTGAACGGGCGCGCATTGGAAAGACGCGCGAAGTGCCCGTTGAGCTGGTGATGAATGGGAAACCGATTGCGCGGAAGAACATCGTTGCGGATGGAAATATTCAGAGTGTCTCTTTTGATGCATCCATCGAGCGCAGCGGCTGGCTAGCAGTGCGTATTCTGGGTTCTTCGCACACCAACCCTATTTTCCTATTGGTGGACGGAAAACCGATTCGGGCATCGCGTCAGAGCGCCCAGTGGTGCCTAGCCGCTGTAAACCAGTGCTGGACTCAGAAGGCTCCTAAGATTTCGAAGGCTGAACTCGCGGACGCCCAAGCGGGCTACGATCACGCCCGCGAGGTTTACACCAAACTCATCGCGGAATGCCCACAATAAGAGGGAAGTGGGCGGGCGCCCACCAATCGAAGCGGAGCTCTGGGTCCGATGATCCAACTCCTAACCGACTGTCACCTCGATGTTGTGCCCGGATCACGAGCAACTGTGAAGTATTGTGGCGCATTCCTCGCGGCGATTTTGTGTACAGTTTGTGTACAAGAAGGCGGGTTTGAAGGGCCTGAAAATGGCTGCGGCGGCCACGCGGGAGCCCTCCCGGCGTTTCACCTTGGCGGCGATGTTGCATGGAAAACGCGGTGAGAATATCGATGCAGCGCTCCCAGGGAAAGTATTGAGTGCCGGAGGGTGCCCCTCGATAAGAGCGAAGGCTATTGAAAAATTGGTGATTGGTCATCCGGGACCACGCGTCTACCACATGTTGGCAGTATTCATTGGCGAAGCTATTCGGCGCGGAGGGCCTCGACGGGATCAACGGCGGAGGCGCGGCGCGAGGGCAAATAGCTGGCGAGGAACGCCGTGGCTACGAGGCCGAGAGATGCGGCGCAATAAGCGATGGGATCGACGGGGCTCACTTTGAACAGCAGAGACGACATCAAGCGCATGACGATGATGGCGACCACGAGTCCGCACGCCACGCCGATGGCGGTCAGCGAGAGTCCGTGGCGGACGAACATGCCGGTGAGCGTTTGATGCTGCGCGCCGAGAGCCATGCGAATGCCGATTTCGCGCGTGCGCTGGGAGACGGAATAAGCGATGACACCGTAGATGCCGACGACGCCGAGCAACAGCGCCATACTGCCCGCAACGCCGAGCATGATCAGGGTGAAGGAAGTGCGCGCCATGGAGCGCTTGTAGAAAAAGTCCAGTGCGTGAACGTCAGCGAGAGGAAGATTCGGGTTCAGGGACCAGACCGCCTGGCGAACTTCGTTCAGAAAACTTTGCGAGCCCGTGCGAGAGCTGCGAATGGCGAAGGCCACTTCGCGCATGGACATGGTGTCGTCGCTTTCAAAGTGATCCATGAGGAGAGGCCAGTAAACGATAGTCGTGGCTGGTTTACTGACGCCTTCATCGTAAACATCGCCGACGACGCCGATGATTTCCCGCCAGTCATCTTTGGTGCTGACGCGGATGCGCTTGCCGAGCGCAGCAGCGGGGTCATTCCAGAGTTCGCGAGCCACGTTTTCAGAAACCATGGCGACAGGCATTTTCTTGTAGGTGTCGTTCCACGTAATTTTTCGGCCGGCCACCAGCGGCGTGCCGACCGTGTCCAGGTATTCCTGCGAAATGAATCGGAAGGTGCGAAGCGGAGGAAGCTGGCCTTCGGCGTAAGTGTGGTTCTCAACGAAGATGGGATCGTGCCAGCCTCCGAAGCTCATGGGGACGTTGGAGATGATTCCAGCGGATGCGACACCCGGAATCGCTGCGAGGCGGTGCAGGATCTCCTCTTGCGTGCGGACGACTTGCTCATTCTCTTTGACCATAGTGCTGGGAATCGAGATGCGGAAGGTTTGCAACGAAGCCGGCCCGGAAAATCCGGGATTGACGTTGGTTAGGGCGCGGAAAGTCCGAATCATCAAGCCGGAGCAGATTAAGAGGACGAGCGCGAGAGCGACTTGCACGACGACGAGAACGCTGCGCGCGCGATGTTGCTCTTTGCTCTGGCTAAGGGCGCGGCCGCCCTCGCGGATGCCGGTGCTGAGGCGCACGCCGGCGTACTTGAAGATGGGGATAGCACCGAAGAGGATACTGGCGAGGAGGGAAATCAAGAGTGTGAAGAGCAGGACACGCCCATCAATGCCGATTTCGCGAATGCGAGGAAGTCCCGAGGGAGCGATGGCTGCAAGAACGCGCAACGCGGCGTAAGCGAGGCCCAAGCCGACGGTACTGCCGAGGAATCCCAGAATGACGCTTTCGAGCAGAAGATCCGCAGCGATGCGTGCGCGGCTGGCGCCCAAAGCGCCGCGGACGGCGAGCTCCTGACGGCGGCCTTCGACGCGGACGAGCAAGAGATTTGCGACATTGGCGCAGGCGATCAGAAGGACCATGCCGATCGAGCCCATGAGTACCCAGAGGACGCTGCCGACGTCGCCGACAACATCGCGCTTAAGAGGACGCACGTTTGGGCCGATGTGGGCATCTTCGAAGAGCTTGAGGCTGAAACCTGGAGGCGCAGCAAAAGAACTCATAACGATGGGCAGCATACGGGCGACGTCCGTGTTGACCTGCTCAATAGTGACGCCTGGCTTGAGCCTAGCGAGACCTTCGTAGCTGAAGTTGCCGAGGTGGATTTTGTTACGGTCAAACTGGAACGGAAGGATTACGCCGGGCTCTTCCCAGTCCAGGAAGTGAAATCGCTGAGGCAGGACGCCGATGATTTGGCGGGATTTGCCGTCCACCATGATATTGCGGCCCACGACGGAGGAATCGCCGCCAAATTTGCGGCGCCAATAGCCATACATGAGCATGACGGTTTCAGGAGCGCCGGGCGAATCATCTTGCTTCGTGAAGCTGCGGCCCAGCAGGGGAGGCATCCCGAGGAGCGGGAGAGTGCCGTCCGTGACGCGCAGAGCACGAACTTGTTCGGGCTCGGCAACACCGGTCACGCTCACGGAGTCACCCGAGTAGAGACCGAGGTCCTGGAGGGTGCGATTTTGGTCGCGAAAGATGAAGTAGTCAGAGGGGGACAACTCGAATTCTTTGAGATTGATCCCAGGCGCCGTAAGCCAGACTCCGATAAGCTCATCGGGTTTGGGATAGGGCAAAGGCTTGAGGAGGACGCCTTCTAGCACGCTGAAGACGACGGTGTTGGCCCCAACGCCGGCGGCCAGCGTGAAGAGGGTTATGGCCGTGAACAGGGGGGCGCGGCCGAGCCTTCGCAGGACCTGCTTGAGCTCGCTCTTAAAGAATTCCATGGCCTACCCCTCCGCGAGTGCCTGTTCAGTGAAAGGCACGCTTTATTTGCCTGCTCCACAGAGTGATACGACCGAGAGCGGGAGAAGTTCCCTGGAATTCTAGCGCGCGCTTGGCAAAGTTTGGAGAGTTTACCTGGTTTTGAGAAATGCGCCTTTGCGCGGAATAAAGATTGTGGCGGGAGGCGTAACCCCGAACTTCTTGGAGTAGTCGCCCTGGTTGACGGCAATACTGACGCGGTTGCGAGAATCGATGAACAGAAGAGAATCGCCGACGGGGACCTCCATAAAAGTTTTCACGTAAGCCAGAACCACGGGTTTCTTGTTGATTTCCACTCTGACCAGGTCGCCGAAGTTGTATGTCAGCTTCTTGAATTCGTCGCCGGGAATATCGGTGATCAGGGAGCCGAAGGGGTCGTCGAGCGCGATAATGTCACCGGCGATCCCTTTGTCGGTGGTGGTAGGCGTTTTTGGCGCGAGACGGACAAGTTGTGGAACTTCCGGGCCGACGAGATTGAATTCCCATCCGGCGGCGAGGTGCGCGCCTGCGGGAGAGAAAATGTCGCGGCCATGAAAGGTGGAAGAAATCGGAGCCTGAATAATCCAGTTCGGATTGGTAATCTCGCGCGCGGAGGCCAGGCCGTCACGATCGATCACGGGGGTGATAAGGCCATTGTCGGGCAGAACAAAATACTGATCCTTCCTGGTCTTGACGACGACGGCTTTGCGCGAGGTGCCGACTCCCGGGTCGACGACAGTCACAAAGACGGTTCCCGCGGGATAGTAAGGGGACACGCCTTCCAGAAAACGCGCGCCTTCTTCGATGGAGTAGGGCGTCACACGATGAGTGATGTCCATGATGCGCACGTCCGGCGCAATGCTGAGCATAACGGCCTTGCAGATGGCTACGGCATCGTTGGCGGTGCCGAAGTCGGTCATGAAGACGATGGTGGGATGCGCGGGCCTGCCTGGTGAAGGCGGATCGCCTTGCGAAGGAGACTTCGAGCAGGACGCGAATGCCAGCGTAAACACGAAAAGCGACAGAAAGAGCAAACGAATGCGAGAAGGCATTAACGCTCCGTTACGGCTATGTGATTTTCGTTCCAGCCAGTGTAAGCTTCGCGATTGGCATTCGGCAAGGCGGGTTCTAGAAGATACGCACAGCGGGCGGGCCAATCGAGCAAATAGATAGAAAGATAAGGAGGCAGTCATGGGAGGATTGATTTACTGGATTGTCGTTGGGCTGATTGCCGGGTGGCTGGCGGGAAAGGTAATGAAGGGTGGAGGATACGGCGTACTTGTGGACATTATCCTCGGCATTCTCGGCGCAATCGTCGGCGGATGGGTGTTCGGGCTGCTTGGGTTCCAGGCCGGAGGACTGATCGCGTCGATCATCGTAGCGTTTGTTGGCGCGGTCATTCTGGTGTGGATCGTGCGACAGCTCAAGAAAGCGTAGGGAAGCTGAACGGGATTGTCTGAGAGCACGCGAGCTGCAATGCCCTCAGGTACACCCTCCCTCCGCAGGCTGAAACTATCCCAAACTGCAACGATTCTCCCTCGACGTGTGCGAAAAGGGCCCAGCTTGAAACGAAGGTGCGACCGGGAATCACCATAGAGGGAGCCGGAAAACGCCTGTACGAAGGTACAGGTTTTCCACAGGCAGTACAGGGAAAAAGAGGCGAAAATCAAGGCGAAAGTCGAAGTGTTAGTAACATCTTCATTTTCTGCAGATTAGAGGTCATTGGCCTTCGAAAAGGGCGGTACTAGGAGACTGGTTTAGGCCCCAAAATGTACCTTGTGTACTATCGAATTCTGGACCCAAGAGGTGTCAAATAGGACAGGTATAGGGGGTGAGGCTGGACCCTTCTGGCGAGTTGGTGCATCCAAGTAGATGGTAAAGCAACTGAGTAGACCAGCAGCCGAAGTGCAACGGGGAAGCGCCCGGGGGATATAGAAAAAGATGAAGACCAAGGACAAGAGCCGGAAGTGGATGTGGATGTTCCTGGCAGTGCTGGTCTTGCTGCAAACGTATTTCGTGTGGGAACTCCTGGCAGTGTTTGCGCTGTTTGCCGTAGGATTCGCGGCCATCGCGTTTTCGGCTGGAAGTGTGTACATGCTGCACCGCGGCTGGGCATTGGCAGTGGACCGGGTTGCTGACAGCCAGCACCCGATCATGGTGGCCACCCGGCAACGCATATATACGATCGAGGACGTGGCGCGGCGGCCCTTCCGGCGTCCGGGTTCCGCAACAGCCCGTTAAGTTTGACGACTTTCTGGCACAGCCAGAGCACACGCAGAATCTGTCACCCTGCTTCCTTCAGGAATGACATGGGTTCTGTGACATGAGTACGAAGAAAAGGCCAACCGCCCCGAGAGAACGGTTGGCTTTTTCTTTTGTGGCGATTGTGAATCATCTGCCCAAATGTCGGATCGATGAGTTCGCAGCGCGCTGTCTTAATGGGTGATGGGGTCGATGTCCGTATTAGGAATAACTTCCCGATCTTCTTGAGTACTCGATTCTTTGTCCGCTTCGAACATAGTCTTGCCGTTGTCCTTAACCAATCCGTCCAAAGTGGATTTTGAATGTTCATCGACGGCGCTGACGGCAGCCACCAAACAGGAGTATAGGAAAGCTTTCATTCCCTTGCGGAATTGGTCCGTGGAGCGCTCCGCAGCGCGGGCCACTTCGGTCTCCAAGGCCACGCGGCGCGCCTCAACGGCAGCCCGGCTCTCAGCGTCGAGTGAGGACAGGGCAGAAGCCGCTCGTTCCTGCGTTTCGGAGAGAACGGCGTTTACGTGCAGCTCCGTCTGCCGCTGAAATGCCGCCAATGCGGAATTCACGGCGCTCTGCACCAACGCTTGCACTTCGGCCGAGCGCGCATCGATCCGCATGAGCGCCTCTTGCGTCACGGCCTGAGTGTTCTCCAGCATGAGTTCGTAGCGGCGGTGCGCCGTACGGGCCGTTGCTCCTTCAAATTCCGAGGTCGCCCGTGCCACCGCCTCGTTCATGCGGGCATTGATCTGGGGCTCCATTTCGCGCGTCATTCTTTCCACAAAATTCCTCGAGCTGGCCAGCTCGCGATGCAACTCCGCTGCCTGTTTCTCCAGCCGCTGCGCCATCTCTTCCGCCTGGGCGCGGTACTTTTCCATTTCCTCTTTCCATTGCAAAGCGATCTCTCCGGCGGATTCCGCTTTCGAGGAGAGCCGCAGAGCTTCCACGCGCGTGGGGAACAGTTCCTCGATTTCGCGCACGCTCGAATTGCGCACATCATCGATTGAGCTAAGAGCTTCACGTACGGCATCGCCTACGTGCCTGGTTACGGCTTCTTGTACCGCTCTCTCTGCCGCTTGCTGCAGTTTTCCATGCATCGCGGCAATAATTGCGTCCGGAGTGATAACCACACGCTGCGGTCTGGGGGCTTCGGCCGGTTTCGGTGTTTGCGGCTTCGAGACGACCGGCGAGGGAGAAGGGAATGTAGCGACCTCCGCCATTCTGTGCTCCGCGTCCTCCGGTGGCTCGTCGAGTTTCACCGTCACCGGCGGTGAATCCAGGGCGGGAGCGGAAGCTGTTGAGAATTGCGCGACTGGCGTATTCGTTGTTCTAGGGTTCATCCAATCCTGTGGCGGCGTAACGATGCCCCAGACATTTCCCGGATTTTCCAATTCCACGCCAACCTGCTGCAGTTCCCGCGAACTCTGGGAGGTGTGGACCGAGCGCACCCTCGCGCGCACCGCCGGCGGCTTGGGCTCGACGTCCAATCCAACGACTTGCAGCGTGACCCACGATCCGACTCCGTAATCGTGTCGTGAGGGATAACGGCACCCATGCAAGTTCAGGCTAGTTGAGACGGTTCTTTCCACAAACGGCTCGCCCAAGCGGTTTTGACCGAACACGATCAGCGGGACGGAACGTTCAATACGCGTGCTTCGCCGCGCATCTTCCCCAACAAAATGGTTAGGAGGACTAATCAGAGAAGATTGGCTCACGGCTCCTCCAAGGAAAGGCAATTCCTGATGATGGCAACTTCAGAAGTCCATGGTCTGGCGCTGATTCTAGGTGCTCGACCGCGGCAAGTCAACGAACGCATGCGGCGGTCTTTGCGGGTTTACCGGCTCCGCCCCTCACTGACGAACCTCCCTTGAGACGCGACGAATCTGGCTGTCTCTGATAGGCTTTGCGTCTTTATGGAGGAACTTTCATGTGCCGTCGCCTTATTGCGCCTGCGTTGAGTTTTATAATCCCGATAGTCGCCCTTTGTCAGGGTCCGCACCGCGTTGTCATCCGTGCCGGAAAGCTGATCGATGGGATGAGTGAAAAGACGCTTGAAAATGTGCTGATCGTTATTGAAGGCGACAAGATCGCCTCCGTTACTGCCGGCGGAAGCGCGCCTGCGGGTGTGGAGGTGATTGACCTTTCCAAGGCCACCGTCCTGCCCGGATTCATCGACACCCATACCCACGTCTTGTTGCAAGGCGACATCACCGCCGAGGAGTATGACACGCAGTTGCTGAAGCAATCGATTCCGTACCGCGCGATTCTTGCCGCGCGCAACGCGCGCATCGCGCTTTCACACGGTTTCACCGCCATTCGCGACCTGGAGACGGAAGGCGCCATGTACGCGGACGTGGACGTGAAGACCGCAATCGCCAACGGCGAAGTGCCCGGCCCGCGCATGCAAGTGGCCACTCGGGCTATGACTCCCACGGGAATGTATCCGCTGCTTGGCTATTCTTGGGAACTAAAGGTGCCGACCGGCGTGCAATACGTGGATGGAGCCGACGGCGCGCGGAAAGCGGTGCGCGAACAGGCGATGTATGGCGCCGACTGGATCAAATATTACTCTGACCGACGGTACCATTTTGAGAGCGACGGCGTGCTGCATTCGATGGTGAATTTTACGGATGATGAAGCAAAGGCGATTGTCGATGAGGCGCATCGCATCGGCAAGAAAGTTGCCGCGCACGCGATCGGAAGTGATGGAATCGCAGCCGCGTTGCGAGCCGGAGTGGACACTATCGAGCACGGCGACGGCCTGACTGACACGTTGATGGATGAAATGGCACGGAGAGGGATCTACTGGGTGCCGACGATCACGGTAGGTGTCTATGTTGCGCCGGGGCGCAGTGGCAACTGGCCAAAGATGGCGGAACTGCAGCGGGAAAATTTCCCGAAGGCCATCAAGAAAGGCGTGAAGATTGCGCTCGGCACGGATGCCGGCGGCTTCGATTGGAAAGCATTGAACGAGGCGAAGGAATTTGAATACTACGTGCAGTACGGCATGACCCCGCTGCAGGCGATCCGCGCCGGCACCTCGACTGCTGCTGAGCTGCTCGGCTGGGGCGACAAGCTGGGAACCATTGAAACGGGAAAGTGGGCGGACATCGTAGCCGTTAGCGGCGACCCGCTAAAAGATATAAAAGAGTTACAAAATGTGAAGTTCGTTATGAAAGGTGGAACCGTTTTCAGGAACGAAACGCACTGATTCCCTAATTTGTCGGACGCTTCTCCAACGCCATGGTGACACGTGCGAGCGTTGCAGTGCGCAGGAATTTCAGTAGAACGCCACGCCGCCGTCGACGTTGATCGACTGCCCGGTCATGGCGCTGGATTGGTCAGAGCACAGGAACAGCGCGGCGCGGGCAATTTCCTCCGCTGTTTGTGCGCGGCCCTGCAGCAATCCGTTCAGAAAGCCCGCCAATTGCTCTTCTTCGTTTACTCCCATTTTCTTCGCGAGCACCGCACCCAGTTCTTTCGACATCTTCGTTTCCGTTACCGGCCCGGGACATATGGCGTTCACCCGAACGCCTTTGCGCGCCCCCTCCGCGGCGGTTACGCGCGTCAGGCCAAGCATTCCCGCTTTCGCTGCCGCATATGCTGAGCCCCAAGCGTAGGCCGCCTTCGCCGAGAGGCTGGAAATATTCAGAATCACGCCACATTGCCGCGCATACATTTCCGGCAACACCAGCTTCGACAAAAGAAACGCCGCGCGCAGATGGACGGCAATCACTTTTTCAAACTCCGCCAATGGATAGTCTTCCACGGGAACTACGGGCCCGTAGTGGCCCGCGTTGTTCACCAGGATGTCGATGCGGCCGAACTTTTCTCGCGCTGCAGCGACGACTTGTTGCGCGCAGTCAGCCTCCCGCGATAAATCCGCCGTGACGTAACCAGCCCGTCCTCCACTGTTTGCAATCTCCGTTGCCGTGGAGGCTAGTTCCTTCTCCGTACGCGCGGTGAGAAACACAGCAGCGCCTTCTTGTGCAAAAAGTTGAGCGATGGCCCGGCCAATTCCACGACCGGAGCCAGTAATAAGCGCAACTCGATCCTTGAGCATCATGAGAACCACGAGAATAGTAAGGAAGGAAGCCGGGGGCAAGCAGTAGCCCACCGTCCCTTCGATGGTCCCAACACGCTGGCCGAGAACTGTACCTCGGGTCAGGTGCAAATCCCCAGCTGCGAATCTAATATGGTCGTACAGTTTTTACCTGGGCCAAATTTCAGGGCATTATTCCCTGGGCCGGGTTTTATGTTTTCGCTAAACTCATTACATTCATCCCGGCGCCTAACTCTATATTCAGCCCAGCTACCTAAATCTCGTATCGAGGTATGCTGATGCTGCGAATTCTATTCTCATGTTCAATTCTTGGTATTCTCGTAGTTTTTGCTTTCGCGGGATGTAGCGGCTACGGCAGTGGTACCGTCAATGGGGGCGCTATTGCCCCTTACATCAACACACAACCCGCGAATCAAACGGTGTCTGTAGGGCAGGCCGCTACCTTCAGCGTCGGTGCCGCCGGTACGCCCCCTCTCAGCTATCAGTGGCAGAAGAATGGGGCCGATATCCCGGGGGCCACGTCATCAAGCTATACCACTCCCGCTAGTGTGTCTGCCGACAGCGGTGCAATGTTCCGCGTCGTGGTCAGCAACGCTGCCGGAAGCGTGACCAGCAATTCTGCGACGCTGACCGTCAGCGCGGGACCAGTGGCTTCAACTGTGGACATCACTACTTATCACTACGACAACAGCCGCTCCGGCCAAAACGTGAACGAGACCGTGCTGACTCCCGCGAACGTGAACTCCACGAAATTTGGAAAGCTTGGTGAATTCGTGGTCGATGGCAAAGTCGACGCGCAGCCGCTCTATCTTTCGCAGGTCACCATCGGCGGGCAAAAAAAGAACGTTCTCTATGTCGCGACCGAACACGGCTCTGTCTACGCCTTTGACGCCGATTCGATCAATGGAACCACATCAACTGTCCTCTGGAAGACGTCGACACTGGGCAGCGGGGAAACCACGAGCGACAACCGCGGCTGCGGCCAGGTTACGCCGGAGATCGGCATCACGGCCACGCCCGTCATCGACCGTTCACGCAACGCCATCTATGTCGTTGCCATGTCGAAAAACGCCAGTGGAGCTTATTTCCAGCGCATCCACGCGCTGGATTTGACCACCGGCCTGGAACTATTCGCAGGCCCCAAAGACATCACAGCGACTTATCCCGGCACGGGGGACAACAGCTCCGGCGGAAACGTAATTTTCGATCCGAAACAATACAAGGAGCGGCCCGGCCTGCTGCAGATTAACAGCACGATCTATACGACGTGGTCCTCGCACTGCGATATTCGTCCCTACACTTCGTGGGTGATGGCGTTCAGCGCGGACACGCTGGCGCAAACCGGTGTCCTGAATCTCGTGCCGAACGGAAGTGAAGGAGGCATCTGGATGTCCGGTTCCGCACCAGCCGCCGATGCAGCGGGGAATATCTTCTTTTTGGAGGGCAACGGAACTTTTGAGACCACGCTGGATGCTCAGGGATTCCCGTCAAACGCCGATTGCGGAAATTGTTTTGTGAAGATTTCTACGGGAGCGGGACTCAATCTGGTGGACTATTTCACCCCGCACAATACCATCGCTGAATCGAACGCCGACCTGGATCTGGGCTCAGGAGGCGCAATTTTATTGCCGGACGTGCAAGCCGCCGGTGGCGTCACTAAGCATCTCTCGGTTGGAGGCGGCAAGGACGCCATCATTTATGTAGCGGACCGCGACAACATGGGCAAGTTCAATACGAACACCGACCAGATCTATCAGGAAATCTCAGGGCAGCTCGGCGGGCAGGTCTTTTCCATGCCTGCGTACTTCAATGGCACCGTTTACTTCAGCGCTGTGGGCGATGCCCTGAAGGCATTTCCGATTGTCAGTGCGAAACTCGCCGGCGTTCCTTCCTCGCAATCCACGCACAGTTTTGGCTATCCGGGAGCGACGCCGAGCGTGTCGGCGAACGGCACTACGAACGGCATCGTCTGGGCCATTGAGAACAACGGCGCAATCCTGTTTGCCTATGACGCCACCAATCTCACCACGGAACTGTACGATTCCAACCAGGCCGCGAATGGCCGCGACCACTTCAGCGGCAACAAATTCATCACGCCTATGGTCGCCAACGGGAGGGTTTACGTTGGCACGCCAACTAGCGTTGCCGTATTCGGCCTACTGCCTTGACGATTTGAGGATGTTCAAACTCGAGCCCGGTGAACGTGAGTCAGTTTCAGCCGCTAACCTTCAGTTTCCCCAGCATGTGATGGACAAATTCCGAAATCTCACCTTGATTGAACGTATCCCGGTGCACCGGCTTCTGTCCGACCGCGCGATACACCAGCCGCCTGTCCGATTGCTTCACGAGGTCAAAAACGACGGTGCCTTCGCGGAAACGAACATTTTCATAGCTGACTTCCGGCGGTCCCCAGCCCCAAGATTCCCAGCATCCAAAGGGACTGCAAACCAGGCCCGGGTAGCCACCCGGGTACACGTGTTCCACCGTGACGTCGTGCCGCCGCACCGCGACGTGATAATCCACCAGGAAATCCGCAGCTTGCGGGTCGCCGACTTGCCGCAATCCCTTGGACGAAAGCGTCTGCTCGATGGCCGTGCGGATGCGCTGGCGAACGATTTCGCTATTGGAGCCAGAGTCGCGCGCCACGGTTTCACCTCGCGAGATCACGTCTCGGGACACGACCGGACGGCGATCCGCGTTCTTGGGCGGCGCGGCAGGCTTCCAGGCCCAGGTGCTTCCCTTGACCACCGGGATGTTCGGGTCGCGCGTCACGGTGATATGGTCGTCGCAGCCGGCGAGCAACAGCCCGCAAGCGACAATAGAAGCCGCCACCAGCGGTATCCTTCCAATGCTCTTCATCCGTGACATCATCAGACCGTCCCTCAAGCGCGTACCAAACCTACACCCTTAAAAACCCCGAATTCTTGGAAAAGTTGCGGCCTTCAGAGGAACGTTTTTCAGTGGGCTACTTTTATTGTATTGCGGAGCATTATTCGCGCGGAGCAGACCAATCGGAGGGAGGAAAGACGACCGGCCAGAACTTCGGATTTGGCCGATCGAATTCGAATGCCACCGAAAAAAATTCGGACGAGGTATCGTCCACGCGGACTACGCGGCAGTTTTGCTCTACATTGTTTTTTGGGTTTACCAGACGCATCGGTTGGCCGACATGCACGTCCATTTTCATTTTGAGCAGGCCGCCATGGGCGTTCACCACGAGCGTCATCGCTTCTTCCCGCCTTGGTTTGTGTTGGACGTCTTCCGCGATCACCGTGATCTTCATCTGCAGCATCACGCGCTCACTTCGCCGTCGATTCGCCGGATTAGAAGGACTTGCCAAGCTCTTCTCCTCATACAAAGTCCGCAATCCGCCGGACGCTTAAGACGGGAACCACGTAATTACTTGAATTCTGATACGAATCTTACCTTAGTTAATAGCAATGGGGCGCTGGCCAAATGGTCAGCCGTTGCGCAAAAAGTAGGCATCTCGCCATACCGAGGAAACCTAATGGGGGTGCGAGTCCAACTTTGTTTCCAGGCGAGCCTTTATCGCCGGCCACTCGGAATCGATGATGCTGAAATAAACGGTATGCCGGAGGCGCCCGCTGGCTGTAATCATGTGGTTTCGAAAGAGGCCTTCTTCCCTCGCCCCGATGCGCAGGATCGCTGCCCGGGAGCGCTCATTTAGCGAATCCGTCTTCAGCTCCACGCGTATGCAACCCAGCGTTTCGAAAGCGTGTCTCAATAAGAGGTACTTCGCTTCCGTATTCATGGCTGTGCGCTGCCAGTCGCGCGCTACCCACGTCCAGCCAATTTCTACGCGATGATGCGTCCGGTCGATGTTTCCGTAGCGCGTGCTTCCAATGGCGCGGCCTGTAGATTTCTCGACAATTGCAAACGCCAAGGCCACGCCTCGCGTTTGTTCTTCGAGAGCAGTCTCAATGAATGTAGCCATTTCCTCCTGCGTTCGAACGGGTGTGGGAATCCAGCGCCACAATTCCTCGTCCAGTCCCACTTCAACAAGCCCTGCCAAGTGCTCCTTCGCGAGAGGTTCGAGGCGCACATGCGCGCCTTCCAGTGCTACTGGTGAGACGATTATCTCCGTAGTCATGATGGCTGTATCTTATGGTTACGCCGTTCGCTCAACGAGCGCCAATTTGGATAGGTGGAAAGTCTTTGAAGTGCGAGAAACGAGACTGTCGAACGATGCCCGCTATGCGTAGTAGGAAGCTAGCATCGTTCTTCCCCTCACCGGGAAGTATTCGCCTTCTCTGCAGATTCGCGAAAATTTCCACACCAGGGAGGCATCGAGCCAGCCATACGCAGCTTCCCTGCTGAGGGTTTTCAGGGCATCCTCGGAAGAAAGCGCGTCCCGGTAAGGACGATCGGTGACCAGCGCGTCGTAAATGTCCGCAATTTGCAAAATCCTCGCGATCAACGGTATGTCATCTCCGCTCAGGCCGTCCGGGTACCCGCTTCCGTCCATTCGCTCATGGTGATATCGAATCCCCGGCACGATGCGTCGCAGTGATTTCAACGGCGTACAGATGCTCGCTCCGACGGCCGGATGTTGCCTGACGATCTTGATTTCTTCCACAGTCAACGGCCCGGGCTTCAGGAGAATCTCATCCGGTACTGCTACCTTTCCAACGTCGTGCAGCAGGCACGCGATTCGCAAGTCCCGCAAATCTTCTTCCGGTAGCTCCAGACTCCTGCCGAGCAGCAGGGCGTATTCCACGATCCGGTCCGAGTGCCCGTTCATAAGCGGGCTTTTCGCTTCAATGCTGCGCGCCAGCGAGAGCACCACGGACTTGGCCTGCTCATCGATGTATCTCTTGAGCCGTAGCAGCGACTGCACACGGCTTAACGCCTCTCCGAGCGAGTTGCAAGTTCCCCAAAAGTCTGCAGCTCCTGCTTCGCGTCCGCGAGCCTCATCTTCAGGTTCTGGTGAAGGCTTGATTAACACAATAGGGATATGCTGGTTGAGCGGATTTCCTTTCATCCGGCGGCAGAGGTCGAAGCACCCGAGATCCGGCAAACCGTCGTGCAAGAGCACCAGATCAGGCTGAAGTTGGAGACATTCCCGCAGAGCGGATTCCCCGTCCTCAGCAGTAAACACGTCATAGCTTTGATTCTGCAGGAATGCTTTCCAGGAATCGCGGTTCTCGGAAACTGCATCGACAAGAAGCAAGATAGCTGAGTTCATCAATCCCTCGTCATTCTTCAGCGTGTGGATGCGGAGACACCAATCCCCACGCGTGATAGACAGTTCTTGAAGGAATTGGACTTGCTTTCGATCTCCAATCCCAGTGCGTGCGGAGGTTTTTACTCTCCGCTTCCCGGGGACGAGAAGGAATGAGGTGGCTTGGCGGGATGTCTAGTGCTCCTGTCGTGCCAAATAGGGGTTCAGCATAAGTCACGAAGAATTCGAGCTTTGCGGCGAGATTCAAGGAGGTCAAGGCGTATAGTCGCAAGGAATATTTTTCATGGTGCCTCCCAGGTTTACCCGATGCCTCGCGTCCTCGGTCTTCTTTTCGATCCCTCTTCGCCAATTCAAGAAGGCTCTCCGCTGATTTGCAATGAACAATATGCTGAAAGCAGCTAGTGACTATCTTTCTCCACGTTTCCGACCCTTAAAGAATGGGCCTGTGCCCAACGATATGCGTTCTCATGGAAACGGGATGCGGGTGGGGCGTGCCGTGAGGTATGATAGAGTCTCCTGAAATCAACTCCTTAGGGTGACAATGCCGACTGCATCGAATGGAAAAGTCTTGTTGAGGGTAAGGCCGCGGGGTTTCTGCGCGGGTGTAGTGCGCGCGGTCGATATAGTGGAGCTGGCGCTGGAGGCGTACGGCGCGCCGGTGTATGTACACCATGAAATTGTCCATAACACGTATGTCGTAGAGCAGTTACGCCGGCGTGGCGCGATTTTTGTGGAAGCCATCGAGGAAGTCCCCCACGGCGCGGTGCTGGTTTTCAGCGCCCATGGCGTTCCGCCGACGGTCCGCGACGAAGCCAAGTCCCGTGAGCTGAAAGTAATTGACGCCACTTGTCCGCTGGTGACCAAGGTGCATCTCGAAGCCCTGAAGTTTGCCCGTGAGAAGCGCACCATTATTCTGATTGGTCATCGGGACCATCAGGAGATTGTTGGCACGTCAGGCGAAGCCCCAGACCGCACTATTGTCGTGGACTCCGTCGCCGCCGTCGATGCGCTCGAAGTAGATGATCCGCAGAAGCTGTCCTTCCTCACGCAAACAACGTTGAGCCTTTACGACACGCAGGAAATCGTGGCGCGGCTGCGTCAGAAGTTCCCCCTGATCCAGGGTCCTGCCAGCGACGACATTTGCTACGCCACACAAAACCGCCAGGAAGCCGTCGAACAGGTTGCCAAGGACGTCGACCTGATCCTCGTGGTGGGTTCGCCGAACAGCTCGAATTCCAACCGCCTCGTGGAAGTGGCGCAACGCAGCGGCGTCAAAGCCCAATTGATCGACTCCGCAAAGGACATCGATGTGAATTGGCTCGAAGGCGTTTCCCGTGTGGGCCTGACCGCTGGTGCGTCCGCTCCGGAAGTCCTCGTCGAGCAAGTTAGTGAGCGGCTGGCGGAATTTGGCTTCACGGATCAGCGCGATTTGGATTTGATTCGCGAAGATGTGCGCTTCACGCTGCCTCCGGAACTGGCGACCATCGCGCCGGCGCCGCGGCGCTAAGGGTTTTTGCATTACAGGGAAGGGGAACCTTGTATTTTTGAATGACCGGAGTGATTAGTCAGCCTGAATCATGAATGGTCCGGTCGTCGGTACCCTGGCGGTAGGCGGAAATACACAATAAGGAGCCAAGCCTTGGCGGTCAAAATCGTCCGTCAACCGAAGAAGATTGCCTTGATTGGCGCGCCCTTTAGCGCCGCCGGTTTTGCTCCAGGGACCGAAAAAGCTCCTGCAGCACTGCGTGCCGCCGGAATCATCGAGAAATTGCAGGCCGCAGGCTACGAAATTGTTGACCATGGTGACTGCGCTCCGCGCCTCTTCGCAGACGATGAAGAACACAGGCGCGCCCGCAATTTGACCGAAATCGTCGCCGGTTTGAACGACCTGAAAACGCGTGCCGAGCTCGCGGTGAAGAGCGGCGCGTTCGTGCTGGTCTTGGGTGGTGACTGCGCTGAGGTCATCGGCTTGCTTACCGGCGCGCGGCGTTACTACAAGCACCTGAATCTTCTCTGGTTCGATCGCGACGCGGACCTGAACACTCCCGCGAGCACTCCCTCCGGCCGCATCGATGGAATGGTCGTGGCCCACATTATTGGCAAGGGCGCGCCGGAGTTGGTGCGCTTCTGGAGCGAGGCGCCGCTGGTGCGCGAGCCGGATGTCACGCTCTTCGGGCTCCAACGGCTCGATCCTGCGGAGCAAGATTTCCTCGGCAAGTCGCCGATGCGGCATATTCATGCCGCCGACATTCAATCCAAAGGCGCCACTAATGCGGCGCACGAAGCGCTGGCGCAAGTGCACGCTGACACCCGCGAATTTGTCCTTCATCTGGACGTCGATGTCATCGAGGAAGAGAATTTTCCCGCCGTGAACGTCCCCGGCAGCGGGGGATTGCGCTTCGACGACGTTCATACGTCGTTCATCGAGTTTCTGAAACACAAGAATCTGCTGGGTCTGGATGTGGCGCAGTACAACCCTGACAAAGATCCCGACGGCAGCGGCGCAAAAAAGCTTGTCGATTTGCTGGTCGAAGCACTCTCCGCGCGTCTCGAAGCGCTGACCGCACCTGCGGCGGAGCCAGCAGCAGGCCCTGAAGAAATGTCCTCCTCCGGTACAACCGCGTAGACGAACCGGATTCTTTTTGTGTCTCCAACGAACCTAGGTGCGGATCAGGAAGCGGCAGTCGCGCGTTTGCGCAGGAACCGCGCGAGGCCAAGAAACGACAGATTCAGGCCGGCACTGAACGCGTAGTGATCTGCTTCTCCCGCGGGGAGATGCTGCGAGATTTCGGCATACGTGGCGGACATGAAGGATTCCATCGCCGCGGAATCGCTTGTCGCCGTACGCAGGATTTCCGCGGTCAGCGCGGCCCACCGATGCAGGCGTTCGCGAAAAACCAGGATGTGTTCGGAAGGATTGTCGGAATAACCGAAGTGCGTCAGAAACAGCCGCCCCGGTTTGCGCTCCAGGATCGCAGCGAAGGATATGTCCCAGATCCCCAGATCGATGTCCGGCGGCGGAGTCGCAGGCATGGCGAAAGCGTTTCCCTCGATGCGCACGCCCGCCGTATCACCAACGAACGCGACGTCTTCCGTCTTGTCGAAGTAACTGACGTGGTGCGAGGCGTGCCCAGGCGTGTAGACAACATCAACTTGCCGCGACCCGATCGTTAGAGTTTCACCGCCTTCGAGTACGCGCAAATTCTCCGCTGGGACGGGAAGAGTCTCGCCGAACAAGCGTTGCAAATCGTTGGGCCACAACCTCTGGGCGCTCGCAAGAAGCTTGGACGGGTCAATCAGGTGCCGCGCGCCGTTTTTGTGGACGTATACGACGAGCCGCGGATTCTCGCGCACCAGCGCGCCCGTTGCGCCAGCATGGTCCAGATGGATGTGCGTGAGAAGAAGGGCGTCGAGATCGCTCACGCCGATGCCGCGGGTTTGAAGCGTCTGGCGCAAGGTCTCAAGCGTGGAACCTGGCCCGGGATCGACAATAGCGCGGTGACCGTCTGACTCCAGAAGGCCCGCTGCAATGGAACGCGGCCTGCCCATCCATAGGTTGTCGAGCGTGGCGATCGAGTTCATGCCGAACGGTTAGTGTAGCTCAGGACCGGCGAAGTCGAATAATCCGATGGTTCACGAGCGAAATTCGTCATGAACTCATCCAGTGTGAGCCCGACAGAAATGCGGTGGTCTGGCGGAGAAGTTCTGTTTATTTACTCCGCCGCTTGAATCGGAGAATATGCTAGGGCTAATTCTGGATTTCTAGGCACAAATGGAGCGAAACCGCATGACTAAGCCAGCCACGATTGCCGCTGTCACCCTGCTTCTCTTTGGCACACCCTTGCGTGCTCAACAACCCGCCGCCGCTCCTGTTCCTCTCCCCACCCAGCAAACGGAATCCAACGAATACACGCGGTACGAATTGCTCGCGCCGGAAACCGCCAGCTTCAAAATACATTATGAAGTGACCGCCACGACTCCCGGTGCCAAGTTGTACTTCAATCCGATTCGCAAGGGCAGCACCGCGAGCGACGAAGCGGTTTACGACGCCATGACCGGCGAACCTCTGGGTTTCGAAGTTGTCGGTGGCACGGAGGCTCGCAAGGATCCGCTGGTGGCTGCCGCCGATCTTTCCGGGAGCTACATCAGAGTGCAACTCGCGCGCCCCGTTCCCACGGAAGGTCAGGGGCGTATTCTCATCGTCAAAACCTATAAAGATCCGAAGAGCTACTACCGTGAAGGCAACGCCATTGTTTTTGATCGTGGCCTGGGCATCAAACGCAACAGCGTGGTCCTGCCGAAGGGTTTCGAATTGGTGGGCTGCAACGTGCCGTCACAAATCTTATCCGAGCCAGACGGGCGCATCGCCGTCAGCTTTATGAACGCCGGTCCCGGCGAAGCACCGCTGATTCTCCGTGCGAAACCCGGGGCGCAAATCGGCCCGTCCGCCGCTCCCCATCCATTGACACAAACGCGTAGTTGGGAAGCGCCTTTCGCTGGAGAAACCGAGCGCGAGCGGCTTTCCGAACGCGCGCACCAGGACCGTGATATCGTCTATTTCCTTCAGCAACCAGAGACGCACGCCTTCAGCCTGTATCACGACTACACGGAGTCGCGCCCAGGCGTGGATAAATATCTGAATGTCGTTCGCGAAGGCAGCACCGTTTCCGAGCCATCGGCGTACATTCTTGACACCGGCGAGAAACTTCCCACTCGCCTGATGACCGGGGCCGAACTCGGTACCGAAAGAATCGAATCCCCGGAACCGGTCAAGCCGGCGGCACAGATCGTAGTGATTCCATTCCCTCCAGTGAAGAAAGGACAATCGATCCGCCTGCGAATCTCGGAAACCTATACAGCTCCCGACAGTTATCGTTTGGATGGGGGCGAGCTTGTTTTTGACCGCAGCCTTGGTCGGCCGCGAAACGCCATCGTTCTCCCCGTAGGATGGTATCTGACGGCCAGCGCCATCCCCGCCACCGTCACGCAACTTCCCGACGGGCGCATCCGCCTCGATTTCTGGAATGCGCGACCCGATTCCGTGGACGTGTTACTGAAAGCCCGACGGCGGGTGAGTCCCGCGGACCAGAGCCGCTGAACATCATGTGAACTTGCGGCAGGCAGTTGAGCGTTTGTTATTCAACGACAGGAAGTTGTTGCGCCGAAAGTGAATTGTGGAATAGTCTTATGGCGCCGCTTCCTTTTGTTTTTTTTTCAGGTTCCCCCATTGGTTCAGACATGGGTGTGGGGTGAAGCGAGTGCCTGGAGAGAAAGTGGCAACGAGTGGAACAATTGAAATGCGCCTAACGGAGTCCGCCAGGAGCAGCGTACGCTCGGCCGGCGGGCGCCTGAACCGGAAAATTTTGGGTTGATTGAACTCAGGAGGAATGCGATGCGCTATTTGTGTGCAGCACTCGCGATGAGCGCGCTTTTCGCTTTGCCACTCTGCGCGCAGCAGAAGAACAGCACAACGGGCGACGAAACCGTCAACGCCGCTGCGAACGCGGAGAAGAGCGCGGCTTCGCGCAAGAATGCGGAAAGCAATAAGTCCTTAGCGGCCAGCGGCCTATTCGCATTGCCCGCGACCCCTCGGCCGACACCATTCCCCGGGCCGACGGCCCCCTCGGACAAGCGTGCGCCCGGACAGCTTGTACCTCGCATAGAAATCGCGGCTATGTACCACTACCTTAACTTCGGGCCTGGCAGCCCTTTCTCGAACTTCGACGGTCACGGCGGATCGGGCTCCATTACTTATAATGCGTCGAGATGGATCGGTCTGACCGGTGAAGTGGGAACTTATGATTTGGCCCGAGGCTCAATAATCAGCTATCTATTCGGTCCACGGTTAAACCTGCGAAAGTTTGATTATTTTGTCCCCTTTGCCGAGTTCTTGGCCGGCGGAGTGCGCGGGAACGGCCAGATTACGGGTGCCGCCGAGCAGGATGCATTCGCCTTGGCAGCAGGCGGCGGCGTCGATATGGTTCTAACCAAGAACGTCGCTTGGCGCGTGGCGCAGTTGGATTACTTCATGACCAATTTCACGGGGCCGGCGGTAACAGCCACCGGCAGGCAGAACAGCTTCCGCGCCGGTACTGGGTTGGTTTTGCGTTTCGGCATTCCTAATCCGCCGCCGCCGCCGAATCATCCTCCAGTAGCGGCGTGTTCGGTCAGTCCCTCTTCCGTTTTTGCCGGTTCGAGCGACAGCGTAGCCGTGCATGTCAACGCCAGCGATCCCGATAGCGACCCCCTGACCTACGTCTACTCCGCCACCGGGGGCACAGTGGAGGGCACAGGCCCAGAGGCGCGCTGGAACTCGACCGGCGTAGCCATTGGCACCTACACCGTTAATGTCAAGGTGGATGACGGCAAGGGCGGCTCGGCCTCGTGTGCCGCGGATATTAAGGTCGAACAAAAACCTAATCATCCTCCCATTGCGTCACTTTCCGTTGAGCGAAGCCCCATTCTTCCGGGTGAACGCACCGGCGTGACATGCAACGGCAGTGACCCGGACAACGATCCGTTGACCTATAGCTACACTACAACCGGAGGACAAATCGTAGGGAGCGGCTCGAATGTGCAGCTTGATGCCACAGGACTGAAGCCGGGAAGCTATAGCGTGAAGTGTGTGGTGAATGACGGCCGCGGCGGAACTGCCGATGCTTCCGGCAATGTGGAAGTGAAGCAGCCTCCGGAGCCCCCGCAAATCAAGCAATTGGAAACCAAGCTGGCGCTGCACAGCATCTATTTCCCGACGGCCCTGCCCTCCGTGGCCAAGCCCATGGGCGGTTTGCTGCCCAGCCAGGAAGCGACGCTGAATGCGCTCGCAAGTGACTTCAAGGAGTACTTGAAATACAGACCGGATGCCAAGTTGATTCTCGAAGGTCACGCAGACGTTCGCGGAGCCAAAGACTACAACGTGAAGCTCTCGGAGCGCCGCGTGGAACGCGTTAAGAGCTACTCGGTGGAAAAGGGCGTTCCAGCGGACCACATCGAGACTCGGGCATTTGGCTTTGAAAAAAACATGACCTCTGAAGAGGTCAAGAAACTGATCGAAGCTGAAACCGATCTGAGTCCGGCGGAAAAGCAGAAGATCCTGAAAAACTTGCTGACCGTCCGCATGGCCAACAACCGCCGCGTCGACGTTACTCTGAGCACCACCGGTGAACAGTCCGTTCGCCGTTTCCCCTTCAGCGCCAAGGATGCCCTAACGCTGCTTAGTAGAGGCGGTGGCGAAACACCCAAGAAGAAAGCCACCACGCCTGCACCGGCGAAAAAGGCTAAGCCGTAGCGGATCGGCAAAGAGCAAATTAGACTCGGCCGGACGTGGCTCATTGTGACTTCCGGCAGGGCGACGAAAGCATTCCAGCCAAGAAGCGGGTTCTCCGGGAAGCTATCAAGGAACCCGCTTCGTCTTGGCGTCAGGACGCTTCACCGAGTATTTCCCCACTCCCTTCCCGATTTGGGACAATGGCAAGGGAACGGACCCAGACTGATTCCCAAAATGGGACTTGCAACCGGGTTCTCATTTACCTAACGTATTGATTTATATAGGAGCTCGGTGATTTCCTGAAACGGAACTCTAGATGCAAATAAAGCCGCCGACCGAGGCTCTTGGGGTCCCTGTTATGGTTGAAGAAGCAGCAGTCCGCCGCGAGGTTGTCCCGATGAACATTCTCATCGTGGATGACGAACAGTCCATTCGTGAGACCTGCGCCACCGTCTCCGAGCAATGCGGGATGAAAGCCGTCGCTGTGGCTACTGCAGAAGAAGCCCTGGAGGTTCTGGAGCATTCCGCCATTGACATCCTGTTGACGGATTTGAAGCTGCAGCAAACGAGCGGTGTAGAACTGCTGAAACAGGTGCACGACCTCCATCCCGAAGTTGCCATTGTGGTGTTGACCCAATACGGCACAATCGAATCCGCCGTGGAGGTTACCCGTCTGGGCGCCGTCGACTACGTCACCAAGCCGTTCCGAATCGAGGAACTGAGCTCCCGGCTGGAACGCGTGGCGCGCGCTGTAGAACTGCAGCAGGAGAACCGTTTGTTGCGCGAGCAATTGCGCACGCGGCCGGGATTCGGTGGACTCATCGGCGTCTCCATGAAAATGCAGCGCGTCTACAAAATGATCGAAAAAGTGAGCCAGCACGAGTATCCCGTTCTCATCCTCGGGGAAAGTGGAACGGGAAAAGAACTCGTGGCGCGCAGCATCCATTTTTCAGGTCCCCGCCGTGAAAGACCTTTCGCGCCTGTGGACTGTTCGGCGCTCGTGCCCACGCTCATCGAATCCGAATTGTTCGGCTACGTTAAGGGCGCGTTCACCGGGGCCATGCAGGCCAAGCAAGGTCTGCTCGAAGCCGCCCAAGGGGGCACGCTCTTTCTCGATGAAATCGGAGACATGCCCGTGGATTTGCAGGCCAAGCTCCTGCGCGCGCTGCAAGAGCGCGAGGTCAAGCCCGTTGGCTCCACCGAACGCCGCCAAATCAACATCCGAATTATCGCCGCCACGAACCGGGATCTGGATGCTGCTATTCGCTCAGGAACTTTCCGGCAGGATTTGTATTTCCGTCTGAACGTGGTGCAGGTCAAACTGCCGCCGCTGCGGGACCGCAAGAGTGATATCCCCATCCTAGTCACGGCATTTCTGGAGAAATTTTCCAGCCCGCAAGGCCCAGTGCGCACCATTTCCGAAGACGCCATGCGCCGGCTGATCGCTTACGACTGGCCCGGAAATGTGCGTGAATTGGAAAACGCCATCGAGCGTGCCGTGGCGCTGGGCTCCGGGCCGCTTCTCCACGTGGCGGACCTGCCTTCTAACCTTCAGTATCCCACCACCGAGCGCATCCCTGAAAAAGATGAAATCCTGCCGCTCGAGGAATTGGAGCGCCGCGCGATTCTTCGCACCCTGCGCGAAACTGGCGGCGACAAACTCTCCGCTGCCCGCATGCTCGGTATCGGCAAAACCACGCTGTACCGCAAGCTCAAGCAATACCACATGGAGCACGCCGAGTAGCAGCGCCGCTCACCGCTTGCTCTTCCTCAATGCGCGTCCGGTTTGTGTGCGTCCTTAAGGCGCCTGCGATACTCACCGGCTGCTTTGTTGGCATCATTCTCGCTGACGCTGTTGGCAGCCAAGTGTCCGAGTTCATGCGCCACCCAGTATCCGAGCGAGTCATCGCTCACATAACGGTCGCTGTCGATGAACACGCTTCGGCTGGGTAAGTGCGTGAACATGGCGCTGGTGTATCCGGCGGGCACATGGAGTCGAAATATTCTGGCCGTCTCTAGGTACTTCCAGTGCGGCACAAAGAGGATTCGCAGAGGATAAACGTCGGGTTGCATGACCTGTATCTGAGCGCGTACCAACGCTTCCTGTTTGGGCGTCGCTCCGATGACTGTGTAGCCGGTTGCGGAGGCCACAGGCGCGGTTCCTTCCGTCTCGACCAGTTTTGACTTCCCGCTTGTTTGTCCCCAGGCGAACTGCGCTAATGTCAGCGAGAATAGTGTTGTCCAAATTCTGAGCCTCATTTGCCACCTCCAGGTGCGTCCTGGAGGTGAACTTGGGGCTGGCTCTGAGGAAGCTCAATGGACTGCGGCTTGATTGCGGCTTGATTGCTTATAAGCGACTAAGGTTTGTTATTTCAGTAACTTGCTGATTCGTCTTATCTAAACCTTGTCATATAGTCGAGGGGTGTTAGACTCGCGCTAACGTCTGGGGTAGACGCCAGATGGCCCTTGAGGCCCGCTCGCCCGCAATCCTGCGCTTCGGAGTGTTTGAGGTGGACGTGTGCTCGGGGGAGTTACGCAGGCAGGGCGTGCGGATCAAGCTCCAGGAGCAGCCCTTTCACGTCCTCACGGTCCTGCTGCAGCGGCCTGGCGAAGTAGTGA
>Ga0207665_10000386_pt1 | contig 30241 bp, 29 predicted proteins | sample LARL112metaG_FD_184351 | JGI IMG/M metagenome (GOLD analysis project Ga0207665, IMG submission 184351) | Corn, switchgrass and miscanthus rhizosphere microbial communities from Kellogg Biological Station, Michigan, USA - LAR L11-2 metaG... | ecosystem: Host-associated > Plants > Roots >... | reverse complement strand
TCGTGGGTCTTGCGGCCACGTTCTTCCACCGCGGTCTCTTCGGTGAAGACGATCCCAGCTCCGCCTATCGCGTATTTTCCCAAAGTCACAAGGTGCCAGTCGGTCGGACCGCCATGCTCCGACTTGTACTGGCACATCGGAGAAACGACGATACGGTTGCGGGCAAAAATTCCGCGCAAGACCATCGGCTGAAGGAGCAAGGGCAGCCGGACGCCGGCGTCATGCATTCGCCGCGTCTCCGAACTCTGCGAGGTGCGCAGTCACGTCGATCCTCCAACTCACAAATACATCCGAGCCCTTGTCCGCAACCGCTGAACAAATGACTTTACGGCGGGGGCATTTTCCCTTTTTCGGTAGGCTACAGCAATTTCGGCCTCTTGCAGAGCACCTGAAATCTTGCGGTAGACAATGCCCGGGATTCCGAGCCCCCGCATAGGCTCCGAAATGATGCCCAGCCCCGCGCCCGCCGCGACCAGGGTCAGCAATGAGAATATATCTGGCGCTCTTTGGACAATCTGAAGCGACTGTCCCGGCTTCGAAACCGCGCCGAGATTCCCCCAAAAACCGACGTCCATCTCCAGGGATCCGGCGATAAAGGACTCGTGCGAAAGCGTGGCAAGACTGATTTGCTTGCGCTTGGCCAAGGGATGGCCCTTTGGAATGGCTGCGTAATAAGGATGCCGGTCGACAACAAAGCCCGTCAACTCGGGCGGATAGCGCTCCGGCGCTCTGATGAACGCGATATCGAGGACACCGTCGATCAGAGCCTTCAATTGGGGAAAGGTCTCCATGCGGACGATCTGAACCGACACATTGGGGTTATCCCTCTGAAAATCGCCGATCATTTCGGGCACCATGCCAATGCAGCTCGCAGAAAGGATATAGCCAATTTCTATCGAGCCGATGTCACCGCGAGCAGCGCGCTTTCCGATTAGCTCGGCGTTCTCTGCCTGCTTGAGGGTGGCGCGCGCCTCCTCGAGAAAGCGCTTGCCTGTCTGCGTCAGCGAGACGGCACTTTTTTTGCGCCGCGAAAGGAGCTGTGCGCCGAGCATTCGCTCCAGGGCCTGAATCTGGTTGCTGAGCGTCGGCGTCGAGATATTGAGCTCGTCGGCCGCACGCGAGAAGTGGAGCTTCTCGGCCACGGCCACGAAATACCGGAGGTGCCGCAATTCCATTGTCAAATGTCGGTGCCCAAAAGTGCCACGGGCACGCATAGTCGAATGTATCGCAGGACGCTTCAAGAACCACGTGTGGCCGTGGATTCGACCATTTTGACCGATTCCAGGTGCAAATCAGCGCTCGCGGAGCGCCTCTTCGCGCAGCACCCGCGCCGGTTTAAGCAGATAATCAAGCACCGTCTTCTTGCCGGTCAGGACCTCAACCGTCGCAAGCATGCCGGGAAGAATCGGGAGCGGATTCTCGCTGGTGCCGAGGTGATTCTTTTCCGTCCGCACCATCACTCTGTAGAACGTCTCGCCCTTTTCGCCGCGCTCGGGCCTCTCGTCGGCGATGGTGTCGGCGCTGATGCGTTCGACCTTGCCTTCGAGTGACCCGAACACTGATGAATCGTAGGCGGACAGCTTGACGACGGCATCCTGCTGCGGACGGATGAACGCAATGTCCTGCGGCCGGATCCGGCCTTCAACAAGGAGGGTGTCGTCGAGTGGCACGATGTCCATCAGGCAAGACGACGGTCGGCCGTCTGCTGACCGGTCTCTACGAGCCTGACGAGGGCTGCATCCTGGTTGAGGGCGTGGATCTTCGCCAATACGAGCCGGCGGATCTGCGGCGCGGGATCGGCTTCGTTCTCCAGGACATCGACCTGGTCTTCGGTAAGCTTCGCGACAATATTGCCCTCGGCCTTCCAGCAGCGACCGATGAGCAGATTCTCGAAGCGGCCCGCCTGGCAGGCGTAGAGCAGTTCGCGGCATCGCATCCGCTTGGCTACGACATGCCCATTGCGGAAGGTGGCCGCAGCCTTTCGGGAGGGCAAAAACAGGCCATCGGGCTCGCGCGCGCCATGATCCGCAGGCCGCAAATTCTTTTGCTCGACGAACCGACGGCGCATTTGGATCTGCGCAGCGAAGCCGAATTTCTCGAGCGGCTGAAAGTGCTCGCCCGGGGCGACATGACGATCATCGTTTCTACCCATCGAACATCGCTCCTTGCGCTGGTCGATCGACTGCTTGTTTTCGAGCAGGGTCAGCTGATCGGTGATGGCCCGCGTGACCAGATCATCGCCAGACTGCAGGCGGCTGCGCGTGGTCCGACTTACCAACCACAGGCGCTGGCGGAAACGAATGCAACAGTCTGACCTCGCTTTCATCAACGATATCCGCGCGGCGTCGGAGCTTCGCACGCCGCGGACGTCGAGCGCTCTTCTCGTGTCGGTCATCGCCCTGATGGCGGCAGGCGTGATCTGGGCACATTTCGCCGAACTCGATGAGGTCAAACGGGGTAACGGGCGCGTTGTCCCGTCGCGGCAAATTCAGGTCCTGCAAAGCCTCGAAGGCGGCATCGTCCGGGAAATTTTGGTGCATGAAGGCACGATCGTGAAGGAGGGCGAGGTCCTCATGAAGATCGACGACACCAGATTTGCCTCCGAACTGGGTGAAGTCCGCGCCCGTCGCGCTGCAAATGCTGCGCGTGTCGCACGCCTCGAAGCCGAAGTGCAGGGCCGTACCCCCGAATTCGCCGATGAACTGGTCCAGATAGCCTCGCAAGCGGTCGACACCGAACGCAACGTTTTCGAAGCGCGGCAAAAGAAACTCATCAACGACATCGATGTCCTGATGACGCAGGAGTTACGTTTCGCGGAGTCGCTCAAGCTTTTCGAACGGCAGGTCGAGCTGACGCACAAGCTCTATGTTCAGAAAATCGTGCCGGAAATCGAAATGCTGCAGATGGACCAGAAAGTTACCGAGATGAAGGGTCAGGTTGCCGAAGCGCAATCGCGCATCGCCAACATCAAGGCAGCGTTCCGTTCGCAATCCGAGGAGGATCTGGCCAAATCGCGCGGCGACCTTGCCGTGCTGGATCAGACCATAAAGTCGGCGCAGGATCGCGTGCGCCGCGCCGAATTGCGCTCGCCGGTGAACGGCATCGTCAACAAGCTCAACGTGACCACGGTTGGTGCCGTGATCCAGCCGGGGGGCAACATGAAGGTGATCGTGCCGCTCTGGGTCGTGGTCGGGAATGTCGGATCGCCGCTGTGCGAGCCAGCCGGCTCACCCGCGCGCGCCGAAAGACCCGCTTCGAACACTGTCGTCGCTGCGCCACCGGCAGCCGGGATGTTGAAATTGTTCGGGGCCGCGTCACCGAGCGAAATCGTCAGCGTCGCGTGCGCCAGCGAACCATCCGCATCGCGGATTGTGTAGGTAAAGGTTTCAGTACCGCCGCCTGCCGTGTGCACATAGGTGTAGGAACCGTCTGCGTTCAATGTCAGCGTGCCGAACGCACCCGCGATCGCCACACCGACTGTCCCCGGAGCGGCTCCGCCCGGGCCATTGCCCGCGGCAACGCCCACAACCTGCAGCCCCCCGTCGGCGCCCGAAACATCCGCCGTCCCCGCCCCCGCAGTGGTTCCAGCGCCCGTGAGCACGTTGCCATCCGCAGTAGTCTGTCCCGGCGCAATGGTGTCGCCGTCGGCGCGGGCGATTGGAGCGTCATCGACGATTTTGATGACAAGATCGGCCGGCGGATTGCTGTCGCCGTCGCGATCGGTGATCACGACCGCGAAATTCGCATTTGGCACGCCCAGCGTGTTGTCGAGCAACGTGTAGCTGTATGTGATGGTGCCTTTGCCGGTCACTGCATTGAACGTGAACGAGGCCGTCAGCGAGCCGATCGCATCGGTGAAGGTTTGCGATGTGCCGGTCAGCGCGTGGCCACCCAGCGAAACCGTTTGCACGCCATCGGGCGATGTAAAGCTGATCGTCCCGACTTTGGTGGTGACTGGAAACGATGCCTGGCCGGGATGCGAGCCTGCGGGCTCGCCCGGGCGCGCACCGAGCCCGGCCTCGAAGACCATGGTCGCCGGACCGCCTGGCCCGGGGATAACGACGCTACCGGGGGCTACAACTACGGCCGCACTCACATTGTGATGAGCCTGGCCGGCGCCATTTGCATCAGCGAGCGAATTCCCGAGTCCTCCCCGCCCTTCCTGACCCAGCAAACCCAATGGCGGAGCGCTGCCGATCAAGGCGTCGACGGAAGCCGCATGAAAGTCAGCACCGCTTGAGACAATCTTGTCATCTTCAGCGGGCGATGACTGGCCTACGGTGCCTGGAACGCGCGTGTCGAATTGCTCTCCATCGATCCCTCGGCCGCCACCGATCCCGACATTGAGGTAGGAGATTGGCTTGCCGGAGAAATCGAAAAACGGGTCGGTCGCAGCCGACTGCTCATCGAGCAGGACCGCGGGCCTGGCACTCTCATGCGCGCCGGGTTCTGCCGGAGCCATGTGGCTGCTCTGGGGGCTAGCGACTTCGGTGATATGCGGCTGAGCAAGGCTGGAAAGCTGCAGCCCGGTGGGCTGCACAACGCGACGATCGACCATGACACACTGCCTTAATACTAAGAACGCCGTGAGGCAGCCCCGCGCGTCACGTCGCTCAGGTAGAAATAGCTTTAGATGATCGAGGAGTGTTTCGCGTCAACCGAACGAACGGATTCGCCATCAAGGTTTAGAAAAAATTGCGCCAGCCGTAAGGAGGAGACTGCGTCGAAATCTGTGAACAAGTGGCATCTGTGACACATGCCGATAAACGGCTATTGTGCTCGTGCTGTTGCCTGTTTGGAGAGTTTTCTCGATGTTGATGCGTGCGCTGATGACAAGCATTGCGCTTGCGGCTGTAACTACGTCGGCTACCGCACAACTGTCGTCGCAGTGGCAATTCTGCACAGGAAATCCGGGAATTGATTGGGACACGCAGATAAAGAGCTGCACGTCACTTATTCAGTCAGGCACGGAATTGAAGGAAAACGAGGCGATCGCCTTCTACAACCGCGCTCTCGCTTACGAGAATAAAGAGAAATACGACCTCGCCATCGCTGATTTCACCGAGGCGATACGTCTCAATCCGAACGATGCGGATTTCTTTTTGTATCGAGGTATCGACAAGCAGCGAATCGGTGACAAGGCCGGGGCCGACGCTGATATAGCCGAGGCAAAGCGACTCAATCCGAACGTCGGCAAATAAAGCCGCGCTCGCGCGTCGACAAACTCAAAAGAGTTAAAGATTGGATCAGCGCGGGGTGTCGGAAGCGCCGGCCGTGCGCGACGACACTTTCGCGTCGGAATCTTTTTTCGGCTTGCTTGCGGGAGGCGGAGCCGCTGAAGCCGGAGGCGCTGACGACGACGGCGCAGCGAACCTGAGCGCCCTTTGCGGCTTGCCGCCATTCATCTCACGGAGCGTTTCGACGTAATTCTTCGGCTCCATCAAATTGGATCCAGGCGGCGTCTTCAGACCCATAAAACCGGCGATGTCGTTTCCGAACGTCACACAGTTATTGATGAGCGCATTCCACGCCCGCTTTTCAGCCTTCATTTCCTTGATGTGAGCAGCGACTTTGCTGAAGGTCTTACCGTCCAGCATCACGCGGTAACGCGCCGTCACGTACTTTTCTTCGAGATCGCCGTCGCTCGCCCCGGTTTCGGACGGCACAAACAAGACGTGCCCCAATGTCCAGGGAATGAGGCTGCAATTGTCGCAGTTATTGCCATCACCCGCAGGGTGCAGGCCGGCAATGTCGCTTTTCACGATTTCGCCTTGGCCATTCAGCTGTCCGTAGAGGACATACATGTGGCCATAGCTCGCCGCAGCCCGCGCGCGGAATTCGACGAAATACGGCCGGTAGCCTTGGCTCGGCCTCGGCGCGCTCGTTTGCGTCGCGCTCGAGGGCGCGGCGGCATCTTGTGCCGCAGCAGGAAAAGCCGCCAACCCAAGCGGGATTGCGGCCAAACCTACGGCTACGAGGACCCCTATGCTCCTGCGCAACTGATAAGAAGTACGCATATCAGCCTTTCCGCCAGCACCTGTTTTAGCTTCAGGCGCGCCGAACAACCGCAAGACGAGCTTGCGTACGGTCGGAATTGCGGCCGAACAGGCCGCAATAGGTCGGCACAGATGCCGACCCCGAGCAATAGTCCGCGTCTAAAGCTTAGCCACGAGTCTGAACGACCGGGGCCTTCCCCTTGCCGACCGGAGCTTTCCCCTTGCCCCAACAACCGGCGAGGCCGAAAGCGAGGACAGCTGAACATAGAACGACTAGGAACTTTTTCATAACGCTCCCCAGTTTTTTGCGCGATTAACGACTAAATCACTAACCCCCTCCGTGGTTAGCGACTAGTGCGTAAAAGTCACACTCCCCAACAATCCGTCGGATTTCCCGCGTATAAATACGTCAAAAGGCAGGGTCAGAACCCGGATGTTTCAGCGAAATTCTTCGCAGCTTCCGACTAGCGGATAGCGATCCGGGTACGCTTTTTTGAGGGTCGCCTCGACCTTCTTCAGAGCCTCTTCGCACTGCTTTTGGGAGCCGTACCGCGCCGACGGCTTCACTTCCATTCCCGGTGGCCTCTGGATGAATTGCCAATAGGCGGCCGCGGGCGTGGCCACGACAGCGATTGCGGCAGCAGCGATGCCAATCCTCATAGAGGTAATTACGCGCGGTCTCATGCTCCCCTCACAGGTCCCCAAGAATTTACAGCTGAGTATAGCTAAATCGGGCGTGCACGGTCAGCGCAGAACAACAACCTCGGTACCCACGCTGACACGGGCGTACAGATCCATAATGTCCTGGTTATACATGCGAATACATCCGTGCGAGACGAACCCGCCAATCGATCCCGGATTGTTCGTGCCGTGGATCGCGTATTGTCCGCCGCCGCTCAATGTCATCGCCGCCGCACCCATCGGGTTTGATGGGCTACCGCCAGGAACGATCGGGGGCAATTTGGCGTAATCCTTTCGAATCGATTCGGGCGCCTGCCAAGCCGGGCTGATGTATTTGCCGTCGATTGTGGCTCTTCCCGCCCAGGCCTGGCCGGCTTTGCCGACCCCCACCGGGTAGCGAATCGCTTCGCCATCACTGGTCACGTAGTAAAGCCGGCGTTCGTTTGTTTTGATTACGATTGTTCCAGCCGAATATCCCTTGAAGCGAACAGTCTCACGGGCCGCACCAGGCGAAACCGCAAAGACAAGAACGCCCAGGAATACAAAGGCGCCAATGGAAAGGATGCGAGTACTCAAGATCCCCCCGGACGACATCTCAATGCCAATTGATTTCAATGGCATTGATTTTCCATTGCAGGGCAATTTGCGTCAAGATTACTTTCACTCGATCAACGAACCGTGTTCTCTTTGACTTGAAAATCAAAGCAAAATTCTGCTGATCCCAGCGCTTTTTGAGACCCCGGTATGCACCAATTGCTGAGACCTCATCCGGAATCGCGCATCTCCGCGCCAGAACACGTTGCGGTGGTAGTCACGCGGCCCCAGCCAGAGAAACTTGTGTTGTCTTATACTGTCACAGGAAAAATGAGCGACATCATTATTCCGCCTGCCGCGAGAACGACGCGAGCCGATAATCTCTGGCAGCACACATGCTTCGAGGCATTTGTTCGTAGCGCGTCGGCCAACGAGTACTACGAATTCAATTTTTCGCCTTCTGCGCAGTGGGCGGCTTATCGATTCACTGACTACCGAAGCGGAATGTATATGGCGACGGAAGTCGACACACCCGCCATCGACATTCAATCAAATCCCCGGAGCTTTTCTTTGCAGGCCGCGCTGGCCCTCGATCGTTTGTCGGCTTTGCCGCGTGACGCATCCTGGCGTCTCGCGCTGTCGGCAGTCATCGAGGAGACGAACGGCAACAAGTCGTATTGGGCACTGGCGCATCCCTCAGGAAAGCCGGACTTCCATCACAAAGACGGCTTTGCCTACGAGCTTACTCCGGCCGTGCATCCATGAATTTCGGTATCGATCGACTCCTCGCTGAACCGGCATTGCGCGCACCGCTCAAAGGCAGGCGCGTGGCGTTGCTCGCGCATCCGGCTTCGGTGACGCAAGATCTGACGCATGCGCTTGATGCGCTTGTCGCGTGCGGCGACATCAAGATCAGCGCCGCCTTCGGACCACAGCACGGCCTGCGCGGCGACAAACAGGACAACATGATCGAGTCGCCGGACTACAACGATCCGGTGCACGGTATTCCCGTTTTCAGTCTTTATGGCGAGGTGCGCAAACCAACGGACGCCATGATGAATGCGTTCGATGTGATGCTTGTCGATCTGCAGGACCTCGGTTGCCGGATCTACACATTCATCACGACCTTGCGTTACGTCCTCGAAGCCGCGTCTCGCCATCGCAAGGCCGTTTGGGTGCTGGACCGTCCCAATCCAGCCGGCCGCCCAATCGAAGGTTTAAAGTTGCGCTCTGGCTGGGAAAGTTTTGTCGGAGCAGGCCCTTTGCCGATGCGTCATGGACTTACGCTCGGCGAGCTTGGCCTTTGGTTCGTGAAAATGCTGAAGCTCGATGTCGACTTTCGCATCATCGATATGAAGGATTGGCAACCCGACGCAGCACCCGGATTCGGCTGGCCGCTGGGTGAACGCATCTGGATAAACCCCAGTCCCAACGCGCCGAATTTGTGGATGGCGCGCGCCTACGCGGGAACGGTGATGCTTGAAGGAACGACGCTCTCGGAAGGGCGCGGCACAACACGACCGCTTGAACTGTTCGGTGCTCCCGATATCGACGCGCGTGCGGTCATGAAGGAAATGACAGCCCTCGCGCCGCAATGGCTCGAAGGTTGTCGTCTCCGCGAATGCTGGTTCGAGCCCACATTTCACAAGCACGCCAATCAACTTTGTCACGGCGTGCAGATCCACACCGAAGGACCCGCCTACGATCACCGTGCGTTCAAGCCGTGGCGTCTGCAGGCACTCGCCTTCAAAGCAATCCGTCGTTTGTACCCGGATTACCCGCTCTGGCGCGATTTCGCCTACGAATATGAGCGAGACAAATTACCAATCGATGTCATCAACGGTGGGCCGCTCCTCAGACAATGGGCCGACGATCGGTCGGCGACACCGCAGGATCTCGACAAACTGACGCTGGTCGATGAGAAGGCTTGGTCCATCGAGCGGCAGCCATTTCTTCGCTACTGAACAGTATCGCTGGTGCCGTCGACCCAGGTTCCGGCGACGCGTAGGTCCTCGCTTAGCGCAACAAGATCGGCGCGCGAACCGGCGGCGAGCGTTCCCCGCTCTTTATCAAGACCAAGAAATCGCGCCGGCGTCAGTGATGCGGCGCGGAGTGCGTCCTCAAGCGGAAGCTGCACCAACTTGACGGCATTACGCACGGCCGTGGCCATATCGAGGTGCGCGCCCGCAAGAGTGCCCTCTTCCGTGGTGAGCTTCCCATTGGCCAACGTGATAGTTCGTCCGACAAGTTCGAAACGGTCTTTGGTGGCGCCGACGGTGGGCATCGCATCAGTAACAAGAGCAATCCGCTCGCATCCTTTCGCGGCAAACGCGGCGCGGACCGAAATCGGATCGACGTGAATTCCATCGACGATGAGACCGGCCGTCAGCCGGTTGTCCGCCAGCGCCGCACCGACAATTCCGGGTTCGCGCGCGCTCAACGGCGGCATGGCGTTGAAGAGATGTGTGACACCAGTCGCGCCGTCCGCGATGGCGCGCATGACGATGGCCGCCGAGGCCTCGCTGTGGCCGATCGAAACGCGCGCGCCCGACGCGGCCAAGGTGCGAACAAAACCTGCCGGAACACATTCAGGCGCAAGCGTGACCATCGATTGGCCGGCACTCGCAAGTTCGCCCAATTGCTCTAGGTCACCGGCGACTGGCTGTACAATTCGATCGGGTCGATGAACTCCCGGACGTTTCGGACTGATGAACGGGCCTTCGAGGTGCAATCCGATGACTCCATCGCGACCGCTAACGGAACGAGCCGCTGCAATGGCGGACTGCAAGCGCTCGCGCGTATCGGTGATCAAAGTCGGAAGACAGCCCGTTGTGCCAAACCGGCGGTGAGCGCGCGCAATCGCGCGCATGCCGTCCGCGGTCGGCTGATCGTTCAGAAGAATCCCGCCGCCCCCATTGACCTGCAGGTCGATAAAGCCGGGAGCGAGAAAGGTGGCTTTCGGAATCCTCGTGCGCGACAGGTCCTTGGGCACGTCATTCTGGGGCCCAATCCGGACAATCCGCCCACCCCGAATTATGACTGCGGCCTCGGCATGCCAGCGATGGCCGTCAAATACACGCTCCGCGAGGAGGGCATGCTCTTTGGCGCTGGAAGGATCGTTTTTGACCGGGCTCATCGACGTCCAGGGGCTGGATTGGTGGCGCAGCAAATCCAATCTAAGTTAAAGGACGCCGAATACCCAGAGGACCGAGAGAAACAGCATGGACCGGTTGCTCATTCGCGGCGGCAGACGCATTGAAGGCTCAGTCCAGGTCCGCGGCGCGAAGAACGCGGCCCTGCCGCAAATCGCCGCCGCCCTTCTCGGCTCCGGGCGTCTGGAACTGACGAACGTCCCCGATGTGAGCGACGTCGACACCATGATCGCCTTGATGCAGGAGTTCGGCGTGGTCGCTACACGCGGCACCGGCCGGACCCTGGCGTTGGATGCATCCGGAGCCCGCAATGCACAGGCACCGTACGACATGGTGCGCCGGATGCGTGCCAGCATTCTCGTCCTGGCGCCGCTCCTTGCGCGCTTCGGTTCGGCCCGCGTGTCGATGCCAGGGGGCTGCGCGATCGGCGCGCGACCGATCGACTTGCATCTCAAGGCGCTGGATGCGCTCGGCGCCGAGGTCAATATAGAGTCCGGCTACATCCATGCTCGAGCCAAGGACGGCCGCCTGGGCGGCGGGCGTATCGCCTTGTCGTCGCCGTCAATCGGCGCAACCGAGACGGCGTTGATGGCCGCGACACTCGCCCGGGGCGAGACAGAGATCCTCAACGCCGCACGCGATCCCGAGGTTTGCGATCTTGCTCTCTGCCTGGCTGGCATGGGAGCCCGCATTCAGGGCGAAGGAACACATCGGATTCTGGTGCAAGGCGTGGACACCCTGCACAACGCCCGTCACGATCTGATCACCGACCGTATCGAAGCGGGAACCTACGCCATTGCCGCCGCGATCACCGGTGGTCATCTCGAGATTCTCGGCGCCCATCTCGAACATCTTGGATCAGTCGGTGCCGTTCTGGAGAGCGCCGGCGTCCAGATTTGGCCGACCGACCGTGGCCTGATGGTTGTCCGGTCAGGGCCTTTGCAGGGCATCGACATCACGACCGAACCCTATCCCGGATTTCCGACGGATCTGCAGGCGCAGTTCATGGCTCTGATGACCATTGCGTCTGGCGCATCGGCTATCCGCGAAACCATTTACGAGAGTCGATTCATGCATGTGCCCGAGCTTAATCGACTCGGCGCCAACATCTCGCTGCAGGGCTCGACGGCTCTCGTGCGCGGTGTAGAGAAACTGCATGGCGCTGAAGTCATGGCGACCGACCTGCGAGCATCGGTCAGTCTGGTTCTCGCCGCTCTGGTCGCGGAAGGCGAAACGACCGTCCATCGTATCTACCATCTCGACCGCGGCTATGAGGCGCTCGACCGCAAGCTCGTGCAGTGCGGCGCCGACATCAGGCGGGTCGCGGAATGACAACGGCCTCGCCAGCCGGTCCGCTTTTCGTCGGTGTCGACGGTGGCGGCACGGGTTGTCGCGCGCGCATCGAAGACGCGAACGGAAATCTGCTTGGAAACGGCATTGCGGGCCCGGCCGCGCTGCGCATCGGCGTCGATCGCGCTTTAGCCGAGGTCGAGAAGGCCTGCCGTGCCGCAGCAGAAGATGCGGGGCTCAAGGCCGACGCACTGGGCTCCATGCACGCTGCCGTCGGCCTCGCCGGGGTCGGACGCAAAGGCGCGCTCGAGGAACTTTTGCTGCGGCCGCATCCGTTCCGCTCCGTCATCTACGCACACGACGCGACAATCGCCTGCATCGGTGCACACGGTGCGCGCGACGGCGGCATTGTCATCATAGGAACGGGCAGCGTCGGTTTTGCCGTTGTTGATGGACGCGAGGTCAGGATCGGCGGTTATGGTTTTCCGATCTCCGATGAAGGCAGCGGCGCCGACCTTGGACTGCATGCGATCCGTATGGCGCTGCGCGCCTATGACGAACGCGCCCTCGGCACAAGCCTCACGCGCGATGTGATGCTGCGCTTTCACAACGATCCGTTCGAGGCCGTTGCCTGGATGGATCACGCGAATGCCACGGATTATGCGACATTCGCGCCGCTGGTTATGCGCCATGCTGACTCAGGCGATCCCGTAGCGCGCGGAATCATCCGCGAAGCCGCCGAGCAGATCGACGAACTGGTGCGCCGGCTTTGCGAGTTCGGCGCGACGCGTGTCGCTCTGCTGGGCGGGCTGGCGACATCGATGCAGCCCTGGCTCGCGCCAGATGTCCAGCGCCGCCTGGTTCCGGTCGAGGGCGATGCAGTGGATGGCGCCTTGCATCTCGCGCGGCGGGCGGCCATGAAGGGATAAGTGTCCGCGACTGCCGCATGACGGCACAACCGAGACAGGACCATGCGCACCGAGCAAATCGACCCCCGCTATGTCGACCTCGATTCGTGGTCGGTCAGCGAGATGATCGCGGCGATGTATGACGGCCAGCTTGAGGCGGCGGGTGCGGTTCGCGGTGCACTTGGTGCTATCGCCGCGGCTGTCGAGGATGCAGTACCGGCGCTGCAGCGAGACGGGCGGATCGTCTACGTCGGAGCCGGCACCTCCGGACGTATCGGTGTGCAGGACGGTGCCGAGCTGACGCCAACCTATGACTGGCCTGAGGATCGCCTTGTGTTTGCAATGGCGGGTGGCCTCGATGCGCTTGTCCGCAGTTCGGAGGGAGCTGAAGACAATGAGGGCACCGGCGCGAAGGCCATGACGGACGCAAAGATCGGCGCCAATGATGTGGTTATCGGCCTTGCCGCGAGCGGCACGACTCCGTTCACGATCGGCGCGCTGCGAGCCGCTTCGGTGGCAGGCGCGGTCACGATCGGTGTCGCCAACAACCCGGGGGCGCCGCTCTTCGATGTCGTGCGCCATCGCATTCTGGTCGATACCGGCAGCGAAGTTGTCGCCGGCTCGACCCGGATGAAAGCAGGCACCTCCCACAAAATCGTGCTGAACCTGTTCTCGACCGCCGTGATGGTGAAGCTCGGCCGTGTCTACCGCGGAATGATGGTCGACATGCGGGCGCGAAACGCCAAGCTGCGTCGGCGCGCGGAAGCCATGGTCAGCAAGATCGTCCAGTGCACGGAGCGCGAGGCTGCCGGTCATCTTGAAACCGCAAAAGGCGACGTAAAGACGGCCGTGCTGATCGGCCTGGGATTGAATCGTAGCGAGGCGGCGCAGTTGCTCAAACGCCATGGCGGCAATCTGCGCGCCGCCATCAAAGAGACCACAGGCGGCGATGGTTGAACCGCACACCGGCAGCGCGATGGGACGCGAGATCGCCGAAATCCCAACGGCGGCCGAGCGTCTTCTGGCAAACACCGATGTCATCGCGGCCATTGCTGCGCGGATCGAGCGAGCCAAGCCGCGCATTGTCGTATTCTGCGGGCGCGGCAGCTCGGGTCATGTCGGAATCTATCTGCGCTATCTTTTCGAGGCGCGGCTTGGGATTCTCGCATCTGCTGCCGCGCCTTCCGTGGTGACGGCCTATCGCCGCCCGCCAGAAATGCGCGATGCCTTGTTTGTCGTTATCTCACAGTCCGGGCGCAGCCCCGACCTGGTGAATGCCACGCAGGTCGCGCGCAAGCACGGCGCGTTGACGCTTGCCATCGTCAACGATGCGGATTCCCCCGCAGCCAAGGCTTCCGAGCTGGTCTTGCCGATCGCCGCCGGCGCCGAACACTCCGTTGCCGCCACAAAGACCGTATTGCTCTCGATGATCGCCGGTGCACAGCTGGTCGCGGCGCTCGGTCGCGACGACGACCTCGCCGCCGGTCTCCGGCATTTGCCGCAGCGTTTGTCGCACTCTCTCGAATGCGACTGGTCGGCCTGGGCTGACAGCGCCGCGCGTGCCGCCGCGGCATTTGTCGTTGGTCGGGGCTTTGGGCTCGGCTGCGTGCGCGAGATCGCGCTCAAGGTCGCCGAAATTCTGCGCGTGCCGACAATCGGGCATAGCGCAGCCGAATTGCGTCACGGGCCACGCGCATCGATTTCACCATCGACGCCGGTCTTGCTGCTGCGACAGAACGACGAGGCCGCCATTGCCATCGACGATCTTGTCAAAGACCTCAACGAAGCGAAGGAAACCGTTTTCGTCGCCGGCGGTCCGGCGGGCACGCTTCCCTGGATCGGAGACGGCCATCCGGTCTTCGACCCGGTGGTGATGCTCGTTCCCGCCTATCGCGCGATCGAAGTGATCGCGCGCCGCCGAGGCTTTGATCCGGATCACCCGCCTTATCTGAGCAAAGTGACGCGTACGTTGTGACGCTTGCCGGAGCTAATGTTGAACCTTGCGGTCCTGCGCACTGGCGAACGCGCTCGACGTTCGCGCCCGCAAGCGCTCAGCGACAATATACAAAAGCGGTATCAGGAAAATCCCGAAAACTGCCGCGGCGATCATGCCGCCGAAAACAGGAGTGCCAACGGCGTGTCGTGTGGCCGCCCCCGCGCCCTTCGCAATAACCAACGGGAAAAGCCCGAAGATAAAAGCAAAACTCGTCATCATGACCGGACGAAATCGCAGCTTCGCTGCCGTTATGGCGGCGTCGTTGATGTCTTCGCCGAGCCGTCGCTGCTCGACAGCAAATGCGACAATCAGAATGCCGTTTTTGGCTGCCAAAGCGATGAGCGCGACAAGACCGATCTGCGCGTAAACGTCGAAGGAATATCCTGCGACAGCGATCGCAACGAGCGCGCCGAGAATGCCGATACTCACCGACAGAAGCGCGGGGACGGGAATATTCCAGCTCTCATAGAGAGCAACGAGAAACAAATAGGCGAACAGAAACGCCAGCCCAAGGACAATTGATGTTTGTCCACTCGCCGCTTTCTCCTGAAACGCGGTTCCGGTCCACTCGAAGGCATAGCCGCCCGGTAATGTCGCGCTGGAGATGCGTTCCATGGCAGCAAGAGCCTGACCTGAACTGTATCCAGGCTTCGGAGCTCCGTTGATCACGGCGGCGCGGTAGCCGTTGTAACGGACGACCGTCTGCGGACCCTGCACGAGTTTGGCTTGCGCCAGTGCACGTATCGGGACCATGCCTCCTTGGTTATTGCGCACATAAATTCGCTCGATGTCATCGATTTGGTTGCGGAACGCAGTGTCTGCCTGCAGGTTCACCTGCCAGGTACGGCCGAAAAAATTGAAGTCGTTGATGTAGAAACTGCCCAACGTCGATTGCAAGGCGTTGAAAATGTCGCTGATCTTGACCCCGAGCACCTGAGCCTTGTCGCGATCAATGTCGAGATAGATTTGCGGTGTGTCTGCGCTGTAAGTGGCGAAAACGCCGGCAAGCTCCGACTGGGAATTGGCCGCCACCGTGAGGCCGCGAAGGACGGCAGCGAGATCAGTCGGCGACTGTCCTTGCAGCGCCTCGAGCACAAATTGGAACCCGCCGGTGTTGCCCAACCCAAGTATCGGCGGCAGGTTGAATGGAAATGCGACCGCGCCCTCGATCGCCGCAAGTTGCGGACGAAGGCGAGCGATGATCGCTGCGGCACTCTGTGCAGGGTCAGTGCGCTCTTCATACGGCTTTAGCCGGATGACAAAGAACGCCTGATTGGAGGCTGCGACATAGTCGATGAAGTTCAGTCCAACCACTGAGAGAACGCCTTGAACGCCCGGGATCGGCTTGACGATATCTTCCACCTGTTTGACCACCGCCGTTGTGCGGTTGATCGAGGCGCCCTCCGGAAGTCGCAACGCCGCAAAAATTGCCCCCTGATCCTCATCCGGCAAAAAGCTTTGCGGTGTTCGATGAAACAAGAATACCGATGCCGCGGCGACGGCAGCGACGGCGACGATGGATACAATTGCCACGCGTGCCAAACGGGTCACCACCGAAACGTAGCCGTCGCGTGCTTTGTCGATGGCCCCGAGGACATGACGCATCAAGCCGCGCCTGCTGTCGCCGCGCTTTAAAAGGACAGCGCACAAGGCCGGGCTGAGAGTTAGCGCGTTGAGCGCCGAAATGAGCATCGATACGGACACGGCGACCGCAAATTGACGAAAAAGTTGACCGCTGATGCCCGGAATGAAGGCCACCGGCACGAACACCGAAAGCAAGACGAAAGTGATGGCAAGGATAGGACCGGTAATTTCGGTCATCGCCTTCTTGCAAGCTTCGGGAATCGTAAGTTCGGGTTCTTCCTCGATCACGCGTTCGATGTTTTCGACAACGACAATGGCGTCGTCGACGACAATGCCGATGGCGAGCACAAGCGCGAGCAAAGAGACGGTGTTGGCCGAGTAACCAATGAGAAGCAATACGGCAAACGTGCCGACGATCGATACCGGCACGGCAACCAGAGGAATGAGCGTCGTCCGCAGCTTGCCAAGAAACAGAAAGACCACGATCGCCACCAGGATGATGGCGATCACCAGCGTGCGGACAACTTCATCGATTGTCGACGTAACGAAAACCGTGGCATCAAAGAACACGGTTTGGGCCAAGTCATTGGGAAACCTGGCAGATAGTGCATTCATGGTCTCGCGCACCTGCTTTGCGACTTCGACCGCATTGGACCCCGGCAGTTGATAAATGCCGATGGCCGCGGCCGGCGCACCGTTAAAGCGACTGAATCGATCTTGTGACTTGGCGCCGATCTCGACGCGAGCAACGTCCTTCACGCGCACGACCGAGCCGTCCGGATTGGAGCGCAGAACGATCGCCGCAAATTCCTCCGGACGCGCGAGCCGGCCTTTTGTCTTGATGTTGATCTGAACCTGCTGATCGCTGGTAATCGGCGCAGCGCCGATGCGACCAAGTGCGGCCTGGACGTTCTGATTCTGCACCGCCTGAATGACGTCATTCGGCGTCAGATTGCGTTCAGTCAGACGATCAGGGTCAAGCCAGATGCGCAGCGAATAGTCGAGTGGTCCGAACAAGGTGACCTGGCCCACACCTCTTATACGGGCCAGAGGATCGATTATGTTGATCGTTGCGTAATTGCTCAGATAGATGGCATCGAACGTGTTATTTGGCGAATAGATATTGATGACCTGAAGAAGCGCCGCAGATTTCTTTCGCACCGTGAGTCCGGCGTGAGCCACTTCCGCCGGAAGGAGAGGAATCGCGAGGCTCGCCGCGTTCTGTACGTTCACCGTGTTGATGTCGGGATTGGTCCCCAGGGCAAAGGTGACGGTGAGCGTATAACTGCCGTCCGAACCGCTGGCCGACTGATAGTAGAGTGCATTGTCGACACCATTGACCTGCTCTTCGATCGGTTGCGCCACCGTGGTTTCGACCACTTCAGCATCGGCGCCGGGATAATTCGCGGTCAACGTTACCTGTGGCGGAACGATATCCGGAAACTGAGCGATCGGGATGGCCGTGATCGCGATAGCGCCGGCAAGCGTGATCACGATCGCAATAACGACTGCAAACCTCGGGCGATCGATGAAGATACTTGAGAACATGCGGTGTTCAGTTTCCCGCAGCAACGCTTGTTGAAACAACCTGGCCAGGACGGACCTTCTGAACACCCTCCACAATTACAATTTCGCCGGCTTTGAGCCCTTGCGTGATGACGATGTCGCGCCCTTGTTCGATGCCGGTCGTGACGCGTCTCTGTTCGACCTTTTTTGCATCGTCGACCACCAGGACGTAGTGGCCTGCCTGGTCCAGCAGTACGGCAGACTGCGGCACGAGAAGCGATTCGACCGGAGTACCGCGGTCCACGACGACGCCAACCACGCCGCCTGGGATGAGCAACCCATCGCTGTTCGGTAACTGCGCGCGGACCGTCACGGTGTCGGTGTCCGGCTGCACTTGAACGTCGAGGAAGTTGGTCAGACCGGGATGCGGATAGATGGTGCCATCCGGCAATCTGATATGAACCGTCAAGTGCGGGCTCTTGCGATCCGTCTGGGCAAGCCAGCGCTTGTAGGCGAGAACGTCTGCCTCGCTCGGCTGAAACGTCACGTAGATCGGGTCCTGGCTGACGATGGTCGCGATTGGCCCGGAAGACGGTTGAACAAGATTTCCCACGGTGAATTTCGCGATGCCGATTTTCCCGTCGATTGGAGAACGAATCTCCGTGTAGCCAAGATTGATCTGGGCCTGCTCGAGCAATGCCTGCGCTTGCAAAATGTCGGCCTTGGCGCCCTGCTCCGCGGCTGCGAGCTGATCGATTGTTGCCTGAGGCACTGCCTGGCTCTTGATCAGCGCTTGATTGCGCTCCAATTGCAAATTCGCGTTGACTTCGTTTGCTTTGGCCTTGGCGAGATTTGCCGCCTGCTGGTCGACCGACGCCTTGTAGGTGTCCTGCTCGATCCGGAAGAGCAATTCACCTTTCTTCACGATTTGTCCTTCCGTGAAGTTGCGTTGTTCGATGAACCCGGGCACGCGCGCGACGACTTCGACTCTCTCAATCGGCACTACGCGTCCAATGTACGCACCTGTGTCGGTCACCGGGCGATTCACGACCGCTTTCACAGTGACTGCTGGAGGTGGCGCGCCTTGCGAGTGGGCCGCCCTTTCAGGACTGACCACCGCGAGAACCGCAATCAAGATTGCCCAGAAGCATGCGTTACCGTGGCCAGCCACGACCATGCAAAGCCCCTCTTAACTGCCAAGTCCCCCGGCCGATTGATTGTCCGGATTGCCAACATCATATCGAGTTGGACTTTAGGCCCATAGGCGCAAAATAGGGGCGGCTATGGTGTCTTAACCTGCCAATAAACCTGCTGACCCGCGCGCGACGCAAGGCTTACTGCTGATCAAGTAATGACGAAAAAGTTTGGTCGGTCGCAAACGAAAGTCGATCACTTCGTTGCACAAAAAGTGGGCCGTCATTGGCCCGTCACGCAAGCCTCATTAAATCCACAAGTTGCGCACAGTTTGCGAAATGCTAGCGGTTAGCTGTGTCCGGAACGTTGCGATCATTGACCGGAGTTTCGATTCGGCCAACGGTTTACCGTCTGCGGAGGAAAAATGAACAAAGGTTCGAACAGCGATGATTGGCTTCAGGCAGAGCTGGCTGACACGCTGGACGAAGATATTGAGCTCGAACTGTCCGAGCCAGCCCTGTCGGAGGAAATCCGAAAGATCTACAAGACCAGTCACCCGCCGACGATCGAGCGTGCGGAATACTTTCAACATCTTCTTACACTGCAGGCCGAACTCATCAAATTGCAGGACTGGGTACAGCACACCAAAGCGAAGATTGTCGTGGTCTTTGAAGGCCGCGATGCCGCGGGCAAAGGCGGCGCAATCAAGCGCATCACGCAGCGGTTGAATCCCCGTGCTTGTCGCGCCGTCGCGCTCCCCGCCCCGACCGAACGCGAAAAGACCCAATGGTATTTCCAACGCTACACGCCCCATCTGCCGGCGGGCGGCGAAATCGTGCTGTTCGATCGCTCCTGGTACAACCGCGCCGGCGTCGAGCGCGTGATGGGATTCGCCACGCCCGAACAGGTTGAGCAATTCTTTCACGACGTGCCCGAGTTCGAGCGCATGCTCGTACGCTCGGGGGTCATTCTCCTGAAATACTGGTTTTCGATCACCGACGAAGAGCAGCAACTGCGCTTCCTCATGCGCATTCACGACCCTATGAAGCAATGGAAGCTCAGCCCGATGGATCTGCAGTCACGCGTTCGCTGGGAAGATTACACCAGGGCAAAGGAAGACATGTTCACCCGCACCAACATTCCAGAGGCGCCGTGGTTCATCGTGGAAGGCAATGATAAGAAACGCGCGCGCCTGAACTGCATCGATCATTTTCTGAAACAGGTGCCGTACACGACTGTGCCACACAACGAGATCACCCTGCCGCACCGCAAATTCGATCCGCACTACGAACGAAAAACGCTCCCCCACGAGCTATATGTCCCGCAGAAATATTAGCGCCGCACCGGCGGCGGATCGGCAAAGTCGTTGACCACCGACGCCAGGGCCTCCGGTCCAACTTTCACCGTGCCGGCAAACGGATGAGCGATTGCTACAACCGTGAGCAATCCCGCAAAGATCAAAACCGACAAGGCACCGGTCATCAGCACCTGAGCTCGCAGGTTCTCGGTTGCGAAGAAAAGCGTGAACCCAACGGTCAGGAAGGCTCCGCCGAAGAGCACCAGCCAAATGACCGTGGGGACGATGCCGTCGGCCATGACAAGACGCTCGCGTCGCGCCTCGCTGATCTGGTCGATCTGTCGCAGGATTTCGGCCAGGATGAGACCTTCGTCGCCGCCGAATGAGTGGAATTTGAGAGTCGCTTGGTAAACTTCGTTCAACGCCTCAGTGGTGGCGCGGCTCTGCTTGCCGTTCGCCATGGCTGGCCAGTCACTTGCAATCGCTGAATTCAGGTAGTCTGTCGTGGCCTTGCGAATGGCCGCCGCGTGTTCGGGATCGATTCCTCGTATCAGCCGGTAGACGGTAGCCGCCGCGCCGGCTTCCTTGGCCACGTCGCTTTCCGCCTGGTTGAATTTCTCCCAGACCACGATAACCGCAAAGGCCAGCAGCACGGCATAAAGGACGCCCACGGTCGCAAACTTGAAACCGGCTACTTCATTGTTGGTGCGCAGCTGCTTGAAATCGAAGAACCGCCGCACCAGGATCGGGCCGGCCATCGCTAGCAACGTTGTCGGTACGAGTAGAATGACGGCAGAAATCCACAGCGGCTGGGTGGCGAGGAAGTTCATGGCATTCCGTCCTGTGCGCTGATTCAAATAGCGCAACGAGAAAATCACGTTACTTCTTCGATTTCTTGGTCTTCCGGCCACCGTCGGCGGCTTGATGGTAAAGCTTGCGGATCTGCTGCAGGTCAACTGTGGGCTTTGGCAGACTGAGGTTCATGTCCTCCATCGCGCGAACGACAATTTCCGACACAGCGAGGTTCCTGAACCACTTGTGATTGGCGGGAATGACGAACCACGGCGCATGCTTGGTAGAGCATTTCGAAATCGCCGTCTCGAACGCGTCAATATATTTGTCCCAGAGCTTTCGTTCTGAATAGTCGCTGTCACTGATCTTCCATTGCCGCGCGGGATCGTCGAGACGGTCCTTGAAGCGAGACAGTTGTTCTTCCTTCGAGATGTAGAGGAAGAACTTGAGAATGGTGGTGTTCTTCTCGTCTACCAGAAGCCTTTCCCAATCGTTGATGAAGTCATAACGCTGCTTCCACACGTGCTTTGGGACAAGGTCATGTACCCGCACGACAAGAACGTCCTCGTAGTGCGATCGATTGAAAACCGCCACCTGACCAAGTCCGGGCGCATGCGGGTGCACCCGCCATAGAAAATCGTGGTCGCGCTCCTCCGCCGACGGCTGTTTGAACCCCGTGACACTCACGCCCTGAGGGTCCATCGCGCTCACGACATGCCAGCAAGTCCCGTCCTTGCCGGCTCCATCGATTCCCTGAAGCACGATCAGCAGACAGTGACGGCGATCGGCGTAGAGCTTTCGCTGCAATTCCGTGATGCGATTCAAATTGTGCTGCAGCTCGGCCTTAGCCTCATCTTCCGACTTATGCGCCCCGTGAAAATCGGGATCGATATCGGAGAGCTTGACCTTGCTGCCGGGTTCGACCTTCAGCCGCTTGGCAAGATTCACGGAAATACCCTTTCGTTATGTGATCAATGACGCTCGCTGGATCATCGGATCGCGCGTGGGAAGAAACCAATAGGCAAACTTGCAAATATCAAGGATGACCATCCAGAGGAGACAATAGATCCACACTCCTACAATGGCCGCCGCTGGAATGGCCGCAACACCCAACCCCGTATAACAAATTATCAGCGCAGCGATCTGGGTCGCAACGATTGCCCAGAACAGGCGCGCGCTTGGATAGGGCGGTCTGAAGAGGAAACTCTTGGTGCGAACCACGAACAACAGCAGGTGTCCGCCGATCGCAAGCTGCAGAAACATCACGGTTTGCAATTGGCGTGCGTCGAGGGGAACGATCCCCTGCAAGAGCGGGTCGGCGAGCCACCGTAGGCCGATCAATAGCAGGCCAAAGGTTTCTGCTACCGACAGCAGCCCCATAAACGACGCAAAAAGAAGAATGTGGTGCATGTCCCAGCGGACCGGCCGCGGCGGCGCCGGCACGTTGTCGTAGGCAATTGTCATGATCGGGATATCGTCGAGCAGCGCGAGGACCACGATCATGATCGCCGTGATTGGCTGAAATTCAAAAAAGACAACCGACGCAACGACCAGCACCATGATGTCGAGCGTCATCGCGATGCGATAATAGACGTAGCTTTCGATCCGTTCGAATATTTGGCGAGAAACGCGGATCGCGTTGATGATCGTCGAGAGGCCCGGAGCAGTCAAAATAAGCGCCGCCGCGCTTCTGGCGGCATCGGTCGCGCCGCTCACCGCGATACCGCAATCGGCCTGCTTTAGCGCCGGGGCATCATTCACGCCGTCGCCGGTCATGGCGACGATATGGCCGCGGCTTTGCAGGGTCTTGACGATTTCGTACTTGTGCTCCGGAAAGACGCGCGCAAATCCGTCGGCCCGCTCGACGGCGTCAACGACGGAGCTATTGGGTGACGCAGTCTTTCCGTCACCCGCTCCGAATACATCGCTGGCGACAAGAAGGTGATCGCCAATACCGAGCTGCGCGGCGATCTGATCTCCGATCGCAACATCGTCACCGGTCACCATTTTGACGTTCAACCCGAGGGCCTTCGCCTCCGCGATCGTTGCCTTGGCATCGGGACGCGGCGGATCCATCAATGAAACGAGACCGACGATTTCCCACGCATTGCCATCGTCAGAACGACCTACGCCCAATGCGCGATAGCCCTTTTCAGCAAGTCCTGTGACCGTCGCTTTGTAGCGTTCGAGGAGACCGGCGTCCGGCTTCGCCAGGCTCGCGATCGCCTGTGGCGCCCCCTTCGCGTAATGGCGAACCTGGCCTCCCGGCTCCATGACGGTTGAGATTGTGCGCTTGTTGACCGGATCGAACGGAACGAAAGCGGTCTGCTTTATTCCCTGCAGATCAGTCCGCGTCCCAGTCGCTTTGAGGATGGCAACGTCGATTGCATCCTGGCTGCTCTTCTGGGTGGCGAGCGCGGCATCGCGCAGCACGTCGTCCGCCTTGGCTGAACCGAACGGGATGCCGGACTGAACCGTAAGCTGATTCATCGTCAGCGTGCCGGTCTTGTCGCTGCAGAGAATATCGACGCCGGCGAGCTCCTCGATTGCAGACAGCCGAGAAACAATCGCTTTCTTGAGCGAAAGCGCATAGGCACCGATCGCCATCGTGACCGACATCACGGCCGGCAACGCCACGGGGATGGATGCAATCAGCAGCACCAGCACATATTGTGCAACGCTGCCAAATTCGGACCAGCTCCAGTCATCGGCCAGAACGAGGCGGTAGCCTTGAACGCCGACCAGGATCGCGGCGAGAACCAAAGCCAGCAGAAGGAGGAAGTCCCCAACCTGAGTGACGGCACGCTGCGAGTGCGAAACGGCACCCGCGGACCCGACGAGTTTGGCGGTCCGGCCGAAAAACGTGTTGCTGCCCGTAGCGGTAACGACTCCGGTCATGGAGCCCTGCTTCGCAATGCTTCCGGAATATGCCTTGTCGCCAACCTTCTTTGAGACGGGCAATGATTCCCCTGTCAGCGCGGCTTGATCGCAGCTCAGATATTCGCCGTCGATCAGAACGACATCCGCTGGCACAACCTGGCCGCCGGCAATCTCGACCACATCTCCGGGCACAAGATCAGACGCATTGATCGTGTCCCATTTTCCGTCGCGGCTTACACGCGCACGTAACGCCAATCCCTTTTTCAGAGCGGCCAACGCATTTGCCGCTTTGTTGTCCTGCCAGAAACCCACGACGGCGTTGTAGATGAGCAGCCCGGTGACGACCGCGAAATCCGCCCAATCGCGACGCAGCGCCGAGATGATGGCCGCTGCTTCAATCAGAAACGGCAGTGGTCCCCAGAAATACGCCGCAAGCTTGTGCCACTTGCTTTCGGTTCGATCGGCGATCGTGTTGGAGCCATATTGCGCGAGACGTTGCGCGGCTTCTGCTGACGACAATCCAGCGCGCGAGGTCTTTTCCTTCTGGAGCACGGCGGCAACGCTCGTGGTCGCTGACGTCGTCTCTGATGGCGCGGCGGCAACATGTTCGCTCGTCATGGCAAGACCAACACTGCTCCCAATTGTGAGCATTAAGGCTACGCGCCTTCCGAGTGTCGCGCTAGCCGAGGTCTCTGCTCTCGGGACGCAGCGCAGACAAAAGCCGGTTTTTTCTCTAGGTTGGACCGAGCATGCCAATCGTCCCACGCGCCGGAAATTCGCGGATGAGCGAGGTCGAACAGAATACCGTCTCGTCGAAGGCATCGGTCTTTAGCCTGCTCGACGAAACGCCGATGACGGCGCTGCACTACTACTATTGGTTGCTCGCCAGCGGCGGAACGCTGCTCGACGGTTTTTCGGTCGCATCGCTGGGAATTGCCATCCCGCTTCTCAAGCAGGAAATGACGATTACTCCGATACTGATCGGCCTCATTGGTTCAGCTTTGGTTCTTGGGGCAGTCCTTGGAGCAATGTTGGGCGGGCTCGCGGCGGATCGAATCGGCCGCAAGCGGGCGTTTATCGTCGACATGGCGATTGTTGTCGCCGGCTCCGCGCTGTGCGCAATGGCTCGCGAGCCGTTGCTGATCGTGGTCGGCCAGTTCCTGATCGGCGTCGGAATTGGAATCGATTTTCCCGCCAGCGGTTCATACGTCTCGGAGATCATGCCGCGCTCGTTACGCAGCCGCATGACAGTTGCAACGATTGCATTGCAATCCGTCGGCATGATCCTAGCCGCGATCGTTGCGATCGCGATATTCCGGATTCACCCATCAGCGACTGATTGGCGAGCACTGCTGGGCACAGGCGGAATATTGGCAGCGATCTACATGAGCGCGCGGTTTTTTCTTCCCGAGAGTCCGCGCTGGCTGGCAGAGAAAGGCCAACTCGCCGAAGCCGCAAAGGTGCTTTCTCGGCTGACGAATACTTCCGTCTCCACGACTCGCTTTGAAGGTTCGGCAAGCGCGGCGGCTTCGCCAGTCGAAGCGACGAAGCCGCTCGGCATTGCGGCGCTTTTCGGTCCTCGTTACCGGACGCGCACACTGCTCGTGTCGATACCCTGGCTGTTGATGGATGTCGCCACTTACGGCGTAGGCCTTTTCACTCCTGTCATCCTCGGAGCAATGCATTTCGAATCCGCACGCAATAGCACGGTTGCGGCAGTGCTCGCCGAGGCAGAAGGCAGCGGGCTGGTCGATTTGTTTTTGCTCGCCGGATTTATCGTAGGCATCTGGGCTATCCCGCATTTCGGTCGCATATCACTGCAAGTGGCGGGGTTCTTCGGAATGACGCTCGGAATGCTCTTGCTGATGTTTGCCGCGATGGCCAGCGACGGCCCGCAAGCCCACATCGGACTGATCATCGCGGGTTTTGTTCTATTCAATTTTTCAATGAATGCAGGCCCGAACGCCACGACGTTCACACTGCCGCCAATTCTCTTTCCGACGGCGATCCGGGCATCGGCGAGCGGATTCGCGGCGGCATGCGCAAAGGTCGGCGCAACCTTCGGCACGTTCCTGGTTCCTCAGTTGCAAGAGACGTGGGGACTGACGGGCGTGCTCGCATTGATGGCATTTGTGAGCGTTGGAGGCCTCGTAACAACCGCTGCCTTTGCATATTCCGTCGACAAGGAAGACGAGCTTGAAGAGTCTGAAACCGTCAAAGGCGCGCATCAACCGGCCTGATGAACGCGCCTCGAGGCTTTTGCGAAAATTGCTGGTGACTACTCGACCGACTGCCCGTGTCTGAACATGCAGTCACGATAAACGGTCAGCTGCGTGCTCTGGAAATCGCGATAGCTCCACTTTGCCGCTTCGGCGTTGCAGGACTGAATGGCTTCCGACCGGTCCATGGGCGCGTATGCATATCCATATCCTTGAGATTTGGACTTCGCGGCCGAGTGCTGATCTTTGGCCACTGCAATGCCCGGGACAATGGCAATCGCGGCCGCCACCAAAAGCGCTGAAGGTTTCATGATCTTCTCCTTATGCACCAACCCCGCTCCGCGCTTAAGCGCAGCAATTGACGACCGCGTGACGAAATGACGAAGTTCTCACTGTCAGCGACACGCAGGCGTTTTCGACAAAAGTCGAACGTTAGAAAACAGTCATCGCTCGGTCGCAATCGCGGCCTTTAATTTCGCCTATGCTGACCTTTTCCGGTGAACGCCGATGGTAGCCGTTACTCCAATCTCGGTTCCAAAGCTGGTCGAGCGACCAAGTTGTCCCGAGTGCGGGGCAGCCATGCGCCTCGTGTGGATTGCACCGGAACGGACGCACGTTGACCGGCACACTCTGCAATGCCGCTCCTGCGAACAGACCATCGAAGTGATCGTTGAGCGCGATCTCGATTAGCCGTTCAAAATCCTGATCAAATATTAGCGGTTATGCGGAGTATCACTCCGATAACCGCGTCGGTCGAAATCGATATCAGACGCGACAAAAAGCCGAGGTCCAGGCCCAGTTGCGAGCCCAGCAAGGGCAGAATAATGAGAAGCCCGATAAGGATGATCATGCCGTAGGGCTCAAGGCGGGCGAGGTATTGCCCCAGCACATTCGGAAGCAAGCCCACGGCAATCCGCCCGCCGTCGAGAGGCGGCAAGGGAAACAGATTGAACACCGCAAGAACAGCGTTGATGATGAGTGCGTTCTTTAAATTCAGTGCCGCCCACTGATTGGCAGGTGCCGGCAAATAACCGATTAGATGAAAGCCCAGAGCGGCAACGATCGCTAACGCGATATTCATGGCAGGCCCTGCTGCGGCGACAAGCACCATGCCGATACGTGGATTGCGAAGAGCGCGAAAATTGACCGGCACCGGTTTGGCGTATCCAAACAAGAATGGCGATCTTGCCAGCAACAACAGACCGGGCAGAAGGATCGTGCCAAAGGGATCTATATGTCGAAGTGGATTGAGGCTGACACGTCCCAGCCGGGCTGCCGTCTCGTCACCAAAGAAGCGCGCAACATATCCGTGCGCGGCCTCGTGAAAAGTAATGGCGATCAGAACCGGCAGCAGCCATATGGAAATGGTGTAAAGCAGGTCCATGCCGGTGTGTGTACTCAGAAACGGAGGCGCGCGCCATCCCTACATCCTGTATGACAGTGACCGCATAAGTTTGATGCTTAACCCTTGCATCTGCCCGAGGAAGTCGAAGAGTATAGCTCAGCTGCGGTGCGCAGCGTTTGGTGTGGCCGACGAAGGATCGCATGACGACACTCGCTTCTCCTGCAACTGCGGCGAATCTCGTCGGTCCGGGACGTTTCGTGCTGATCGTTGGTCCAAGTGGCGCGGGCAAAGACACTTTGATCGCGGGCGTGCGAGCCGCATGTGATGGCGCAACGAATGTTGCGTTTCCGCGCCGCGTCATCACGCGAGCGAACTCTGATGCGGAAGACCACGACACGCTGGAAACCGTTGCTTTCGATCGCGCCATAAAGGACGGCAAGTTTGCATTGTGGTGGGAGGCGCACGGCCACAAGTACGGAATACCGAGGTCCGCCGATGCCGACATCCGCGCCGGTCGCGTTGTTGTCACCAATGTATCGCGGGCAATCGTTTCTGCGGTGCGCCGACGCTATGCGCATGTCGAGACGGTTCTGGTGACAGCACCGCAGGATGTATTGACATCGCGACTTTCACGCCGGTTACGGCGGAGCGATGGTTCGGTTATCGACCGGGTCAAACGCAATGACCTGTTCGTCGACTTTCGCGCCGATCATGTAATCGAGACGACCGGCACTCCCGACGTCGCCGTCCGGCTGTTACTTGAAGTCATCCATCGGCGAGGTCATCGAGCGCACTAGCCGACAGGCTGGGCCTCAGGGAATTTCCATTTGCCGTTCAGAATTTCAGGGTGCGGCCGATAGAGCCGCACAGTGTAATTCCACCCCTTCATGATCGGCAGGCAATTCGGAATTTTGCCGTCGCACCCGCCAAATTGCACGGTGACCGAGCCGTCCGGATTTTTCTTCGCGGTGATGCTGTTGAGCGAATAGGCGTTATAGGTATTTTTCTCGAAGTACCCTTGGGCGTTGTATACGCTGATCGACCAGAACGCATCGACGGGCACGTCCCTGACATTGACCTTGTAGACCGTCGTGCCGTCGTTCTTGGTTGGCGTGACGCTGAGGTAGGTCGCATCCTTGTCGGGATTGCCGCCCCAGCCCGCTGCAGTGCCGATCAGATGCCGCACAGGGTCGACCTGGCCTTTGGGCCCGAAAGCGTGGGCGAAACCGCCCATGTAGTTGTTGAGCACCAAAAGCGCATCGCGGATGCTCTTTTGACTCGTCTGATCCCAGTTCGGCAACTCAAGTTTGCCGACGTCTTTCTGGCTGACCTTGATGGCGTCCTGAAGAGCATGCACCTGCTCGAGGTCCTTTGGATCATTGGGATCGACCAATGTCCGAATACCGGCGACGACGTAGCGCGTGCCGACATTCTGCCGCGTCAGCGTATGCCTGCCCGGTCCGTAGTAAACCGCAGGCACATAGTGATCCTCGTTGACGACTTGCAGCGTCATGAACCGCTTGCCGGCGTCCGGCATCGTGATCGTCACCGGCCCGGCATCGAGATCAAATACGCCGGAGGAGTAAAGAGTGTCGCGGTTGAGACGGATGACGGCCTGATTGTCGATGTTGGCAGGTTCGCGTCGGTGCGCGAGTTTGCCCAAGCCGCCCTCTTTGGCGAGGTTGCTAATATAGAGGTCGGATTCGGCCCGTTTGAAATTGTCGATTGTCACAGGAACGGCGTTGCCCGCGGGCGATTGTGCATATGTGGACGCGCCGAAGGCGGTCGCCGCGGATAAGACACTCACGTAGATGATCTTATGCATGGGATTTTCCAAACCGTTGATGGCTGACGGCGTCGAGGCCAACAGTTGAACATCTACCGTTGCTGCTGTGGCATTTGCCTCTTGCCAGATCTCAAATCATTTAATGCCTGCACAGCATCTTTTTGCGCGTCCAGGATCGCTATATTTGCCGCCGGTGCGACCGTACTTCTATCGACGTTGGGCTGCAGCATTACAATGTAGTTGGAAAGTGAACTGAAAAAGGAATTTCGTTCTTTTGGGCAGGCACCTTTCGCGAGCACAGAAAATTCTTGTGCTGACATACTTGTTGGGACCGCTTTGAGAATTTCGTCGGCGAGGCATTTCCAGTATGCGTCTTTGAAATAGTCCGTCGTAGTTTTAGCTTTGTCCAGCTCAGCCTGAGTGAACCCCGACAACAGGAGCATAGCTGCCGCAAGTACTGCAAAACGCATTGTCACTGCCACGCCCTTTCTCTTCGCGGGGGAGCTAATGTTTCCGGTGGCGCCGGCGTTCGACTGGCTGATACGCATTGACAAAGTACGGATTGTGATTGCAGAAGCCACGATTGCCCGCCAACACATTCGGCACACATTGTTCGAATGAGCTGTACTGGCAGTCCCAATATACACTGCCCGTGCCTAACGAGATCACCGCGCACCAGGGCGCGGTGGAGGCATTTGCCGGCTGCAGATTGATGGACGTAGCAGCAAGAATAATACCGACAGCAAACATTAATCGCGTCATTGCGGCCTCCATATTCCAGCAACGCGGTTTCGCTCCAATGTGCTAACCGGCGCACACGCTAGTATTGGCGCTGACGCAGGTTGCAGCAATTGCCCTAAAGGGAAAGTTGCGGCGTTCGATGCATGTCCTGCGCTCCAGGCGTTGTGGGCGACCGAATTGGACCGTGAAAGATGGGTTGCTTCGTGGCGCGCTGTCGGCCAAAAGGCGCGGCATGCTCATCATCGACGATCTCACTGTCCGTATTGCCGGTCGAACGCTGCTGAAAGGGGCTTCAGCGCGCATTCCGACCGGCGCGCGCGTCGGATTGGTCGGCCGAAACGGAACCGGCAAGACCACCCTGTTTGGTGTCATCACCGGCGATACCTCGGCCGAGCAAGGC
>Ga0207665_10000385_pt1 | contig 30257 bp, 40 predicted proteins | sample LARL112metaG_FD_184351 | JGI IMG/M metagenome (GOLD analysis project Ga0207665, IMG submission 184351) | Corn, switchgrass and miscanthus rhizosphere microbial communities from Kellogg Biological Station, Michigan, USA - LAR L11-2 metaG... | ecosystem: Host-associated > Plants > Roots >... | reverse complement strand
GCCGGCGAGAAAGAAGTTGTCGACCAAAGCGACCACACCGCGATTTGCTGCCTTGACCGGCTCCCCCATCGCGCCGCGAAAATCTACACCCAGATGACGCGCAGTCAGCTGACCATTGAACAGCCGACCCGAGCCAAACTCGCTCGTGATCACCGAATTGCGCGGCCGTATGAACGACGCGGTCCACATTGGCGCTCGCTCGTGGGCTGCTTTTCCAACTTCCCTCGCGCGCGCGTTCTCGCGATCGACGCGTGCCTGGGTTGCGGCATCGAGGGGTCGCGTGAAGGAGCTATCAACCTCGAGCGGTTGTGCAACCGGCGGTGGAATCTTCGGCAGGTCAAAGCGCACGCGCGTTATCTCCGTCTTGCCGGACGCTCGTTGTACGACAGCGTTGGCGAATAGCACCCCTTCCTTGTCGACGGGTATGCCACCGATTGCACGCCAGGTGTTGCTGCCCGCGCGTCGGAAATGGAGTGGTTCGTCGGCCAGAGCTCCTCGTATCGAAACGATCGAATCTCCACGAGTCGGATCGCTGAGGGTGAGGCGGACAATCGCGCCTGGCTGTGGCTGCGTCGGTAGCGCGCTGATTTTCGCGCCCTGAGCCCGCGAAACGCCAGCGCATAAACAAGAAGCGGCTGCAATCGCCGCGATATGTGTTCTGAATTCCATGATGTTCCGGGTGGTTGAGACAGAAGCTAACCTATTGTTACAACCACACTGTCTCGAAGTTCTGTCTAAGGTCTGAACCCTGCGGAGAACCTGAATGCTTCGTGCTTTGGTAATTGCACTGATTTTCGCCACCGACGCCGCTGCGCAACAAATCCATCAGTCGGCGCCGATCAGCAACATCGCGTACGAAATCACCGCGGATTCATCCGCGGTCGGCCGGCATCAGCTCGGCGTCTCGATGACGTTCGATGTCAGTGGAACGGCGCCCGTTGTTCTCGCACTGCCCGCGTGGTCACCCGGGCATTATGTGCTGCTCTGGTTTTCCCGGCGCGTGTCGAATTTCACGCCGCAACAGAACGGTGCGCCACTCGAGTGGAGGAAGCTCGATTTTCAGACATGGGAGATCAAGCCACGCGGTACCGGCCAGGTGCGTGTGAGCTTCCAATATCTCGCCAACGCAGTCGATCGGGCCGTCGCATGGACGGCTCCCAATTTCGCTTTCTTCAACGGCACTAACGTCTTCCTCTATCCGACTGGTCGCGGATTCAACTGGCCGGCACGCGTGACCGTGCGCACCGAGCCGAGCTGGGGGATTGCGACGGGAATGGATCCGGCTGGCGCGAACACTTTCAGCGCCACGAATTATCACGATCTCACTGACATGCCGTTCTATGTCGGTCGCTTTGCAATCGATAGCACCCAGATCGCGGGGAAGTGGGTTCGGCTCGCGTTCTACCCGGCATCTTCACTCACTCCAGCCAGACGCGATCGGACCTTCGGCTGGCTGCAGAAGTTCGTGCCGAAGCACATCGCGGTGTTTGGCGAAGCACCATTCCGTAACTACACGATCTTCCAGCGATCGGATACCCTCGTGAACGGGGGCGGCCTCGAGCATCAGGCGTCACAGGTCGATGAGGTCCACGTCAGTCAGCTCGACGCCGGTTATCTGCCGGGACTTTACTCCCACGAGTTCTTCCACGCCTGGAACGTCAAGCGCCTCCGGCCAGCCGACCTCGTCCCATACCGGTACGATGACGCGCAGCAGACAACGTGGCTTTGGGTGAGTGAAGGCGTCACGGACTATTACGGCGAGCTCGCGCTCACTCGCAGCGGTGTCCATGACAGCGTTGCCTTCTTCGATTTCCTTGCCGGCGAAGTTGCGTCGATTGCATCGGCGCCTCCCACCGCATTGAGCGACGCGTCGCTCGATGCATGGATCGGCGCCACGGATGGCAGCGGCGGCCTTTACTACCCAAAGGGCGGATTCGTCGGATTTCTGCTCGACGTTCTCATTCGCGATGCGAGTGATAATCACCACTCGCTCGATCAGGTCATGCGCAATCTGTACGACCAAACCTACAAACGTGGTCGCGGCTTTACGCCGAGCGACTGGTGGGGTGAAGTCAGCAAGGCAGCCAACGGAAAAAATTTCGCTGACTTCGCGCATCGATACGTCGACGGGCGTGAGCCGCCGCCGATCGATTCCGTTCTCGCACTGGTAGGACTGCGTGCAAAAAGTGACACGCTGCGTGAGCCACGACTTGGCGTTGCAACGTCCACCGATAGCCTGGGCATAACCGTCACCGGGCTCGCCGCCAACGGGGCCGGTGCAGTGGCTGGCCTCGCTGTCGGCGACAGACTCGTCTCGATCGGTGAAGTCTCCATCACCAACGACAGCTCCTTCGATGCGTTCCGACAGCGCTACAATGGCACTACCGCGACGACGTTACCGCTGGTGGTAAAACGCGGTGCTCAGACGCAGACTCTGCAACTTCCGGTTCGACTCGTGCAGCGTGTGATAACCGTCGTCACGCCGATCCCGAACGCCTCTGACAAAGCGTTACGTCTGCGCGCTGGGATTTTGAAGGGATCGACGTCCTGAAGGTGTAGACGAAGCGACGCGCGTTATTGCACCTCGATAACCCGCGTCGTCGACGTGCCGCCATTCGTCCCGACCTCCAGCTTGACCGCGTATTTCCCGCGCGGGACGGCGGAAAGGTCCAGCACGACAGAGCGGGGAGACATGACGCCCGACGCACCGTTCTCCTGCCAGCGGATGTTGAGCGGTTCGGCCTTGGGGACGATGCGAAAGACACGGAAAGCGCGCCGCAGCAGGCTTTCTTCTACCGGCGTGATCGTCAGTGTCACTGGTAGCGCGCTGTCCGCTGGCGTACTGCCGTACAGCTCCCAGAAGAGTCCGACCTGAACGTTGCGCTTGAACTTCGTGCCGCCATGAGCGCGAGCAATCGCCTCGTCCAGATTTGTCGGCAGCGACGGCGCACCGTCGACCAACAAAAGGTCCGACACGCTGATCTTGCCGGAGTCGAGCGGAATCTCCGCGAAGCCTGAACGCCAGCGCGCGGCGGCAGTGCTGTCTTTTGCGAGCAGCTCGACACCAATCAACTGCTCTCGCCACGGCGTCATCACAGTCAACACGTTCTTCGTCGGCGATTCGTCGAGCAGCGTCATCGACGGCGTCGTCGCTTCATCACCCATCGCGACGACGGCAGCGGCAAATTTGTGCTGGCCAAAGATCGTGTCAGTGGTGACGTCGAATGCGGCGACTATCCGCGTCGAATCGCCGCGACGAAAGCGCGCCACTTGCGCGTCGAGTCTTACGAATCCATTCGCATAGCCAGGCGCATACTGCTCGCGCGGCGGGAACTGGAAGATGTCAAAAATCGAATCAGCGATCTGCGACAGGCTGTCGGGCGGTCGTTGAGTCAGAAAAAAATGATAGCCAGGCTCGCGCTCATGCCCGGTCACCGACGGCTTCGAGTCGGGATAAAGGCTTTGACTCGGCTCCTGAGTCCACTTCTCAGCCCAGCCGAATCGCAGAGTTAGCTCGGCGAGGTCGCCACCCCACGTCGAGCCGTAGGTGTTCGCTGAGTTCTGATACAGCATCGTGTACAGAATTCGCGAATAGTGCTCCGTGCGTCGTTCGTTGCCTGGCGTCATGTAGAGCGGATCGGAAACCCACCAGATCCGCGCGTCGGCGGCTTCACGCTGCGCGCACGACATTTTGTGGTAGGTACCACGAATATCGTCGTCCAGCAGCGGACTCAGATTCATCCAGTGACAGCGTAGCGCCGACGGCATCTCGTCGAGTGCCTGTGAGTAAGCGCTGTCCGCCGCCAGATATTTGCCCGCCACATGTAATGCGAAGCCGAGCAGTGCATCGCACCACCATTTGCTGGCACGACATGAACGAGCGAGGGCGATGGTGGTCGTGTCGCGCGTCTCCAGCATGTAGCGGATCCGCTGACCCATGATCCAGTCGTCACCGGGCACCAGGTCTGACGCGCGCGCGAGATCGCGGAGCAGCTCTTTGCGAGCCTTGACTATGTCCCGCCCCTCTTCGGGAATGACGTAGTCCTTGAGGTTGGGATGCCATTCACAGAACCTGCCAACGATCAGGCAGTGATTCTGATCGACGCTTCCGATGTAGAAGCGCGGCAGCATGCGACGCCTGCGCATTTCGAAGCTGGCCTGGAGATCCTTGGCGTGATCAACGACTTCCGCCGAATCGATTCTCGGCTCTTCGTTGGTCGTCGCCTTTACCAGTTGTTGCTGGGCGACACTCGCTGAGGGATCGAGCATCAGGATCAGTGTTGCACACACTGCAACCGGTCGGGCAAGCACCAGGCTCATACCCGAATTGGACACCCGAAACAGTTTAAAAGATGCGGCGCAAAACGTAGGGCACCTGCTTAAGAGCCACAGTAATTATTTAGCTCCGGTGCACGCGCCACGCCACCTGGAAACGGTGGGCGCTACCCTGTCGCCTGAACCGACCCCGCGCTGTCGATGAGGAGAACTTGCTGGCGGGCGACCCAGAGTCGCCAGGCAAAGAGAAGATAGAGAATCAGCGCAACCGGGACGTTGAGCTGACCTTCCTTGAACTCGAAAAACCAGCGCACGATGTCGAAGGCGAGCGAGTAGATCGTTAGCCAGAAAGCGGCTCCCCAAAACGATCGCTTGCGCATGATGATCCCGATGCAAAGGAGCGCCAGCAGTACGCTGATGATCTGTTCGATCCACCACCAGGCTCTCGTTTGGAAGACGAGCGCCGCGCGCAACGGTGGTTTCACGAAGACGTTCAACCAGCCGGCGATTGTTAGCAACGCGATCAGCGCCGCGATGATCGTTCTGAAGATGTCGGGAGGCAACCGGTCTGTTCGAATCACTGGTGTCGTCGGTGCGGTCATGGTATCAGGGCTGATTTGCCCGGATTGCAATCAAGTTCCGTGCGCGGCCGCCGCCTGATAAGTAATCAGGCGTTCTTCCACGGCGTAGGCCGCGGAATCCAGCGCGGAACCGCCGCCTTGTAGCGCCGATATTCGTCGCCAAAACGTCTGTCGAGCCCAGGCTCCTCGAGCAGGTGGAAGTAAATGACATTGATGAAGAAGAACACGACTGCCCACAGCGCCAACACCCGCGAGCCAAGGAACAGAGATTCGCCGATCAGAATGATCAGGACCGCGCTGATCATCGGATTGCGTACGAATCGATAAGGGCCGACCACCACGAGGTGTCTGGCGGGATCCCACGGTGCCAAAGTACCGCGGCCGATGCTCGCGAAAAGCGTGACGCACCAGATGAAAAGTGAGACGCCAAGCAGCAGGATCAATATTCCCGCGAGATGACCGAATGTTGCTGTCAGAGTGCCGTCGATCCATCGAGTGTCGGACGCCGCAAACCCGTTGATCAGCCAGCGTGGTACTAGTACCGTAACCACAAAGGGCAGTAGCAGAATCGCGACGAAATGCCGGATGATCGTCACGAGCTACGCCTCCTCGTTAAAGCTTTCTCGGCATCGGCTGCTTGTCGCGCCCAAACGGGTCGCCGAGAAGCGCTTCGGTGTGCATCGAACATACCCATTGGCCGTCGCGACGAACCCACGTCGACGAATCCGACGCTTCAACGGTGATCGGCTTGCCGTCGACCGTCAGCAGCTCCTTCACTTTGTAAGCGACTACCGCCGCGTCATCGCAGACCAGCCGTATCTGAACGTCGGACAGAGTGAATTCGTGGAGCGTCCAGCCGCCGGCTTGCAACATTTTGCCGAAGGTGTCCTGGCTGATGCGGGCCACTCCCGATGCGCCGACGACGATGCAGGGATCATCGGTCAGTCTCATCGCCGACTGCACATTCCTGTCCCGGATCGCCGTCCAGTACTGCTTCTCGAGATCGAGCAGTTGTTGTTCGATTGGGCCTTCAGGCATCTCCGCGTCCTCGTCACATCACGGTTGCCATACATTGGGGGCGAATGTTGCGCCGATCAAGCGTGTAATCGAATTGTCAGCACTTGCTTTTCAGAGCAACAGCAAGCCACGCCTGACTCCCGTTGCCACTGCTTCCGCGCGCGTCGTCACACCGAGCTTCTCGAACAAAAGCTCGAGATGAGTCTTCACAGTGTTGGTGGAGATGCCGAGTCGTGCCGCGATCTGCTTGTTGATCAAGCCATCAGCGAGCAGCGCGAGGATTTCGTGCTCGCGCCGGGTAAGTGTCGTCGAGCTCGGTTCGTTCGCGACGCGGCTGCTCGCGCGCGGCGTTACTGAGGCCGCAGGGCGGGCGATCAGCACCAGCTCGGCCGCGGGTGGTATTTCCGCGCTGGAATTTGCGACACCGACGATCTCGAATTCCTCGCTCGATCTCAGCGCCGCCGCAATCGATGCGCGCAGTTTCTCGGTTGGCGCGACGATGGCAACGCGCGTCATTGGCGCGTGCCGCGCTCAGGCTGCTCGCTGCGAGAGCGCGCGCTCCACGAATTGGTGAACCAGCGTCGAAGGAATTGCGACGCCCAGTCCATTGACGACCATGCTGTTGATTCCAACGAGCCGTCCCTCGGCGTCCACGAGAGGGCCGCCTGAATTGCCGGGTGCGAGACGAACATCGGCGACAACCCAGCGTGGCGATTTCGAGCGGTCGCGAGCGACGGTGTGAATGACGCCCATTGCCAGCGCATCGCGTACACCGAGCGGGTGACCGTGGGCGAAAACGAGCTCGCCGGCGCGAAGTGATTCAGGATCGCGCAGCTCCAGCATCGGTCCACTGACCGACGGAGCAGCGATGAGCGCGAGATCATGTTTAGGATGGTACGCGAGTGCGCGCGCTTCGCGCCACTTGCCATTGGCGTCGACTTCCACCGACGACCCGCGCCTGACGCAATGCGCGTTGGTGACGATGAGTCCGGCACCGCCCCAGATGATTCCGGTGCCGCTGCCGACGTCACCGCTGCGCACTTCGACAACTGCCTCCCGCAGGAGTTCGGCGAGACCGTTGAGATTTGACGATGCTGCGCGCGCTGAGCCAAAAAGTGAGGCATTCATTCCTGCTCACCTCGATCGGTCGGCGTTATCGAAATTGTTTTCAGGACGCCGCCGCGCAGAATCTTGAGGCTTACCCCCTCGCCCGGTCGCGTGGCGGAGAGTGCATCCAACAGGTCGTCAGGTCTCGAGAGCCGCTGCCCACCCGCTTCCAACAACAGGTCTCCGAGCAAAATGCCGCCCTTCTCCGCTGGAGAGTTGTCCGCGATCGAGACGATCAACAAGCCGCCGTCGCCGGAGAGCTGATGCTTTTTGGCGAGCGCAGCTGAAAGCGCGACCGGTTGCACCGCTACGCCGATGAAAGGTCTGCGCACGTGACCCCGCTCGAGCAGTTCGTCGACGACGCGGTCAACGGCCTGCGCTGGCAACGCGAGCGGAGTGCCTCGGGCGAGAGCAGAGTTGTTGATGGCGAGGACGCTACCAGCGGCGTCGACGAGTGGTCCGCCGGAAAAACCGTCGTAAACCGCGAGGTCGAGACGGAGCACCCGATCGATACGCGCACCCTGCCAGGTGCGCCATCCTTCGCCGACCGCGCTGACGATCCCGAAGCTCGCCGAGACGTTCTTCCCTGGTCGGCCGACTGCCAGCACGAGGGTACCTACTCTCAGCGAGCTGGCGTCGGCGCGGGGCGCTGCCTTGGCGCTCGCATTTCCCTTGATACGGAGCACAATCAGATCGGTCGCGGAATCTCGTCCGGCAATCGTCGCTTTCGCGGGCTCGCCACCAGGCAGTGTGATGGAGATCTCGCCCTCGCTGCGCACGGTGTGGCTGGCGCTGACTACGACTCCATCGCGCCAGATGATCCCGCTGGATGGAATTCGCCGTCGCGCATTAATCGCCACGATCGAATTTCCGGCTGTTTGTACGGCCGAAGCGAGCTGTGAGGACAGCTCCGAGAGCGCGCTGCCGGCGCCCGACGCTGATGCTGACATGGTATACCCGATGAGTGACGCCGAATGAATCACTCCTGGAAGCGACGACGGGTATCGGACGAATGGGTGAGGCTGGCCGCGTTGCAGCAGGAGCGCGATACTAGATGCCGCTAACCGTGATTCCTGAGGAATCGTATGAGTATCGCCGACACACTACTGCCCGAATTCGATCAGGAGATGGCAACCACGCGTCGGGTGATCGAGCGCGTTCCCACCGACAAAGCGAAGTGGAAACCCCACGATAAGTCGTTTACGCTGGGCCACCTCACGCAGCTCATCGCAGGGATGCCCGGCTGGATCACCAATGCCGTCACCCAGACTTCACTCGACCTCGGCGGCTATCCCGGATACAGCTACGAGAAGACGGAAGATCTGCTGAAGATGTTCGACAAGAATGTGAAGGAAGCGCGGCAGGCGATCGCGCAATCCAGGGACTCGGATTACGTGGTGAAGTGGTCGCTAAAGCGAGGCGACCAGGTCTTCTTCAGCGCCCCGCGCGGCGTGATCGTACGGCAAACGATCAATCACCTCGTTCATCATCGCGGGCAGCTGACGGTGTATTTGCGCTTGATCGATGTGCCGGTGCCGTCGATCTACGGTCCGACAGCCGACGAGCCGATGCCGGGACTATCGCCGCGTAAATAGCGGCTATCTCGTCGCGCGGGATCGAGACAATTCGCGCAGGGTGTCTTCCACCTCCGCGACGTGTCCGGCAACGCTCACCTTGGGGAAGATCCTGGCGATCCGTCCATCTGCGTCGATGATCACGGTGGTGCGCTCGACGCCCATGAACTTGCGGCCGTACATCGATTTTTCCTTCCATACACCGAAGGAGTCCGCCAGCGAATGCTTTTCATCGGCGAGAAGCTGGAACGGCAGATCGTACTTCGCCTTGAACTTGAGATGCGAGGCCACGCTATCCGGACTCACGCCAATGATTCGCGCATCTGTCTGACTGAAGCGCGGGAAAGCGTCGCGGAAATCGCACGCTTCCTTCGTGCAACCCGAGGTATCGTCCTTCGGGTAGAAGTAGAGGACGGTATTTCTTCCCTGAAGTGAATCGCTGGTCACGACGCTGCCGTCGTCAGCGGGAAGAGAGAAGCGCGGGAGCTTATCGCCTTCCTTCAGTCCGCCAGTCTTCTTTGATTTGCGAGGGGCCACTCAGCGGGAAGCGGTGGGCACCCGGTGGGCTGCCGCTGTCACTATCGGGGTCAGCAGCTCGCGCCAGATAGCGTAGCCGTCGTAGTTCATATGCAGGCGGTCGTCGGTGAACAACTCCTCGCGCGGCTTTCCGTCCGGTCCCAGCATCGGCGTGAACACGTCGACGAAGGTAAGCATGGAATCCTTTGCGGCGTACTTCTGAATCATCGAATTCGCCGCACGCATTTTGTCTGCGAGCGCCCAGCGGTCACCACTCGGCTTGATCGAAACGTATGCGACCCTGGTATTGGGGAGCGCCTTACGTACGATCGAAACGAACGCTTTGTAGTCCTTGAAGACTTGCTCCGGTGCTCTGCCTGCGGACAGATCGTTATCGCCCGCATACAGGACCACGAGGCTGGGCTTGTAGGGAAGCACAATCCGCGGCGCGTAATTCACGACGTCGTCGATCTGCGATCCGCCAAACCCACGCTGAATGACGTTGACGCCGGGGAAATCAGACTGGAGGTCGGGCCACAAGCGGATCGAGGAGCTTCCCACGAACACGACGCCACCTGGCTTGGGTGGATCGATTCGATCGGTATCCTCGAACGCGCGAATCTCCGACTCCCAGCGACTTTCAGGCTGGACCGCGACTGCGGTTTGCCGTGTAGCGGTTGTCTGGGCGTGAGAGCCGGTCGCGACGAACGAAAGCGCGACGAGAAGGAACAGGTAACGCATGGGCCTACACAGTATCACGCAGACCCATTTCTGTCTACACGATGACAGCTTTCGGCTTATCTACGCCTTGCTGCTGAGCAAAGGCGCGGACTCAACCATTCGCGACAGCATGCACGACAGCGACGCGCTTGGCTGGGCGACTTTTTTTCGCCGCCAGCATCTCGCTGAGCTTATCGAGCGCTCACGTCGAGCGTGATTTCTGGCGGAGTAGCTGAAATGCCCAGATGCAGAAGCCAGCCGAGACCAGCGTGATGACGACAAAAAACGGATCGCGGTCGCCGTGAAATCCCGTCTCCGAAAACAGCCGCCAGACGTGAATGATCGTCAGCAGCCCGAAAATGACACCGGTGGTGATGAGGTACGCTTTCATCTCACTGCCTCCTGCGCGCGGGACGCGCCAACACGGGTACGCACGGCCTCGAAATCGCGAATCGGCCGCACCTCGATCGAGCCAATGTCAGACCATGGGAATTCCGATGCGATCCGAACAGCTTCATCGAGATCCTCAGCTTCGATCAGATTGAAGCCGGCGAGAAATTCCTTGGTTTCGGCGAACGGTCCGTCGGTGATCGTCAGGCGGTTATTGCGGCGACGGAGCGTTTTCGCGGTCTTGGGACTCTCGAGCTGCTGCGATTCAATCAGACTGCCTTGAGTTTTCAGCTCGTCGGCGTGTTCGATGCAGCCGCGCATGGTCTTGTCGAATTCCTGCTGCGGCATCGCGTCGAGCATTGCCGGATCGTTGTAAATGATCACCAGAAACTTCATGCTATCGCCTCGTCAGAACTGCGAAGGGAATCGAAGATGTCCAAGTTAATTGTGTTCAACAGTGTGTCCGCCGACGGTTACTTCACCGATACAAAAGGTGATATTAGCTGGGCCCACCAGAATGATCCTGAGTGGCGGGACTTCACCAACCAGAACGCGAGCGGCGACGGAATCCTGCTATTCGGGCGCGTCACCTATGAGATGATGGCCAGCTTCTGGCCGACACCACAAGCGAGCCAGCAATTGCCCTCCGTCGCCGAGCGCATGAACAGCGCTCAGAAAGTGGTCTTTTCCCGAACGTTGAACAAGGTGTCCTGGAATAACACGCGTCTCGTGAAGGGCGATCTCCCCACCGAAGTGCGCAAACTCAAGGACACCGCGTCTTCGGGAATCGTGATACTTGGCAGCGGAACGATTGTCTCTCAGCTCGCACAGGCAAATCTGATCGACGAGTACCAGCTGGCGATCAACCCGATCGTGCTCGGGAGCGGCCGAACTCTGTTCGAGGGAATGACGAGCCCACTCCGGCTAAAACGCACCCAGTCGCGCAGCTTCAGGAACGGAAACGTCTTCGTCGTCTACGAGCCCGCGAAATCAGCCTAGGGCCTCATGATCTTTTCGCGACCGCTGCGATCAACGATTCGCACCAGACTTCCAGTATCGTGAGCGAAAATCTGCACGCCACGATCCGCGCCGTCGGTTAGTCGAACGTCTAACCTAGAGGGTCAGCTTCGATCCGAGAGTGCGCTCTCCAGGGCATTCCACGCCAGGAGAGCGCATTTCACCCGGGCCGGGAATCGCGCGACACCGGCCAGCGCCCGCAATGGGCCGAGTTCTTCACTTACCCCGGCGGTGCCGAGCATCAGATCCCGAAAATGATTTCGTATGCTCTCGATCTCACCGCGAGTTTTGCCTTTGAGTAGCTGCGTCATCATCGACGCCGAGGCCTGAGAGATCGAGCAGCCGCGACCGGAGAACTTCACGTCGCTGATCTGGTCGCCGTCGAATGCCACCTGCAATCCGATCTCGTCGCCGCAGAGTGGGTTCTTCATCTCCACACTGGCGTCGGCGTTTTCCATCGTGCCTTTATTGCGCGGGCGGCGATAATGATCCAGGATCATTTCCTGGTACAGCGCCGAGAGCTCGGCGGAATCAGGACGCGGCATAGGAAAAGATCTCGCGTGCCTTGAGTATGCCAGCGACCAGTGCGTCGATGTCGCTCTCGTCGTTGTAAACGTAGAACGACGCGCGCGCGGTCGCCGGCACATCGAGGCGACGCATTAGTGGCTGCGCACAGTGATGTCCGGCGCGAATGCAAACGCCCTCGCCGTCGAGAACCGTCGCGAGATCGTGCGGATGAACGTCGTTCATCGTAAAGCTGACCACTCCGCTGCGCTCGGCGGGCGGCGGCCCGTAAATACGAACTCCCTCGATGGCGGCAAGCCTTTCCTGCGCGCGTGACATGAGCTCTCGTTCGTGCGCGATCACCCGATCCATTCCAATTCCGGCGAGATAATCGACCGCTGCCGCGAGAGCCACGGCGTTGGCAGCGTTCGGCGTGCCTGCCTCGAACTTGTGCGGCAGCACGTTCCAGGTGGTTCGATCGTCGTGCACGAACTCGATCATATCTCCGCCCGTTTGATATGGCGGCATCGACTCCAGCATATCGCGCTTCCCAATCAATCCGCCGATCCCCATTGGCCCGAGCATTTTGTGTCCGCTGAAGGCGTAGAAGTCGACGTCGAGTGAATCGAACGACACAGGAAAGTGGGGAGCGCTCTGAGCGCCATCGCAGACTAGAATCGCGTCACTCTGTGCGCGAACGATCCGCGCGATGTCCGCGATTGGATTGATCGTGCCGACCGCGTTGGATACATGGTTGAACGCGACGACCTTCGTGCGCGCCGTCACCAGCTTTGCCAGATGATCCAGATCGATTCTCTCATCGGGCACGAGCTCGCAGATCCGGAATTTTGCGCCTTTCCGCGCTGCGAGTACCTGCCACGGGACGAAGTTCGCGTGGTGATCGAGAGCAGTAACGACGATTTCATCGCCTGACTCGATATTCGCCAAGCCCCACGATCCGGCGACGAGATTCAAACCCTCGGTCGTGCCGCGCGTGAAGATCAGACAATCCGAATCGCGCACACCGAGGAACCCGGCGATAAGCGTTCGCGCCTGATGATAACACTCAGTTGCACGCACGGAGAGCGAGTAAGCCCCGCGGTGCGGATTCGCGTTTGACGTTTCGTAGAACTCCCGCAGCGCATCGAGCACGACTTGCGGCTTCTGCGAGGTCGCTGCCGAATCCAGATAGTGAAGCCCCGGGTTGCGAGCGAAGATCGGAAAGTCTGACCGGAGGTTCACGGAACGCGTACCGTTGATGGCTCGTACTTGCCGTCGACGCGCTTGCAGCGCGGACCGACCATGATCTGATCTCCTTCGAGACGCACCTGAAAAACCGGCAGGGGACTGGTAGCCGGCGCCTGCTTCACTTCGCCGGTCCGGCAGTCGTAGCTCGCACCGTGCCATGCGCATTGCAGCGTTCCATTCGTGAGCAAATCGCCAAGCGACATCGAAAAGTGCTGGTGAGTGCAGATATCGCTCAGAGCCGAGATCTCGTTCTGGAAGCGAACCAGGCAAACTGCGTCCCCGCTGGTCCGCACCCGCTGCAAAACCGCCCCCTCCGCCAGATCACTCAACGAAGCGACCGTCTCGAACTCGGAATTGCTATCCATCGACCCCCAAAAAGGCCGTGCAGAACCGCTCATTCGTTGACTATCCCGACAGGATTACTTTAGATTGAATCTACGAAGGGAAGTTGAGAAACGCCAAGGAGTTGGAATGAGTTCGGGAATTGAGGCGCTGGTCAATCGGGAGTACGCGTACGGGTTCGTAACCGACGTCGAGGCGGACACCGTTCCACCCGGGCTCAATGAAGACATCATTCGCACGATTTCGGCGAAGAAGAACGAGCCCGCCTTCATGCTCGAGTGGCGGCTCAAGGCATATCGTCGCTGGCTGACGATGAAGGAGCCTCACTGGGGCAACGTCCAGTATCCTCCGATCGACTACAACTCCCTGGTCTATTATTCCGCGCCGAAAAGCGTCAAACCGCTGCAGAGTCTGGATGAAGTCGATCCGGAGCTGCTGAAGACTTATCAGAAGCTCGGCATCTCGCTCAACGAGCAGAAAATGCTCGCTGGTGTCGCGGTCGATGCGATTTTCGACAGCGTGTCCGTCGGCACGACGATGAAAGAGGAGCTCGGCAAGCTCGGAATCATCTTCTGCTCGTTTGGTGAAGCGATTCAGAATCACCCCTAGCTCGTTGAGAAGTACCTCGGCACCGTCGTCCCGCACAGCGACAATTTCTTCGCGGCGCTAAACGCGGCAGTGTTCAGCGACGGATCGTTTGCGTACGTGCCGAAGGGCGTGAAATGCCCGATGGAGCTGTCGACCTATTTCCGCATCAACAGTAAAAACACCGGGCAGTTCGAGCGCACGCTGATCATCGCCGATGAAGGCGCATCGGTGAGCTATCTCGAGGGCTGCACCGCGCCAAAGCGCGATGAGAATCAGCTGCACGCCGCGGTCGTCGAGCTGATCGCGCTGGACAACGCCACAGTGAAGTACTCGACGGTGCAGAACTGGTACTCGGGCGATTCAGAAGGCAAAGGCGGCATCTACAATTTCGTCACGAAGCGTGGCAAGGCCGCTGGTGTGAACTCGAAGATTTCGTGGACGCAGGTCGAGACGGGCTCGGCGATCACATGGAAGTATCCGAGCGTAATTCTGCAGGGCGACAATTCGACCGGCGAGTTCTACTCGGTAGCCGTGGTGAATCGGAAGCAGCAGGCAGATACCGGCACCAAGATGATCCACATCGGCAAGAACACCAAGTCGACGATCGTCTCGAAGGGAATCTCTGCAGGCGAGGGGAACAACAGCTATCGCGGACTCGTTCGCGTTCTGCCGAAAGCAGCTGGCGCGCGCAACTACACGCAATGCGACTCGATGCTGATCGGCAACAGGTGCGGGGCGCATACGTTCCCCTACATCGAGGTGCAGAACAATTCGGCGACTCTCGAGCACGAAGCTTCGACTTCAAAGATCGGCGAGGACCAGATCTTTTACCTGAAGCAGCGCGGACTCAGCGCCGAGCACGCGGTGTCGATGATCGTCAGCGGTTTCTGTCGGGAAGTGTTCAAGGAGCTGCCGATGGAGTTCGCGGTGGAGGCGCAGCAGCTGCTTGGTATCACGCTCGAAGGAAGCGTCGGTTAAGATCAAGGCAATTCCGCGAACCTGGCTCATGCTGCTCAGAAATCTTCGCGACAAGCTCTACGCTGGGTGGAACTGGCTGCGCTCGGGCCCGCGCACCCCGGGGTATCCGTTCACGGCAAACTGGACGTTGTTCAGTCAGGCGGTTTACGCAATTCAGACAACTTTCAATCAATGGTTTCGTGCTCGTAATAAATGATCTTCACGCCGGCATCGGCGATCGTGAAATACTTCGCGGCATTACTCTTCGCGTAAACGCGGGCGAAGTGCACGCGGTGATGGGGCCCAACGGTTCCGGGAAATCCACGCTCGCGCAGGTACTCGCGGGGAATCCGTCGTACGAAGTCACGGGTGGCAGCGTGACCTACAACGGCCAGGATTTGCTGGAGCTCGATCCTGAAGTGCGCGCCCAAAACGGAATCTTTCTCGCGTTTCAGTATCCCGTCGAAATCCCCGGCGTTTCGAACGCCTACTTCCTGCGCAGCGCTTACAACGAGATTCGCAAGGCCAACGGCCAGGAAGAAGTCGATCCGCTCGAGTTCCTCGATCTCGTCGAGGATAGACTCAAGCTCGTCGATATGGACCAGTCGATGCTGTCACGCTCGGTGAATCAGGGTTTCTCCGGCGGAGAGAAGAAGCGGAACGAGATCTTTCAGATGGCCGTTCTGCAGCCCAGACTCGCCATTCTCGACGAAACGGATTCGGGGCTCGATATCGATGCGTTGCGCATTGTCGCGCAGGGTGTGAACAAGCTCCGCTCTCCCGACAACGCCACCATCGTCGTCACCCACTATCAGCGCCTGCTCAACTACATCGTTCCTGATTTCGTGCATGTTCTCGCCAACGGCAGAATCGTCAAGTCGGGTGGCAAGGAGCTGGCGCTCGAGCTCGAAGAGAAAGGATACGACTGGATCCAGGACCCAACTCCCGCGGCCGCCGGAGCGGTCGCTTGACCGACACGGCAATCAGAAAGCCAGCACGGAATTCGGCCAAGGACGGATCCAAAGCCGAAGGTGTGACTACGCGCGCGCTCGGTTCGGTCGAGACCTATCGCGAAGATTTTGAGCGACTGCCTGCCGGTCCGGACTGGCTGCAGTCGTTGCGCAAGCAGGGCCTGGCTTGCTTCGAGTCACTTGGCTTTCCTACGACGAAGAACGAAGACTGGCACTTCACCAGTGTCGCGCCCATAGCGGAGCGTTCGTTCATCCTGTCCACAGTTTCCGATTCGAACGGCGACAAGGAGCGCCGTGGGGCGTCGCGCCGTAAGAGTGATGTAACCAACCCGGCGGGCATCACAGCGGCGCTGCTCGAGGGGTTCAAGTTCGGCGAGCGTGACTGGCACACGCTGGTGTTCGTGAATGGTGCGTTCGCCGATGATCTCTCCTCGTTCGCTGGAATGAAGCACGGCGTGCGCGTGTCGAGCCTCGCACAGGCTATTCAGTCCGGGACGGAGCTCGTCGAGCGGAACCTGGGCAAGATCGCGACATTCGATCAGCACGCATTCACCGCACTCAACACCGCCTTCATTACGGATGGCGCATTCGTCGAGCTGCAGGCGAATGCGGTGGTCGACAAGCCAATTCATCTCCTGTTCGTGTCCGACGGCGATCGCGTCTCGCATCCGCGCAATCTCATCGTTGCCGGCCGCCATTCGCAGGCAGTGTTCGTCGAGAGTTACGTGTCGCTGCGCGACGGCGAGTACTTCACCAACGCCGTGACCGAGATGGTGCTGGCCCACGGCGCCCACATCGATCACTACAAGATCCAGCGCGAGAGCGAGAAGGCTTTTCACGTCGGTACTGTGCAGGCGCGTGAAGCTCGCGACAGTCGGCTGCACTCGTTCTCATTTGCCACCGGTGGATCGCTGGCGCGCACCAACATCTACACTTCGCTCGACGGTGACGCGGCAACGTGCACGCTGAACGGGCTTTATCTCACCGACGGCACTCAGCACATCGACAACCAGACCAGCATCGAGCACATCGCACCGAATTGTCCGAGCCACGAGGTTTACAAGGGTGTGCTCGACGGCCGATCGCATGGTGTCTTTAACGGGAAAGTGTACGTCCATCCCGAAGCGCAGAAGACCGACGGCAAGCAGAGCAACAACAATCTTCTGCTCTCACCAGGCGCGCGTGTCGACACCAAACCGCAGCTCGAGATATTTGCCGACGACGTGAAGTGCACCCACGGCGCAACCGTGGGCCGTCTGGACGAAGTCGCAATGTTTTATCTGAACAGCCGCGGGATCGGCCGCGACACCGCGCGCACTCTGCTCACCTACGCGTTTGCTGCCGACGTACTTGAAACCATCGAGCTCGAGCCGTTAAAAAAAGAACTCGAGAGACTGGTGCTCGCTCGATTCTCGGCCTAAGGTCCTCACTCCCTGCTGAAGCATGAATGCGAGCAGAGCCGCTCGCAGCTTGCAGCTGCCCAGCTTGTAGCTCGCCGCTTCAGTATTGTGATTGGTAGCTACGGTCCAGAGACCGTACGCCGAGATGTTTTATCTGCCCAGCAAATAGAGAATCACAACGATCACCGCAATCGCCCCGATGATGATGTTGGTCGGGACGCGGCGCGGTGAATCGGGATCGAGATCGCTGGCCAGAATCGGGTGCTTGATCGTGTTGCGACGGGTGCTGATGTCCTTCTCGCGCTTCGTCGCTGTTGCGGGATCGATCACCGCGACGCCCAGCGGGAGCCGCTGAGTCGTAAAGGTGAAAAGCGCCGAACCAACTGCGACCTTGTCACCCTCGGACAGGGAGCGTGGCTCGGCGAGCACGGTACCATTGACCAGAGTGGGGTTAACCCCGCACGGGTGCATGACGAACTTGCCATCCTCGAGTCGCAGCTCGGCGTGGTTTCGCGAGACGGCCGGCTCACGAATGAGGATATGGCTGGCGGCATCGCGGCCAATCGTCAGTAAAGAATTCCTGACCGGGTAGGCGCGGCGCTCGAACTCGTATATGAGGTGGGCGCTGTCGTCGCCCGGGGCCTGTAAAGGCATTGCAGCCATTCGATCTCCGTGTTCCTAAAGACGAATGAACTACGGATGAGGCTACATTAGCCGCTTATAACAAGGTCCTAACCTGGGCCGGGGGACTCGTTGGCGGAGCCCGGGAAGGGTATTATACCCCCTACAGACAAACCCAACTCCCCGGAGGGGGCATGGCAACTAAACTCGAAAAGACACTGAAGCGGGAAATTGAGATCGACGGCAAGCCATACATGGTCGCCATCTCGCCGGAAGGAGTTAAGGTCACCCAGAAGGGTTTCCGAAGGGGCCCCGAGCTAACCTGGCGCTCGATCATCAGCGGCGAAGCCGAGATGAGCCAGCAGCTCAAATCATCTGTCTCGGGCGGAGAGTCGGGAGAGTAATCGCTCAGGGGTTGCCGTGGGGCATGCTCATGCCTGGCATGCTGTCCTGCATCTGCAAACCAACGTTGCTCTGTACGTCTGAAAGGTGCTCCTGGATGACCACCCAGCGACCCCCGCGCTTCTGAAATACTGCTGTCCACGCACCGCCGATGACGTGATTCATTCCGGTCGGCGTCTGGTGCGGGACGCGATATGTGCTCGTCATCACTGCGGCGTCAGGGGCGAGCACATCGACGTTCATGGACGTCCATTCCCATTTCGGGTTTCTCATGTTCTGGCCGACATACGTCCAGAACGCTTTGATCCCTTGCTCCAGCTGAGGGCGAGTAGTCGTCACGACGCCACCGCTGGCTGAGATCACCCGACCACTGTCGGGATAAAGACTCATCAGGCTCTTAACGGGATCGGGCTTCGATAAGTCATACGCAGTGACTACCAGCCTTTTGAGCGAGTCGGCGATCGCCCTTTTGTCGACGGCCGACATGTCGCCTGCCGATTGCTGCTGACAAGCGATCAACGCTAGAGCGATCGCAGAGAGGACAGCGTTTCTCATTAACGGGACAATGCGTGTCCAGAGCCGGTGACAGACGCTCATAAAAGTCGGAGTTAAGCCCTCAAAACGCGAGTCAATCATCGGCGTCCAGGTTGCCTATATAGATGGCGCCGGCGCCAATCATTTGTTTTTCGCCGGTGTATACGACTCGTTCAGCGTTATACCCAGTCGTGGGGAAGGAGTTTTTATGAGAAAGACCTATCTGTTGCTTGCTGGAGCTGCGGTTCTCGCTGCTTGCAGTGGAGACAAGAAAACAGCGATGAATGATGATCTCAAGAAAGACCTGGAGCTCGCTTCCTCGTCCGACGGGATCACGCTTGCAAACAGCTCTCCGAACGCGGGCCAACAGGTCGTCTCGGCGATCGAGCGGACAACTCCTCCTGCTCGCCAGCAGACTCCGACGACTCGCGTGAGAAATCACAAGCCCGCTCCGAAGTCGCCGCGTCAGGTTGTCAGAGCCAAGGCGCCTGCAACTGTCGCGCAGACTACAGAGGAGCAGTCAGTCGCTCCCGCACCTGTCGATCCGACTCCATCGCCGCGTCCGCAGCCTGTCGCGGTATCCTATCCGAGCGGTTCGTCGTCTGGTGGTGACGATGGACGCGTGAGCAGCGGTGGATCCGGTGTTGGCGCTGTCCTTGGCACGATCCTCGGCGCGGTGATTCGTGGTGGTGTGGTTGGCGGCGACGTCGACAACTGCGATCCTCGCACCGATGGTCAGCACCGTCGTGGCGGAATCATCGGTACCCGCTTTCCTGGTTCTGGGAGAATGGGCACCGGCAGATCCGGCTCGATCGGAATCCCAACAAGCCGCATTCCGCTACCACGCTATTAACTCCTGAAGCGTAAAGAGGGATGCGGTCTGTGATGAGACTGCATCCCTTTTTAGTTCCGAGATGATGACTATGACCAAAACTACTTTTCCGAGGATCGCTACTCCGGTCCTCTTTGCATTTACGCTGGCGCTCGGCGCCTGCAAGCAGGGCGACAAGCCCGAAGACGCTCTCGCTCAGGATACGTCGCTCGCTCACGATCTTCAGCTCGCGAACGCCGATAGCACAGCGCAGCCACAGCTGAAGGACGTTCCGGCGACTGTCGTACCCGCCGACGCTCCGACGACTCAGGCTCCGCGCGTCGCCAAGCGGCAGACTCCGGCTGAGATTCTGACGCCGAGCAGAAATCCCCGTCGCGTTGCGACGAATCCAACGACAACGCCGGTCAACACGCCTGTCACCACTTCGAACGGCAATACCGTTACGGAGAACGCGACGACTGGTGCTTCCAAGGAAGGCGCTGTGGGCACCATCGCTAGCGGGTCGCAGATCTCTCTCTTTGCCGGTCAGCGCGTTTGCACCAACACCTATCAGATTGGTGATCGCTTCACCGCGAACGTCGCTGAATCGGTTCAGGGATCGAACGGTGTCGCCATTCCCGCAGGCGCGACGGCGGTGATCGAAGTCACCGGTCTCAAGCGCAGCGAGAATGCAAACGACAACATTCAGATGGAATTCGCGGTGAAGTCGATTGCCTTCAATGGTAAGACTTACGCGGTGAACTCAGAGGTTACGTCAGCGCAGGTTGACAAGGTGCGCAATGGCGACGCCAGCAACGACGCCAAGAAGGTGGCGACTGGTGCGGTGATTGGTGCGATCGCAGGTCAGATTTTCGGTCACCATACGAAGTCGACGGTGATCGGCGCCGCAGGTGGCGCGGCAGCTGGCGCAATTGTCGCCGGCGCGACTGGCAAGTACGATGGCTGCGTTCCCAACGGCGGTCGTATCGCAATCAAGCTGACACAACCAATGGTAGTGCAGCAGTCGGTCTGATCGAGATAAGATGAACAAATAGAAAGGCGCGCTCGAGCGAGCGCGCCTTTTTTTATGGTCGTGTCGCGACCGACTATGTCTCGTAATTGCTGGCGATCTTGCGGCCGTAGTAAATGCCGATGCCGGTGCCGACGAAGCTCAGTATGAAAGCAGTCGTGATGCCGATTTTCGCCCCGGCAAACCAGCCTGCATAACTACCGACGGTTGCGCCGATAAATCCAAACAGTTTCCCCATATCTATTTGACGACTTCGGGGACCCGCCGCAAACCTTACACTCAGCTAACGACCCCGTGTACGCTAACCGACTACCGCTAACCGAGATTCTCCTCGCTATAGACCGCGGCACCCGCCCACGATGCAATCGAGAAACTCACAAGCCACACGATTGCGAACGTCCACCACAGCCCGGCGGACATCATTCCCATCTGGCGATAACCGGCATTGAAGATGAGTCCGAGTAGCCAGAAGAGCAGCGCTACGTAAAAAGCGGTGCGAGGCCCTGGCCCGAAACGCGGCCTCACGGCGGCGTAGGTAAACACGAGCGCAATTCCGAGCACGAGATCCATGATCACGTAGCTGATGACAGCGTTGCCGGCCATCATCTGATCGCTGATGCCCGATTTGAACGCTTCGGCTTCCGCTCTCATTCGCGCGCCAAGTGCGTAGTTCGCGATGAAATCGACGACGTTGAGGATCACGCCGGCAACAATTCCTCCTACTACGACCTTCTTGATGTTCATGGCCATAGCGCTACCTCGCCTGGTTGGGAGTCGAATGTCTCGCAGCGCGTATATATTGGATGCAGACAGGGGTGCCGCGCGATGTTCTGCCACCAGTTCTGGCGACGCGAGGCTGAGAAAGTCCCTCAGAACCTGATCCGGTTAGTACCGGCGTAGGGAGTCGAACGATGGAATCGGTAGCAACAACGCAGGCGCCGGCAGCGCCTGCGGCGAATGGCGCGAGCGAAATGGCCGCGCCCACCCGGCAGTCCCTCGGATCGCCAGCGCAAACGCAGATGTCTCACGCGCGTCGCGGTGAGATCACCGACGCAATGCGTTTCGTCGCCGAGCGTGAGGAACTGTCGCCGGAAGTCGTCCGCGACGAGATTGCGATTGGCCGTTTGATCATACCGGCCAACATCTACCACCTCGCGGGCAGGCTGGAGCCGATGGCGATCGGCAAAGTCTCTCGCGTGAAGATCAACGCCAATATCGGAAACTCGCAGGTGTCGTCCGATGTGAAGGGCGAGCTCGAGAAACTCAACATCGCCATCAAGTACGGCGCTGACACCGTCATGGATCTATCGACGGGCGGCAACATTGATGGAATTCGTCGCGCAATCATCGCGCATTCGCCGGTGCCGATTGGCACCGTGCCGATCTATCAGGCTGTGCAAGGCGGCCCCGATGGCAAATGGGACAAGCAGCTCGAAGAGCTGACCGCTATGGATCTGCTCGACATGATCGAGCACCAGGCAAAGCAGGGCGTCGACTACATGACGCTGCACGCCGGGATCCTGATCGAGCACTTGCCGCTGGTGCACGGACGCATCACCGGCATCGTGAGCCGCGGTGGATCGCTGCACGCAGTCTGGATGATGGCGCACCGCAAGCAGAATCCTCTTTACGAGCACTTCGACGACGTGCTCGATATTCTGCGCTACTACGACGTCACGGTTTCGCTGGGCGACAGTCTGCGCCCCGGCTCCATCGCCGACGCCAGCGATCGCGCGCAGTTCGCGGAGCTCGATACGCTCGGTGAGCTAACGCGACGTGCATGGAAACGCGATGTGCAGGTGATGGTCGAAGGGCCTGGCCATATCCCGATGCATCAGATCGAGATGAACGTGAAACGGATGAAGGAAGTCTGTAACGAGGCGCCCTTTTATACGCTTGGACCGCTCGTCACCGACATTTCACCGGGCTACGACCACATCTCGAGCGCAATCGGCGCGGCTATGATCGGCTGGTACGGTTCTGACATGCTGTGCTACGTAACGCCGAAGGAGCATCTGGGTCTGCCCAACGCTGAGGATGTTCGACAGGGCGTAATCGCCTACAAGATTGCCGCACATTCTGCCGACGTAGCGCGTGGCCGCAAAGGCGCCCGCGACCGCGATGACGCGCTGTCACGGGCACGCTACGCATTCGACTGGAAGGAGCAGTTCCGACTCAGTCTCGATCCGGAGCGCGCACAGGAGTATCACGACGAGACACTGCCAGCTGAGTACTTCAAGAGCGCGGAGTTCTGCGCGATGTGCGGCCCCAAGTTCTGTTCGATGCACCACTCGCGCACGATCGAGGAAGGCATCGCTCAGCTGGCGCGTGAGGTGGAAGAACGCGGTACGGTTATAACAAGCGCCTGATCCTGCTGGGGGCGTTGCTCTGCGTTTTCGCGGTCGCGGAATGTGTGAATCTTCGCGCGCCGACGGACCGGGCGCAGACGAAGCGGCTGCCCCCGGCGGTGGTCACTCAGCCGGCGGAGAGCCCGATGTCGACCGACACCAGAATGTCGGCGTCGGACTCGGCGTACTTCCGCGCGCATCCCTTGATGATTCCCGTCGAGGGCGTAGTGCCTGGCGAGCTGCGTGATACGTTCCATGAGGGGCGGAGCGGTGGACGCATGCACATGGCGACGGACATCATGGCAATGCGGGGCACGCCGGTGCTCGCTGCCGCTCCCGGTCGAATCATCAAGCTGGCGAACAGCGGCGCCGGTGGAATCACCATATATGTCGCCGACGCGAGTGGCCGCTACGTCGAGTACTACGCACACCTCACGGGATATGCGCCGAACGTGAAGGAAGGATTGGCGGTGGAGGAGGGCGACATAATCGGTTTCGTCGGAAGCACTGGCAACGCATCTCCTGATGCCCCGCATCTTCACTTTCAGGTGATGCGAAGCGACGCCAACTACTGGAACGGCACACCGATTGATGTCCGTAGCTTCATGACCAAACCGGGACGGATTCGCAATTGAAGGGGAAAGAGCGCGCAGAGCTGAGAGCGGAAGCGCACCACATCGACCCGACGGTGCACATCGGCCAGCATGGGCTCACACCTGCCGTAATCACTTCCCTCGACGACGCTCTGCGGACGCGCGAGCTCGTCAAGGTGAAGCTCGGTTTCAAGGATGACCAGATCAAACCGAAGGATGTCGCCGAGTCCCTGGCGCTGGCGACGAAATCCGACATCGTGCAGGTGATCGGGCGGACAGCGACGCTGTTCCGTGAGAATCCGGAGATCAAGAAAAAACACGGCGAGCTGCCGCCGTGGCGGAGATAATCGAATGGGCGCACCGGCAGTAGCCGCGCTGCTGAGGAGGCGGGAACAGGAAGTGATCGACGATTTTCGCGCCGCGGGTGCGACGTCGCCCGATCGCGCGCAGTCCTATCAGGCGGTAGGAGTCGGGGATTCCCTGGCGATCAAGCGGCTGCGGAACCGGGCCGTGATCCGGGAGTCAGCGCCGGGTGTGTACTACCTCGACGAGGAAGTCTGGGCAGCCGTGGTGAGAACTCGCCGGCGGCTCGTCATCACCATGCTATCGATCATCGCGCTCTTCGCGCTTGGCATGTTGCTCGGCATCGTCAAATGGTAGGCCCACTAGTTATGTGCGTCGTAACTGTTGCGATTGGAAGCAGTGACTCTATTTTTCGCCAAGGAATCTTCGGCGCTCGTCGTTCTCTCGTTCGGCGCCGCAAAAACGGACTGAGATGCCCTACGTCATAACCGAAGCGTGCAAGAACACCAAGGACCGCGCTTGCGTCGATGTGTGCCCAGTCGACTGCATCTACGAGGGAGCGGACCAGCTCTTCATCCATCCTGATGAGTGCATCGATTGCGGTGCGTGCGAGCCGGAGTGTCCGGTCACCGCGATTTTCCCGGAAGAGGATGTGCCGGGGAACATGAAGGAGTACATCCAGATCAACCGGGACGTCTTCAAATCTTCCAATCCTCCGGGACGGCCCAACCGGTAGCAGCACTGAGCGACTGGCGAACCCGGTGCTCGGCAATCAATATCTGATTAATGACCCCACCAATCGTTCCGGGAAAGAACGGACTGCCGACCGTGTTGCTCTCGCACCCGTCGGGCAGCTCAGCTGACATCTATCTCAACGGCGCTCACGTAACGTCGTGGATTCCCGCCGGCGGGCAGGAAGTGCTGTTCATGGGGAAAAGGGCGACGTTCTCCGCCGGCGATCCGATCCGGGGCGGCATTCCGGTGATATGGCCTCAATTCGCGAACCTGGGTGGTTTACCCCAGCATGGATTTGCACGCAAGAGCGAGTGGCAACTGGTGGAGACGCCGGATGGAGAAAACGAGAATCAGTCATCGGTGACGCTGCAGCTGACCGACGATCATCGCACCCGCGAGCTCTTTCCCTATCACTTTCGCAACGAGCTCAAGGTTTCGATCGACGAGAAGACGCTGACCGTCGAACTGTCGGCCTTCAATACCGGCGATGAGCTCTTCACGTTCACGGCCGCACTGCATACGTATATCGCGGTCGCCGACATTCGCGAGACCGCGATCCGCGGCTTTACCGGAAAGTGGTATCTGGACAAGACTCAAGGTGGGAACGAGACGAAGGACGAGGCAAAGAAACTCGTCATTTCCGACGAGACCGACCGCGTTTACCTGAAGGCGCCGAAGAAAGTCGAAGTTGAGGACCGAGGCAACGAGCGCCGCATCGAGGTGCGCGCGACAGGCTTCAAGGACGCCGTCGTCTGGAACCCGTGGGTTGAGAAAGTCACCGGCTTCATCGGGCTCGATACCGAGGACTATCTACGCATGGTCTGCATCGAAGCGGCGCAGATTGGCTCACCGGTGGAGCTCAAGCCCGGCTTGTCGTGGAGCGGAGCGCAGACCCTCGCCATCGTGTAGTGCCAGCCGTATTCCGCAAGTCGACATATACGTGGCAGTGCGACAAGTGCGGCGTCTTTTTCAGAGCTGGTCAGGGTGGAGTTTGCGGCAACTGCAAGCGCGCGCTGTGCAATAACGATCTTTACGGATCGTTCTGGGACAAGCTGAAATCGCGTTTCTCCAGTGAGCGAACGATTTGCGTCGAGTGCCGTTCTGTCCTCGGCCCTCGATCTACAGAGTTCTGATGAACCCCGTTGCTCCCGCCTGCACGTAGACTTTCGATTTGATCCACAACGCCAGCAGCAGCACGATGTATTGCAGGAAGGTGCTGATCTCGCTGCGCAGCGCTTCGCCCCAATGGTAGTCGCCCTTCTCCTGTGCGCCCTTGGGCGGTCGCGGGATCCAGCGCGGAGTGCAGGTTTTGTAATCGAGGTACTCGCGTCCGAAGATCGATTCGAGCACCCCTTCCTCGTACCGCACGATCAGCTCGTACTCCAAGGCGAAAAGCAGAATCGCGAACGGCAGAAACCACAGCACGCCGGAGATGGTGACGAATCCCATCCACGCCAGGAAATTGCCGATGTAGAGTGGATTTCTCACCCAGGCGAAAATTCCGTAGGTCACGAGTCGCTGCACGTTGCGAGAGCGCCGGCGCGTGACCGTGCCGGCTGCCGCAACGCCGGCGAGACGTACCAATTCTCCGATCGCGATCAGTGCCAGCCCGACTTCCCATCGGAACGGGGACATGGTTCCCGGGGCCACCAGCGGGATGCCCAGGAACAGAATCGGCAGCCAGCCACGGTGGCGGAACAACACGGCGCCGATCCGCGCGGGAGCCGACACCTCTGTGGCGCTAACCGGCGGTCGCACTTCAGTCGGCTGCGTCACTTTGACGATCCGGGAGTGGCGCTACTCATCGCGCGTTGGATGCAGCGGGCTCTTCCCACGGTGAGAAGAGCGTCCGCCATTGGTCCGGCACCGGAATCGGCTTGCCGTCCGTAGAAACAGTCACGTACACGATCGACGCATCGCAGACGATGGTGTTGCGCTGGTTCTGGACGACCTGTCGCACGATGAAGCTGGTATTACCGACGGAGAGAAGTCCGGTGCGGATCGTCAGATCATCCCCGGGGAAAACCTGCGCTGAGTACGATGCTTCGACTTTACGAACGACTGCCCACAGGCTCGTCCGCATGTACTCTTCGTACGACATGTGCTTTTCCAGCGCGGACCACCGCGCCCGCTCCAGCAGCGTTAGCAGGTGAGCGTGGTTTACGTGGCCGACTGAATCGCAGTCGCTCGGATAGATGTGGACCTGAAAATCCTGTGGCATTGGCTACGGTGTGATGGGTGTCGGCACGAAAACTAACGCCGGTTTGGCGTTTCAGAGACGTTGTCCGGGCATGAGGCAGAGTTCTCCGGCATTCGCGCATTTAGATTTCGCGGATGCCCGGCGTAAACAACGAGACCGCACTTTACCTCGACAAACAGTCCGAAGTCGAGCGTTTCTTAAACGAAATCTCCGACGTCAGGGAGCTCGCTCTCGACACCGAGGGAGCGAGCTTCCACCGTTTTCTCGATCGCATCTACCTTCTACAGATATCGACCCGGGAGCGCAACGCGATCGTCGATCCGCTCCCGCTCGGATCGCTACCAAAGCTCGGCGAGATACTGCAGGACAAGACAATCGAGGTCGTATTTCACGACGCTGACTACGATCTGAGATTGTTGCACCAGGATTATGGCTGGCACGTCACCAACATCTTCGATACTCGTGTCGCCGCTCAGCTGCTCGGTATCAAGTCGTTCGGCCTGGCAGCCCTGCTCGAGCAATTCTTCGATGTAAAACTCGACAAGAAACACCAGCGCGCCGACTGGTCGATGAGACCGCTCCCCCGCGACATGCTCGAATACGCCGCGCAGGACACCCGCTATTTACTCCAGCTCCGCGATCAGATGAAAAGCGACCTCGAGCGTCGCGGTCGCTGGCACTGGGCGCAGGAGGAATTCGCGCGCCTCGAGGGAACGCGCTGGGAAGCGGAAGAAGAGATGGAAGGATTTCTCCGCATGAAGGGCGCGCGCGATCTAACGCGCCGCGAGCTGGCCGTGCTGCGCGAAGTAGCGAGGTGGCGCGACAAGATGGCAGAACAGCTCGATCGCGCGACGTTCCGCGTGATGGGCAACGAGGTCTTGTTCGATCTGGCGCGCCATACGCCGCGGAACGTCACCGAGCTGGCGTCCATCAAAGGGATGCCGAGGGGAATGGTGGAGCGCGGAGGAGGAGAGCTCGTAGCGGCGATTCGTCGCGGACTCGAGTCGCCTGAGGCGGAGCTGCCGAAATTCCCGCGTGGTCAGCGCTGGAACAAGGATCGTGATTTCGACGATCGTGTCGGCCGTCTAAAAACCGTACGCGACGCTGCTGCGACTCGCCTGGAGCTCGACCCCGGCGTGCTTTGCTCGAGGGAACGGCTGGAGAATGTTGCGCGCAGTGGTGCGAAGTCGCTCGAGGACCTCGAAAAAGTGCCAGGTCTCAGACGCTGGCAAATCGAGGAAATGGGCGAGGCTTTTCTTAAAGCTCTGAAATCCGCTGCGGCCTGAGCCAGCTTCAGCGGTCTAGCGACTCGGCCTCATCGCAAACTGGTAGGTCTGCGTGACCCACTCCGCGACGGGACAGGCGCCAAGCTTCGCCGGCTGAAAGACTGTGTTCGACAACGCATCGCCCATCGTGACCAGAAACTCCCGGTAGTGCGCGCGCAGTACGTCGACCGACTGTGGGGCGACGCGTCCATCTGGCAAAATCGTGAATTGAAACTTCAGCGTGTCGCCGACGGCCGCTCGCTCAGCGGGAGCCGGATACCTGGGGCGCGGGCTGTTTTCCGCCATCTGCGCGTGACTGAACTGAATTGCGTACCGCGGCAGCCTGGCGCGGAATAATCGCCGCACCGGCGGAATGGAATCCGGAGTGTCTTCCGAATTGACGATGATCGTCAGCGGCAACGTCTTCTCCGTCTGGAAGAACGGAACCATGTTGGCTCTGCTCATCGACATCAACGCCGATCTGACGGAATCTGCAAGCTCGTTATTAAGTGATGGACTCAGGACGCCGAGGTGCGGGATTGTTCCGTCGGACGCGACGACGGCATAGGCAACGACGTGCACCATCGGCGTCGCACCTGAACAGACATTCTTGTCGCGGTCACAAGGCGGATCACCAAACATCACGCTCAGTGGCAGCTGGTGGGGCGGAGTGAACCTCGATCTGAATTCCTGAGCAAACAAGCCTTCGAAATCAGGCGGCAGCTTGGCGGTCGTATCCTGGTGACGCACGCTCACTTTGACGACGGCGGCGATTGTGTCAGCGGCGTGAAGTGTGTCGACGCAACCGACAGTGTCAGTCTTCGCGATGTAAGCGGCAACCGCATTGCCGGTGTTCATCGCCGACCCCAGCAGGAGCAGCGAAATCACCGGTATCGACACGAGTGTGCCGATCGGGTTCATTCCTCGGGGGCGTTGAAAAGAAAGCGCTGACTCATTCGGGTACTTACGGGGCAATCCCCGAGCCGCGCCGGATGGTAGCGGGTGTGTTGAAGCGCATTCACGACGGAGCCGACAAAATCGCCATAGGTCGCGCGCATTAATTCGAGTGACTCGGGCGCCACTCTGCCTTCCGAGTCGACAGTGAATGCGATGGCGACGCTGTCTCCGACGCCGGCGAGACGAGCCGTGAAGGGATATCGCGGCTGGACACCAGTGGCGGGCATCGATGCGTACCGAAACGGCAGACTGTAATGAGGAACCTTGGCGCGGAATATCCGCCGCGTTTCCGGAACGGTGTCAGGGTCCGGATCCGCCTCCAGCCGAACGATCAATGCCACGGTATCAGCGTCCATCGACGGACCGAGCCCCTCACGACTCATTACCTCGAGAGCGCTGCGGACGCTGTCTGCGAGAGCGGGCGTGAGCGTGGCGTCGACGACCTCGATGTCCGATAGCTTGCCATCGTAGTGGGCTGTCAGATACGCGACGGCGCTAAGGTCGAGATAGCCGCCGACGCACCGCGCCCCGATCGAATCGCACGGCGTCGCTCCCATCACCACGCTCAGTGGAAGCTTCGACGGCACCCGAAACCGACGGCGAAACTCCTGGGCGAAGAAATCCTCAAAATCGCGTTGGAGCTTCTCCGCGGTGTCCTGAGGAGCGACGCTCAGCTTGACGACGCTCATGATCGAATCAGTCGCGTGCAGAGTATCCAGGCAGCCGATGGTCGGCTTCGCGGATGCTGCTTTCCTGCCGGACGTAGAAGTGCTCGCGCACCCAACGCTCAGGGCGCAGGCCACGGCAAGAATTTTGTATCCGCTATGCACTCGCTCGAACGTTCCGGCGAGTGTGAAGATCAAAAGCCGAGGTAGGCTCGGACGCGCGGCTCCATCTTCTCGGGCGTCCAGAAGGGCATCCACACCAGATTCACTTCAACCTTCTCGACGCCAGGCAGGGTCATCACTTCCTTCTCGGCGTTGGTCATCAGCTCCGGTCCGGATGGGCAGGCTGGTGAGGTCAGAGTCATATCGACTTTAACCGTGGTGCCGTCGACGGCAATGTTGTACACGAGCCCCAGATCCATGATGTTCAGTTGCAGATCGGGATCCTTCACGCGCCGTAGCGCGAGCTTGACCTGATCTTCGCTGACGACGCCGGAAGTCGCCGGAGCCGCTTCGGTGGGGGTGGGGGTCGATTCGTCTGACATCGCGGGATTATGGATGGGGGATGCGGGATGCGATAACCACC
>Ga0207665_10000384_pt1 | contig 30285 bp, 31 predicted proteins | sample LARL112metaG_FD_184351 | JGI IMG/M metagenome (GOLD analysis project Ga0207665, IMG submission 184351) | Corn, switchgrass and miscanthus rhizosphere microbial communities from Kellogg Biological Station, Michigan, USA - LAR L11-2 metaG... | ecosystem: Host-associated > Plants > Roots >... | reverse complement strand
CAGCCAAACGATCGGCATGGCGCAAAACGTTTTCGTGGGTTTGGCAGTCACCAGCGGGAGTAACTCCGCCCTGGCCACCGCCACCTTTGACAACGTGGCGCGCACACCGTAAGCGACCACTGCTACCAGAAAACGCGGTTGCATTCACGCCCCACTTCGATACCTCAACCCTACTTCACGTCCAGCGATTGGAGCTTGGCATTCACTAGGAACGGATCATTGAACTCCGTCATTTCACCCCACCCCTTGCCCAGGACGGGAAGGAGGCGCGCCGAAAGAGGCTTGTGCCATTTCGCAGCCAGACTGGCCATGTCGCCGATAATCAGCGAAAGCTGTTCCGCACTGACGTCGCCAGGAAGAGGAACCGTGTCCAGCCCCGTGCCGCACACCGCGGAATAGCTCAACAGAGCATCGATGGAAATGTGTCCTTCGCTCCAACGTTGCGCCAGCCGTGTATCTTCGAGGATCGGCAGCATCAAGCCAGTGTATCCAGTCTGTTTTATCTTGATGTCCTTAACCGCCGCAGTGATCGTCGCTGCCGCCGTCAGCGTGCCACTCATGCCGACCGGCTGGGTGGTCAGATTTTCGATGGCCGCGCCGATAGAGACGTCTCCGGACGGGGCGGGCGAAAGATCGATTCCCATGTACGTCCATCCGGTCTCTTGATCGACGCGCCCTGCGTGCCCTTCCACGTCGAAAGCTATTGCCGCGAGCGAATCGATCAGCCTCTGCCTGGCCATGCCGAGGTCGCGCGAATCTTTGAACGCGGCGGCAACGATGTTCGCCGATTCCAGCGCAATCGCGAATTGATGCCCGAAGCCCGTGTGATACGCGGCCGGAAAGAACGGCGTCAGCGGGGGCACCATGGCGATCGCCGCAAAACGAAAATTGCCCTGGCTGCGCTCCGTGGTTTCTTCCAGCTTCTTCATTACGCGAGCCGCCGCGCCTACCGCATTCCAGCGCACGCCGTCTTCGCCGGCCACGACGACTGTTCCATTCAGTTTCTTTGTGTTGCTCAGGATTTCTCCGAGCAAATCTGCTTGCGATTCGCTGTCTCCGGGGTGCAGCATCGCCGGGCCGATCGACGCCGCAAAATTTTCTTTCACTGCCAGCGCGTCGTATTCCTTGAAAAATGCCAGGGCTTGTTCCTTTGTCAGGCCTTTGGTGTATTCCGGAAAGGGCTGCGTGGCGATGCGAATCGTCTGTACCTGGTAGCCGCGCGACTCAAAAGTTGTCTGCGCGCGCCGCAGCATTCTCAGCGCGTCGGCCACGTCTTGCTGGTATCGCGGCCGGTCCAGATTGATGAACGCAGTAATCGCGCGAATCCTGGGGTTCGTGGGAGCCGCAGAGCTTTTCGCCTGCGCGCGAAGAATTCCGCAGTTGAAGATCAAAGCCAGCAACATTGCGGCGGCGAAGCAGCGGAGAAATCGAATCGAAGCGATGGATCCTGGACGCATGGGACTATGCTCCTGTATGTGCGCCCGCGCAGCGAGCGCTCCATTAGCATACAAGATTCAGCCTGCATGGAGATGGACCGTGTGGAAAGTACCTAGGCCGCACCTTGTCGCCCTGGGTTTCTAAACGAATGCGGCAATGCCGGTGATGCGCTCCCCGATCACCAGCTTGTGAATGTCGTTGGTGCCCTCATAGGTGTACACGCTTTCGAGGTTGTTCATGTGGCGCATGACGCAGTAATCGTCCACGATGCCGTTCGCGCCGAGAATGTCGCGGGCCTTGCGCGCCGTGTCCAGCGCAATCGCCACGTTGTTCATTTTCAACATGGAAATGTGCGAAGGATCGGCTTTGCCGCTATCCTTCAACCGCCCAACGTGCAGCGCGAGCAATTGTCCCTTGACGATTTCCGTTATCATCCACGCTAGTTTTTCCTGCACAAGTTGGTGTGAGGCAATGGGTTTGTTCGCAAATTGTTTGCGCGTCTTGGCATACTGTAGGGCTGTGTCATAGCACGCCATCGCCGCTCCCAGCGCGCCCCATCCGATTCCGTAGCGCGCCTGGTTGAGGCAGCTCAGAGGGCCCTTCAAACCGACCACGGCGGGCAGCAAATTGTCTTCCGGGATTTCGCAATCTGTGAAAGCCAATCCGGAAGTTACCGAAGCGCGGAGCGACCATTTTCCGTGGACGTCCCAGGCCTTGAATCCTGGCGTGCCTTTTTCCACCAGGAATCCGCGGACTTTTTCGTCTTCCGCTTTGGCCCACACTACAGCTACGTCCGCGATCGACCCGCTGGTGATCCACATTTTCTCGCCGTTGAGGATGTACTTGCTGCCCTTCTTCACCGCGCGCGTCAGCATTCCGCCGGGATTCGAACCGAATTGCGGCTCCGTCAATCCAAAACAGCCGATGGCTTTGCCCTGCTGCAGAAGCGGCAGCCACTTGTCCTTCTGAGCGTCGCTTCCATAGGAATAAATCGGATACATCACCAGCGCGCCTTGCACGGAAACGAAACTGCGCAACCCGGAGTCGCCGCGTTCCAATTCCTGGGTCATCAATCCGTAGGCGACATTGGACATTCCGGCGCAGCCATAACCGTGCAGGTTCGCGCCAAAAAATCCCAGTTCGCCGAGCTGGGGAATCAAATGCTTCGGAAACGTCGCTTCGCGGCTGTGCTTTTCGATGATGGGGATGATTTCGTTTTCGACGAATTGGCGAGCAGTCTGCCGAACCAGTTTTTCTTCGTCGTTCAGTTGCGAATCAAAATCAATGTAATCGACTCCGGCATATCCTGCCATACCGCTCTCCTCGTTTCTGGCAGCCCGCAAAGCGGGCAACGCGCGCAGGGATGGATGGCGCGCACTGCTTCCGGCCACTCGTAAGAGATTCCACGGGAAAAGATGTGCTGCGGGGGCCGTTCCCAGAATGCATTCGAATCGGCCACGGCTTTTGCTCTTCGAGTATAGCAAGCCCCCGAAAGAGGCGGCAATAAAGCGAGCGCCTCCGGCTTTGTTGGAGTTGGATCATGGCTGGTTCGCATCTTTCTCGCCGAACAGCAAATTGTCTACTCTGGTACCTGCTCATGCGAGTCGGATAAACGACCCCCGCGTGAAGGGAAAAACAGCTTTGGCTCAGAGCAGTGCTTCCCAGCCTCCCAACTTGTAACGTTTTCACCCATCGGGCCTTGGGCTTTCGGAAAGTCTCAAGTTTGAGTCTATCTAAGACCAATAAGTTCAACATGTTAGACGACATCGAGGGTTGGACTCCGAGGTGCATTCTCTGAGCAATGAATTTCACCCGATAAGTGTTCGGAAGCTTTGGAAACATACCGGGTGGGGAAGAAGCTATTAACGATGGAAACCGACCCAAAGAAGAGATTTTCAAGCCGCGCTGTTCGCAAGAGCGGATTCAGTACGCTGGAACTCGTAATCGTTATGGCCGTGATGCTGATTGTGACCGCTGTTGGCCTGCCCTCCTTCTTCCGCGCTTTGCGCACGTACAAACTGAACGACGCCGCGACGCGGGTTGCCAGCGTGCTGAAATTTACACGCTATGAGGCGATTCGCACCAATGTGAGCACGACGTTAGCTGCAGGTGTGAAGCCGGGCGGCAACAACAACTGTCCTGCCACCTCCAACTGGTGTTTCTGGACGGACAGCATCGCGAATACGAATCTGGATCTTACTGAGAACCAAACCCAGCTGACTGGAGAGATCAGCTTGGTCGCCCCAGGCGTCCCTCCTGGAGGCCTGGCTGCTGCAGTTGGCGCCGGGGCCTTGACTGACGCTCGATTGGCTGGCTTTGTCGCCTTTGACCGGCGCGGAGCCGTTGTGCCGGCGGCAGTGGACGTCCTTTATCTTCGGAACACAGTCCTCCCGGATCTTGGCCTTGGCTATCGGGCCGTGGTTCTGCTTCCATCTGGATCTGTCCAGATTTGGCAAAGCGATAACGTGGGCCCCTGGCGTCAAGCGAACTAGCGAGAGATGAGGGAGACGGATATGCGAACTCGAAACAGGAAGGCAGCCGCCAAGCAGCGCGGGTTCACGCTGATGGAGGTGCTGGTAGCCACCATGGTGATGATCGTAGGTTTGGTGGCCGTTGCGCAACTGGTGCCGCTCTCCATCCGGTTAAATGGCGCGAATCGCGATGACTCCACCGCGCTGGTGTACGCGCAGCGGGAATTGGACGAGATGCTGGATCAGCCGATTAATTCCCTGTCGTTCACCGATGGTAACGGAGTCTTGTGCGCCCCCGTGGGAGCCGTTTGCAACCTTGGTGATCCCACGAAGCCGAAAGTGCTGGTTGGCAGCCCCGTAGTGATGTTCAACAACACGCCGACGGTTGACTATACCCAGGCGCCAGTCGCCAATTACAGCTTCACCTATGTGGATCCCAACGATCCGTTTCGTATGACGTATGACGTTCGCTGGGCGGTGATCACTTACTCGAATGGAGTAACGGCGAGCGGGAAACGCTTTATCGTGGGAGTACAGCGCCGAGGCGGCAACAACCCGCTCAGGCCCGTAACGCTCGATACCATGGTGGGAAAATGAACAGCGCACCAAAGAGGAAGAATCAAGACGGGTTTACACTGCTCGAGATGATGGTTGCCGTGGCCATTTTCATCGTGATCAGCGGCGCCATCTTCAGCCTGCTGAGCGATTCCCAGAAAAGTTTCCGGACCGAGTCGCAAGTTCTGGGCTCCTTCGAGGAAGCGCGGCTGGGGCTTGACCAGATCGTGCGCGATGCCAACGATGCTGGTTATCCGCCGCTAAATCATTTCGCGGTTACACCATTGACACCCACCTACACCGTCGGCCCACTGGCCTGGAGTCCGACCTATCCAGCCGCTCCGTGCCAGATTGGCACTGCCGGCGGCGGCACCTGCACCAGCCCGACAGACTTTGACGTCATCTTCGAAGGTGACAACGACGGCACCGGAGTCAACTGGACGCGTTATCAGTTAGTAGGTACCACCCTCTTTCGGGGCGTAACTCCAAAGGTATTGGGCCTAGATCCAGTAGCTGCGACCGCTGTGGCCGGAGTCATGCTTCCCTACGTGACAAATGTGATGAATAACGCGACGCCCGGACAAATTGCACAGTTTCAGGCCTACTATCCAACCATGTTTCCGAATAATCTCCCTGTGCCCATATTCCAGTACACCTGCGACATTCCCAACAACGTTCCGTTTCCCTGTACGAACGTCGTAGCAGCCGGCAACAACTTTCCCACGAACGTCCGAGATATTGAGATCACGCTCATCGTCATGACACCTCAACGAGACGCGCAAAACAACAGGTTCCGCCTAGTGGAGATGAATGGCCGCGGACACCGGATCAATCCCAACAAGTGAAACACCTGGAGACAACCATGAGAGCCAATCACCGTAAACGCCGCAATCACTCGCAGTCAGGAGTAGCGCTATTTATCGCCCTCTTCGTTTTGCTGCTGATCACTGCGGTGGCCATTTCCCTGGTCATCGCCGCGGGCGGAGAGAGCGCCCTGGCGAGCAATTATCGTTCGTCGGCCAGCGTCTATATGGCCGGCACGGCGGGATTGGAAGAAGCCCGGGGCCGCCTGCTCCCAACCAGCTCGGACTACTTCAACTTGACGGTGCCAGGATTTATACCGGCAACGCCTCTTCTTGTGGGCCAGGCGCTCTATATGGTGAACCCTGCACCGGCCGATCCCGCGGGAGTTGCCATGTTGGGAGCTTACCCCGACACGGAATATGTCAAGGAGTTTGGGGTAGCGCCGCCGGCAGCCCCGCCCACGATTGCTTCCGTTTCCAAGGTTACCAGCGGCGGAACTACCTATTACGGCCCGCTATTCAAGTGGGTTCGCATCACTGCAGCTACGGAGAAATCGATCAACACGGACGTTAACGGCGATACACTGCTTGACAATGCGGCTCCCCTGTACTATGACCCCTCACACGTCAACGCGCTAGGCCAAACGAAGCCAAGCCTTATCATCCCGCCGATGATAGGCGCCAATCCAAATCCGCCCTCGACGGCCAAGCAGGTGTACGAGCTAACAGCCTTTGCCGTGCTACCGAACGGCAGCCAGAAGTTCGTCCAGTATGTCGTCACGCCGGTCAACTACAACTTGAATTTCCCCTCGGCGTTCACGCTAGCGGGTCAGGTCGGAAACTTCAACGGAGCGAATTCCAATCCGTATCACGTGAATGGTCAGGACGGCTCGGGTAGCGCGCCAGCAGTCCCCGGTTGCGTAAACAACGCGCCAACCGTCGCTGCCATTGGTGTATCCGCCGGACTCGACGCCGCGGGTACCGCGACGAACCAAAATCAAGTAATCAGCAACCTGCCGCGCCCGGACCATTACACGGGAACCGGCGGTACGCCGAGCGTAAACAATGTCACCATGAACTCGAATCTGGATTCGCCAGCCGATCTGGACCAACTCGTGCAAACGATCCGGCAAAACGCCGACGCGGTTATGCCCAATCCCCCGAATCCGCCGAACTATAACAACAGCGGCACCACATACAACTTTGGGGGCACTGGCTGGCCCACTGATATGTCACCAAGTAATCCGAAGGTCGTCTATGTGGACGGCAGCTTCGATTTGGGCCCGAACACCGGATACGGCTTGCTCGTGGTAACGGGTAACTTCAAATACCAGGGCAACTCCGGCTGGAACGGAGTCATCCTGGTCATCGGCGACGGCACAACCACGTTTGACGGAAACGGCGGCGGCAACGGCGAATTCGACGGCGCCATTTTTGCGGCCACGACCAGAGACGCCTCGGGCAACCAACTGGCTAACTTCGGAACCGTGAACGTGGACATCAACGGCGGCGGCGGAAACGGCATTTACTACAACAGTTGCTGGATTAACCGAGTGCAGACGCCGCCGACGTTCCAGGTACTGTCGTTCCAAGAACGTAAGAATTGAGGAGAGGGATATGAAATCCAGGAACGGTCTTCTCTTGAATGTCATTCTCGCAGCCGCCACGGCCGTTGCACTCGCTGCGCCCGCACATGCGCAGAGCGATTCACAGAAGAGTGCGACGCCGGCTAAGTATCGGAAGACGCCCAAGAAGCAAGCGCCGGCGGCTCCGACGCACAAGGTGTGGACGGAAGATGATCTAGCTACGGTGCGCACACCGGCGGACAGCTATGCCGAAAGAGCAACGGCACAAGCGCAAGCCGCCGAGGCGGTGACGCAGCAGGCAGACGCCGCCAAGCAAACCTCAGCCGAACCGGCGAAGCCGTCCAAAGTGGCTCCACTAGCGCATGCCAATTCAGTGGACGATGCGGACAAGAAAATCGCATGGGAACAGCGGGATATCCAGGGACAACAGGAAACCATTGACCGTCTCCAGCAAGAGCTCGGTCAGGCGACCCCGGAACGCAAAGAACACCTCCAACAACTGATCGAGCAGCACAAACAGATCCTTGCGGATACTCGCAGGGAATTGGCGGGGCTGCAGGCGCAGAAAAAGCAACTTGAGAAGCCCGGGGGATCAAACTAACGGGCCCCCGCAGGCCTAACCACATTTTCGACACTCGAACCGTTGAATTGCGAATGCCTGTGTTTCCCGCCGGGTTGCGACGCTGCATTGTTTCTGCTCCAATAATTGTGTGACCGCACCGAAGAAGCGCCCCCCTACTGAAATCCTAATCTTTGATGTAGATGGCGTGCTGGTAGACGTCCGCGGTACGTATTGGCGGTCGGCGCTGGAGACAGTGCGCCATATTACGGGGAAGCGGGTCACGTATGCCGAACTGCATCGATGGAAAAGCAAGCCCGGCTTTAACGACGACTGGAGCATGGTTGCTGCGTGGGTGAGTTCACTTGGGCATCCCACTTCCTACGCGCAGGCGCGCGCGGCGTTTGAAACGTTTTATTGGGGAAGCGACGGAAAGCGTGGAAATGTTCGCAACGAAAAGCTGCTGGTGACACCCCGACAGATTGAGAAGTGGGCGCGCGACTATGAGCTGAATCTCTTCACAGGGCGCACGCGGCAGGAGTTTTCATTTACCTTCAACGGTTGGCCGGGGACGAAATGTTTCCGAACGATCATCACCATGGACGATGCGAAGAGGAAGCCGCATCCGGAAGGATTGCAGAAAATTCTCGGGAAGCGCGATCCTGAAACAGCGCTCTATCTCGGCGACAACATTGACGACGCGCTAGCGGCCCGTGATGCGGGCGTGCCCTTTATGGCCATCATCGCCCCGGGCGAACACGGTTACCGGCAGCGGGCCGCCCGCTTCCGCGAACTTGGTGCGATTGCGCTTCTTCCGCGCGTGTCGGAATTGTTTCGGAAGCTGAAATAGATTGATCGGAGAGGGGAATAAGTTCCGCACCTCCAACTCCGTCGAGAATTCCGGCAAAGCGTCGAGACGGAATTAACCAATGGGATAGCGCGTGGCATAGAATGCGCGCTCTTCCGCATCCGCCTGGGTGCGAAGCCGCCAATCGGGAAACGCGACGAGATCGTCGGCGATAGCCTCGATGATTGCGCGTAATTCGAGATGGGCGAGCCAGCGCCCGGGAATTGCTTCCACCCCGCCGGCAGCGCCCAGAAGATGGCCGGTGATCGAGCCGGTCGAGTCACTGTCTCCGCTGTGGTTTGCTGCCAGGATGATGGCGTCTTCAAAATCCTTGGCGCCTAGAGCGCAATAAATTCCCATTGCCAGAGCTTCTTCAGCGACGAATCCTTTTCCAAGTTCGCGCAGTGCAGTGCGTTCGCGGGGGCGGGATTTTGCCAGGCTTTCGGCTTTCTCAATGGCAGCCAGAGTTTCCTTATGGGACGAATGTTTGCGGAGCTCTTCTTTTGCGGCCCGAATGGCGTCGGGGAGTGCAGTACCGGAAACCACGAGGCTTACCATGACGGCGAGCGCGCCTGCGGTGAGGAATCCGCTGGGATGTCCATGGGTGATCGCGGCGAGGTCGCGGCCGGTTGCGAAAATGTCTGCATGGACTCGGCCGGGGTGCTGTTCGCGGCTTAGGAAATGCGCGAAATACATGCCTACGGGAGCCACACGCATCACTCCACCGCAGCCTTTGCTGTCGTTCGTGGCGCGCGTCACTCTCCCGCGGCTGGCTTGCAGCGCGGAGAGACAAGTGGTCCCCGGGGCGCGACGGCTGAAGAGTTTTTTCTGTTGGAGCAACCAGCTTGGCTTGGCGTTTGCAGAGGTCAGCAAGCGGGAATTCTCCTGGGTCATCAGCCATCGCGCGTAAGAACCAGCCGCGGCACGAAAGAAGTCCGGTTCATGGCTGTGCAGGGCCGCCTCGAGATGCGCACAGAGCATGGCTTCGGCCGTAAAGAGCGTCATCTGAGTGTCATCGGTGATGGCGCCCAATTTTCCGTAAGCGGGAGCGTAATCGCGGATACCTTGTTCACCATAGGTGCGGACGATTTCATCGAGGTCGAGAAATTCAACCGGCGCGCCCAGGGCGTCGCCGACAGCGCCGCCGAGCAGGCACCCGCGGAAACGGCTTTGCAAGCAGGGATTGGATGGAGTACGGGGAAGGGACATTTTCGCAATGGAGCCGTCGTTGCGACTCACTCGCCGAACAGGATACTGCGAAATTTAGCGAAATTCAGCCAGCCCTGCCAAGAATTATGAGCATCCTGCAGAGGGAACTCATTCTCCCTGCGAGGGGAATCCATAAACGATGGATAGTGGGTATTTGAGACTAAACATGAAAACGACATGCTTGGCTAAACTGACAAGACTGGGTGCGATTGCAGTTTTCGGTATATTTGCGACTGCGGGATCGCCCGCGCAATCTCCATCGGGGCCTATCAAGACGGCTCCCACGCAGCGCCGTCCAGCAACCGCGGCTGTTCCTGCGCCCCTGCCCGCGCCACGCACGACGATTCTTGGCGCCTGGAAATTCGACCCGGACGACAGCGACGATCCGCGCAAGAGACGAGAAGATTCCGGAGGGTCGAGCGGCGGCTACGGCGGCGGACGCGGCCGCATGGGCGGCGGGTATCCCGGCGGAGGTCATGGCGGTTACGGCAGGCGAGGCGGAGAGAGCGATGAAGAGCGGCAGAAGATGCGCGAACTTTTCACTCCGGCAAAAGCGATCACGCTCTCGATGACGGGCGCGGAAGTCGATCTCGTGGATGACCAAGAGCGCAAACGCGCGTTCATGACCGACGGGCGGAAGCTGCAGAAATCAAAAGATGACAATTACCGGGAGATTGCCGCGAAGTTTGATGGGACGCGGCTGGTCAGCGATGAAAAAGATCCTCGCGGAAACAAGATGAGCCGGACGTTTGAGCTGTCGGCGGATGGCCGGCAATTGTGCGAGACGCTGCACATGACCACCGGACGAAGCAACACTCCGCTTGTGATTCGCTACGTGTACGACATTCCCATTCCCGCGCAGACTCGCCAATAAGATAGCGTTCCGGGGGCTAATGGGCCTCGAGGGTCACGTTGACGGAAAGCCGCTGCGGATGCTATAAAATACTGTTTCGAGACGGCAGCGATAACCCCACCATGCGCTCCTACGGGGTTGGAGCGCGGCTGCCAACCTGGTGGCCGGTTGGCTGCCACACTTGACGGAATTTAGGCGATCCCATATCGATGCAAGCGATTGTTCACCAGTTAGGCGAACTCTTCCTGCAGGCTGTGCCCACAGTCCTGATTATCCTCCTTTTTTACTTCATCTTACGGGCAGTCTTCTTTAAGCCGCTGCTGGCGGTGATGGCCGAGCGCGACTCTCGCACTGTGGGCGCGCAGAAGGCTGCGGAAGTGGCCCAGGCTGCCGCAGCCCAGAAGGTGAAGCAGTATCAAGAGGCCTTGAGGCAGGCGCGCGGGCAGGTGTATGCCGAGCAGGAAGCCGCGCGCAAGAAACTGCTCGAGGAGCGCGCCGCGCAAATTAAAGAAGCGCGAACGAGGGCTGCAGCCGAAGTGGCCGCCGCGAAAGCGCGTGTGGCCGCGGAACTTGCCGCGGCTCACCGCGATGTCGAAACCACGGTCGCGCAGCTCTCCGCCGAAATTACGCGCCGTATCCTGGAAGTTCCGCCGCGTCCGGGCGCTCCCGCGAGAGAGGCGCGATGACGCGGAATCGCCCCGTTTTCTTTGTTGTGGGTATTCTGTTCGTGTGGCTCTTGGCGTCGGTTAGTTTGCAGGCCGCGGAGGAAGGCGGCAACGCGGGCACCGTACGCGGCACGGAAATCTTCAAGTGGATTAACTTTGCTATCGTCGCCGTCGTAATTGTTTGGGTGTTCAGCAAATTGCTTCCGCCGGTATTCCGGAAGAAGGCCGAAGCCGTCAGCTCGGCAATCACAAACGCCACCAGCGCCAAAGCCGCGGCTGACGGGCAGCTTCGCGACGCAGAAACCAGGCTCGCGAATTTGCAGAAGGAAGCCGCGGAGCTTCGCGCCTTTGCCGAACGCGAATCCGCCGCCGAGGTGGAACGCCTCCGAACGCTCACGCAAGGCGATGTACGGAAAATCGCCACTGCCGCAAAAGCGGAAATCGAAGCGGCGGAACGCGCTGCGCGACTGGAGCTAAAAGCCCTGGCCGCAAATCTGGCGGTGGATGGCGCGGAATCACTGCTGGTAAAGCAGCTCACACCAAAAGCGCAGGAATCGCTTATCACCAACTTTGTGAAAAGTCTTGAAGGGAGCCCGAATTGAAGTCTGCGAGTCTCCGCTACGCAAATGCCTTGGCGGACATCGCGTTGGCTCAGGGCGCGGCCGAGCCGGCTGTCAAGCAGTTACAAGAGTTTGGCGGGGCGTACGCACAATCCGCGGAATTGCGCACGTTTCTGGCGAGTCCGGCGGTGAGCGTGGAGGCCAAGCACGCGGTGATCGAGAAGATCGCGGCGCGGGTGGGCGCGAGCAAAATCATCCGCAATTTTCTATTTGTTTTGGCGGACCATCGGCGGACGGATTTGATCCCGGACGTCATCTCCGCGTTTCATGAGGTCATCCGGCAGCGGCAGGGGATTGCCGAAGCTGAAATTTCTTCCGCGATCGAAATGAGCGCCGCGCAAAAGAAGGAAATGGCAGCGACGCTGGCGAGGCTGACTGGCAAGAAGATTGAAGTAAAGTACGCGCTCGACCCGACGTTGTTGGGCGGTGCGGTCGTAAGGATCGGAGACACGGTTTACGATGGCTCGTTGCGCAGCCGGTTGAACGAAATGCGCACGCGCCTGGCGGCGGAGTAGACACTAATGTACGGTGGGCCGGGCTAAAGCCCGGCGGCTACACAGACCAGGGTAGATGCGACGGAGCAGGCATGGCGAATATCAAAGCGGACGAAATCAGCAAGATTCTGCGCGAGCAGATTGAGAACTACGAACAGACTATTTCTGTCGACGAAGTCGGCGCGGTCATCAGCGTCGGCGACGGCATTGCTCGCGTTTATGGCCTTGAGAAGGTCATGGCGGGCGAGATGCTCGCCTTTCCGCACAACGTTTTCGGAATTGCGCTGAACCTCGAAGAGGATCAAGTGGGCGTGGTGCTGCTCGGCGAATCGCAGGAGCTGAAAGAAGGAGACGTCGTCAAGCGCACGAACACGATCATGTCCGTGCCCGTAGGCCAGGAACTGGTGGGTCGCGTGGTCAATCCGCTGGGCCAGCCGGTGGACGGCAAGGGCGCGATTGCTACGAAACAGCGCAACCCACTGGAGCGCATTGCGCCGGGCGTGCTCGACCGCCAGCCCGTTCGCGAGCCGCTGCAGACCGGCATCAAGGCTATCGACGCGATGATTCCCATCGGACGCGGCCAGCGCGAGCTGATCATCGGCGACCGCCAGACCGGAAAGACCGCCGTCATCCTGGACACCATCATCAATCAAAGGGGCGGCGACGTCATTTGCATCTACTGCGCCATTGGGCAGAAGCGCTCTACGATCGCGCAGGTAGTGAAAACCCTGACCGACGCAGGCGCGATGGACTACACCACTGTGGTTGCCTCTTCGGCTGCGGAGCCGGCTTCGCTTCAGTACATCGCGCCCTACGCCGCGTGCGCCATGGGAGAATATTTCCGTGACAACAAGCGCCACGCCATCACGTTTTATGACGACCTTTCCAAGCACGCCCAGGCCTACCGTGAAATTTCGTTGCTGCTCCGGCGTCCTCCGGGACGCGAGGCGTTCCCCGGAGACGTGTTCTATCTCCACTCGCGCTTGTTGGAACGCGCGGCAAAATTGAATGACAAGCTCGGCGGTGGCTCGCTGACTTCGCTGCCGGTTATCGAAACGCAGGCCGGCGACGTTTCCGCGTACATTCCAACCAACGTCATCTCGATTACCGACGGTCAGATTTATCTTGAGTCCGACCTTTTCAACGCCGGCATTCGTCCCGCGATCAACGTCGGTATTTCGGTCAGCCGCGTGGGCGGCAATGCGCAGATTAAGGCGATGCGGCAGGTGGCTGGTTCGCTGCGTTTGGATATGGCGCAGTACCGCGAGCTTGCGGCCTTTGCACAGTTCGGCTCCGATCAACTAGATAAAGTGACGCAGGGACAGCTTGCGCGCGGGCAGCGGCTCACGGAAATCCTCAAGCAGGATCAATATATGCCACTGACAGCGGAAAAGCAGGTTCTGATTCTTTACGTGGCTACGAGCGGCTTGCTGGATTCTGTGCCGGTCCCGGAAGTTCGCCGCTTTGAGCGCGAGCTCGTGCAATTCGTTGAAACCAATTATCCGTCAATATTGAAAAATATCGCAGCGAAGAAAGCCCTCGACGACGGCATCAAGGCGGAAATCAAGACCGCGGTTGAAGCGTGCAAGGAACGCTTCACGGCCGTCGCTGCCTCAGCGGCGAATTAAGGAACGGCGCCAGCGACTCAAGATGGCCACACTTCTCGATTTCCGGCGCCGCATCCGCTCGGTGAAGAACACCCAGCAAATCACGCGCGCGATGAAATTCGTCGCCGCGGCCCGGCTGCGCCGCGCGCAGGAAGCCGCAATCGCGGCACGCCCCTATGCGAAAGAGCTAGCGCGTATGCTGCGTTCCATCATGGCGCGCATCGCTGAGCCACAACATCCGCTGCTGGTCAGGCGCCCCGAAGAGCGGATTCTGGCACTGGTCCTGACAGGAGAACGGGGCCTGGCCGGCGCCTTCAACGCCAATATTCTGCGCAAGGCGCAGGATTTTTTCCGCGCCAACAAGGGCAAAAAGATCTCAACCATTCCTGTTGGCAAGAAGGGCCGCGACGCGCTGAAAAAAGCGGGATTCAATCTCGTTGCGGAATACGTGAACGTCCTTGCGCGGGTGGACTTTGGGACGGCACGGGAGATTGCCTCGCTGGTCACGGATCTTTATGCGAAGGAAGCGATCGATTCGGTTTATATCGTCTTCAGTGAATTCAAGACGGTGATGACGCCAAATCTGCTGGTTACCAAGCTGCTGCCGGTGGAAGCAGTTCATGCGGACGAAGAATCCGCGGCCGAAGGCGCGAGCTCGCAGGTCGACTACATTTATGAGCAGCCCGCAGAGCAACTCCTTGGAAAGTTGCTGCCGCGCTACGTGGAAACTCAGATTCTCCGCGCCATGCTAGAGTCTTCCGCCGCCGAACACGGTGCGCGTATGACGGCAATGGAATCGGCGACGAAAAACGCCGGCGACGTTATTGACGCTCTGACACTGCACATGAACAAAGTGCGGCAGGCGGCCATCACCAAGGAAATTATCGAAATTGTCAGCGGCGCCTCTTACGGCGCCTAGGAGAAAGCAGCATGGTAGAGAAACACGCAGGCGTCGGACGCGTTGTTCAGATTATCGGACCTGTGATGGACATCCAGTTCGAGGAGGGGCACCTTCCCGCGATCTACAACGCTTGCCGGATTACCAGCGAAGGTTACAACCTTCCCGAACCACTCGAAGTTACGGCGGAGGTCCAGCAACACTTGGGCGAAGGCCGCGTCCGGGCCATCGCGATGGAACCCGTTGAGGGTATGGTTCGCGGAATGAAGGCCTACGATCTGGGAAAAGGGATTGAAGTTCCTGTGGGCCGCCCCACGCTTGGCCGCGTGATGAACGTTCTTGGGAAACCCGTGGATCAGCTTGGTCCCATTGTCAGTGACACGTACTACCCGATTCACCGCCCGGCGCCGTCGCTCGAGGATCAATCCACCACACTGGAAATGTTTGAGACCGGAATCAAGGTCGTCGATCTGATCGAGCCATATTTGAAGGGCGGCAAGATCGGACTTTTCGGCGGCGCTGGCGTCGGCAAGACCGTGCTCATCATGGAGCTGATTCACAACGTCGCGATGAAACACGGCGGCGTTTCCGTGTTTGCCGGTGTAGGCGAGCGCACGCGGGAAGGCAACGACTTGTGGCTGGAAATGTCCGAAGGCGGCGTTATTGTTCCCGGAAACTCGGAAAAATCGCGCGCGGCGCTCATTTACGGCCAGATGACGGAGCCTCCTGGCTCGCGTCTGCGCGTAGGCCTAACGGGGCTCACGGTCGCTGAATATTTCCGCGACCAGGAGCACCTCGACGTGCTTCTCTTCATCGACAACATTTTCCGCTTCGTGCAGGCAGGTTCGGAGGTTTCTGCGCTTCTCGGCCGCATGCCTTCCGCAGTGGGCTACCAACCTAACCTCAACACCGAAATTGGCGAGTTGCAAGAGCGCATCACTTCGACGAAGAGCGGTTCGATTACTTCCGTGCAGGCGATTTACGTCCCCGCGGATGACTATACGGACCCCGCTCCCGCCGCGACGTTTGCGCACCTGGACGCGACGACGAACCTCAGCCGCCAGATCGTTGAGCGCGGCATTTATCCGGCGGTCGACCCGCTGGCCAGCTCCTCGCGCATTCTCGATCCGCGCATCGTCGGCGCGGAACACTACGCCGTGGCGCGCGGCGTGAAATCGATTTTGCAGCGCTATAAAGATTTGCAGGACATTATCGCCATTCTTGGTATCGAAGAACTCTCCGACGAAGACAAACGCACTGTGGCACGTGCGCGCAAGATCGAGAAATTCCTTTCGCAACCGATGTTCGTTGCGGCGCAATTCACCGGCCTGGAAGGAAAGTACGTCAAGATCGAGGACACCGTGCGTAGCTTCAAGGAAATCGTAGAAGGCAAGTACGACGACGTTCCAGAGCAGGCGTTTTATATGGTCGGCACGATCGATGAAGCCCTCGAGAAGGCCGAGAAAATGAAGGCGAGCGCGTAACTAAGAAATGATGCCCGACGCCATCGCGCTGGTGATCGTTACTCCGGAGAAGCAGTTGCTCCGGCAAAAGGTCGCGGATGTGCAAATGCCCGGCGAGAATGGGTATCTGGGCATTTTACCCGGGCACGCGCCTCTTATGACCGAGTTGGGAATCGGCGAACTCAGCTATCACGAAAGCAGTGGAAAAGAACCCGCGCATATCGCGATCGTCCGCGGATTTGCCGAAGTTCTTCCGGATCGTGTCACCATTCTTGCGGAAACCGCTGAGCGCGCGGAAGAGATCGACTTAGAGCGCGCCAAAGCGGCGCTGGCTCGCGCCGAAAAGAGGCTGGCTGCGAACGATCCAAATATCGATTGGGACCGCGCCAGCGTTGCGCTGCAGCGCGCACTGATCCGCATCCAGGTAGGCACCAAAAAGCGAAGCGCGCTCGTTTCCGGCTCTTGAAACATTCACTGCTTTTCGTGCAACTCCCTGCGACTTCGCTCATTCGCAAGCATCTAATCGGATCGGGCAGGAACTGAGGATGGAACCTGTGACGGTGTACGGCACCAGATGGTGCCCCGATTGCTGGCGCGCAAAATCTTTCTTGAAGGCGCGCGGCGTCGCGTTTCGCGAAGTGAATATCGAGGAAGATCCATCCGGCGAAGAAATCGTGACCAGGGCCAACAACGGCAAGCGCACAGTGCCCACGCTGGAGATTGGCGGCCGGTTTTTTTCGTGCAGCCCCTTCAATGCGGAGCAGCTTGCGGAGGAACTCAACATTCCCCTGAACCCCTAGTTTAGTGCGACGCCCCGGGCCCAAACCCCCGCGAGGTGCAAGCTTTGATCAAGCAGCAGAATATCCGCATCCGCTCCCACTCGTAGTGAACCCTTTTTGTATTCAATCCCGAGCAATGAAGCGGGATTCAGCGTCAGCATGCGGACGGCATCCGGCACGGGTATGCCCAGCGCCACGATATTTCGCAGGGCACGGTCGAGCGTCAGGGTGCTGCCGGCCAGCACTCCATCAGCATTCCTGCAGACGCCGCCGCTGACTGTCACTTCGAATTCACCCAGCATGTACTTTCCGTCAGGCATGCCTGTTGCGGAGAGGCCGTCGCTCACCAGGGTAACGCCCGCGGCCCCTTTGGCGAGTAACAGCAACTTCATAGCAGCTTCGTCAACGTGGACGCCGTCGGCTATCAACTCCGCGTTGACGTCCGGCGAAGTGAGTACTGCGCCGATGACACCTGGATCGCGGTGCGAAAACGGGCGCATCGCGTTGTAGACGTGAGTGGCGCTGCGCGCTCCACGCGCCATGGCCGCGCGAGCCTGTTCGTAGGTTGCGTCGGTGTGTCCCATCGAAACGAGCAGTCCGGCTTCTCGCGCGGCATCAATGCATGGAGCGGCACCGAGGACTTCCGGCGCAATCGTAAGAATCCTGGCATTTCCAGCGGCAGCTTTGAGGAAACGGCCAAGCGTCTCGGCCGACGGCAGCTGAATCCATTGGGAAGGATGCACACCACGCCGCTCTTTGCTAATGAAGGGCCCCTCGAAATGGATTCCCAGTACTTCCGCGCGCGGCTCCTCTGTTTCGTGTTGCTGCCGGATATATGCAGCGATTCCCTCGACCGCGCGGAGAGTCTGGTCGGTGCTGGCGGTGACAGTGGTGGCTACAAGCGACGTTGTGCCGTATTCCGATACTTTTCGCGTGATGGTGCGTAATGCGGGGTCAGTTCCCTCCATGACATCGTGCCCGCCGGCCCCGTGTATGTGCATATCAATGAAACCAGGAATGGCGGTCTTCTCCAGAGCGTGAATTTCCTGCGCTCCTGCGGGCAAAGTCATCCCTGAGCGTGGTCCGATAGCTTCAATGGTATCTTCGCGAATCAGAATGCCCGCGTCGCTGATTTCCGTGGCTGCGGTAAGCGCGCGCCCGGCGTGAATGAGGAGGGTAGACATGGGAGCACAACATCGTAACGGAAATACTTCGCGGCACAAAACAAAACGGGCGCCCCGATTGGGACGCCCGCATTGAAAAAAAAACAGAGAATTACTTGGTTGTCGCGGCCGCCATGTCAATGCTGGTCAGCTTGAGCGTCTCGCCCTCTACCGTACCCTTTACCGTCACGTGATGGCCGGCATGGGCCGCCACTTTGTCCTGCGCATCGACGACATACACTTTCTTGTCGGCGTCATTCACGAACACGTACTTTGCGCCGTGCTCCTTGACGCACTTGGTCGTGCACTCGCCGGCTTTGTCATTGGCGCCCTTGACTCCGCACTGGCTGTCGGAAATCCAGCCGGTCCATGAGCCATCCGCCGCCATGGCGAGTGCTCCAGCGAACAACGTTATTGCCATTACCACTGCAAAACGTACTTTCATGATTTCCCCCTCCAGAAATCCACTGTGTTTCTCGATCTGCCGGGCCGACTACTAGCTTGTCACAGCCACGGTCCCGTGTCCAGACGCATACTAAGACCCAGTAGGGAGGATGCTTATTCCCGGATGTACGCCAACAAAAAAGGGAGGATTCTCTGGAATCCTCCCTATCTTGCTGTGTTCCCAAGGAGTGGAACACAAATCTCTGTGCGCCTAGGTGTTACTGACCTGAGGTTGCGGTACTCGCGGAAGCCGCCCCCACAGCCTTCGGTACGCTCAGGTAGCCCGTGGCAGTGGTCTTGGTGACCTTGTTGACCACCAGTTCCAGAGCTGAGCGGGTTCCCCCGGTGTAAAAGAAGATCGGTTCGTTCACGGAGCGATCCTTCTTTTCGAAGCTGTTGTCGTCTGCAAGCACGTTGATCGTGTAGCGGTTCTTCTTAGGGTTGGTATCTTTCAGTTGGATTTGAATACTACCAACCTTGGTCGCGCCGGATTTGCGCTGTACGGTGAACTCGAAGTAATCCCGCGTGCCCATGCGGCGCAGTTGATCAATTTCATCGTGATTCCGCGCAATCAGGGTGCCCATTTCGCTGCGGGTCATCTGAATGCTGTTCTTGGTGGCGTCCAAGTCACTCTTCACGCCCGTCACGTCGCCGTTCAACCGGGTCACATCATCTGCGTTCGCTTTAGTGGCGAGTTCGGCTTTTACGGAGGTTGCCAGGTTGGTTACCTTCTCGTCGACCGCGCTGGTCGCCTTCCTATTTTGCTTGCGCGCGGCAACGAGCTCGCCTTGTGTCAAGTTGAGCTTGTCGGTGACAACCTTCACATCGCTCTGCAACTGTTGGTTGATATCGTCGGCCTTTGCCAGCCTCTGTGCCACCGCTTCATTGGTCTGCTTCACAGTGGCTTGTGTCGATTGCTCGATGCTCCTGGCTTGATTCAGTGCGCTCCAGCCTACTCCGAGGCTGATCAGCGAGACGCCACCCAAAACTGCTACTGCCAGTCCGACCCAGCGGGGTGCGCCGACGGTGTGCATATTGGGTGATTCCTGGAATTCGCTCATAGGCGTTCAACTCTCCTTTAGGTTCATGGCCCTGTGCCATGGAGAGGAGCATCCGTTTCGCCAAAAGGTTCCGTTACGTCTATAACCTATTAACTCATTCAGGATCAATGAATTACGCAACAAGCGCAGGGGGGCTCGGGGCAGCTTCAGTAGTACTAGAACCAGTAAAGATTACGCTATTTCCCGAGAATCGTATAATTTGCTGTCAGTACTGTTTGGAAACAACGTTCAGGTGGAATCTTCGTGATAACTTGATATGGTCTAGTGAGGGCTTGAATGAGGAAACAGCTTAGCCCTATGCTTTCAATTAGTTAGAGGGGTACGAGTTTAGGCGGCACGGAACCTGGCTTCGGTCTCAGCAGTCCGTTCGGCGTTGAAGTATTTATCAAGGGTGTTAATAGCGGCGTCCAGAACCATGTGGCAATCGGAGCACGACTCTAAATGGTGCTTGATCTCACCTTCGACAGATGAAGAGAGCCGCCCTTCTAAGTACCAGCAAATCAAATGGATGGTATCCCTGCAGCTCATTTCCCCGTTCCTCAGATCCCAACAACTGCTAAAGTGCCCCGCGTCATGGATGTGCATTTGCCACGCCAAACATGGCGGCTGGGGCTGAAGATGTTAAGTGCTTATGAATGATAGATTTAGGAACGGCTCCGGAGGTTCGGACTCGGACGTTGGCCGTCAATGCTTGCAAAGTTTACACTTTAAGGTGTTCAAATCTGCAGAGTTTGTCAAAGAATCGTCATCGTTGAGGAGTCACTGTCATTTCCCGAAGAGCCTGAATACGCTTCTCGAGCGGCGGGTGGGTGCTGAAGAGCGACGACACGCCGCCACTGCCGAACAATGGCTTTACTATGCAAAGCGCCGAAGTTGAAGGGGAAAGGGAGGTTGTAGGTATCCGCTGATTGTAAGCTCCCAGTTTTTGCAGCGCGCTGATCAAGCCGTAAGGTTGACCAACCATCCTCGCACCCGTTTCATCCGCAGAGAACTCTCGCTGGCGCGAAAGGCTTAGTTGCAAGAGCATTGCTCCGAGGGGCGCCAGAAAAAATAGCAGTAGCCCGAAGATTCCTGCGCCACCGCCCCGGTCGCGATCGTCGCGGTCACCGCCCCCAAGCCACGGGCCCCAGTGAGCAATCCAAGTGATGGCTCCCGCAAGAGTCGCTGCGATGGAACTAATCAAGATGTCGTAATTCCGAACGTGCGAAAGTTCGTGGGCAATTACGCCTTCGAGTTCGTCATCATTCATGAGCTGCAGCAGCCCTTCGGTCACCGCCACGGAAGCATGCCTCGGGTTCCTGCCAGTCGCAAAAGCGTTCGGCGCAGCTTCGGGAATCACATACAGCTTCGGCATTGGCAGTTGTGCCTTAGCGGCGAGGCGCTCCATCACTTCGTAAAGCCTGGGTATCTGCTCGCGCGTTACCGGACGCGCGCCACTGGAGAGCAAAGCGATCTTGTCCGAGAAGAAATAAGCGAACGCATTCATGCAAATCGCAATTCCCAAGCCCAGGGTCATCCCGTTCCGCCCCCCAAAATACTGGCCCACCAGCATTAGGAAGAGTGTGAGGAGTCCCAACAGAAAGGTGGTGCGAATAATTCTCATTGTGCTCCTTGCCTCTGATACGTCCGAACAACGCGAAATCTTACCTCTTTCTGGGAAACGCCAGGCTTCCTTGGATTCGCTCCGCTTCTAGCTGTTAGATTCGCGCGGCAGCAGCGGGTTGTTTTGGCGGTACGCGCACAAACTTCATTGCGTCTTTCTGCCCGTCGCGGTCTACGCGCACATGGTCGTCCGGCAACACCGTGCCTTGCAGAATCTGCAACGCCAAAGGATCCTGAATCAGCCGCTGAATGGTTCTGCGCAACGGCCGGGCCCCGTACGCCGGATCGTAGCCTTCGCGCAGCAACAACTCGCGCGCCGTAGGCGTAAGCTCCAGCGTGATCTGCCGCTCCGCAAGAAGCTTCTCGACACCCTTGAGCAGCAATTCCACGATGCGTTCCAAATGTTCTTTCCCAAGAGGGTTGAAGATCACGATCTCGTCAATCCGGTTCAAGAACTCCGGCCGGAATGAAGCCCGCAAAGCTTCCAGGGCTTCCCTTCGCGCCCGCTCCGGATCTTTGTTTGACAATTCAAAGATGGCCGCCGACCCAACGTTGCTGGTCATCACCAACACGGTGTTCCGGAAGTCCACGGTGCGGCCCTTGCCGTCGGTGAGGCGGCCGTCCTCCAGAATCTGCAAGAGCACGTTGAATACGTCCGGATGCGCCTTCTCGATTTCATCAAACAAGACAACCGAATATTGGTGACGCCGCACCTGCTCCGTAAGCTGTCCGCCTTCTTCGTATCCAACATAGCCGGGAGGCGCGCCGATCAGGCGCGATACGCTATGCTTTTCCATGTACTCGCTCATGTCGATGCGGATCATCAGTTTTTCGTCGTCGAAAAGAAACTCAGCCAGTGCGCGCGCGAGTTCTGTTTTGCCCACGCCTGTGGGGCCCAGGAAAATGAACGAACCGATGGGGCGCTTGGTATCGGAGAGACCTGCGCGGCTGCGCCGTACGGCATTCGATACACGCGCCAGCGCATCATCCTGGCCGACAACCCGCTGCCGCAGCCGCTCTTCCATGTGCACAAGTTTCTGCGCTTCGCCTTCCAGCAACCGGCCAACGGGAATGCCAGTCCACTTGCTCACGAGTTTGGCGATGTCTTGTTCATCGACTTCTTCTTTCAGCATGGGCGCGTCTTTCTGCACTGCAGAGAATCGCTCCTGCGCCTGTTTCAAATCGCGCTCGGCCGCCGCGACCTTGCCATAGCGAATTTCCGCCACTTTCGCCAGTTCCCCGGCGCGTTCGTATTTCTGCTCTTCCGCTTTAAGCTGCTCGATCTGCTCCCTGAGCTTGCGGATTTTTCCGATGGCTTCCTTTTCCGCATGCCAGCGCGACTTTCGTGCGATGGAATCTTCTTTCAGTACTGCCAATTCCTGCTCGATCTGTTTGCGCCGCTCCTTGGAGTGCGCATCACTTTCTTTCAACAGCGCCTGGCGTTCGATTTCCAGTTGCATGATGCGCCGTTCGATCTCATCAATCTCCACGGGCAGGGAATCAATCTGCATGCGCAGGCTTGCCGCTGCTTCGTCGATCAGATCGATGGCCTTGTCCGGAAGGAAGCGGTCCGAAATGTAGCGGTTGGAAAGAGTGGCCGCGGCGAGAATCGCCGCGTCCTTGATGCGCACGCCGTGATGCACTTCGTAGCGTTCCTTCAATCCGCGCAAAATCGCGATGGTGTCTTCGACGGTCGGCTCGCTGACCAGCACCGGCTGGAACCGGCGCTCCAAGGCGGGGTCTTTTTCGATGTGCTTCTTGTATTCGTTGAGTGTCGTTGCGCCGATCGCGCGCAGCTCGCCTCGCGCCAGCGCCGGCTTGAGCATGTTTGAGGCGTCCATCGCGCCTTCCGCGGCGCCCGCGCCCACCAGCGTATGGAGTTCGTCGATGAACAGGATGATCCGCCCCTCGGCTTCGGTAATCTCTTTCAGGACGGCTTTCAGGCGGTCTTCAAATTCGCCGCGGTATTTCGCTCCGGCCACGAGGGCGGCCAGGTCCAGGGCTACCAGCCGCTTGGTTTTCAGCACGTCGGGCACGTCGCCGGAAACGATCCGCTGGGCCAAACCTTCCACGATGGCGGTCTTGCCGACGCCAGGCTCGCCGATCAGCACGGGGTTGTTCTTCGTGCGGCGAGCCAAAATCTGCATCACGCGGCGAATCTCCTCGTCACGCCCGATCACCGGATCAAGCTTTTGCCGCCGCGCCAATTCCGTGAGGTCGCGCGCATATTTTTCCAGCGATGCGTAAGTAGCCTCGGGGTTTTGCGAAGTCACGCGCTGCGTGCCGCGTACTCCCGTTAGAGCCTGGAGGATCGCCTCGTGCGAGGCACCCTGCCGTTTTAACAATTGCCCTGCAGGGTCGCGATCCTGCGCGGCGATGGCGAGAAACAGGTGCTCCGTTGAAACGTACTCGTCTTTAAAGTTGTCCGCTTCTTTGAACGCGCGCTCCAGCACGTCGTTCAGCGCGCGTCCCATGTGCTGCTGGGCAAAACCTTGCACCTTGGGCAACCGGCCAATCTCGCGCTCCATTTCCTGAGTGAGCGTTTCGCTGCGCACTCCGAGCCGCGCGAGAAGCGGCGGCACTACGCCATCGGCTTGCGTTACCAGTACGGTAAGCAAATGCACCGGCTCAATCTGCTGATTCTCGTGCTGCGCGGCAACTTCCTGCGCACCCTGTACAGCCTCCTGTGCCTTGACCGTCATTTTTTCAAATCGCAACATGACAACCTCGTTTCAGCTCATTGCTACTGAAAAAGGGCTGGCACTCCGGCCAGCCCCATAATTTACCGCTCCCTTGCGACGCTCGGCCAGCATTACCTGCCGGAGGCGGACGCGGCCATCGCTGGAGTCGCGACGTTGACTTTGATCTGCTTTGGCTTGGCTTCCTCGCGCTTCGGGATATTCAGCGTCAGCACACCGTTCTGGTAGTCCGCCTTTATGGCATCCGAATTCACAGTGTTCGCCAGCGAGAAGCTACGAGCGAAGGAGCCGTACGCACGTTCCACGCGCAGGAAGTTCTCTTCGTTCACTTTCTTCTCGAACTTGCGCTCACCGCGAATGGTCAGAATGTTGTTTTCCACGCGGATGTCCAGATCCTTTGGATCGACGTCCGGCAGATCAGCCTTGACGACCAGTTCGTGCTCGGTCTCATAGATATCCACAGCGGGCGCCCAGGCTGTGAGGCTGGATTCCTCGCCAGTGCGCTCTAGGACATCACTGAACAACCGATTGACTTGCTCCTGCAGGGAAGAGGGCCCGCGGAAGGGTTCCCATCGAGTAAGAGTTCTCATGTTACAAGCACCTCCATAGGGTTCTGTATGTGACTTCAATGGCATAATAAAATATGAGCGCAATGATGTCAAGTAAATTGTTGCTCGCTCGAGGCTTTTTGTAACCTATTACGTTTCAATGCGTTAGAAAGGCATGACCCAGGAGAAGGCTCCTTTTCGCTGTAAGCTGATCGCGTCGCAAAGCACTGGTCTCTCAACACTTTGTTGGTCTTGCGCTGAGTAGCTTCTTTGCTGTTAGACTGCCCCTTCCATGCAATTGAATGAACTGGACTATCGACTCCCAAGAGAGCAAATCGCGCAGCGTCCTCTTGAGCATCGTGAAGCTTCGAGGCTCCTTTTGCTTGATCGGGTCTCGGGAGTCTTCGAAGACTGTTTGTTCACGAGTCTTCCAACTCTTTTGCGAGGCGATGAGCTCCTGGTAGTCAACAACGCCAGAGTCATCCCGGCGCGTTTGTTCGGCAAGCGCGCTGGTGTCCACTCTCAGGTTCCTTCGCGGAAGACAAAGGCGAAGCATCTAACTGGGAAAGTCGAAGTTTTTCTGACACGCCAGATTGATTCCGCGACCTGGGAAGCACTTGTGCGCCCGGGACGCAAGATGCAGGTAGGGGAGCGGGTTCTCTTTGGTGACGGGGAGTTAGAAGCGGAGGTTCTTTCGCGTGGTCAACTTGGGTTACGCGCGTTGCGTTTCACTTCCGGTGACCAGAACAGTATCAGAGAGCATTTCGAGCGGCTCGGCCACGTTCCGCTGCCTCCGTATATTGAACGCCCCGATGAAACCTCGGACCGCGAACGCTATCAAACTGTTTTTGCCAAGCGTCCTGGAGCAATTGCCGCTCCCACCGCGGGTCTCCACTTCTCGACGGAAATTCTGGAAAGAATTCGCGCGCGCGGCGCGGAGATCTGCGAACTCACGCTGAATGTCGGCCTCGGCACGTTTCAACCGATCCATAGCGAGACGCTCGAAGGGCACGTGATGCACTCCGAGAGCTACGAAATCCCGAAAGAAACGTCCGATCGCATTCAAGTTGCCCGTGATGCCGGACGCTCCATCCTGGCTATTGGGACAACCGTTGTTCGAGCACTGGAAAACGCCGCGCGGCAGGCCACGGAGTCGGGTTCACCGAATGTCGTGCCGGCAGGCAAAGCGGAGGCGCGCTTGTTTATTGTTCCCGGATTTCGATTTCGCGTCGTGGATGGTTTGCTTACAAACTTTCATTTACCGCGCTCCACGCTTCTTGCACTGGTGTGCGCGTTTGCCGGCCGGGAGCCTGTCCTTGCGGCTTACAGACATGCGGTTGAAGCGGGCTACCGTTTCTATAGTTACGGAGACTGCATGCTGATTCGTTAGCGAGAGAGGGGGAGGCCCCAGCGATTGCAGCCTCCCTCCTACCCGCAAAAAGAGAGTCAGGGACTTCTCTCACTTACTCGCTGAAAACGAAAACGCGGGTTTGCCCTGCAAAGCGGACTTCCCTCACCTGCCCGTTCTCTCCCAGCAGCAGTGAATCATAGAAGGACTTGGTGCTGCGGTCTTCCCATCGACCCTCGGATTCGGCTACAACCTGCTTGCCCTTCTGTACGGTGGCCTTGTTGCCTTCGATCTCCAGGCGATATTCGCCGGCCTTCAACTCGGACTTGCCGAGCTTCGCAGTCTGCGAAATGTTGATAGTCTTTGCGAAGGGTTTTGCAAACGCCGGCACTGCCAGCGCGATAGTGGCGAGTAAAGCCATGCTGCGGACAAACGAATTCGTTTTCATGCGCGTCAATTTCCTTTCAAACGGATCGAGTCAGCCACACACCGGGCCTGCATCGGCTAGAAGGAGTTGACACGCATGGGGCGGACGAGTACTCTCGCCCGTGAAGACACCAACTCTTCCTGGACTAACGGCCGGAAAGACTGCGTGTCGTGACCCCGCGGCTGCCACCGCGGGGTTTTTCTGATTCTCGCCAAGAACAGCCGCGAAGCCAGCTGCACCCGTATAGACGAATCACTGGGGGCGAATGTTTCGTCATCACGCTGTAAAATCTTGTCCATCACGGCAGCAACAGGGTTCCACCGCGTTCTGGCCCGCCTTTGTTCGTGTATTCGCTCTCTCTTCGGTCTTAAATTTTCATAAAGCAATAGACTCGTGGCGCAATTCTTTTTCGTTTCACGCGTCGGTTGGCAGGGCCGAATGCGAGACGCGCCGTGCAGCGGCAAGCTTGTTCATTTATACTCTTTGTCACTTTTTGGATATTTGAAGAGATGCGGATTCTCGTTCTAAGCGATTTGCACGCGAACGCCACTGCACTCGACGCTGTCCTCGATGCCGCGAAGGACCGTTGGGACATCTCCGTGTGCCTCGGCGACGTTGTCGGATACGGGCCCGACCCCAACGAGGTCACCGCGCGCCTCCGTGAGCTTGGTACACAGAGCATTCGAGGAAATCACGACAAGGCAGTGACCGGATTGATGCCCACAGAGGATTTTAACCCTGTCGCGAAATCCGCCGTGGATTGGACACGTGCGCAACTCAAGCCAGAGCACCTCGCGTGGTTGTCGGCTTTGCCCCCCGGACCGCTTGCGACGGACGGCGTGGTGCTGGTCCACGGCGCGTTTCAAGATGAAGACGAGTACGTCTTCACCCCGGCGCAGGCTCTTGACGGTCTTCTGGATTCCACGGCGGCCGTTACTTTTTTCGGCCACACCCATCACCAGGGCGGGTTTTCCTATCAGGATGCGCAGCTCGAGGTTCTCCAGATTCACCCTCGCCCCAGCGAGTCTTTTGCTGCGCTGCGCATTGAGCTGCCGCGCCGTTATCTTTTGAATCCCGGTTCGATCGGGCAGCCGCGTGACGGCGACCCGCGAGCCGCTTTTGCGATCTCCGACCTGGAGCACCAGGTCGTCGAGTTTTGGCGCGTACCCTACGACATTCCCGTCGTGCAACAACGCATGCGCGCCGCGCACCTTCCAGAGCCGCTAGTTCAGCGTCTCCTCATAGGTCGCTGAAGTCCACAGAAATTACCAACTAGGAATTCAACTGCAGAAAAGATAGTTCAGCGGCTACGTATGTCATTGCTGCTGGCGGCAAGTTTCCCAGATGCCGACCATCCGCTATCCACATACGATTTCTCCCACCGAAAGTTTTCTGCACACCGCCGGCATTCCATAGGTAGAATGTCCTCCCTAAGCGTACGGATAAAAACTGTGCAGACCACCAATTTCTTAGTCGTCAGTCGGCAGGCGGGCCCGATATCTCTGGTTGATGTATCCGGCCGACTGACTTCCTTCGAGATTGGCGCCTTGCGCGACTCGATTTCCCAGTTGCTGAGCAGGGGCCGGAAAAACATCGTCCTCAATTTGAGCGGTCTCCAATACCTGGACAGTTCGGGGATTGGAGAGCTGGCGAAAATCTATGTCTCGGTGGTCAAAGCGAGCGGACAGCTGAAGGTCGTTGGGTTGTCGCCGAAAGTAGAAGAGATCCTCAAGATTACGCAGCTCTATCAGGTTTTCCCTGAATTCCCGAACGAAGAGGCGGCTTTGCGGAGTTTTTCTGAGTCCGGCCGCAAAGACACCATCTAAATTCATAAATTTCGGTAATTGCCCTAAAAGGAGAGAAGCGGTTAGGGCAAAGCCCTAACCGCCTCCCGGGGTGTGTCCTCGAAGTGGTATTGATATGTTAGATGGCTGCCAGCGAAAAAGGTTTCCTTCGTCAAAAACTTTTTTCAAAAAAATCGATTTAGTAGCGTAAATATCAGTAAAACAAATACTTACGCCACCGTTCATCCCGGTGCCCTATCAGCCTCATGAGCTGCCTGGAGGTATGCAATGTAAAAGGGCGCGGTTTTCGCGCTAGTTTTAGCCCCGCTTCTTCCGGCGTCCGATCACCTTTGCTGTTATTGCAACGGTAACAGCAGGCCACCAGGTTTTCCCACGTAGATCGGCCTCCGCGCGACCGCGGTACAACGTGGTCAAGGGTCAACTCCGAACTCGGAAACACTCGCACGCAGAACTGGCACGTATTACGGTCCCGTAGCAAAATATTCTTTCGCGAAAGCGCCCGGCTCTGCTGCGGAATGTGGCGGTACGCCAGCAAACGAATCACGGACGGCACTTTGTGCGCATGCGCCGCGGAATGCACCTCCGCATTGTGCATCTCTTCCGCCTGCGCCACGCCCTTCAGCATCAACACCATCGCGCGCCGCACGGCCGTCACATTGATCGGCTCATACGTGGCATTCAATACCAGCACCGGCTCCTGCATAAGCGATGCACGGCGCGGCGAAGTCAGGTTGTGGGATCTACTGCCTGCGGGACCCTCGGAACCGGGCATAACCTCGCCCGCCACTTCGGGGGTATAGCGCCCCCGGGAATCGACCGACATGTGCCGGTTTGCGCCCATCGCGCCTTCCTCGGGCTATCTTACCACTCTCTGGTGTCCGGCAGGGGGTTTCTGAGGGCCCGCGCCACGGTAAGCCCAATCACAGACTTGGCTCCCGCATCTCGCAGCGCTCGTGCACAGGCATCCAGCGTCGCTCCAATTGTCAATACATCATCTACCAGTAAGAAGCGTAGGTTGTCAACCTGGCTGCCCGGACGTGTGGCAAAAGCGCCACGGACGGATTCCCACCGCTCCTCCAAACATAGCACCTGCTTGTCCGGGCGCGCGCGTGTGCGCTAGCAGTACCGCTTTATGCGGTAATCGCAGCCTTTTTGCCAGCGGTTTGGGGAGGAGCGCCGCCTGGTTGCAACCCCTTTCTCGTTCCCGCTCCCGATAGAGTGGTACTGGAACCACCACATCGGCCGCCATCCGATCCGCTTCGCTGTTCACAACATCGTTCAACCGCTCAGCAAACCATGCCCCCAGCGGCTCGATCTGCTCAAACTTCAGCAGCAAAATTGCTCGCACATCGGCATTTCGTACATCGCAAAACTTCGAGATCTGTCAAAAGCGTACGTCCTGTTCTGACAAGCGGGACAGAACTAATGGCTGCTCCGGCTCCTGTTTCTATCCCGGCAGCAGCCGCCCACAGATCTCGCATAAGGTGCCCGCCACACGTTCAAACGACGACAGGCATTCCTCGCAAAGCGGAACTCTGCTGGCGCTTGTCAAACGCCTTTCGCAGATGCGGCACCCGGAAGGAAAAAACACGCTGACGAGGGCGTCGCTAGCCTGCGCGAACCACCCGCGCATACCTTGCCGCTTCGGCGCCGATGCGGCATTGGATGAACTCGCGCGCGCCATGCCGGCAAAAATCTACTCTTTTTCATTGTTTAATTAAAGAGGGAAGACACTCTGGGGTAATCGAACGTTCTGAAGCGGTTCAGGAGGGGCGATACTCAGAGTCGTAATCACAGAGTCTGCTTGTCCGTCACTGCAGCAGTCCCTGTTCCATCTTTTCCTGGCAGGCGATGCAGTGCTTGGCCCATGGCACGGCTTCCAGCCGCTTCTGCTGCAGCTCTTCCTGACAATTCGCGCAGACTCCGTACTCGTCGCTCTGGATGCGCTTTAGCGCCGCGTCAATCATGTTCAGGATCGCCCGGTCCGTGTTGGTCATCCCAAACAGAAACTCCTTCGTATAGGAGTTGGCGGCCTTGTCTGCCAGGTCCACGGTCGGATCTTCGTCCGCCGTACGGCCCTCTTCCTGTGTCCGCGCGATGGTCTTTGTCAATTCTTCCCGCCGCGCCAGCAATTTCTTTTTGTAGTATTCCAGTCTTTTCTTGTCCATGACTGCCTTGACCTTGTCTGTGCTCTTACTCATGTTTTTCAGCGTACCTAATGAGTGCATGCCCCGCTCACGGGAGTTCCAAAGCAATCCCGCCCTGTGGGTTTTTCGGGACCATCTAAAAACTCCGTAGTGTAGGCCGAGTTACAAACAGTGTCAAGCGGTGCGGCAGGGGTG